>Ga0210115_1000476_pt1 | contig 11573 bp, 10 predicted proteins | sample MayberryNW_TuleB_2_FD_185526 | JGI IMG/M metagenome (GOLD analysis project Ga0210115, IMG submission 185526) | Wetland microbial communities from San Francisco Bay, California, USA, that impact long-term carbon sequestration - MayberryNW_TuleB_D2... | ecosystem: Environmental > Aquatic > Marine... | reverse complement strand
CTTCAGTGCACCGTCCGGCGCCTCGATCTTCGCGAGATCGGCCTCGTCGCTGAGACTGTGGAGGTGCATGATGTCGACGTGATCGGTCTGCAGGCGCTTCAGGCTGGCCTCCGCCGCACGCAGCACCGCATCGCGCGTGCGTGCGGACGGCGGCATCTTCGTCGCGAGCCGCACGTCCGCGCGGCGCCGCTTCATCAGCAGGCCGACGCGCCGCTCGCTCTCGCCGTTTCCGTAATCGACGGCCGTGTCCAGGTAATTGATGCCTCGATCTATCGCGCTCTCGAGAACCTTCAGCGCGGCATCTTCTTCTTTGTACATGAGGAAGCGGCTGCCGCACCCGAACGCGAGCACCGAGACCTCGAGTCCCGTCCGTCCGAGCGTCCGCCTTGGCAGGCTTGCCGCCCGTGCCGATCGCGTCGCCGCCGCGGCCGCCGCCGTGGCAAGCGCCGTCGCTTCGAGGAACCTGCGCCGCGTCAATTGCCTGCTCATGGCCGCCTCCTCTCAACCAACAATCAACTCACGGCTCCACTTGGTCGGAATGCGCGTGAGTTCGTCGGAGTTCCAACTCTCAACGTCCGATACCCAAAGCCCCCGGCGAGCACGCCTTGAAGGTGGGAATTGGGAGTTGGGCGTTGACGATACAACTGATCTCTCAGTCAAACCTCAAAACTATCCGCCTCGTCCGCGACGGCCCCCAGCAGCTCCGCCGGCGAGACGGTAGCCGGTCCGAACTTGCCCACCACGATACCAGCAGCGTGGTTCGCCAGTCTCGCGGCTTCGGCCGAGCTGGCGCCGGCGGCCAGCGCGAGGGCAAGCGTGGCGAGCACGGTGTCGCCGGCGCCGGTGACGTCGGCCACCTCGCGCGCGGTCGCGCTCAAGTAGCCTTCGTGCTCCGCATCGAGCAGCCACATCCCGTGCTCGCCGCGCGTGATCAGCACGCCCGCCGACTGCGCCCGCTCGCGCACCGCCCGAGCCGCCGCCCGCGCATCGCCCTGCGTCCGGATCCGCATGTGCGCCGCTGTCTCGGCCTCGTGATGGTTCGGCGTGATGAGCGTGGCGCCGGCGTAGTAGTGGATGTGCGGGATCTTCGGATCGACGAGGAGCGGCACCTGCCTGTGCCGCGCGCGTGCGGCAAGCGCCGTCATGAGCGCCGCGGTGATGCAGCCCTTCAGGTAGTCCGACACGACGATGACGCCGGCGCGCTCGGCAAGCCCGAGCGCACGTTCGATGACGGCCTGTTCCGCATCGCCGGTCGCCTCGCCGTCGCTCTCGTAGTCGATCCGTGCGACCTGCTGGTTGCGTGTCGTCACAATGCGCGTCTTGAGCGTGGTCGGGCGCGTGCGATCGGCCACGAGACCCGCACTGCTCACGCCAAGCTCGCTCAACTCGCCGCCGAGCCGCTCGCCGGCTTCATCGGCGCCCACGAGGCCGACGACGTCGACACGCCCTCCGAGTGCAGCAACGTTGTGCGCGACGTTGGCCGCGCCGCCGACGCGGTTCTCTTCGCGATCGAACGCGACAATCGGCACCGGCGCTTCGGGCGAGATCCGATCGACGCGTCCCACCAGAAAGCGATCGAGCATCACATCGCCGACGACCAGCACGGAGGCCCGCTCGAAGGCGTCAACGAGGGCTCGGGCGCGGTCTGCGCCGAGCGGCGGCAGTTCCGCGGCGATTGTCACGGCAGGTCGGTGCGTTCGGCGGCGAAGGGCAGCGTGACGAGCACGAGCAGCAGCATCAGGAACTCGGAGTCGCCGAAGTTGTACTCGAAGAACCCCGCGCCGAGCATGCCGGCGAGCGCGGCGATACCCGCTGCGGGCAGGAATCGGTGTCGACTTCGACGCAAGAGGCGTGTGAGGTCGATCGCCGCCACCACGACGAACCAGATCCACAGCGCGACCGCCGGAAGCCCGCGCTCGGCGGCGATCTGCACGGGGACGTTGTGCAGGTGCGGGTTCACCTTCTCGACGGCCCGCGGGTCCCGGTACTGCGCGTACACGCGCTCGACCATGTTCGGCCCGACGCCGGTCAGCGGATGCGCGCGGACCATCGATGCTCCCTCGCGCAGCATCGCGACGCGATCGCGGTTGGTCGGATCGTGCATGTCGAACATCGAGTAGAACCGCGCGCTGATGGGTGATGGCGCCGCGGCGAAGAAGATGGCCGCGACGATCGGGATCGCCGGGACGAGGCGCAGGTCGCGGATGGCAAACAGCACTGCGACGGCGACGCAGGCGCCGACCCACGCGCTCCGCGTGAAGCTGAGCGCCAGGGCCGCAAGCAGGGCGGGCAGGATGACGGCGGGCCACGCCCGATCGCGCGAATCGAACAGCAGACGGGCCACCGCCGCCGCGAGCACCAGCACGAGCAGGCCCGAGTAGGTCATGTAATGACCGAGCGAGCCCTGCGGACGCTGCCCGAGATTGTTGTAGTTCAGCAGCCCGTACTGGACGATGCCGTACGCGGCGCTGACGGCGCCGACCGTGATGGCCACCTGCAGCACCGTGCGCGCGCGGCTGCCGCGCGCGAACTGGTAGACCATCGGGACGATCAGAAAGAGCACGAGCTGCTTCGAGTCGATGAAGCTCGCGCGCGAGTCGGGCGATGCGGCCGCCGAGATCAGCGTCCACGCGGCATAGGCCAGCAGCGGCCAGAAGAATCGCGGGACCTCGATGCGTTCGTGATGCAGCCCGGTCGACACGGCCCAGCAGAGGAGCGTGAAGGCGAGCATGATGCCCGCGGCCGCGATCGACAGCTGAAGCGCGGCGACGAACCCGAGCAGACCGGCGACGCCGGCCAGCTCAACCCGATCGCGCGGCGGCGCCCCGGCCGCAATGGACAGCGTCGTCATCGGCTCCTCGGCGACATCCGGCTGAAGCCGGATCCCACAGGTTGTATTACCGGATTCGCATCGTACGCCGGACCTTCGTGGACTACGTGGGATCCGGCCTTAGCCGGATTCGTCCGTGCGTGACGCACTGGATCCGTGTCGTCGGCTTCAGCGGGACCCCTGTTCGGGCCGTGGGCTGAACCTGTGCGAGATCCGGCTTCAGCCGGATTCGTCCGTCCGCGGTGCCCTGCATCCCTGAGGAATCCGGCGTCAGCCGGATCTGCTCCGTCATGCGCATCCTGCGCCGCGCGCGCGAGCGCGCGTTCAGCAGCCTCGGCCACCGCTGCCGGTTCGATCGCCCCGAGACACCGGAAATCGCCGTGCACGCACACCCGCTGATCGCAGGGGCGGCACGACAGGTCCGCGACGAAGACGGACTCGGCGATCAGTTCGTCAGGCCGCCAGGGCGCCGATCGCTCCGCGAGCGTGGGCCCGTAGATGCCGACGATTGGCGTTTTCGTCGTTGCCGCGACGTGGAGCGGCCCGCTGTCGCCTCCGACGTACAGCGCGGCGCGCGCGACGAGTGCCCGAAGTTCCGCGAGATCGAACTCGCCGCACGACACGATCTGGCGCTCGCGTTCCCGCCCGAGCCTGGCGCGTGCCGTGCTCGCGACGTCTTCAGCTGCCGCGGCGTCCGATGGTCCCGACGTGAAGATGATGCGCCGCATGGGATCGCGCGCCGCGAGCGACGCCGCGAGCTCCGCGAACGCGTCAGCAGGCCAACGCCTGAACGGGTTGCCCGCGCTCACGTGCACGACGATCAGATCGTCGGCGGGCGTAATGCCCGTGGCTGCGAGCCGGGTCGACACGCGTCCGGCCGCCGCGCGATCCTCGATCATCGTGACCGCGTCCCGGCCGCGATCGGGCGGCGGTACGTCCAGCCGCGCCAGCAGGTCCCATTGGTTCTCCACGGAGTGACGCGGTGTGAGCGCGCGGGCCCGCGGGACGGCATCGGTGTACATCCAGCCGCGGCCCTGGATGGTGTAGCCGACGCGCCGTGATGCCCCTGTCGCCCAGGCCAGCCACGATGCCCGCGGGCCGCCGTGGAAATCCACGACCAGATCGAAACGCTTCGCACGGAGTTGCCGTGCGAGTCGCACGTCGTCCAGCACTCGCCGCCATCCGCGGCGGCGCGGGACCACGATCACTTCGTCGAGGCTGGGATGTCCGGCCACGATTGGGGCGGCAGCAGGCTCGACCAGGTAGGTGAGGCGCGCGTCGGGAAAGCGGCGGCGCAGGGCGCCGATAGCAGGTGTCGTGAAGACGACGTCACCGACGAGCCGGAGGCGGATGAGGAGAATGTGCATCGAGGGCCTCCGCCCTCTCCTCACGCCTCGACCGTGGCCTCATCGATCAGCATCACCGGGATGTCGTCCTTGATCGGGTAGACGCGGTGACACTCCGGGCACTTGAGGCCCGTGTCGTTGTGCACGAGGCTCACCGGCTTGAGACACTTCGGGCACACGAGGATCTCGAGCAGGGCAGGATCGACGGGCATGAATGGCGCTCCGGTTTGAGACTGGCCTCACTATATCAGAAGGGTTCGCGGCGGGACCGCGCATGGCCGGCCGGAAGCCCGGCCCCTCCGTTGAAACCGGAGTTGCTTGCTGGAGAAGCCGGGCTTCAGCCCCGCCCGCTCGTTGAAAACCGTCGTTGCTTGCTGGAGAGGCCGGGCTTCAGCCCGGCCTGCGGTCGAGTCCTGAAGGGGTTGCCAACTGCTGCCCCGCGTCTCGCACGCGAGTGTGGTACGGTGCCGATAAGTATGGAACAATGCCCTTGATGACGCGCAGCACCGCCACGGTCGGGTTGAGTCTGTGGATCAGCGCATGCCTGGCCGGCGCGGCACCGGTCCATGCGCAGGAGCCGGCGGGTGCGCCCGAAGAGCCGTCCGCCGCGGCAACGCCGGCACCCGCCGCACGCGCCATGCGGCCCGACGCGGCGTACGAGTTCCTCCTGGGGCGTTTCTACGAGTCGCGCGGAGATATCGACAAGGCGATCGCGGCACATCGCGAAGGGGCGCGGCTCGACCCGGAATCGGCCGAGATCCGGGCCGAGCTCGCGTCGCTCTTCGCGCGGCAGGGCCGCATTCGCGACGCCATCACCGAATCGCGCGCGGCGCTCGCCATCGATCCGGAGAATCGCGAAGCCAACCGCGTCCTGGGCAGCATTCTCGCTTCGGACGAATCGGCGTCAGCCGGCACACCCGCGCTCAACGAAGCCATCGAGCGTCTCGAACGGGGCCGACGTGCGGACGGCGTCGATGCGGATCTCTCGCTGGACATCACGCTGGCGCGCCTTTACATACGTGCGGGAAACGCCGAGAAGGCAGTCGCGCTGCTGAACGGCCTGCTCGCGCGCGACGCGGTGCCCGAGGCGTATTTGCTGCTCGCGCAGGCGCAGTCATCGCTCGGCAACGAGGACGCCGCGGCCGACGCGCTCGATGCGGGTGCGCAGCTGAACCCACGGCTGTACCTGCCGCTCGCCGATCTCTACGAGCGGCAGCAGAAGTTCGACAAGGCGGCTTCTGCGTTCGAACACGCCGTCAAGGCCAACCCGCAGTCGATGGACCTCAAGACGCGGTGGGCCGAGTCGCTGCTCAACCGCCAGGGCGAGAGCGGTGCCAGGCAGGCGCGCGAACTGCTCGAGCCGCTCGGCAAGCAGACGACCGACGGCCGTGTTCTCTACCTCCTGTCCCAGGCCCAGCGGCGCACGCGCGACCTGGATGCGGCGGAAGCAACGGCCCGCCGCGTCATCGCGCTCGATCCGAAAGGGCTGTGGGGTCCGTTCGCGCTCGCGCAGGTCTACGAGGATCGCCACGCGTACCAATCGGTGGTCGACACGCTGTCGGCCGCGGTCTCCGATTGGACGCCGGGCCCGGGCACACCGGCGCGCGTCGGCGCGATGCTCCTGTCGCATCTTGGTTTCGCGCAGCTGCAGCTCGGGCGGCACGACGATGCGGCGGCGAGCTTCGAGCGGGCGAAGAGCGTGACGAAGGATCCGAGCATCGACCTGTATCTGGCCCAGGCGTATCTGAGCGGGAGTCAGTACGATCGCGCGCTCGCGGTCCTCGAGCCGCTGCGGAAGAAATCACCCGACGATCTGCGTCTCGCGCAGCTGCAGGCTCGTGCGCTGGCCGGCGCCGGCCGCAACGACGATGCCGTGACCTTGCTGAAGACGGCGGTGGACGAGCACGCCGACAATCCATCGGCGTATCTCTCGTTGGCGGACGTCCTGTCGGAAGCGTCGCGTTCCGACGAGGCGCAGGCGGTGCTCGACGAAGCGGCACAGCGGTTCCCTGACAACGTCAGCGTGCCGTTTCAGAGCGGGGCCCTGTACGAGCGCGCCCACGATTATGCACGGGCCGAGACCGCCTTCCGCGCGGTGCTGGCGCGCGATCCGCAGCACGCGCCCACGCTGAACTACCTGGGCTACATGCTCGCGGAGCGCGGCGAGCGGCTCGACGAGGCCGTGGACCTGATCGGGCGCGCCTTGTCGGTGGATCCGGACAACGGGTCCTACCTCGACTCGCTCGGCTGGGCGTACTTCAAGCAGCGCGACTACGAGAAGGCGCGCGATCACGTCGCGCGCGCGGCCGAACAGCTGCCGTCGAACTCCGTGGTGCAGGACCATCTGGGCGACGTGCTTCACGCTCTGGGACGCCATGCCGAAGCGATCGCTGCCTGGCAGCGCGCGCTCGCCGGCGACGGCGAGTCGATCGACAAGGACGCAATCCGCCGCAAGATCGAGTTGGCGCGCAGCCGCACTGCCCGATGACGCGGCGGCTTGCCGCCGCTCTGCTGACGGCTGGCCTTGTCGCCGCGGGGTGCTCACCGGCGCCGCTGCGGTTGCCGGCCGGTGCGGGGCGTCCAGAGCCCGATGCCGGTCGCATCCTCTCTAGCGCACTTGCGCACTGCGAATCGCTGCACAGCATCAGCGCGGAAGCAGGGCTCTCGGGGCGAGCAGGCGGCCGACGCCTCAGAGGCCGGCTGATCCTCGGGATCGAGATGCCGGATGCGATGCGCCTCGAAGCGGTCGCGCCGTTCGGACCGCCTGTCTTCATACTCGCGGCGCGGCAGGCCTCCGGGATCCTGCTGCTGCCGCGCGACGATCGCGTGCTGATGCGCGCGTCCCCCGCCGAAGTGCTCGAGGCGCTTGCGGGCGTGTCGCTCTCGCCGGCCGATCTGGGATCGCTGCTCGCAGGCTGCGTCCCGGGCGAGACGCCATCAGCCGCGCGCGCGATTGGCGACGAGTGGATTGTCTTCGGCGAACCGGCCGACGCGACGCACGTATACCTTCGCCGGCGCGACACGGCGTGGCGGGTGGCGGCCGTGGAGCGGCCGGATCTCGTGGCGGCCTTCGAGGGTTCGACCGGCGCGCAGCCCTCGACGGTCAGGCTGCAGGGTCGGGGCGCCGGAGGCAGTCAGGCCTTCGATCTTTCGCTGGAGCTCTCGCAGGTCGAGCTGAACGCCCCGATTCCGCCCGAAGCGTTCACGGTGAAGGTGCCGTCCGACGCGATCCCGATCACGCTCGAGGAACTGCGTCAGTCGGGGCCCATGCGGGATAAAGAGTAGCGGCGAGCCGCAAGCGGCAAGCAGATACTGATAACTGACAACTGATAACTGATAACTGATAACTGATAACTGAAAAGTAATCCCCCCGCCCATGCCCGCCCTCATCCTCCCGTCCTTCGCCAAGATCAACCTCACCCTCGAGGTGCTTGGCCGGCGGCCGGACGGGTACCACGAGCTGCGGACGATCTTTCAGTCGCTGGCGCTGCACGACACGATCGCGTTCACGACGACGCGGCGGCCGTTTGCGATGACGTGCAGTGATCCCGACGTGCCGGCCGACGAGCGTAATCTCGTGTGGAAGGCTGCCAGCGCGTTGTGGCGGGAGGCGGGCAGGGACGGGGGACCCCACGGCATCACGGTGGAGCTCAGAAAACGCATTCCGGCGGAGGCCGGGCTCGGCGGCGGCAGCAGTAATGCGGCCGCTGCGCTGCTCGCGCTCGATCGGCTGTGGCGCCTGCGCCTGCCTGCGCGGCGACTCCTCGCGATTGCGGGCACCATCGGTGCGGACGTGCCCTTCTTCCTCGTGGGCGGAACGGCCCTCGGGCTCGGCCGCGGCGAGCTGGTCTTCCCATTAGCCGATGTGCGGCCGGCGTGGGTGGTGCTCGTGAAACCGCCGTTCGGCATCTCGACCGCCGCCGCCTACGGTTGGCTCGAAGGAGCCGAAAAAGGGGACAGTCCCCTTTTTTCAGAGGGAAGCGCTCCCCAAAAAGGGGACAGTCCCCTTTTTCTGGTGCGTAATGCGCTCGAGGCGGCGGTGGAGGCGCATCATCCGGAGCTCAAAGGCATTCGCGAGGCGCTGCTCCGGGCCGGGGCCCGCGCGGCAGCGCTTTGCGGCAGCGGATCCACCGTTTTCGGCCTGTTCGACCGTCCACGGGCGGCGCGGATCGCGGCCGACCGGCTCGCCTGGCCACGGCACCTCGTCGCCGTCACGCGGACCATCGGACGCGGGCCCTATTCACGCCGGCTCGCCGCGGTCCGCTTGCCGGGGCGCGAACCGATCGTATAAACTCGTGGTTTTGTATGACCGTGAACGGGCCTGCCTGCGAGGATGACCCTCCGGTCCGGGTACAAGATGCGCGGGGCGCGCTCCATCGGTGGGATGCAGTCGTGTTGGGGCGTGGCCAAGCGGTAAGGCGCGGGACTTTGGATCCCGTATTCGAAGGTTCGAATCCTTCCGCCCCAACCAGCCACTCTGGCGGACACTCGAGCGTGTGACAGGCGTTGCGTGACCCATGGGTGACTGCTTCATGCCGACAGGGTTTGGCGAGCTGAAGGTGTTCTCGGGGAGCGCGCACCCCCAGCTCGCCAGGGACATCGCCGACTACCTGGGCATTTCGCTCGGGCAGGCGCGGCTCCGGCGCTTTCCGGACACCGAGGTTGGCTTCCAGATCGACGAAAACATCCGCGGCACCGACGTCTTCATCGTGCAGCCCACGTCGGCCCCGGTCGACGAGCACCTCGTCGAGCTGATGATCATGATCGATGCGTTCCGCCGCTCGTCGGCCTCGCGCATCACGGCGGTGATCCCGTATTACGGCTACGCGCGGCAGGACCGCAAGGACAAGCCGCGCGTGCCGATCTCGGCCAAGCTCGTCGCCAACGTGCTGAGCGCGGCAGGCACCAACCGGGTGCTCACGATGGATCTGCACAAGGCGCAGATCCAGGGCTTTTTCGACATCCCGGTGGATCACCTGTTTGCGGCGCCGGTGATCATCGAGTACCTGGCGCGGCGCAGCTATCCGGACCTGACGATCGTCTCGCCCGACGCCGGCGGCGCCGAACGCGCGCGGGCCTACGCCAAGCGCCTCGGGGCCGAGCTCGCGATCATCGACAAGCGCCGGAGCGATGATGGAACGGCGGAAGTGATGAACGTGATCGGTGACGTCAACGGCCGCACGTGCATCCTGCAGGACGACATCGTCGACACTGCCGGCACGATGCAGAAGGCCGCCGTCGCGCTCAAGCAGAGCGGAGCGGCGCGTGTGCTGGCGTGCGCGGTGCACGGCGTGCTCTCGGGCCCGGCCATCGACCGGATCGACCAGTCGCCGCTCGACGAGCTGATCGTGACCAACACGATCCCGCTCAACGGCGAGCGCGCGCGGTGCCAGAAGATCAAGGTGCTCTCGGTCGCCCGCCTGCTCGGGCAGGCGATCCGGAGCATCCACGAGGAGACATCGGTTTCGTCGCTATTCGTGTAGTTCACGGTTCACCTTCACAGTTCACGGTCGTGGCTGTTCACGGTCGGGTCACGCCAGCTGCGAACGGGCACAACCGCGAAACGCGAACCATGAACCGTGAACGAGGAAGATCAGAATGGACGCTACACTGCAGGCAACCAGGCGGGGAGACAAGGGTAAGAACGAGGCGCGGCGGCACCGCGCGGCCGGCCGCGTGCCGGGCGTGGTGTACGGGCCCGTCGCGGGCGGCGCACAGGGAGCGGCCGTGCCGATTACGGTCGATCCGAAGGCGCTCTCGCGCATCCTCCACAGCGAGTCGGGCGCCAACACGATCATCTCGCTGCAGCTCGAGGGAGATGCCGATACCCAGGTGCTCGTCAAGGAGTATCAGCTCGACCCGGTCACCCGCGATCTGCTCCACGCCGACTTCTATCGCGTTGCGATGGACAAGGTGATCATCGTCACGGTGCCGGTCGTCCTCAAGGGCGAAGCGCGCGGGGTGAAGCAGCAGGGCGGCGTCCTGGACTTCGTGACGCGCCAGATCGAGGTCGAGACGCTGCCGACCGAGATTCCCGAGCGCATCGAGGTCGACGTCACCGAGCTCGTGATCAACGAGGGTGTGCGCCTGCGCGACGTCGCGGGCGGCCAGCGCTGGACCGCGATCACCGACGTCGACACGCTGCTCGTGCACGTCGTCGCGCCGCGCACCGAGGAAGCTGCCGCGCCGGCGGTCGAAGCCGCGCCGGCTGCGGGCGAGCCCGAGGTCATCAAGAAGGGCAAGACCGAGAAGGAAGAGGGCAAGGCCTGAAGCTGATCGTCGGCCTCGGCAACCCGGGGCCTTCGTACCGCGACACCCGGCACAACGTCGGCTTCCGCATCCTCGACGAGCTCGCGCGCCGCGCGGGACTCGACTTCGAGAGCGCGCCGGCCGAGGCGCTGATGGCTCGCTGGCGCACGCCGGCCGCGAGCACGCTGCTCGTCAAGCCGCTCACGATGATGAATCTGAGCGGCGAGGCGGCGGGGGCCCTCCTGCGGTATTTCCGGATCGCGATCGAGGACATGCTCGTCGTGACCGACGACGTGGCGCTGCCGGTGGGGCGGCTGCGGGCGCGGGTCCGCGGATCAGCCGGCGGCCACAACGGATTGAAGTCCATCGCCCGGCACCTCGGCACCGACGCGTATGCGCGGCTGCGCGTGGGGGTGGGGCGGGGAGACGAGCGCCGTGATCTCGCCGATCACGTGCTCGCGAAGTTCGACCCGGCCGAGCGGCCGGTGATCGACGAGGCCATCGGTCGGGCAGCCGACGCGGTGGAGCTGTTCGTGGCCGAGGGGATCGAGTCGGTGATGAACCGGTTCAACGCGGCCGCGGACACAGAGGAGCGCTCGGACGCGCAAACGACCAACGAACAGTAGTCAAGCTGGGCGCGGCGAACCGCGCTCACCGACTCCTTGCCCCGTGACGCGCCGGATCCGAGCGGCGCAGGGGCCGTCGGGCGGGACTGAGCCCGCCCGTCAATGACGTCCAGAAGGAGTGTCATGAACACGCGGAAGTACGAGCTCGTGTACATCGTGTCGCCCGAGGCGACCGACGACAGCGACGACGCGCCGGGGGCCACGGATGAGCTCGACGACGACGCAGATGTCGACGATGCAGATGTCGACGACGACGATGACGTCGAAATCGACGAGGACGGCTCGGGCCCCGGCGATGACGAGGACGACGAGGACGACGAGGACAGCTCGGGTCCCGGCGACGACGATGACACGGACGACGACGATTCGGATGAAGCCGACCCCGATGACGACGAGGACGATGAGAGCCGTCAGGATCGCGTACTCCGCCAGGTCCTGACCGGAGTCGTCGGGTACGTGGGATACGGGGCTGACGCCGGGTTGGGGAAACAACTGCGAATCGGTCTCCTTCAAACGCTCCCT
>Ga0210115_1000475_pt1 | contig 11592 bp, 8 predicted proteins | sample MayberryNW_TuleB_2_FD_185526 | JGI IMG/M metagenome (GOLD analysis project Ga0210115, IMG submission 185526) | Wetland microbial communities from San Francisco Bay, California, USA, that impact long-term carbon sequestration - MayberryNW_TuleB_D2... | ecosystem: Environmental > Aquatic > Marine >... | reverse complement strand
GTCGGAGCGGGTGCTGCCGTGCAGATCGGTCCCAGGGGCGGCGCCGGGCGGCCCGAGCCCGGGTCGGCCGCCGAGCTGGACCTGCTGTCCTACGGCCGCGCGTCGGCAGAGCTGCCCTTCGACCCGCAGCGGGCGGACCGGCGTTTCGACTACGACATCGGCCGCCGGATCGGGTTCCTCGACGGCCGCCCCGGCTTCTGGTGGACCATCAACGGCCACCAGTTCCCGGACGTGCCGATGTACGTCGTCGACGAGGGTGACCTCGTCGTGATGACCATCCGCAACAACAGCGGCGACTCGCACCCGATGCACCTGCACGGCCACCACGCCGTGGTGCTCAGCCGCGACGGGGTCGAGTCGTCAGGCGCGCATTGGTGGGTCGACTCGCTGCAGGTCGAGGACGGCGAGACCTACGAGATCGCCTTCGTGGCAGACAACCCGGGCATCTGGATGGACCACTGCCACAACCTGCCGCACGCGGTCGAGGGACTGGTCGCGCACCTCGCCTACAACGGCGTGCGCGAGCCGTTCGTCGTCGGACGTGAGGTCGGCGACGCGCACAACCAGCCGGAGTGACTCAGGTGGCGGTCGGGTCCTCGGGCGCCGTCAGCTCCTCCGCGCGGATCACGTGCATGACGGCGTTGATCAGTGCGAGGTGGGTGAACGCCTGCGGGAAGTTGCCGAGGTGCCGCCCGCTGCGAGGGTCGATCTCCTCGGCGTAGAGCTCGAGCGGGCTGGCGTAGGCGAGCAGCCGCTCGCACAGCTTGCGGGCCGAGTCGAACTCGCCGATCTCGGCGAGGGCCGACACCAGCCAGAAGGAGCAGATGGTGAAGGTGCCCTCCTCGCCGCGCAGCCCGTCGTCGGTCTCGTCCACCCGGTAGCGCAGCACCAGCCCGTCCTCGGTCAGCTCGTCGGCGATCGCGAGGACGGTGGCCCGGATCCGCGGGTCGTCGGGCGGGAGGAAGCGCATCAGCGGCATCAGGAGCAGCGACGCGTCGAGAGCCGTCGAGCCGTAGCGCTGGACGAACACCCCTCGCTCGTCGATGCCGCGGGTGCAGATCTCGGCGTGGATCTGGTCGGCCAGCGCCTGCCACTTCTCGGCGTACTCCAGGTCGTCGTGCATGCGGGCCAGCTGCGAGCCGCGGTCGAGGGCTACCCAGCACATGAGCTTGCTCGAGACGAAGTGCTGCGGGGCGCCGCGCACCTCCCAGATGCCGCGGTCGGGCTGCTCCCAGTGCTCGGCGGCCGCCTCGACCTGGCGCTTGAGCACCGGCCACAGCGACTCGGGCAGCTGGTCGCGCGACCGGGCGTGCAGGTAGACCGAGTCGAGCACCGCGCCCCAGACGTCGTGCTGCTGCTGGTTGTACGCCGCGTTGCCGACCCGCACCGGGTACGCGCCCTCGTAGCCGGACAGGTGCGGCAGCGACTCCTCGGTGAGCTCGCGCTCCCCGCCGACGCCGTACATGATCTGCAGCTCCTGGCCCTCGCGACAGCCGTCGGCGACGAAGTAGAAGAAGTCGTTGGCCTCCCGGTCGAAGCCGAGGGTGTAGAGCCCCCAGAGGGCGAAGGTGGAGTCGCGGACCCAGGCGTACCGGTAGTCCCAGTTGCGTTCACCCTGCGGCGTCTCCGGCAGCGAGGTCGTCGCGGCGGCCAGCAGGGCACCGGTCGGGGCGTAGGTCAGGCCCTTGAGGGTGAGGGCACTGCGCTGCAGGTAGCTGCGCCACGGGTGGTCGGGGAAGTCGCCCAGAGTGATCCACTGCCGCCAGTACTCCGAGGTGCGCCGCATCCGCTCGTCGGAGTCCTCGAAGCTGCGCGGCGGAGGCAGCGGCGACCAGGACAGCGCGACGAAGTGCGCGTCCCCCTCGACCATCCGGGTGCGGGCGTGGACGCCGGCGCCCTCGATGCCGGGCCGGAGGTCGGTCGAGAGCCGCAGGGTCAGCTCGCCGTCGTCGGCGGTCGCGACCAGCTCGCCGTAGCCGGTGCCGTCGTAGGCCCACCGCGGCTCGGTCCGGCCGTAGTCGAACACCGGCTCGCAGCTCATCAACAGGTCGACCGCGCCGCTGACGCAGCGCACCGACCGGATCAGGCAGTGCTCCGCGTCGAAGTCCGTGGGGGACCGGCGGTGGGTCTTGGACCGCTGGTCGACGTTGTGCCAGGGCCCCATCGTCAGCGCGTCGCGGACGATCAGCCAGCCGGTGCGGGTCTGCCAGGTCGTCTCGATCATCAGGCTGCCGGGCAGGTACCGACGTGCCGCGGGGACCATCTCGTCGTACGGCCCCAGGCGGAAGCTGCCGGCGCCGCGGTCGAGCAGCGCGGTGAAGATGCTCGGCGAGTCGGGACGCGGGAGGCACATCCATTCGACCGCACCGCTCGGCGCGACCAGGCAGTTGGTCTCGCAGTCGGACAGGAACGCGTAGTCCGCGATCGGCGGGAAGGGGCTGCGGCCGCCGATCCGGTCCGGCCGCCACGCCGTGTAGGCGAGAGCTGCGTCCTCCACCATGTGAGGAATGGTGACGCCTGCGGCGGCGCAGCACCAGGGTTCGCGCTGGTCAGACGTCAGGCAGCACAGGTCAGACGTCGCGGACGCGCAGCTCGGACAGCGGGCGCCGCGGCGTCGGCGGCACCGGCTCACCGTGCCCGATCCGCAGCAGCACCTGGGCCGCGGCGCCGGCGCCGGGGGCGTGTGCCAGCAGCGCGGGTCTCAGCGTGGGGTGCTCCAGCGGCTGGTTGAGCAGCGAGGCGTGCAGGCCGGCCGTCGTCACCTCGAGCCAGAGCCGCTGCAGCGCCTGACCGGCCCGGACCCAGTCGACCGGCTCGTCGCCGGGCGTCCCGAGGAGAGCCAGCGTGGGGGCGGTCTCGAACACCGCCGACTCGCGCACCGCGGCCACGCCGACGCCGAGGTCCCGGACCGCCCCGCCGGAGGACCCTTCGGCAAGCGCGGCCGGCCGCGGCCCGAGCGAGGCCACCGGGATGCCGGAGGTGTGGCCGGGACCACCGATTTGGGCGGCCCGCTCGCCGAGCAGCCCCGGGTCGCCGGCCTCGGCCGCCTCCGCGGTGCGCAGCAGACCGACGATCGCCGCGACCGACGACGGGTCGACGACCGGCCGCAGCCGGGCGCCCTCGGCGGCGGCGGCCGCCATCAGGACGTCGAGCAGGGCGGCCGGCACCGGCTCGGCCCGGAACGGTCGCCGGTTGGTCCGGCGGGTCCAGATCGCCGGGAACAGGCGGGCCGGTGCCGACGATGCGCCGCCGGTTGGCTCCCTGGCGGCGCGCACCCGGGCCACCAGGAACGGGGCGTCGGACCCGCTGGCCAGGTGGTCGTCCAGGGACGCGCCCAGACCCGGAGCGATCTCGGTGTCGGCGGCCAGACCCAGGTGGGCCAGCGCCACCCGCACGTCGAGCACGGCGGCTCCGACGCTGACCAGCATCGACCGGCCGTGCGGGTCGCCGTGCCGGAGCCGGCGTGACGGGTCGGCGAAGACGTCCACCCGTGCCGCGCTGGCGGCCAGCAGCCACGGCTGGGTGTTGTGCACCGACGGGGCTGCCGCGGCGGCGCGCAGCAGCAGCTCCTCGTCGTCGGGGGTCAGCGGTCCGGTCGTCGGGACGCCGGTCCTTCGTCGTGCGGTCACGCACCCCAGGGTCGCCGGGCCGGCGAAGCCCGGCCACCGACGAAAGTCCCGCGGTCCCGGGACCTCCCCGGGGTCAGCCCAGGGCGATCCGGATCACCCGGTCGTCCGCCGGACCGGGGGACCCGCGGCCGTCGCGGTTGGACGTCGTGACCCACAGCGAGCCGTCGGGCGCTGTCATCACCGATCGGATCCGGCCGAAGCGCCCCGCGAAGTGCCGCCGCTTCCGTCCGGCGTCGTCGCCGGTCAGCCGCACGGAGTAGAGGCACTGGCCGCGCAGCGCGCCGAGCCAGGCCCGCCCTCGGGCGACCGCGACACCGGCCGGCGAGCAGATCGACGTGGGCGACCACTGGGCGAAGGGGTCGCGGAAGCCGCCGGACCCGTCGCTGCCCTCGACCCGCGGCCACCCGTAGTTGGCGCCTGCGACGATGCGGTTCAGCTCGTCGGCCTCCTTCTCGCCGAACTCGCTGGCCCACAGGTTGCCGCGCGCGTCGAACGTGATGCCCTCGACGTTGCGGTGGCCCATCGACCAGGTGCGGTTGCCGTACGGGTTGCCCGGTGCGGCCTCGCCGGTCGGGGTGAGTCGCAGCACCTTGCCGCCCAGCGAGCTGCGGTCCTGGGCCGCTGTCATGTCCTCGCCGTCGCCGGTGCTCACGTAGAGCAGCCCGTCCGGGCCGAAGACCAGACCGCCGCCGTTGTGGTGGACGCTCATCGGGATGCCACCGAGGACGAGGTGCCGCTTGCCGAGCCGGCCGTCCGCGAAGCGCATGCGCACGACCCGGTTGTCGCTGCGGGTCGAGAGGTAGGCGTAGACCCAACGGTTGCTGGCGAAGCCCGGGTGCAGCGCCAGGCCCAGCAGGCCGCCCTCGCCGAAGTTCGACTTCTGGCTGAACACCGACAGGTCGCCGACCTGGCGGCGGCCGCCACCGCGCCGGACCACGTGCACGTTGCCGCTGTCGCGCTCACCGACCAAGGCGTCGCCGTTCGGGAGGAAGGCGATGCCCCAGGGCACGGAGAGGTTCTTGGCCAGCACCCGGTCGACGCGCGGTGCGGCCTCGGCCGCGCCCGGTGCCAGCACACCGGCACCGGCCAGGAACCCGCCCACCGTGGCCAGCCCGCCCTTCAGCAGTGTCCGGCGGTCGATCCCGGTGGGTGGGACGGGCATGGTCCTCCTCAGGTCGCCGGTCACAGGCAGCGCTCGGGTGGTCGTGGGTGCACCTTCTCGCCGCGGATCCCGAAGGCCGCGACGGAGGAGTTGTTGAGGTCGTTGCCCTCGACGAGCTGGTTGACCGGGTCGACCACGGTCTGCAGGCAGTACAGCCCGTCCGCCAGGGCGTCGGGCAGCACGAGCCGCTGACCGGCCAGGAAGCTCTGGTAGATGTCCATCCACCCCACCGAGATGCCCTGAGGGGACCGCTTGGTGCAGGTGCCGTAGACCTCCCGGTAGGTCCAGGTGCCGTACTCGGCAGGCACCCGGGCGGTGTCGCGCAGGCAGAAGCTCACCTTGCGCCGGGCGCTGACGACGGCGTCACCGTTGCGGGGGTCGACCAGCGAGTACTGCGCGGACGCCTTGAAGTGCCAGTGGTCGTGCTTGGGGTGGTAGAGCATGCAGCCGGCGCGGTGCCGCCACACGGTGACGTCCCTGAGCCGGTTGTAGACGCCGTTCAGGTTCGTGTCGCTGTAGACCAGCTGGGTGGAGTTCTGCTGGCCGGGCGGGCAGGGCTGGTTCCGGTTGGGCCGGACCTCGAGCGGGCCGCTGCCGACGTTGCCCAGCGACGACTCGAACCGCAGCACGCGCACGCCGGTCTTCTTGCGGACCTTGAGCTCCGCGTCGGTGGCCGGGATCGCCACCAGGTCGGGCATCAGCAGCGTGACCGGTGGGACCGTGGGGGTCGGGGTGGGCGGCGGTGGCGTGGGCGTCGGCGGCGGGGGCGTCGGCGTCGTCGGCGACCCGGTGTCCGTCGAGGGCGGCGGTGAGCTGGTGGACGGGTCGACGGTGGCACCCAGCGGCGGGGTGGTCCCGGCGTTGGCCACCGGGAGCGCGCCGGCGGCGAGCACGCTGACCAGCGCCGCCGCGGTGCTCGCGAGTCCCGCCGCGACCAGTGGTCCTGACCTCATCCTCACCCCGGAGTGCTCGTCGGCCTGCCGCCCGCCCGAAGGCTACGGGTGGCGATCAGGTCGATCCACCTTCCGGGACCCAGCGTGTCGGCGGGCGCTTGCCGGGCAGACCTGACGAAACCATTACCTTCCGGCCGTGAGGCCGAGCGGGCGACCGATGACCTACCTCCGGCGCGGGCGGTCCCGCTCCTCGTCCTCGGGGAGGGGCACCGGAGTCGCGCGGTAGAGGACGACCCCGTCCGACCCGCGGGCCAGCACCAGGTTGACCAGGTAGTCGCCTCGTCGCTTCAGGTCCGGCACCCAGACCTCGACGCTGCCGCCGTCGTGGTCGGTCGTCGGCATCAGCCGGTAGGCGACGGTGTCGGACCGCCAGGTCAGCGGGACGTCGAGCCCGTCCAGCGACCAGGTGAGAAGCAGCGGCTCGCCGTCGAGGCCACTGATGTCGAGGTTCACCGCGACGACCCAGCCGAGCGGGTCGCGGTGCTTGCGGTCGTGCGTGGCCTCGACCTTGTCCAGAGCCTTCGCGAGCCGCTTCGCCGCCTCCTCAGGCGAGAGCGGGTCGCCCTCCTTGTCGGACAGACCACCCCCCATGACATGGGCCAGCACGACCGGAGGCGGGTACTTCGTCAGCTCCGGCTGCGACACGACCTGTTGCTCGTAGTCATCGGTGTCGTCGGGGGCGACGGTGTCCCCCACAACGGACCCGTCCGTGGGCACCCCGGTCGGGGAAGCGCGACGTGCGGTCGCGTCCTCGGACGGTGTGGTGTCGGTGGGCCCAGCCGTCTCGCTCCCGCCGGGAGTCGCGGGCTCGCTGCTCGGCCCGACGGAGGTCGGGGTCTGGTCGCCGGACTCCGAGGGCGAGACGACGACGGCAGCAGTCCTCAACGTGCCGAGGGAGTCGCCGGCCGGTCGTAGCGAGACCCGGCCGCCGTCAGGCAGGGCCCTGACGAAGGCGGTCAAGGACGTGCGGCTCGTCACCGAGGCCGAGGTGATCGTCGCGTAGTCCTCGACGTCCTCCGGGAAGACCCGGTCCCACAGGCCGACGACGGCAGCCACCGAGCCGGCCAGCGCACCCGCAGCGAGAACCAGCCCCTGCCACCGCGCGTACCAGCGCGGCCGACTCTCGTTGACGACGGCTGCGGTCACGGTTCCCCCACCGGTTCTCCTGGAGAGTCGCCCGGGGGTCGGTGCGTGTCAATGCGACCGTGCGCACTGCGTGTCTCCTTGACCCGCTCTTGGCCGGCGGTGACGACCGGCGTTCAGTGCAGGTCGCGGCGCTCCAGGGCGCCGGTGCCGGCCACGCCGAGGGTGGTCGTCACCGCGAGCAGCGCGAGCAGCGGCCCCCACGCGAGCGGCTCGGCGGGGACCAGCGCCAGGTGCGAGAACGGCGACAGGTCGACGACCCAGTCCGGCAGCTGGAGCAGCTCGCCGAAGAACGACACGACGACGCAGAAGGCCAGGGCCACCCAGCCGAAGCCGGCCCAGCGTGGCGACAGCCCGTAGGCCAGCCAGGTGAGGGTCGCGAGCAGCAGCACCGGCGCGACGTACGGCAGGGTGGCGCCGAAGAGGCGGGCGACGGCCGACCCGTCACCGGTGACCAGCTGGTAGCCGAGCCCGAGCCCGAGGCCCGCGGCCGAGACCACCGCGACGGTGCCGGCGGTGGTCACCGCCAGGCAGGTGGCCGCCCACCGCCGCCTGGTCAGGCCGGTCGCGAGCAGGCCCTCCACGCGGCCGGCGTCCTCCTCGCCGCGCGGTCGCAGCGCCGACGCGACGGCGAAGCCGCTCGCCATCAGGGCCAGGATCACCACGGCGACCGCGTAGAACGAGTCGACGACCGTCCCGCCGCCCTGCACGAACACGTCCTGGGCGAACTGGGAGTCGCCGAGCAGGTCCTCGACGTCGTCGCCGATGGCGCCGTACGCGAGGCCGGTGAAAAAGAGGCCGGCAGCCCATCCCGCGACGCTGGCCCGCTGCTGCCGCCAGGCCAGCCCGAGACTGCCGCGCAGCCGCGGGCCGGCCCTCGCCGGCCCCGGGCGGGCGGCCATCAGTCCGGACCCGATGTCCCGGCGGTCGAAGAGCCACAGCGCGACGGCGAGCAGCACGGCCACCGCAGTGACCGAGAGGAGCGCGGGCCACCACCGCTCGCCGGAGAACGCGTGCATCGCCTGGCCCCAGCCGATCGGGGAGGCCCAGGACAGCGCGCCGTTGCCCACGTCGCCGACGGCCCGCAGGACGTACGACGCGCCGATGACGACGCCGGTGATGCCGTACATCGCTCGGGTGCCGTCGGTCAGCTGCGCGGCGACGAGCGCGACCGACCCGAAGACCAGCCCGGCCAGGGCGGCCGCCAGGCCGAGACTGACCGAGCCCGCGACCGCCAGGCCGTAGCCGACCAGGCTGGCTGCGACCAGCCCCCCGAGCAGGACGTTCGCGACGAGGACGGTGAGGCCGGCGGCGGCGACCGGCGCGCGTCGCCCGACCGCGCCGGCACGGACCAGCTCGTCGCGGCCGGACTCCTCCTCGGCCCGGGTGTGCCGCCCGACGAGGAGCATGCTCAGCAGGCCGGCCACGATCGCGCCGAACGCCGAGGCCTGCCAGGCCACCTGCCCACCGACCGTGTTGAGCGCGCGGGCCGGGCCGGCCATGGCGACGAACGCCACGTTGTCGCCCATGCTCGCCGCGGCCTTGTCGAACTCCGCCTGGGTCGGGTAGAGACCCTCGACGCTGACCGCCTGCGACCAGTAGAGGAGGACCGCGCCGAGCACCCACCAGAGCAGCATCAGCCGGTCGCGCCGCAGGTTGAACCGCAGCAGGAGCCCCGTGGCCGATCCCGTCATCCCACCGGCCCCACCGGCTGCACCGGCTCCTGCGTGAGCCGGTCGCCGTAGTGCCGGAGGAACAGCGCCTCCAGCGTGGGTGGCTGGCTGGAGAGGCTGCGGATGCCGAACCGCCCCAACGCGGCGAGGGCGTCACCGAGCCGCTCGGACTCCACCTCGAAGACGGCCCGGTTGCCCTCGACGACGAGGTCGTGCACACCGTCGAGGCGGTCCAGCCCGGTGGGCGGCGTGCCCAGCTCGGCCGACACCGACGTACGGGTCAGGTGACGCAGCTCGGACAGGGTGCCGGACTCGACCGTGCGGCCGGCCCGGATGATGCTCACCCGGTCGCAGAGCTGCTCGACCTCGGCCAGGATGTGGCTGGAGAGCAGAACGGAGCGGCCCTCGCCCCGGAAGTCGTCGATGCACTGCTGGAACACCGTCTCCATCAACGGGTCCAGGCCGGACGTCGGCTCGTCCAGCAGGAGCAGCTCGACGTCGGCGGCCAGAGCGGCGACCAGCGCGACCTTCTGCCGGTTGCCCTTGGAGTAGGAGCGCCCCTTCTTGGTGGGGTCGAGCTCGAACCGCTCGAGCAGCTCGGCCCTGCGGGTGTCGTCGAGGCCGCCGCGCAGGGCGCCGAGCAGGTCGATGGTCTCGCCGCCGGTCAGGTTGGGCCAGAGGTTGACCTCGCCAGGCACGTACGCCAGCCGTCGGTGCAGCTCGGCGGCGTCGTGCCACGGGTCGGCGCCGAGCAGCCGGGCGGTGCCGCCGTCGGCGTGCAGCAGCCCGAGGAGCACCCGGATCGTCGTCGACTTGCCGGCGCCGTTGGGGCCGAGGAAGCCGTGCACCTCGCCGCGGCGCACGTCGAGGTCCAGCCCGTCCAGCGCCGTGGTGGTGCCGAAGCGCTTCACCAGCCCGCTGATCTCGATGACCGTGTCCACGTCATCAACCTAGATCGTCACGACAGCGGCCCGCATCTGCCGGACGTCGTACGTCGCGCACGCGGCCGGCTGTCGGCGGTCACACCCGCATCGAGCAGGTCAACGCGGCCGATCACGGTTCACGTCCGTCATGTCGAGGAGCTGGTCGCGAACTGCTCGGTGAAGCACCTTGCCGATCATCGAGCGCGGCAGCTCGTCGACGATGAAGACCTCGCGAGGGACCTTGTAGCCGGCGAGGTGCGCTCGCGTCGCCTCTCGCAGCTCGTCCGGATCCAGCCGGGCGTCGCCTTCGGCGACGACCGCGGCGACGACGCGCTCTCCGCCCGAGCCGTCCGGCAGGCCCACGGCGGCGGCGTCGCTGACACCGGGCGCCTGGCGCAGTGCCTCCTCGACCTCGGAGGGGTAGACGTTGAACCCACCGGTGATGATCAGTTCCTTGATCCGGTCGACGACCCTGATGAAGCCGTCCGCGTCCATCACCACGATGTCGCCGGTCCGGATCCAGCCGCCCTCGAGCAGGACCGCGTCGGTGTCGTCGGGTCGGCCCCAGTAGCCGGTGAAGACCTGCGGCCCACGCACCAGCAGCTCGCCCGGCTCGCCGAGCGCGCGGTCCGTCGAGAGGTCGTCCGGGTCCACGATGCGCACCTCCGTGGACGGGAACGGCACCCCGACCGTGCCGGGTCGGCGTGAGCCGGCGACCGGGTTGCCCAGCGACACAGGCGAGGTCTCCGTCATGCCGTAGCCCTCCACGAGCAGACCGCCGGTGACCGACTCCCAGAGGTCGACGGTGGCAACGGGCAGCGACATCGCACCGGAGATCGCGTAGCGGATCGAGTGCAGGTCGACGCCGCGGGCCTGGGCCGCGTCCGCGAGCGCCTGGTAGATCGGGGGAACGCCAGGCAGGAAGGTGGCGGGCCGACGCCGTACGGCGTCGAGGGTCTGGTCCACGTCGAAACGCGGGAACAGCACCAGGGTGGCGCCGATGCTCATCGCGAAGGTGAGGCACAGGGTCAGTCCGTAGGCGTGGAACAGCGGCAGCACCGCGTAGACCACTTCCTGGCCGTCCTGCAGGCCGGGCACCCAGGCACGGCCTTGGGCAGCGTTCGACCGGAGGTTGCGGTGCGTGAGGATCGCGCCCTTCGGGACGCCGGTCGTGCCTCCGGTGTACTGCAGCAGTGCCGTCTGGGACGGCACGGGACGGGGGTGGTCAGCGGCCAACGGCGACGCCGAGGCGACGAGCGTCGCCCAGGGCGTCGCGCCGGGAGCGGGCCCGGTCATCGCTGCCCGGGCGGCCCGGGCCTTCGGAACGGGGAGCCGGAGCGCCCACCGCTTCGATCGGGGGAGCGCCGCGACGAGGTCGACCGCGACGATCGTGCGGAGCGCCGACGTGGGATCGGCCTCCTGGAGCCTCGGGACGACCTTGTCCCAGGCGATCGCAACCTCCGCCCCGTGGTCGCCGAGCTGATGTGCCAGCTCTTCGGCGGTGTACAGCGGGTTGTGCTCGACGACGATGCCCCCGAGCCGGAGCACCGCGTAGAACGCCACCACGTGCTGCGGGCAGTTGGGCATCACCAGGGCGACCCGGTCCCCGGACCCGACACCCAGGTCGCGCAGCGCGTGCGCGGCACGAGAGACCTGGTCGCCGAGCTGGCGGTAGGTGGTCGTCGCGCCGTAGAAGTCGAGGGCGACGAGGTCGGCGAACCGGGTCACGGCGCTGTCGAGCATGTCGGTCAGGGACTCGTCGGGCAGGTCGATGTCGGCCGGCACCCCGGGGGCATAGCTGGCCAGCCATGGTCGGCTGCTCGTGACGCTCATGGAAGGCCCTCCTGACCCGGCCCAGTGCACCCACCCTGCCACGACGGACCTGCCGAAGGACCAGGGGTGACCCGGCTTGCCTCTGCCGTGGTGTATCCAGTTACCACTCATGGTGCGAGAAAGGCGGAACGTGCAGCAGGGCGAGAGGGTGCGGCTCCGCGACGGCACGAAGGCCGTGATCCTCCCGTTCCGACCGGTGCCCCGCGCGGCCATCGAGCAGGCGTACGACGAGCTGTCCGCCGAGTCCCAGTTCAACCGGTTCCTGTCCTCGGCCCC
>Ga0210115_1000474_pt1 | contig 11598 bp, 11 predicted proteins | sample MayberryNW_TuleB_2_FD_185526 | JGI IMG/M metagenome (GOLD analysis project Ga0210115, IMG submission 185526) | Wetland microbial communities from San Francisco Bay, California, USA, that impact long-term carbon sequestration - MayberryNW_TuleB_D2... | ecosystem: Environmental > Aquatic > Marine... | reverse complement strand
GGGTGCTGCAATCGATCCACGCGCGCGGTCGTCTCGCGGAGCGGCCCGCGCCGTGAGCGTCGCTGCCGGGATCCGCCAGGGTCTGCTCGAGGGGAAGGGCCTCTGGAGCGAGCTCCGCGACGAGCCCGTGCACGCCGGAGGAGCCGTCGTCGTCAGCGGCATGCTCGCCGAGCAGCTCGCCCGTCAGCTCGGCGCCGGGGCCGACCCGGGAGCGGTCGTCGCCCGCGAGGGCATGAGCGTCGCCGGCGCGGAGGTCGTCGTACGAGTGATCGCCGGCGACCCGAGCCCGGAGGACACCGCTGTCGTCCGCGCCGCCGACCGGGAGGGCATTCCGACCGTGCTCGTGCAGCTCTGGCCGCAGGCCGAGTGGACGAAGCCGTTCGTCCTCTCGCCGTTCGTCGTCGAGTGCCGGCCCGGCGAGGGATTCCCGGTGAGCGAGATCGCCCACCGCATCGGCGAGGCCGTGGAGGGCGCGGCAGCTCTCGCCTCGCACATCCCGGCCTTGCAGGAGGCCGTCGCCGCCGACGTCACCCGCGGCACGATCGCCCGGGCCGCGCTGATGGGCTTCCTCGGCGCGCGTGGCCCCGCCCGCCCAGGGCTCGCGCTCCAGCAGGTGCGCGCGCTCTCACGCCTGCGCGCGCTCGACCCACAGGCGGCGGGCGCGACGGACCCCCGCTCGACCGCCGGTATCGCGGCGCTCGTCCTCGCGGCGAGCTTCGCCTTCCGCGCCGCCGCCCGCGCGACGCGAGGGACGCTCCCCGCTCCGCTCGTGAACGCCGCCGTCGCAGCGGGAGGCACCTGGGCCCTCACGAGGGCGGTCCAGGAGCTCCAGGCCCGAACCTCTCGGCAGTAAGACCATTCCTCTTGTGCGCTTTCTTATGCGGCCGGAGGCCGGCTTTGCCGGCCGGGAGGCCAGTCGCGATGACTGCTGTGCCGTCCACGAGAGGAAGGGGGGCACGTGGGGGGAAACATCGTTTCCCCCCACGAAGCTCGTCGTTCCCCCGCGACCGGTCTGTCCGGACCGGGACCTAGCATGCGCCGCGAGCGACGTCATGGGAGGGACGATGCCGGACACGGAGTTGGCCGAGGAGCTGTTGCAGCTCGAGGAAGCCGACGCCTGGTTCGAGTACCTCGAGTCCACCCGGGGCCAGCTGGAGACGCGGTACTCGGAGCTCGAGCCGTGGGCGTGGGCGCGGTTGTCCCAGCGATTGCGCGCGGTGGGGGCCCGCAGAGCGAGACTGCGGCCGGCCGCCGCGTGAGAACGTGCACTCCGGGCGCAGGGGCGAGCGACGGCTCGCCCCTGCCGCGCGCGGTCGCCGCCCTCTCCTGCTGCTACCGTTCCTCCCAGGTCACATGACCACTGTTTTCAACACGCGCAGCGCCAGGCTCGGGCACCCGCCCGCCTGTCCGCGCGCGATCGAACGAGGAGACTCATACCTTGGCAAGACGTTGGTTCCGCTTCGGAAGGAAGCAAGAGGAAGCCGTGTCCACGGACACGGCCGTCACGGAGGTCGAGGCACCGCCTGAGGTGCCCACGGAGGCGTCGGAGGCCGTCGGCCCAACCGACCCGGTGAGGAAGAAGCGCCGTCGCGGCAGTCGCGGCGGACGTGGCAGGAAGAAGCCAGCGACGCCGGCGGCCGATGGCGGGTCGTCAGCGGAGGCGGAGGCTCCGGCGGAGAAGCCGGAGCGGGCACCTGCGCGCAAGCAGGAGCGGCGACCCGCGCGGAAGTCGGAGCGCAAGCCCGCCCGAGCAAGCAGCCGCAGGAGGACGCCGACGAAGCGCGCGCCGCTGCCCGAGGCGAAGCGCGAGCTCCTGATCTCGGCCGACGTCGGCGAGCAGCGCGTCGCGATCCTCGAGGACGACCGGGTCGCCGAGGTCTACCTCGAGCGTCCGGAAAGGCGCTCGATCGCGGGGAACATCTACCTCGGCGTCGTCGACAACGTGCTTCCGGGCATGGAGGCGGCGTTCGTCGAGATCGGCCTCGAGAAGAACGGGTTCCTGTACGTCGACGAGATCGTCGTCCCGGAGCTCGAGGGCAGGAAGGGCGCGCGGAAGATCCAGGACCTGATCAAGCGCGGCGAGACCGTGCTCGTGCAGGCGGTGAAGGACCCGATGAAGTCGAAGGGCGCGCGCCTGACGACCGAGATCTCGCTCCCCGGCCGCTTCCTCGTGTACGTCCCGAACGGCGAGGGATCGGGCGTCTCGCGCCGGCTCGAGGACCAGGAGCGGACGCGGCTGAAGGAGATCGTCAAGGGTCTCGACCCGAAGGGCGGCGGCATCATCGTCCGCACGGCCGCCGAGGGCGCGTCCGCGGAGGACATCGAGCGCGACCTCGTCTTCCTGCAGCGCCTGTGGAAGACGATCCAGGCGAAGACGAAGGGAGCGACAGCGCCGGCCCTCGTCTACGAGGAGGCGGAGCTCCCGCTGCGCATCGTCCGCGATCTCTTCGCCGGCGACTTCGTCGGAGCGCAGATCGATGACGACCGCACGTACCGGCGCATCGTCAGCTATCTGAAGAAGACCTCGCCGCACATGATCGAGCGCGTCCACCGCTACCGCGACAAGGCGCCGCTCTTCGAGGCCTCCGGCGTGGAGCAGGAGATCCGCTCGACGCTCGAGCGCCGGGTCGACCTTCCCTCCGGGGGCTACCTCGTCTTCGACTACGCGGAGGCGTTCACCGTCATCGACGTGAACACCGGCCGCTTCGTCGGCTCACGTGGCAAGAGCGCGTCGGGCCGGCTCGAGGACACGATCGTGAAGAACAACCTCGAGGCGGTGAAGGAAGTCGTGCGGCAGCTCCGTCTCCGCGACATCGGCGGGATCATCGTCATCGACTTCATCGACATGTCGAATCCGAAGAACCGGGAGACGGTCGAGGAGGCGCTGCGCACGGAGCTCGAGCGCGACCGGACGAAGACGTACGTCGTCGAGATCTCCCCGCTCGGCCTCGTCGAGATGACGCGCCAGAACGTCACCGACGGCCCGCGCGAGATCCTGACCACGAAGTGCTCGGTGTGCGCCGGCGACGGGTTCGTCGTCTCGGAGGCGAGCCATGCGCTCGACATCGAGCGCCGGCTGCGCGAACTCGCCAAGGGCTCGCGCGTGCAGGGCTTCCGCGTCGAGGTGCACCCGCGCATCCGCTCGCTCCTGGCCGGCCCCGGCGGGGCGCGGCTGGAGGCGATCGAGGCGGCCGCCCGGCGACGCTTCTTCCTCGTCGAGCCTGCTGGTGAGAACGGCCACGTCCACCTGGATCACTTCGAGGTGCTGAAGCAGGGCAAGCTCGAGACGTTGCTGCCGGAGGCGCCGGTCGAGGAGGGCGCATCGCTCGAGCTCAAGCTCGTCGAGGTGGGCCTGTACGACGCCGCCGCCGGCGTCGGCAAGGTCGACGGCTGGAACGTGGTGGTCGCGGGCGCCGCGAAGCTCGTCGGGAAGAAGGTCTCCGTGACCGTCGGCCGCGTGCTCGACGGCGTCGCCTACGCGGCGCTCGCCGACGGCACGGTGGCGCCCACCCCGATCACGTTCGAGGCCGAGGCCGAGAAGCCGACCCGTGTCGCGAGCGCGAAGAAGGCAGAGACGGAGAAGCCGGCCACCTCGTCGAGGAGCCGGCAGAAGAAGGTCGAGGTCGCCGAGTCGGTCGCCGAGGACACGGTGGAGGAGGCCGAGGTCACCGAGGCAACCGAGGCGGACGAGAGCGCCGCCGGGGATGCTGCGCCGCCGAAGAAGAAGACGCGCCGGGGGAGCCGTGGCGGGCGGGGCCGGAAGAAGACGAGCGCAGCGACGGCGCCGGTCGACGGGGAGGATGTGCCCGAGGCCGAGGCCGAGGAAGCCGCGGCGCCGCAGGCGGACGGGCGCGCGCGCAGGCCGAGGATCCACGTGCCGCCCACCGACCGTGCCGACAAGGAGGAGGCGGGTGAGACGGTCGAGACGGTCGAGGCGGTCGAGCCGCGTGCGCTGCCCGAGCCCATGCCGGATCCCGAGGCAGCCGGGCCCGACGGCGAGCCGCCGAAGAAGAAGTCGAGGCGCGGGACCCGGGGCGGGCGGAAGCGCCGCAAGACCCCGGCCAACGGCCAGCCTGCGAGCGGCGGGACCGAGGAATCGGCGGCGGCCCCCGCGGAGGCGGTGGCGGTCGTCGAGGCTCCCGAGGCCGAGGAGTACGTGCCGATGTCCGAGTGGATCGAGGACTTCGACCGGCGGCGTTGAGCGCCGCTCGTCCGCTATCATTGCCCGGCTCGCGGGCTCACGCCCGCGTTTCTCACGCACGGAGACTCACGTGACCTACGCGATCATCAAGGTTGCCGGCAAGCAGTACCGCGTCCGCGAGGGCGAGCGGCTGCTGGTCGACCGGCTGGCCCAGGACGAGGGCGCGACGATCACGCCCGCCGTTCTCCTCGTCGGCGGGAACGGCGAGCCGATGCTCGACCCGGACGTGAAGGTCACGGCCACCGTGCTCGGCGCGGTCAAGGGCCCCAAGATTCGGATCGGCAAGTACAAGAAGCGCACCGGCTACCGCCGCCACACCGGCTTCCGGGCCTCGCTCACGCAGATCCGGATCGAGTCGATCGGGGCGGGCAAGCGCCAGAGCGCCGCGAAGAAGGAGGCACCGCCCGAGAAGGCCGCGGACGCTCCCGACGAGGCGGCACGCCCCAAGGGCACGCCGTCCGGATACGAGGACCTGACCGTGGCGGAGATCAAGGACGCCGCACCCGGCTGGAACGCGCCGATGCTCGCCGCCGCGCTCGAGTACGAGCAGGGGCACGCGCAGCGCAAGGGCGCGCTCGCCGCGATCGAGTCGGCGATCGCCGCGAAGGAGGAGGACGCGTAGATGGCGCACAAGAAGGGCCTCGGCTCCTCGCGCAACGGTCGCGACTCCGAGTCGAAGCGGCTCGGCGTCAAGGTATTCGCGGGGCAGCCGGTGAAGCCCGGCATGATCATCGTCAGGCAGCGCGGGACGAAGTTCCGCCCCGGTCCGGGCGCCGGCCTCGGCCGCGACGACACCATCTTCGCGCTCCGCGCGGGGACGGTCGAGTTCGGCCGGTCGGGCGACAAGCGCTTCATCTCCGTCGCGGCCGCGACGGAGTGAGCTGAGCCCGTCGCGAGGGCGGCGGAGCGATGTTCAACGACCGAGCGGAGATCCACGTCCTCGCGGGACGTGGCGGTGACGGCGCCCTCAGCTTCCGGCGCGAGAAGTACGTGCCGAAGGGCGGGCCGGACGGCGGCGACGGAGGGCGCGGCGGCGACGTGATCGTCGCGGCCGACCCCGCCCTCAGAGACCTCTCGTCCCTGCGGCGCATCAGGAAGGTCGAGGCGAAGCGCGGCGGGAGCGGACGCGGCAGCAAGAAGCACGGGGCGGACGGCGAAACGGTCGAGATCCGCGTCCCCGTCGGGACGCAGATCCTCGACCCGGAGGGCGGGCTCGTGGCCGACCTGGCGACTCCCGACGGCCGCGTCGTCGCGGCTCGCGGCGGGCAGGGAGGGCGCGGGAATGCGCGCTTCGCGACGCCGACGCGGCAGGCCCCGCGCTTCGCGGAGACCGGGCTGCCCGGCGACGAGGCGGAACTCGTCCTGCGCCTGAAACTCGTCGTCGACGCGGCGCTCGCGGGGCTCCCGAACGCCGGCAAGTCGTCGCTGCTGCGCCGCATCTCCAACGCGAAGCCGAAGGTCGCCGACTACCCGTTCACGACCATCGAGCCGGTCCTCGGCACGGTCGAGAGCGCAGACGCGACGCGGCAACTGACCGTCGCCGACGTCCCCGGGCTCATCGAGGGCGCGGCCGAGGGCGCCGGCCTCGGCCACGAGTTCCTGGCCCATCTCGAGCGCGCACGCCTGCTTGTGCACGTCCTCGACGCCTCCGAGGAGGACCTCGAGAGCAGGTTCGCGACGATCGACCGCGAGCTCGCCGCGTACGGTGCCGGCCTCGACGAGCGTCCACAGCTCGTCGTCCTGAACAAGGTCGACCTCCTCGATCGGCCTCCGGTGCTCGCGCTCGAGGACGAGCGAGTGGTCGGAGTGGTCTCGACCTCGTGTGCCACCGGCGAAGGAATCGAGCAGCTGAAGCGGGCGCTGTTCGAGCTCTGCCCGGTCGAGAGCCCCGAGGCCCCGGAGCCGGTGCTGCCGGAGTTCCTCGAGTATCGCCCCAAGGCTCGACGCGGCCCCCGCTTCCGGATCCTCAGGACCGACCGCGGGTACCGCGTCGTCGGCACGCCGCCCCCGGCGGAGGAGCTCGAGGAGGCGCTCCGCAAGATCGGCATCAAGCGGGGCGCCGCGGTCGAGATCGGCGACGAGGAGCTGGAGTGGCAATAGCCCGCGTCGGGTTCCTGGGAGGCGCGTTCGACCCGCCGCACGTCGGCCATCTCGCGCTCGCTCGGGCGGCGATCGACCACTTCGGGCTCGACCGTCTGTTCGTGCTCGTCGTCGAGGACCCGGGCCACAAGCGGACGACGACGCCGGCCGACGTTCGGCTCGAGCTCACGAAGCTCGCGTTCGAGGACCTCCCGGAGGCGGTCGTCGAGCTCGACCGTCACGCCCGCACGGTCGACTTCCTCGAGGAGCGGCAACTTCCCTCCAGCACCGTCTTCCTGATGGGCGCGGACGAGCTCGCCGACCTCCCGGGCTGGAAGCGGCCTGAGCGGGTGCTCGAGCTCGTGCGGATCGGGGTGGCGATGCGGCCGGGCGTGCCCGAGGATCGGCTGCGGGACGCACGCGCTCGTCTCCCCGCGCCCGACCGCATCGAGTACTTCGAGATGGAGCCGTCCGCCGTTTCCTCGACCGCGATTCGAGCCCGGATCGCCGACGGACAGACGATCGACGGCCTCGTGACGACCCGCGTGGCGGAGGCGATCGCGCGGCTGGGGCTCTACGGCTCGTCCGAGTACACTGCGGCGGAGCAAGAAAGGACGCAGACCGACTGAGCCCGCTCGAGCAAGCACGCCGTACTGCCGCTCTCTGCCAGGAGAAGCTGGCATCGGACGTCACCATCCTCGACATGCGTGGCGTCTGCGACTTCACGGACTTCTTCGTCATCGCGACGGGCCGCAACGCCCGCCAGACGAAGGCGATCTACGACGAGGTCGCAGGCACCCTGAAGAAGGAGCAGAAGCTCCTGCCGCGGTCGACCGCCGGGGTCCGCGAGGCGGACTGGATCGTCGCCGACTACCTCGACGTCGTCCTCCACCTCTTTACTCCGGAGACGCGGGGCTTCTACCGCCTCGAGGACCTCTGGAGCGACGTCCCCTCGGTCGAGCTCGCCGCGAGCTAGTCGCGGTCCTCGCCGATCGCGCGGACGTCACGCCGCTCGGTCGGAGGAGGCTCGAGGGCGACGGCGCCGCTCTGACTCGGACGGACCGGGCGGCGAGGCTCCCGGACGCCGACGCCGCCCTCACCCTCTTCCTCGTCTTCTGCCTCGGGGTCTGACGGCATGCTCGAGAACAGCTGCTTCAGGTAGCCCGCTGCACGCCTCACCAGGTTCCGGCGTCCCGCCATGTGACTAGCGTATCCTCGACTTCGTTGTCCGAGTCGTCAACTACGCTGTTCTCATCGTGACGACCGACCAGAAGGGCGCCGTCGGCGATCGTCCACGCCGCCGCGAAGCTCGGGATTCTGGTCTACCGCCCGTTCGCAGAAGGCGGCCGTTACGACCTGATACTCGACACCGAGGCCGGTCTTCGACGCGTGCAGTGTAAGTGGGCCCCGCTCGACGACGAGGTGGTGATCGTCCGCTGCCAGTCGACTCGCCGAGCGAGAGAGGGCATTCGCCATCGGCGCTACACGGCCACCGAGGTAGACGCCATTGCGGCGTACTGCGCCGAGCTCGATCGTTGCTTCTACATACCCTCGATGCGGTTCGAAAGGCCACCCGGAACTCGTCCTGCGAGTCGGCCCCTGCAAGAACGGTCAGCGCCGGGCAGTGAACTGGGCGGACGACTACGACTTCGCCGCTAGACTTGGGACGCTCGTGGGGCCATAGCTCAGCTGGGAGAGCGCCTGCATGGCATGCAGGAGGTCGCCGGTTCGAGCCCGGCTGGCTCCATCCCTTTCCGCTGAAAGTCGCGATGAGTTGTCGACCTCGGCGCCGTCTCTTCGTCGTATTCGTGGAGTGCGCGGAGTGCCGCTCCTCCGGACAACGAAAGGAGAGGACGATGGCGGGACAGATGGTGCATCTCGAGATCCCGGCCGGGAACACGGCGAAGGCGAAGGAGTTCTGGGGCGGGCTCTTCGGGTGGCAGTTCCAGGAGTACCCCGGCTCGCCGACCGAGTACCACACGACGCAGTTCTCGGACGCGCAGGGCGGCGCGATCATGGAGGCCGACGGCTCGAAGCGCGGCCCGCGCGTCTACTTCGACGTCGACGACATCAAGACCGGCGCCGCGAAGGTGAAAGAGCTCGGCGGCGAGGCCGGCGACGCGCTGCCCGTCCCGAGCATGGGCTGGTTCGCGGTCTGCAAGGACGTCGAGGGCAACGAGTTCGGCCTCTGGCAGACCGATCCGAGCGCCTCGATGCCCGAGTAGGAGAACGCGGTGTGACTGTCACCGGCTCTCCGGTGACAGTCACCTGCCGTCAGGGCTCGAGCTCGAGCGAGAACCGCGTCTGGCCGGAGGTGTCGACGATGCCCGCGGTCAGCGTTCCGTCGCGGGCGACCTCGAGCGTCCCGAAGTTGAACCAGCGCTTCGCCTCGGTCCACGAGGTCACCGCCTCGGGCGTCTCCGGCCCGTAGAAGAAGAGCCGCTCGGGCACGAGGGTCTCGTCGAAGGCTCGGTTCGGGAAGATCCCCGAGTTCAGCGGCCCGGTCGCGAGCTCGTGGACGACGAACGACGGCCGGTCGGGGAACGGCCGGTAGCGGAACGCCTCGGCGAAGTGGACGTCGGTCGTGATCCAGAACGTGTCGTCGATGCCGCGGTCGGCGAGGAACCGGAGGAGGTCGAGCAGCTCGCGCTCGTACCCGGTCTCCTGGTCGAAGTTCGCCCAGCCGTCGCGGCCGTTCGTCGGCGGGAAGCCGGTCGGGATCGACATCGGGACGCTCGAGACGACGACCTTCCAGGTCGCGTCCGAGGCGGCGAGGCCGGCCTTCAACCACGCGAGCTGCTCGCGCCCGAGCATCGATTTCGGCTCCGGCCCCGTGTCGGGGGCGAAGTTCGCGTCGCGGCTGCCGCGCGTGTCGAGCACGAAGAGCTCGAGGTGCTTCCCCCAGCGGAACGAGCGGTACAGCGTCTCGCCCGCGATCGGCGTGTACTCGCGGAACGCGGCAAGCCCGAGCGGAAGCAGGTGCTCGCCCGTGTACGGAGCCGCGGTCGGCGCGTCCGTCAGCGGCCCGAAGTCGTTCACGACCTCGTGGTCGTCCCACACGCCGACGTAGCTCGTGCTTCGGAGGAGCCGCTGCGATGCCGGGTCGGCGCGGTTGTAGCGCCAGTGCGACCGGAACCCCGCGAGGTCGTTCGCGACCCCGAGCCCGCCGATCTGCGGGTTCCCGTACCGCCCCGTCGGGTCGCAGCCGTTGTCGGCGTAGATCATGTCGCCGAGCCCGACGAAGACGTCGGCGTTCCACGACCGGATCGTGTCCAGGATCGGGAAGCCCTCGGTGGCGTCGCGGCAGACGTTCTGGCCGGCGAGGTCGCCGCCGAACGCGAGCCTGATCGGTGCGGCCTCGTCCTCGCCGGGCGGCGTCCAGAAGGAGCCGACGACCACCGGCCCGTTGCGGTCGCCGCTCCGGAACCAGACGCGGTAGTCGTAGAGGCGGCCGGGCCGGAGACCGTCGAGCCGGACGCGACCCGTGAAGTCGTCCCCCGTGCGCACGGTGACCGGCTCGATCGCGCGGTGCGCTCCCCCGGAGAGGCGTACCTGGAGCGTCGCCTCCCGATCCGCCCTCGCCCAGAGCACTGCCGAGCCCGCGGAGACGTCACCGACGGCGACGCCGTGCGTCACGACCGGGCCTGCTGGCGGCCGGGACGAGCCCGCCGAGGCGAAGACGAGCACCACGAGCGCGACGAGCGGGAGCCAGCGACTCATCGGACCCCTGCACAGTACTCTGGCCCTGACCGCAAGCGACCGCGAAGGGGGACGAGATGCCGTTCTATCAGCGCCGGGGAGACCTCCCTCGCAAGCGACACATCGTGTTCCGCGACAACGGGACGCTCCTCACCGAGGAGGTAATGGGGCTCGAGGGCTTCTCGGGGAACGAGTCGATCCTCTACCACCTCCAGTCGCCCTGCCGCGTGAAGGAGCTCGGCGCGTTCACGCCGATCGAGCGCGAGGAGTGGGTGCCGGAGACGCATGCCCACCGCCTCCAGAACACGTATGACGTGCCGCCGCAGGGCGATGAGATCGCCGGCCGGCGAGCGCTGATGTGGAACGACGACGTCGAGATCTCCTTCTGCCGGCCGGACTCGACGATGGACTACTTCTTCCGCAACGGCGAGGGCGACGAGGTCATCTTCGTCCACGAGGGCTCGGGCACGCTGGAGACGATCTTCGGGGACGTGCCCTACAAGGACGGCGATTACGTTGTGATCCCGCGCGGGACGACCTACCGCTTCGTCCCCGAGGGTCCGCAGCGCTACCTCGTCTTCGAGACGCCCGGCCTGATCGAGATCCCGCGGCGCTACCGCAACGAGTACGGCCAGATCCTCGAGGGCGCGCCCTACTACCACCGGGACATCCATGCGCCGACCGAGCTGAACACGCACCGTGACCGCGGCGACCACCTGGTCAAGGTGCGCGTGCGCGGCGGCTACCAGGACTACGTTCTCGACTACCACCCGTTCGACGTCGTCGGCTGGGACGGGTACCTGTACCCGTGGACGTTCTCGATCCACGACTTCGAGCCGATCACGGGGCGGATCCACCAGCCCCCGCCCTCGCACCAGACCTTCCAGGGCCCGAACTTCGTCATCTGCTCGTTCTGCCCGCGGAAGCTCGACTTCGACCCGGACGCGGTGCCGATCCCCTACCACCACTCGAACCTGCAGTCGGAGGAGATGATCTACTACGTCTCCGGCAACTTCGGCTCGCGCAAGGGGATCTCGGTGGGGGCGATCACGCTCCATCCCTCCGGCCTCCCGCACGGGCCGCAGCCGGGCCTCGCCGAGAAGTCGCTCGGGGTCGCGGAGACGACCGAGCTCGCAGTCATGTGCGACACGTTCCGACCGCTCCGGCTCTCGACCTTCGCGCGCGACCTCGACGACGGGCACTACGCCTACTCGTGGTACGAGCCGCCCTCGGAGGAGCCGAGCCTCGCCGGCGTGACGAGCCACCTGTAGCGCTCGGTGGACGCGGCGCGGTTCCTGCACGAGCTGCCGGAGCTCTTCGACGACTTCCCGCGCTCCGAGCATCCGCGCGATCGTCGCTTCGAGCCCGTGCTCGAGATCGAGAACCTCGCCTCCGAGAACGTCCTCGCGCTGCTCAACCTCGCGGCGTCGTGCCTCGGCCCCGACGAGGCGTACGTCGAGGTCGGGGTCTACCACGGTGCGAGCCTGATCGCGGCGATGCTCGGCAACGAGGAGCGCCGCTTCGTGGCCGTCGACAGCTTCGTGCTCCGGGACGGCAGCCCGGACAACGTGGAGGGCAGCCTCGAGCGCTTCGGCCTCACGCCTCCCGATCTGCTCGTC
>Ga0210115_1000473_pt1 | contig 11599 bp, 8 predicted proteins | sample MayberryNW_TuleB_2_FD_185526 | JGI IMG/M metagenome (GOLD analysis project Ga0210115, IMG submission 185526) | Wetland microbial communities from San Francisco Bay, California, USA, that impact long-term carbon sequestration - MayberryNW_TuleB_D2... | ecosystem: Environmental > Aquatic > Marine >... | reverse complement strand
TAGCAGTCGCGGAATTGACAATACCGATCGGTGTGCGCCCGCGTCGCCGAGTTTGACGGGGCGGGCGCAAGTTCCTTGGGGGCCGCTCAGCCGCTCGCGTCTGCGACAGGTTCGGTTCGCAGCGATCCAATGTGTCGATACGTGTTCAGGAGCACGCCCGAGGACGCGGCCTTCGTGCTGACGAGAGTGAGTTCGCGCGGGTCGGCACTGTCCGAAAAGAAGCGTTTGCCCCGGCCCAGCAAGACCGGGCAGACGAGCAGCAGAACCTCGTCGACCAGTCCCTGCTCGAGCAGCGCGGACGTCAGCAAGTGCGCTCCGAGTTAGCCTGCGTCAGGAGAGGTTGTAGGACAAAACTACCGGCCCGGGGCGAGAGCAGCTGGTCGTGGCAGCATCTGCGCGTTCCACTCTCGGAATGCCGCACGCAGTGATGTCGACGTCTCCGGCTCATACGCGGCCAGATCGGCACTTTCGCCGGGATCGCGAGGAATGTCGAATAGTGACTCGTGCCTGTCGGTTCGCAAATGCTTCCAGCGGCCCCGACGAGCCGCGTCCTCCAAGCTGGTGCGCCAAAAGATCGTGCGATCGAAATGCACCGGCTCGCCCCGACATAGCGGCGACAGGTCAAGACCGTCAAGCGGGTAGGCGGGATGCGGAGTCGCTCCGCCGATGGCGAGCAGGGTGGCCGTCCAGTCCATGGAGATGGTGCTCTGGTCCGTCGTGCCCCCGGCTGGCACTCTGCCCGGCCAGCGGACGATCGCGGGCACCCGAATCCCACCCTCGCGCAGGGTGCCCTTCCCAGAGCTCAGTGGCCAGTTGTAAGAATACCGCTCCCCACCGTTGTCGCTCGTGAACACCACGAAGGTCTCGCGTTCCAGCCCAGCGTCTTGCAGGGCGCGCAGGAGGCGGCCGACGCCGTCGTCGAGTCGCTGCATCATGGCAGTGAAGACCCCGAGCGAGCCACGGTCGGCGTACCCCCTCACGAAGCTCGTCGCCGCAGTGTCGGCGACGCGCCGGAGCATGCGGCTAGCCGCCGTGTCCGTGGGCCCTTCCCACGGCCAGTGAGGAGCGGTGTAGTGCAGAGCGAGGTAGAACGGAGCGGCGTGGCGCCGACCGATGTACTGCAGGGCCCGCTGAGTCAGCAGGTCGGTCATGTAGCCGGCCTGATCCACTGCAACATTCCCCTCGTGGAGATCGAGTTTCCCGGAGGGTTCGCGGTGGGTGAAGTAATCGACGCCGCCGCTGAGAATGCCATAAAACTCATCGAAGCCGTGTCGGAGAGGGCCGTGCTCCGGGAGGTAGCCGAGGTGCCACTTGCCGATCAACGCGGTTTCGTACCCCGCCTGCTTCAGGCCGGATGCCACGGTGGGATGCTCGGGTGGCAAGCCGACGGTTTCGTCACCGTACTTCAGCGGTTCCACAAGGCCGATGGGCAGGCGGGCGGGATACCGCCCGGTCATCAGGGCCACCCGTGTCGGGGTGCACACGGCGGCAGCGGTGTAGTTGCTCGTGAAGCGGAGCCCGTCCCGGGCGAGGCTGTCGATATGTGTGGTGCGATAGTCAGGCCGGCCGTAGCAGCTCAGATCCCCGTAGCCGAGGTCGTCGGCGAGAATGAACAGGATATTCGGGTGATCCCGCTGTAGCGATGGCCATCGCGGTAACAGACTGAGTGCCGCTGCCGCGAGACCGCCTTCGAGAAAGTCGCGTCGCGAACTTGCGTGGGCCATAAGTGAGACACCTCAGACGGTCCGATGACGGTTGCTTCAACGGTGCTGTGGGGCGCGGCCTAACGGCATGCGTATCAGCTGCAGGCGATCATCGTACCGCCCCCACAAATCAACGCTTCCATTGTTTGGCCTGGACGAGGCTCGCGCCCGGGCGGAACGCCGACGCACCGCCCTGTCGGCCGCATGCGCGGATTAGACACCCGCGGCGTCGGGGACACGGTACCGCAAGCTGAGCAACCCACTTGGATATCGCTCCACGTGCTCGAGTACGAGCCGACTCTGCGGCGCTCCCGTCTCCAGGAGCGGGATGCCGGCCCCGAGTAGAACAGGGACGACCATCACCTCCACGAGATCCACCTGCTTGGCCCCGAGCAGGCTCCGGAATAGGCTGCCACCGCCGAAAAGCCAGATGTCCCGGCCGGGCGCCGCGCGTAGCGCCGCAACGCGGGGGCCCGCCTCGGCCCTCACGACCGTAACGCCCGGGTGTTCCTCGGGCGACAGCGTTCGTGAGAAGACATAGATCTGCCACCCCTGCGGCCAGGCAGGCGCGCCCGGTTGGCGGGTGAGCTCATAGGTGCGCCGCCCCAGCAGCACGGTGTCGACCGACTCGTAGGTCTTCGCGAAGTCCACCGTAGGATCGTGGACGATCCAATCCACCTCGCCCTTGGGCCCGGCGATGTACCCGTCAAGGCTTGCAGCAACGCGGTACAGCACTCGGCGCATCTAACCTCCAATCCCATGATCGCGCCCGCACAAACCTATGCCTCCTCGGCGGCGCCACCGGAGGCGCCACTTCACGGATCGACGTCGTCAGGCTGCGGCCGTCACCGACGGCCAAGGCTACTCCAGCAGGACAAACGTGACCTTCAACAACTCCCGATATTCCGTGATCTTCCCCTTCTCGATCACGACCTTCTGACTCTTGATCCAGGCACCGCTCAGGGAAGCTCTTGGAGGAGGAGGACTGGATCTCGGTGATCTTGGCGACTGCCACAGAGGGCTCCAAGCCAGCAACCTGGCGGCCATGCGTTGGGAAGAGGTACAGCTCTCGACATCAACCTACGGGGTCCGCGCCCCTGTGCGCACTTGACACATAAGTCCTGACACGTCCGTGCGGGCTACCGACTCACTAAACCACGTCCAACTCGCGAGAACGGTCGGCCTGGCCCGCCGCGCACGGCCTCTGCTATACTGGGGACATGACGATCAAGAGATTGGACCACGTGAGCGTCGTCGTCGACGACCTTGCCGCCGCTATCGCTTTTTTCACCGCGCTCGGCATGACGCTCGAAGGCGAGGCGGCGGTCGAGGGCCCGTGGGTGGACCGCGTCAACGGGCTCGAACGCGTCCAAGTCTACATCGTTATGATGCGGACCCCGGATGGGCATGGGCGGCTTGAGCTGACGAAGTTTCGCAATCCACAACTGGTCGAGATCGAAGCGGCGATCGCACCGCCGAACACGCTGGGCCTCCGGAGCGTCATGTTTGCAGTCGAAAGCGTCGACGACACTGTCGCTCGCCTGCGTGCCAACGGCGCCGAACTCGTCGGCGAGGTGGCCCAGTACGAGGACAAGTACAGACTCTGCTACATGCGAGGCCCTGCGGGCATCATCGTCGCGCTGGCCGAGGAACTCTTCTGAAGCGTTCAGCGCCTTCGGAGAAACCGGTGGCGCCCAAGGGGCTCCTTCGACTCGCTCCCATGGCTCGCAACGGCGATCTTCGCCACGGCTCTTGCTCGTGCGCGAGCCAGACCAGCTCCGGGTCGAGCGCGCGCACCAGCAGCGGGCCTTGGGTGTGGGGCTCGTCGAGCTCGCCGAACCAAACCGCCACGTCGCCCACGACGACGATTGAACGTCTGCCAGTCTCGACGACGACCACCTGCGCCGTACCCCGAGCGTCACGACTCGTTCCATCATCAATCGGGGCTGAGCGCCGAGGGCCGAAGTCCTCTGCGATCAGCGAGGACGGAGCCCGCCCTGGACGCTCACTCTCATAGAACTGGTATTAGGCCGCAAGACCCGCCGGGCCGCCGCCCCAAAAAGCTGCGTGCGCGTTTCGGTTCCCCTGCATGATCCCAAGGCCAGCCATCGCGGCAGCCCAAACCTCAAGAGTGCTCGCTTGTCATGGCCGGACATCGTGCTCCTGTCAAGAAGGCAGTGCGTGCAGCGGCGGAAACGTCACGCAACGATGATATCCGGGCAAACACGTCATCGCGAACACCTGCGGCGCTGCCTCAATCGACGGGAATCACGGAAGTCGCGTTCGTAAAGCTGGACTACCGTGAAGACGAACAAGAAGCAGGCCCGCACGCCTGAGCGTGCGGGCCTGTCGACACTCGGGCCAGGAGACAGTGTCAGCGTCGCTAGACCCTCACCCGCACTCGCTATACCCACACACGTGACACTTCACACACCCCTCCGCATACTCCAGCTGCGACCCGCAATCCGGGCACGCTCCCGATAGCGTCTCCTGCATCCCCCCGAACATGATCTGCTCCCCCCCACTCCCCTGCCCCGCCCGAGCCACCACCGGCGCCACTTCCTCCACCGGCGCGCTCGCCACCGGGCCGGCGGACCCAGGCAACAGCTCCTGCTGGATCCCGTTCTTCTCCAGCATCCAGCGCTCGATCGCGATGCCCACCGCGTCCGGCACCGACAGCACCTTGTTCGGCCCCAGCCCGATCACCCGGTCCGAGCTGATCCCGCGGAGCTGGCGCCAGACCTCGCGCATCGGAATGCCCGAACGCAACGCAAGACTGATCAACCGACCCAGCGCCTCCACGTCCGCCATCAACGCCCCGCCCGCCTTGCCCAGGCTCATGAACACCTCGAACGGCTGCCCCTTGTCGTCCTCGGTGATGTTGACGTACAGCGTGCCCAGCGGGGTCTCCACCCGCCGCGTGGTGCCTCGGAGCAGCTCCGGCCGCGAGCGCTTCTGCCGCCGTTGGAGGTTCTCGGCCTCGACGTCCATCACCAACTTCCGGAGTCGCTGGTTCTCCGCCCGGACCTCCGCCAGTTCGCCGTGCAGATCCGCGTTCGCCCGCGACACCGACAGGTCCGCCCGCGCCTCGGCCTTGCCGCTGGTGGTCGCCTGGTCGTGGACCTTCTTCGCCGTGCTGCCGGTCGAGAGCACCTGCATGTCGCGGCTGCCGTCGCGATAGACCGTGACACCCTTGCAGTTGAGCTTGTACGCCAGCCGGTAGATCTCCTCGACGTATTCCTCGGTCGCGTCGCGAGCGAAGTTGCAGGTCTTGCTGATGGCGGAGTCGTTGTTCTCCTGGAACGCCGCCTGCATCCGGATGTGCCACTCCGGCTTGATGTGGTTCGCCGTCACGAACACCCGGCGCCACCTCTCCGGCACCTCCGCGAACTCGATGTGCCCCGCCTCCGCGATCCGTCGCATGAGGTCGTCGGAGTACCAGCCCTCCTTCTTCGCGATCGCGACGAAGTCCTCGTTCACGTCCGGCATCAGCACGCCGGCCTGGTTCCGCATGAACGCCACCGCGAACAGCGGCTCGATGCCGGAGCTGCAGTTGGCGATGATGGAGATGGTCCCCGTCGGCGCCACGGTGGTGACATTGCAGTTCCGGAGCCGACGCATCGGCCGGACACGCTCGCCGTCGGGCCCGCGCGCCGCGGTGTCGTCCGCGCCCCAGATGCTCTCGGCCCACTCGGGGAAGACGCCGCGGATCTCCGCCAGCCGCTCCGACTCCTTCTTCGCCTCCTCATCCACGAACTTCTGGATCTTCCGGCCCAGCTCGACGCCCTCGTCGGAGTCATAGGGGATGCCGAGCCGCACGAAGAGATCGGCCAGGCCCATGACGCCGAGCCCGATGCGACGGATGTGCTGGGCGAGGTCGGTGATCTCGTCCAGCGGGTACTGGTTGGCGTCGATCACGTTCTCGAGGAAGTGGGTCGAGACCTGGATCACGCGGCGGAGCGCGTCCCAGTCGATGGCTTCATCCGGAGATGGGCCCCCTCGCTCCGCTCGGGGTGACATTTCCTTTCCACGGGGTGACAACGCCTCGCCAGCAGCGTCCTTCTTTGCAAAAGCGCCCAGGTTGATGGAACCGAGGTTGCAGACGTCGTACGGAAGGAGGGGCTGCTCGCCGCAGGGGTTGGTCGCCTCGTAATTGCCGAGGTGGGGGACCGGATTGTAGTAGTTGGCCTTGTCGACGAAGAACACGCCGGGCTCGCCGGTCTTCCAGGCGCCGTGGATGATCCGGTTCCAGACGTCGCGGGCCCGGAGCTGGCCGGTGACCTGGCCGGTCTTGGGGTGGAGGAGGTCGTAGTTCGCGTCCTTCTCCACCGCCTCCATGAACTTGTCGGTGACTGCGACCGAGATGTTGAAGTTGGTGATCTTGGTCGTGTCGTCCTTACAGGTGATGAACTCCATGATGTCGGGATGGTCCACCCGGAGGATGCCCATGTTGGCGCCGCGGCGGGTGCCGCCCTGCTTCACCACGTCGGTGGAGGCGTCGAACAGGCTCATGAAGGAGACCGGGCCCGAGGCCACGCCCATGGTGGAGCGCACGATGTCGTTCTTGGGCCGGAGCCGGGAGAAGCTGAACCCGGTGCCGCCGCCCGACTGGTGCACCAGGGCCATGGCGCGGAGGGTGTCGTAGATTCCGCTCTTGCCGTTGGAGAGGGCGTCGTCAACGGGCAGGACGAAGCAGGCGGAGAGCTGGCCCAAGGGCCGGCCGGCGTTCATCAGGGTCGGCGAGTTCGGCATGAAGAACCGCCCGGCCATGATGTCGTAGAACTCCTGGGCAGCCTGCTCCGCCTGCTTCTCGGTCGACCCGTACTTCCGGTCCGCCTCCGCCACGGTGCGAGCCACCCGCCAGAACAGGTCGCTCGGCGTCTCAGCCGGCCGTCCAGTGTCGTCCTTGACCAGGTACCGCTTCTCCAGCACCGTGACGGCATTGGGCGATAGCTGAACCGCGTCCCGTGGGGTGGACGTTTTCATAGAGCTCCCCGCTAGCAGAGAAAAGGATGAGGCGAGAGTGGTGCGACGGCCCCGGCGATGTCGTCCTGCGTTCCGACCATACCAACGCTTCCACCAACAGCGGAGGGGCAAGCTATGGGCGGTCGGAGGGGCGCACAATAGTGCCGAAAAGCCGCGCCGTTGCGTGCGATCTCGCTTCCCACATCACAAAAATAATCAGATCAATCTGGATTGTGTGGGGTGTGGAAAAGGTGCACGGATGTGGATGGTGCCGAAGTGTTTAGAACCTTGTCAGCACCCTGTCATCCCGAGCGAAAGCGAGGGATCTTGCGGGTGGGCGGCGGAGCCACCCGGGCAAGGTCCCTCGCTCGCTGCGCTCCCTCGGGATGACACATATTTGACTCAGGATCTGATGCGTTGATCTGCGGCTATCTCGAGTGCGTGTTCGTGTCGGGAGGGGGGCCGTACTTCGGCCGCCACATCAGGACATGCTGGCTGGGATCGACTTGGAGGTCGATGGGACGGCGGGGGAATTCCAGCTCAAACGTCTCCTCCCTGCCCCGCACCCGCACCGTGTCGACGACGGTGCTCGAGTCGCGCAGCGTCACCAGCACCTCTAGGTCGAGCGCGTAGGGCTCGCCCAGCTGGCGCTGCCGGATCCGGAGCTCAGCGGCTCCCGCCGGCTCCTCCTTCCGCGACGCCGCCTGCCTCCGCAGCGACCACCATTCGACATCGAGGACGGGCGCGCCGGTGCGGCTCAGCCACTGGTCCAGGAACCCGGCAAGCCCGCTGTCGGCCGGCGCCGCGGCCAGGAACGCCGCGCGGATGTCGGGCACACTCATCGGCCGGGTGGAGAAATCGGCGATCAGCCTGCGTAGCGCGCCGAAGAACGCGGCGTCACCCAGCCGGCCGCGCGTCATGTGGTAGAACCACATGCCCTTCGAGTCTGACAGGTTGTGGTCCGATGGCCCATCCTCCAGCGCGCTCAGCGCCACGTCCTCGCCCTCGCGCCAGATATGGAAGTAGCCGAGGGCGCACTGGAGCGGGTTGTAGCCGGGTCGCGAGAAGTCGAGGAAGTCGCGCACCGCGGCGCGGCCCTCGAGCGCCTCGATCGCCACGACCGCGCCGTACTGCGCCAGCGCCTCCGAGCCCATCTTCGATCCCGGTCCCGTCGTATTGACCGCGTTGCCCCACCAGGCGTGGGCCGCCTCGTGGGCGAAGAGCGGGAGGTTGCCGCCGGGCGCGTCGAACATGGAGGTCCGGGCCATGATGAATCCCTGCTCCGACGACGCCGCCCAGGTCACCGACGACTCGGGCAGTTCGGCGACGGCGTAGCCCGCGTAGGGATAGGGGCCGAAGCGCGACTCCATCGCGGTGATCGCCCCGCTCAGCGTGCGGGCCTGGTCGCGGGCCGCGGCGGGCGCGGCGCCGAGCAGGTACATGGAGACGTCGCGCCCACCGGCCTGCTCCCGGGCGACGGTGAACGGCGCGGCGACGAAGGAGCGTGCAACCGGCTGGGCCACCTTCCACGTATCGTCCGAGGCGCGCGTGCCGTTGGAGAGTGCGCGCCAGCCGGGCGGCAGATGGAACCGGGTCGTCCCCGGCGCCGAGGCTGCGGCCTGGGTGTAGCCGTCCTCGGTGACGGGTGTGGGATACCAGTTCTCCACCCACGAGGCGAGGGCGACCGCGTCGAGCACGAGCAACTGTGAGCCGGGTGCGGCCATCTCATACTCGAACGTCGTCTCCAGCTCGGCGCCGCGATGCGCGGGTCTGGGGAGCCGGATGCGGAGCAGGCGCGCGGCCGAGTCGCCGGGGACGGTATCGTTGAGGAGGACCGAGGCTCCGGGGGCGGCAGCCTCGGTGAATCGGAGCTGGGGGCCGCGGGTGTTGAGGCTCAGCGCTGGACCTGGCGAGGAGTCACCCTCGAGGCGCAGCCGGGCGCGGCCGGCGAATCGCAGCGTGCGCTCGGGCGGGCGGATGGTGACGTCGAGGTCGAGGCGAACGAGCTTCCAGCCGGTGCCCTCGACGGGGGCGGGCGATTGTGCGATGGATGTGGGTGCCAGGCCGAGCCCCACCCCTGTCATCCCGAGCGCCGCGAGGGATCTTCTCCAGGCTGGCAAGATCCCTCGCGGCGCTCGGGATGACGGGGTGGGCGCTCGGGATGACAGGGTGGGCGACATGTAGGGGGACCGCATGGGGCGAAGATATCAGCGGGAGAGACCTGAGGCTTGAACGAATCCAACCTGGGCCTGCTCGACCGCGGCCGATACTATGGAACGACGCTGGCCTCGAAGACCGCCGGCGAGGTCACCCTGGCCGAGGGTTGCTACGAGGGCCGCGCGCGGATTCCGGCGCACGCCCACAGCGGTCCTTACTTCTGCCTGGTGCTGGATGGGTCGTTCGAGGAGATGTGGGGATCGCGACAGGAGACCTGCGGCGCGGGGACGCTGGTGTTCCACGTCGCGCACGAAGTGCACGCCGACCGCTTCGGCGCAACTGGTGCTCGGTGCTTCAACCTCGAGCCCTCGCCTCGGCTGGTCGAGCGGCTCGCGGACGAGGGCGCGCTGCCGGGATCGCGGGTCACGCTCGGACCGGGGCGAGCCGGTGCGATGGCGGCTGCGTTTCGACGGGCTCCTTCAGGGATGGACGTCGAGGAGGCGGTGCTCGGGTTGCTCGCCGAGATCACGCCTCAGAAGACCGCTGCGAGTTGGCGGGGGCGGCGTCCGGCGTGGCTCGACCGCAGCATCGAGCGGCTGCGCGCGCCTTCGCCGCCATCCATCGCCACTCTGGCCGACGAGGCGGGGGTGCATCCGGTGTACTTCACGCGGGTGTTCCGCGCCGCTGTGCAATCCACCCCGGGAACAGTGGCGCGGCGGGCGCGGCTCGGGCGGGCTGCTGCCGATCTGCTCGTTGCAGAGAAGAACCTCGCCGCGGTGGCGCACGGGGCGGGGTTCGCGGATCACAGCCACTTCTGCCGGCAGTTCAGGCGGGAGTTCGGGGTAACGCCGTCGCGGTACCGGGAGCTGTTCATGTCAGGATGAGGCGAGTTGTCACCCGGGGGCGTGCCTTAGCCGCAGATGAACGCAGAGAACGCAGATTGCTCCTTGCGGTCGGCTTAGCTCCTCCTCCCAGAAGGCCCCGGTGATTTTCTGGTCAACAGCACACCAACAGACGCCGGAACCCAATCTGCGTATTGTGCGTTCATCTGCGGCTCAAAAAAACTGGGGCTGTCACGCTGAACGAAGTGAAGGGACCATGTCGGCATGGTCCCCTTCGCTGCGCTCAGGGGGACAAGGGCTCCTCCTCCCCTCCCCTTCATTCGCCTCCTCCGATCAATCCCCAGGCTGCAGCATCGGGAACCGCCCGGCGTGGTGCGCCTGTGCCTGCTTCACGTAGTGCTGCCACGTCTCCGCGATCCGCTCCGCCAGCTTCTCGTCCACCTGCCGGACGATCCGCGCGGGCACGCCCATCACCAGCGAGCGCGGCGGCACCTCCATCCCCTCGGGCAGCACCGCGCCCGCCGCCACGACGCTCCCGGTTCCCACCCGCACGCTGTTGAGCAGCACGGCGCCCATGCCGATGAGGCAATCGTCCCCCACGATGGCGCCGTGGAGGATGACCCGGTGACCCACCCCCACACGCGAGCCCACGATGCAGGGCACGTCCTCGTCTACGTGGACGATGGTGCCGTCCTGGAGGTTGGTCTGCGAGCCGATCTTCACCGGCGCCATGTCGCCGCGGATGACGGCGCCGTACCAGACGCTCGACTCCGCGCCGAGCGTCACGTCACCCATGACCGCGGCGGTCGGCGCGATCCAGGCGGAGGGATGGATATCCGGAAACTGAGGCTTCACTGCGGCTGCGGGGGGAAGAGCATCTGGGTCCACGCCTCGACCGGGACGCCGTCCTTCATCGCCGGATGCCAGGCGACGATCCAGGCGAAGTCGCGCGCGGCCTGCTCGAACTGGGCATCATCGGAGGGGCGGAGACGCTTGATGTCCACCGTGCGCCCCTCGGCCGACACCTTCACCCAGAGCTGCGACGGCCGTGGGGTTCCTTCGAGCCCCACCGGCAGCGGCACGAACGGCGGCTCGACCGGCTTGGGCCGCTCGTCGAAGCAGGCCCCCGCGTTGTAGGCCCGGCCCGGTGAGCAGCGGTCCACCGGCTGCGCCGGAGTCGTCTCGGCCGGAGGCTTCGAGGCGGTCTGCGCCGGCGCGCCTATCGGCAGCAGCGCCGGCGTCAGCTCCAGCGTGTCGCCCGCGCGGACCGTGATGGTGTCGGTGAAGAACTGGAACCGCGGCGCCGAGACAGCGAGCACGTGCTTGCCGGCGGTGAGACGACTGACGGGATCCTGAACCGGACGCTCATCGATCATCACCGTCGATCCGCGCGGCAATCCCACCAGCCGGACGTCGCCGCTGTCGCCCGACGCGACTGCGGGCGTGGCGGCGGGCGCGACCGGCTTCGGGGTGGGACGGGATGTCGGCGGCGGGCCAACCGGCTGCGCGCTGGGCGCGGAGTCCGCAGCGACGGGCGGCGGCTGAGCGGCGACGGAGTCGGGACCATCCAACGGCGGCGCAGCAGCGGGCGCACTGTCAGGGTGAACGGGGAGGCCAGGCACGGCCGTCGAGTCGCCCACCGCCTCGGAGAAGGGTGCGAACCCTCGCCGACTATAGTAGTAGGTAGCGCCGCCCAACCCACCGGCGATCGCGAGCACGAGCCAGAGCCAGCCCAATCCCGATGATCCTCCCCCGCGCCGCATGGCCACCGAGCGGTCGGCCACGCGGCGGGGATTGTCGCGCCGCTCGCGCGGCGTCATCCGGCGGTTCACCCCGGGCGACTCGAGCGGCGTGGTCGGCTGGCTCACGATCAGCGGCGGACCGCCCGAGATCGGGCTCGGGAGCGTCGAACCCACACCCGCCGCGACCCCC
>Ga0210115_1000472_pt1 | contig 11600 bp, 10 predicted proteins | sample MayberryNW_TuleB_2_FD_185526 | JGI IMG/M metagenome (GOLD analysis project Ga0210115, IMG submission 185526) | Wetland microbial communities from San Francisco Bay, California, USA, that impact long-term carbon sequestration - MayberryNW_TuleB_D2... | ecosystem: Environmental > Aquatic > Marine... | reverse complement strand
CTCCGGCCTTGCCGGCGAGCACCGCCGCGACGGCGGTCGCGCCGGCGGGCTCGCACGCGAGCTTCGCCCGCTCGTAGAGGAAGCGGAAGCCCTCCGCGATCTCTTCCTCGGACACGAGCACGACCTCCTCGACGAGCTCCTGGGCGATCTCGAGCGGCAGCCGCCCGGCGTGCGGCGCGTTGAGCCCGTCCGCGATCGAGGTCGGCTCGACGTCGACCGGCTCGCCGGCCCGCAGGGCGGAGTGCAGCGCGGTCGAGAGCTCCGGCTCGACGCCGATCACACGCGCGCGGCCCGCGGCGGCGACGGCGACGCCCGAGATCAACCCCCCGCCCCCGATCGGCACCACGATCGTGTCCACGGCGTCGACGTCCGCGAGGATCTCGAGGCCGACGGTGCCCTGGCCCGCGATCGTGAGCGGGTCGTCGAACGGGTGCACGAGCGTGCGCCCCGTCTCCTCGAGGAGCACGCCGAGCCGCGCGAACGCCTCGGCCGGGCCCGACGCCTCGAGGTCGACCGCGGCGCCGTACCCGCGCGTGGCGGCGACCTTCGCCTCGCTCGCCCCCGTCCACATGACGACGAGCGCGTCGAGGCCTTCCTCGGCCGCCGCCCACGCGACCGCCTGGGCGTGGTTGCCCGCGGAGATGGCGATGACACCTCGCTCCTTCTCGTCCCGGGTGAGCGACGCGAGCTTCGTGAGCACGCCGCGGGGCTTGAACGAGCCCGTCCGCTGCAGCAGCTCGGCCTTGAGGAACACGTCCGGCCCGAGGGTGCGGCTCGACAGCGTCGGCGTCCGGCGCACGCGCCCCTCGATCACCCCGGCTGCGCGCTCGACGTCCTCGCGTCCGATCGGGAGGGCCACGTCGTCGATCGTACTCGGCAACGATCGCGCCGCCCGTCCGACTCTGTCTGGGTCATGACCTCGCCGGCTCGGGTCGTCAGCCGCTTCGACACCCGCTAGCCGGCCTCCCCGTGGGGGAGAATGCCGCCCATGGCCGCGATCCCGTCGGAGCGCCCGATCCGGCTCGTCGTCCGCGGGGACGCGCTCGGCCGCAGCCGGCTGACGACCTTCTTCCGGCTGCTCCTCGCGCTCCCCGTCCTCGTCTGGCTGTTCCTGCGCGGGATCGCCGCGTTCGTCGTCGGGTTCGTGAACTGGCTCGCCGTGCTCATCCAGGGCGAGGTGCCGGACAGCCTCCACGACTTCGTCGCCGGCTACGTCCGCTACGCCGCGCAGGTGAGCGCCTACGTGTTCCTGGCAGCCGATCCGTACCCGTGGTTCCGCGTGCAGGCGGACTACCCCGTCGACGTCGAGATCGACCCGCCGACGCGCCAGAGCCGCTGGACGGGCCTCTTCCGGCTCCTGCTGGCGCTCCCCGCGCTCCTGCTCGCGGCCAGCCTCGGCGGCGGGCTCGGCGGGGGCTCCTCGAGCACGTCCGGCTCCACGCAGGGAGGTGAGGAGTACTGGGCCGCGTCCTGGGGCCTGTCCGCCGGGGGCGTAGCGTCCGTCGCCGCGCTCCTCGCCTGGTTCTTCATCGTCGCGCTCGGACGGGCCCCGCGCGGGGTCCGCGACCTCGCCCGCTACGCGATCGGCTACTCGGCGCAGGCGCTCGGTTACCTCCTGCTGCTGAGCGGGCGATACCCGACCTCGGACCCGGCGCTCGCCGAGCCGTACTCGGAGCTGCCGCGCCACCCGGTGCGGATGGTCGTGGCCGACGATCTCGAGCGCTCGCGCGTCACCGTGCTCTTTCGCGTCCTGCTCGCGATCCCACACTTCGTGTGGTTCGCGCTCTGGTCGATCGCAGTGGTGTTCGCGGCGCTCGCCGCCTGGGTGGTCGCGCTCGCGACACGTCGTGTGCCCGCGGGCCTCCATCGCTTCCTCGCGGCGTACGTGCGCTATGCCGTGCACCTGCAGGCGTACATCTTCGTCGTCGGCCGGCGCTTCCCGGGCTTCACGGGCCGGCCGGGGTACGGGATCGACCTCGAGCTCGATCCACCGCGGCCTCAGCGCAGGCTCGTCACCCTCTTCCGCCTCCTCCTCGCGCTGCCGGCGCTGCTCCTCGCCGGCGCGCTCTGGGGAGCCCTCTTCGTCGCCGGCTTCCTCGGCTGGTGGTACGCGCTCGTACGCGGACGGATGCCGGAGGGCCTGCGCAACCTCGGGGCGATCTGCATCCGCTACGGCGAGCAGACGAGCGCCTACCTCCTTCTGCTCACGGACCGCTACCCGTACGCGGCTCCGGTGCTGCAGGGGCGGCCCGAGCCGGCGGCAGCCGAGCCGCCGCTCGTCCTCGGAGACGCGTTCTGAGGAGCGCCTTCACGGTGCTCCTCGTGGCGGCGCTCGCGGTCGCCGCGATCCTCCTCTACCCGACCGCCGTCCCCGACGGGCTCGCGCTCCCGTCCGTCGACGCCGACTCCACGTTCGGCGCCGACCTCGTCGCCCGGGCCGAGCGCTACGAGCGCTTCCACTACGTGAACTGGGTGCTCGCGCAGGTGGCTCTCCTCGCCACGCTCTTCCTGTACGCGCGGAGGGGCGCGGCTTTCACGCGCGAGTCGGCCGCGGGGCCGGTCGGCACCGGGATGCTGCTCGGCATGCTCGGGCTCGCCATCGTGTGGCTCGTCGGGCTTCCCTTCCGCGTCGCGTCGCTCTGGTGGCAGCGCCGGCACGGGCTCGAGGACGTCGGCTACCTGGACTGGCTCGTCGGAGACTGGGCCCTGCTCGGCGCGGAGTTCGCCTCGATCTGCATCGCGCTCCTGATCGTGATGGGCCTCGCGCGCCGGCTCGGCGAGCGCTGGTGGCTCCCGGGTGCGGCCGTGTTCGTCGCGATCGGGGCGCTCTTCACCTTCGGCACCCCGTACCTCGACTTCACGACCGACCCGCTCGAGGACCAGGCGCTCGTCGCCGCCGGGCGACAATACGAGCGCGAGCTCGGCCTCTCCGAGCTGCCGCTGCGCGTGGAGGAGGTCAGCGACGACACGGAGCAGGCGAACGCCTACGCGACCGGCATCGGGCCGTCGCGGCGGGTCGTCCTCTGGGACACGATGCTGATGCAGCCCTTCACCGTGGCAGAGCGGAAGGTCGTGCTCGCGCACGAGCTCGCCCACCACTCGCAGGAGCATCTCCCGAAGGGCATCGGCTGGTTCGCCCTGTTCGCGATCCCCGGCGCCTGGATCCTCATGCGCGCGACGCGGGGGCGCGGAGGCATGGGCGCGCCCGAGGCGGTGCCCCTCGCTCTCCTCGTCGTCGCCGTCGTCCAGCTGGCCGCCGCGCCGGCCGCGAACGCCATCTCCAGACGGATGGAAGCGGAGGCCGACTGGAAAGCACTGCAGGTCACCCGTGATCCCGACGCCCTGGAAGGGCTCATGGTCGGCTTCTCGGACACGTCCCTCGGCGATCCCGAGCCGCCTGGCTGGGTCGAGCTGATGCTCGGAACGCACCCGACGCTCGCCGACCGGGTCGCGATGGCGCGCGCGTGGGCTGCTCGCCGGGACGGCTGAGCCGGCTCAGCTCGACGCGAGCAGCGCGCGGAACCAGGAGTCGAGAACGACGGTTCCGTCACGCGTCACGTGCGGCTCGAGCCCGACGCGAACCGCATCGGCGACGGCCGCTTCGCCGGAGACGCCGATCGCGAGCTGCATCGGACCTGCTCCCATGAACGCCCGCTCCGCCGACGCAACGTCGTCGAAGACGACCGTACAATCGACTTCATCGTCCGAGATCGGGGTTAGCCCTGCAGCCGCGACGGTCCTGTCGAGCAGCCCGGGCTCGGACAGCGCGAAGATCCCGCTCTGTTTCAGGCTCGCCACGGCCTGTTCGCCGAAGAGCGGGAAGGCAGGCTTGAATACCGCGGCGACGCCCGACTCGGCCGCTCGCGCCGGTATCACGACGGCGACCAGCGATCGAGCAACACGTCCCGCCTCACGCAGCGCTCGGAGCTTGTCGTCCGCGAACTGGAAAGCGCTGAACCCGGTCACGACATCGAACGTGTCGCTGTTCCAGGGGAGCGCCTCCATGTCTCCTGCCCGGAACTCGCCGTCCGGCACGCGCGCAGCTGCGATCTCGACGAGCTCTGCCGACGCGTCGATGCCTGCGACGACGGCGCCGCGCTGAGCTGCCATGACCGCAAAGCGGCCGGCTCCGCATCCACAGTCGAGCACACGCACTCCGTCTCCGATCCGCGCCCGGTCGAGAACGTGCTCGTACACGGGGATACCCCACCCAGCAGCGCCCTCCCACGTATCGGCCCAAGAGGCTGCTCCAGCTCCGAAGAGCGGTCCCCACCGCGTCGCGCTGCCGCCGGCGTGCTCCGTCACCGACACGACCTCCCGAAGGCTCTCGGTCCGAGTCTAACGTGGTCAGCGCGGTCGCCTGACCGGGGCTGGGCCGGCGGTCAGGTCAGCGTGTACTCGGGGCCGGAGCCGCCCTCGGGCGGCGTCAGACGGCCGCCCTTCGCGGTGATCGCGCCGCACTGGACGCAGTTCGACGGCGTCAGGCTCACGGACACCATCCCATCGCCGAGGTCGGCCCCGACCTCGTACACGTGGGCCGGGCACATCCACTGCCAGGCCTCGGCGACCGGCCTGCGGACGCGGGTCTCGACGCGGATGTGGTTCGGCTGGTCGTCCCGCGTCCGGTTTCCGGACGCGAACACCGACGAGAGCTTGTCGAAGATGTAGGCGCCGTCCGGCTTCGGGTAGCGGGACGCGCGCCCGGTTCTCGTCAGCGCGGCGTCGGCGTTCGGATGCGTCTCGAGACGGCCGCCGGGCATCCGCCCCCTCGTCACGGTCATCATGCTCGCGAGCGCGCCGCCGACGTAGAAGCCCCGGTCGAACGCCTGGCGCATGTTGCGGGCCTGGTAGAGCTCCTTCCAGGCGCGCGTCCCGGTCAGCTCCTCGTCGTAGGAGTCGAGCGCGCCGGCCCGGCTCGGCACCTCCCCGCGTTGCAGAGCGCGGAAGGCGGCCTCCGCTGCGAGCCGACCCGACTCGATCGCGTAGTGGACCCCCTTCAGGCGTGACACGTTCACCAGCCCCGGGCCCTCCCCCACGAGCAGGATGCCCGGCGCGCTCAGCCGGCTCGGGAGCGAGAAGTACCCGCCCTCCGTGATCGTCTTCGCCCCCCACGCGACGCGCTCGCCGCCGCCGAGGATCTTCCACACGAGGCGGTGCGTCTTGAACTCCTGCAGGACGTCGTGCACGGAGAACTCCACGTCCCTGGCCTCGAGCCCGGCGACGAAGCCGATCGAGACGAGGTCGTCGCCCATCGGGTAGATGAACGAGCCGCCGAACTCGCCGTAGCCCTTCAGCGTCCGCAGCGGCCAGCCCATCGTGTGCACGATCCGGCGCAGCGGCTTCGGGACGCGCCAGACCTCCTTGACGCCGAGCGCCCAGATCTGCGGGTTCTCGCCCTCGAGCCCGAAGTGGTCGATCGCCGCGCTCGTGAGGAGCCCCTGTGTCCCCTCGGCAAGCACGGTCAGCGGCGCGACGACGTCCGAGCCCGGCTCGAACGTCGGCAGCGGCTCGCCCTCTCTCCCTCGCCCGCGGTCGCCTGTCCGCACGCCGACGACGCGACCGTGCTGGACGAGGAGCTTGGTGGCCGCGGTCTCCGGCAGCACGGCGACGCCGAGCGCCTCCGCCTGCTCTCCGAGGAAGCGCCCGAGCTCGGAGACCGAGAGGATGTAGTTGCCGTGGTTCCGCATCGGCGGCGGGGCCGGGATCCGGAACGCCGAGCGGCGCGTGAGGACGTAGACGGCCTCGCCCGCGACCTGGCCGTAGGTCGGCAGGTCGGCCATCGTCAGGCGCCCGCGGAAGAGCGCCCGTAGCGGCCGCGGATCGACGACCGCTCCCGAGAGAAGGTGCGAGCCGGGCTGCTTTCCCTTCTCGAGCACGGCCACCGGGACCTCGCCGAGCCGCTCGCGCACCTCCGGGTGCTCCTCGAGGAGGTGGCCGAGCCTGATCGCGCACGCGAGGCCTCCGGGGCCACCGCCGACGATCAGCACACCGACCTCGATCCGCTCGTCGCGCAGGTCGGTGGGCGCGGCGATCGCGTCGGACGCGCCGAACGCAGGCGGGAAGTCGCTCGGGCGCGCCATCTCAGTGCGCGCGAGCGGAATCCGCGAGCGCGGACTCCGCTCGCGCGAAGACCCCTGGAGGCGTCCGCTTCGCGGCCGCCGCGTCGATGACCCTCACGAGCCGCCTCGGCGGGAGCGGGCGAGCTCCGTCAGCTTCGGGACGATCTGGTGCAGGTCGCCGACGACGCCGAGGTCGCAGAAGTCGAAGATGGGCGCGTTCGGGTCCTTGTTGATCGCGACGATCGTGCCGGAGCCCTGCATGCCGACCTTGTGCTGGATCGCCCCCGAGATGCCGCAGGCGATGTACAGCTTCGGCGCCACGGTCTTACCCGTCTGGCCGACCTGCGTCGCGTACGGGTACCAGCCCGCGTCGACCACCGCGCGCGTGGCCGCGACCGCGCCGCCGAGCGCCGAGGCGAGCTCCTCGAGCAGCGAGAAGGCCTCGGGCGAGCCCAGTCCACGCCCGCCGGCGACGATGATCTCCGCATCCTCGATCGACGGGCCGCTCGACTCCTCCTGCGTCTGCTCGAGCAGGGTCGCGAGAGTCGAGAAGTCCGAGTACGTCGCCTGGAAGGTCTCCACCTCCGCCGAGCCGCCGGACTCGACCGCGTCGAGCGCCCCCGAGCGCACGAGCGCAAGCCGCGGGCCACCGGTCCAGCCGACGTCGACGAGGACGGTGTCGCCGAGCGCCGGGCGCTTGCCGACGAGGTCGTCGCCCTCGAGGACGAGATCGGTCAGATCCCAGTTGAGGCCCGCGTCGAGGCGCGCCGACAGCCCCGCCGCGACGTCCGCCGAGAGGACCGTCGAGCCGAAGAGGACGGCGTCCGCCCCACTCTTCTCGAGGGCCGCCGCCAGGGCGTCGACCCTGGGCTGCGGAAGGGGCGCGGCGAGCGCGTCGTCCTCGCACGCGTAGACCTTCGCGGCGCCGAACGCGCCCGCCTGCGCGGCGACCTCGGCCGCGCCGGCGCCGAGCACGACTCCCTCGGCCTCACCGAGCGAGGCCGCCTTCGCGAGGGCGCCCAGCCCGCCCTTCTCCAGCTCACGCTCGTGGTGCTCGAGGAAGACGAGGAACTTCACAGCAGCCGCCTCTCGACGGCGTAGTCGATGATCTTCTGCGCAGCGCTGCCGTCGTCCTCGATCTTCACCGTGTCGCCGCGCGAGGGCGGCGGGCCGAGCTCGAGCACCGTCGTCTTCGACCCCGCCTCGCCGACGTCGCCCGCGTCGAGCCCGAGGTCGCCGGCAGAGAGCGTCTCCTGCGGCTTCGACTTCGCGCCCATGATCCCCTTGAGCGAGGGGTAGCGCGGCTCGTTGATCGCGTCCGAGACGGCGACGACCGCGGGCAGCGGGGCCGAGATCGTGTCGTAGCCGTGCTCGGTCTGGCGCTTGCCCGTGACGGCGCCGTCCGCGAAGGAGAGCTCCGCGGCCTGCGAGATCACCGGCCGGCGCAGCCGCTCGGCGACGGCCGCCCAGAGCACGGCGCCGTCGCCGTCCCCCGAGGCCTGGCCGAAGAGGACGAGGTCGGGCGCCTCGCGCTCGAGCGCCTTGGCGAGCGCCTTCCCTGTCGCGACGAGGTCGGAGCCGGCGGCCGCGTCGTCGGAGACGAGCAGCGCGCGGTCGGCGCCCATCGCGAGCGCCTTCCGCAGCGAGTCGACGGCCTTCGCGGGGCCTAGGCAAACGAGGACCACCTCGCCGCCATGCGCGTCCTTGATCCGGATCGCCTCCTCGACCGCGTTCAGGTCGGTCGGGTTGAGCGCGCCCTCGCCGGAGCGGTCGAGGCGCTTCGTCTGGGGGTCGATCCGCTTGTGCACGGTCGCGTCCGGGACCTGCTTCACGCAGACGGCGATCTTCACGGCGCGGACTCTATCCAGGGCCGTGAACGATGCGTTCGATCACCCGGCCAGGCGCCGGCGACGGCGAGCGCGACGAGTCGTGGCTCGCCGGAGGGATGCCGATACTCCCCTGCGATGGGTCGCCCCGTGCGTGTCCCGGTGGTCCTGGCGGCATGCCTGCTCCTCGTCGCGACCGCCTCGGCGATGGCCGTGGGAGCCGTGAGCCTCACTGCGGACGGGCCGTACTACCTCGTGCGGATCCTCGGGACGGACGACCTGCTGACGACGAACGCGCGGCTCTTCGGCAACGCCCTCCGGCAGGCGCCGGTCCTGCTCGCCGCCCGCTCGGGCCTCACCGAGACGTACGCCCTCTCCGTCCTCCTCGGGGTCGGCCAGATCGTGCTGCCGGCAGTCGTGTGGTCGGTCGCGATCGTGCTCTCGCGGGCGAACCTCCTCGCCTTCGCGGCGGTGACGATGGCCGCGGGGCTCAGCGCCGGGATGACGTGGCTCGCGAACGTCAGCGAGAGCGTGCTCGCGCTGCCGTTGACGGTGCTCGTCGCGGTTCTCCTCTGGCAGCCGCGGCCCTGGCGCCTCGGCCACGCGGCGCTCGCGGTGGCGGCCTCCGTCGTGCTCGTCGCCAGCTACGAGTCCGCGCTCGTGACCGGCGCGATGCTCGCGACCTGGTCGGTGTGGCGAGCACGTACCTCGACTGCGCGCCCGGACCGGTGGGGAAGCGCGGCCGTAGCCGTCACGTCGGTGCTCTCGATGGCCGTCGCGGTCGGGGGCGCCCTGTCCGGCAAGGGCTCGACGAACGCGCAGTCGTCCCTCTACTTCATGGCGTCGGGGGACCCGTGGCCGTTCTACGTCGCGTTCCTCGCGGCGCTCCTCCTCCTGGCCGGACTGGCGGCACGGAACGGCGCGCTGCGCTGGTCGCTGCTCGTCGTCGGCGGTGCCGCGACGGCGCTCGCCGTCTCGGGCTGGACTGCGACGCCGGCGGTCTCGTTCCAGGCCCGCGGCGGTGCGGCGATGGCCGCGTCTCTCGTGGTGCTCTTCCTGTGGGCGCTCTGGATCCGCGCGCGCCTGCCCCTTGCTGCTGACACCGCACGCCCGGGCGCGGCCTGGCTCGTCGTCGTCCCGGTCGCATTCGTCGCGGCGCTGACGCTCGCGAGCCTCGGGGGCGTCGCTCGGTGGACGTGCAGCGTCGACGCCTTCCGCACCCAGGTCGACCGGGCGAAGGGCGTGGTGCCCGAGGACGAGGTCCTCCCTGCGGATCGACGCCTCGTCGTCTGGGACTGGACGAGCAGCTCGCTCTCCCTGATCGTCCGGCAAGAGCCCGGCGCCGGGATCCTCGTCGACCGGAGCCCGAGCTGGACGCCGTTCCCGCCGGCGGCAGCGCGCACCCAGCTCGGCGACGAGTACACATGGAGGGCAACCGACTGGCCCGCGACGTGCGTCTGGTAGCGTCCCGCGCTTCGAGCGCGCACCGGAGCGCACCGTCACACATGCGACGCCACCGGACGACAGCCACCGTTCTCTCCCTCGTCCTCGTCGGCCTTGCGGCCGCGGCGGCGGCATCCCCCTCGAGCGGCGGCCCGCAGGCGGTCCCGAGGCTGGTGTTCCCGCTCGTCGCCGAGACCGACCTCTGGGACAACTACGGCGACTCGCGCGGCACGCACGCCCACGCGGGCATCGACATGGAGAACCCCTGGCGTGCGCCCGTCGTCGCGGTCGAGGCGGGCCGGGTCTCGTACGCGACCTCCGGGCTCGGCGGCTGCATGCTCTACCTGTACGGGCGGAGCGGGACGATGTACATGTACATCCATCTGAACAACGACCGCACGCCGAAGAACGACAACCGCGGCGGATGCGTGAAGGACGTGACCTACGCAGTGCCGAACGGCGCCAGGGTCGCGGCCGGAGAGCAGGTCGCCTGGAACGGCGACTCCGGCGACGCGAACGGGAACCCACACCTCCACTTCGAGGTGCACCCGGGCGGCGGAGCGGACACGAACCCGTTCGCACACCTGAAGCGCGCTCTCCGTCCCCTCTTCGCGGCGCGGCCCGGATCGGCGTTCTCGCTCGGCCTCCGCGGGACGCTCGTCGCGGCCGGAGCGACAACGGTCGAGCTCGAGGTCGACCGCGTCCGCCACTATCCGGGCGGCAGCTGGCTCAGGGTGCCGGCCCGCAGGATCGAGCTCGCCCTGCCGACCGACGCGGTGATCCCGGGCGGGCTTCTCGGCGACGTCGCCGGCGTCACGCGCCGCGGCTTCAAGACGTCGGTTCCGGTCACCGCGTTCACGCTCAAGGCGAAGACGACGACCGACGCGATCCTCGGCAACCCGGGCGTCCTCCGACTCGGCCGCCTCGCGCCTGGTCGCTAGCCGACTGCGCGGGCAGGATTCCACGCGATGCCCGAGGGCCTCTCGATCCTCATGCCGGTCTACGACGAGATCGGCACGGTCGAGGCAGCGATCGAGGACGCGCTCTCGGCCGAGCTCCCCCTCGCCGCGCGCGAGCTCGTCGTCGTCGACGACGGCTCGACGGACGGGACGCGAGAGCTGCTCACCTCGCGTGACTGGCCGGAAACGGTCCGCGTCGTGCTGCACGAGCGGAACCGCGGCAAGGGCGCGGCGGTGCGTACCGCCCTCTCGCACGCCTCGCTCGACCTCGCCGCGATCTTCGACGCCGACCTCGAGTACCCGGCGCAGGACCTCGCACTCGTCCTCGAGCCGCTCGTCGCCGGCGAGGCCGCAGTCGTCTTCGGCACGCGCGCCTGGACGTCCCAGTCGTCGTTCAGCTTCTGGTACGTGATGGGGAACAAGAGCGTCACGTTCGCGACGAACCTCCTCTACAACTGCTGGATCTCGGACGTGATGACCTGCTACAAGGCCATGCACACCGAGCTCTTCCGCTCCTTGCCGCTGAAGGAGCGCGGCTTCGCGATCGAGCCCGAGATCGCAGCGCGCGTGCTCCGGGCCGGCGAGCGCATCCACGAGGTGCCGATCTCCTACCGGGCGCGCTCGCGCGAGGCCGGAAAGAAGCTCACGGCGCTCGATGGGCTGCGCGTGCTGCGGACCCTCGCCCGCTGCCGCGTGCTCTGACTACCGCTCTCGGACCCAGAGCTGCGCGCTCAGTCGCCGCCCGAACTGCAGCTTCTCGACGCGCACGTGGTCGCCGAAGCCCAGCGCGCGCCTCTCGGCGTCCAGGACGTCCCGCGGCCTCGTCTCGGACCAGACGAGCACCCAGAGCGAGTCCGCGGTCGAGACATCGACCGGCCGGGCGCCGTAGTACTCGGCGGCGGCATGCGCTGCCCAGGGAACGACGACGATCGCGTCCGCGTCCGCGCGCCGCTCGAGCACCGTGCCCACGGCGCTCCGCCAGTCCTCCCCGCGCCAGTTTCCCTCGTCGGTCGAGTACCACTGCCAGAGGCCGACACCGACCGCGGCGACATCTTCATCCGCTATGGGCCACCGCCAGTGGTGATCGGTCTGCCGCCTGAGCAGACCCAGTCGCGCATCATCTGGATGTACGACGACGGCCTCATGTTCGTCTTTCGCGCGCCGCCCACCTGGGGCACGGCGAGCTTCGCAGGAGACTACGCCGAGCTCGCGCGCCAGGTGCGCGACAAGATGCCGGTGCGGTGGGACAACCTGCCGGTCGACCGGCTGATGGACTCGATTCACGTGCAGCTCGCGCGCTTCCGCGCCTCGCC
>Ga0210115_1000471_pt1 | contig 11607 bp, 13 predicted proteins | sample MayberryNW_TuleB_2_FD_185526 | JGI IMG/M metagenome (GOLD analysis project Ga0210115, IMG submission 185526) | Wetland microbial communities from San Francisco Bay, California, USA, that impact long-term carbon sequestration - MayberryNW_TuleB_D2... | ecosystem: Environmental > Aquatic > Marine... | reverse complement strand
TAGGCGAACCACTCCGCTCCCGATCACGAACTCCAGCCGATTGCAGAATCTCCAATCTTCGCGTGGAGCAGCCATCGCACAATTCGACGCGTCACACCGGTTGCGTGCTCGTCGCGGAACAGATTCTTGGGGGGCGCGTCCGGCGGCGCTCTTGAATCCGGCGACAGCGATAAGGAGGCTCCTCTCGGAGGCGGGCCTCCTCCTGACAGAACGTCGCGTAGACATTCGAGTCCTGCTCGAGCTCGCGTGGGCGACTGACGCCGGCGTGGAACGCTTGCTGGGTCCCGTCGTCGCGCTGCAGGGCGTGAGACTCGAGCAGATCGCGTCCCGCTTTCGTGAGGGTCAGGCCGCGTTCGTGCCCGCCAAGATCCACGCTCTCGACAAGGCCTTCATCGCGGAGGTGGCGGAGCGTATCGTGGGCTGTGTCGAGGTCCTGTTCAGGCACGACTCGGAAGGTGCCGACGGCGGCCAGGGTCCGGCTGTCCTCGCCGTTCAGCTCGTACACCCGGTCGCGATCGACCACGAGCTCACGTTCCTCGCCGCGCGGCAGATCGAGGTCGTGAGTTAAAGAGTCGCGCGGGTCGTGATCGTCTCGGTCCCGCTCCCCGTAGACGCGGGAGCGGCCATCGCCGCGTTCCCGGTCGTCGTATTCGCGCGGATCGTTCCATCGAGCGTCAGGCATGGGGCCTCCTGTGCGCACAGCTCGCGCCGGTTGGGTTGTCCGCGAAGACGCCCTGGCAGTGTCTGCGAGGGGCTGTTCAGGGAAGCGCTGAGGCGCCGGGGCGTGTCGCCGCGGCGATTTGAGCGCGCGTTCTGAAAAAACCGGATCGGGGCCGTGGAGCAACCAACCGCCGTCGTTTGGCGCGCGTGCGTCCGCCGCGCGTTGGTCAGCGGCCGACCGGAAACTGCTTAGCAGCAGTGTACCCCTCGGCGGCGAATACGGGCGCTCGCAGAGTTCCTGACGGCCGAGCTAAGCGCAAGCACATGTTCAAGGTGTGCACAAACGCACAGCGGCGATGACCGCACACGATGGAGACTGAACGAATGAACACCGCTGACGTGACCACATCTTGGCGGAAAACTGCACTCACCTCCGTATGACTCGTCCTCGCCCATCGCCGAAGAGTGGCGCGAGGATGACCGAACAGCTCTACGTTGGCTGCAACCTCAAATCGACGGAATACTCGACGGAAGAAAGATGCTGAAGGGATTCAAGACATTTCTCTTACGCGGTAACGTCGTTGATCTCGCAGTGGCCGTGGTGATCGGCGCCGCGTTCGGCACCGTCGTCTCGGCTCTGGTCAAGGATCTGTTGACACCGCTGATCGCGGCGATTGTTGGTCAACCTGATTTCTCCGCGATCGCGTTCACCGTCAATGGGAGCCAGTTCCTCATCGGTGATTTCATCAACGCCGTCCTGGCGTTCGTGCTGGTTGCCGCGGCCATTTATTTCTTTGTCGTCATGCCAATGAACATGATCGAGGAGCGACGCCGACGCGGCGGGCCGACGCCTGATCCCACGACGAAGAAATGCTCTGAATGCCTGAGCGAGGTACCAATTGCCGCCGTGCGGTGTGCCTTCTGTACGCAGCCGCTGACACCAATGGTGGGAGGGTCGCCCCTGCCATCACTGGCGGCAGGGCGCTCGGTTCGTTAGTGCGAGGAGATCACATTGAACATTCTTGAAGCTATTGTGCATGCGCAGGACGGCGCGGCCGTTCAGCAGCTTGGGTCGCAGGTCGGGCTCGCTCCCGACCAGGCCACCGCGGCGCTCTCGGCGCTGATGCCGGCGCTGGCCGGAGGATTTCAGCGGAACATGCAGAGCCAAGGCGGGTTGGAGAGCCTGATGGGGGCTTTGTCATCGGGTCACCATGGGCAGTACATCGACAATCCCACGAGCCTGGCCGATCCTTCGGCAGTGACCGATGGCAACGGCATTTTGGGTCACCTGCTGGGGAGCAAGGACGCGAGCCGCGAAGTTGCGAGTCGCGCCGCGGCGCAAACCGGGTTGAGCGCCGATGTTTTGAAACGCATGTTGCCGCTCGCAGCCACGTTGATGATGGGCGCATTCTCGAAGCAGTCGGGAAACGCGTCCTCTGCGACGGCGGCACTCGGTGGGTCAGGCGGGGGTATCGGGGCGATGCTGACGCCATTCCTTGATCAGAATCGTGACGGGTCGATCGTCGACGATGTGACGTCGATGATCGGTGGCTTCATGAAGCGATCTTAGGCGCACAGATCAATCAGCAGGTGGAGGTGAGTCATGGGCATGAGAGACACGTACGCACACGCAATTCAGACGGCCAAGGGCAAATTCCACGGTAACGCCGAGGAACGCGACGGCAAGCTGCATTTCAAGGGCACCGTCGCCACCGAAGCCGAGAAGAACGAGATCTGGACGGCGATCAAGACAATCCCGACGTGGCAGAAGGACGTCGTCGCTGACATCCAGGTGACGGGCGGACCCGCAGCGGGAGCCGGCGCGCCCGCGGCCGCGACTGCGCCGCCGGCCGGCAAGACCTATACGGTCAAGGCTGGCGACACCCTCGGCGCGATTGCCAAAGAACATCTCGGGAGCGCTGGCGCCTACATGAAGATCTTCGAGTTGAACAAGGACGTGTTGACGGACCCTGACAAGATCACGCCTGGCCAGGTGCTCCGCCTCGCCTGAGCGGACGCGCCGCGCAAAGCACCTGCGAACGTTGGCGGTATGTGTGGTGTTCGATTGCGCGCCTGGTGCGGTGGCGATCAGTCGCCGCCGCCCCGCGCGCGGCGGGCGAGGGCGCGCAGCATGCCTCTGAAGATCAAGGTGTGCACCGGCAGAAGCGCATACCAGTAAATCAACCCGGATAGTCCACTTGGCTCGAACACGGCGGTCTGGTGGACGATGGAACCGGCGGCCCGCGGCTCCACCTCGAACTCGAGCCAGGCGCGTCCCGGCACTTTCATTTCCGCCGAGAGCCTCAATCGTCGGCCTGGTTCGTACGCCTCGACCCGCCAGAAGTCGAGGGCATCCCCGACTGCCGGCGCTTCAGGGTCGCGCCGCCCGCGACGCATGCCCACGCCGCCCAGCAACAGATCGATCGCGCCCCTGATTCGCCACAGCCACGTGCCGAAATACCAGCCGCGCGCTCCCCCGATTCTCGCGATGGGAGCAAACGCGCGGTCCGCGGCGACGGCCACCCCGACCTGGCGCCGATCGACCAGCCTGCGACCGAAGCGCATCTCGGCCGCCAACGGCGGGACGCCTCCTGACGAGCGCGCATCCGACCAGCGGGTGAGCGCGAACGTTCGATTCTCGTTCCGAATGGCACGATTGACCGCGTCGTGCAGGCCAATCGGTCTGATTGCAAATGCCGCGAGCGCCGCGGGATCGGTGACAATGGAACGGTTTTTCAGGCCCTCGATGAGTTCGCGCCCGACGCGTGCGTAGACAGGCGTCACCAGTGCCAGCCACAGGCTCGACAAACGAGGCGTCAGCAACGGAACCGGAATCATCACGCGCTTCAACCCGCGCTGTCGGGCATACTCGCGCATTACGTCGCCGTAGCTGGCTTGATCGGCCCCTCCGATTTCAAACGTGCGGCTCTCGCCGTCGGGAAGGTCGCCCGCAGCTGCCAGATACGCGAGCACGTCGTCGATGCCAATTGGCTGCGCCAAGGTCGACACCCACCGCGGGCAGATCATGACTGGCAGACGCTCGACGAGCGCGCGGATGAGCTCGAATGAGAGGCTGCCCGACCCGATGACGACGGAGGCGCGAAACTCCACCACGGGCACCCCGCTAGCTCGTAGCACCTCGCCGGTCTCAATCCGACTCTTGAGATGCTTGCTGAGCGTGGCATCGCCTGTGGTGGCGAGGCCGCCGAGGTACACGATTCGTCGGATCCCAGCCCGCCGCGACGCATCCCCGAAGTTGCGGGCGGCCACGCGATCCTTTTCGAGGTAGTCGCCGTGTGCGCCCATGGAGTGCACGAGGTAATAGGCCACGTCGATTCCCGCGAGGGCGCGATCGAGTGACCCCGGATCGAGGAGATCACCTGCGACCACTTCCGTCGTCTGTGACACGCGTGACTCGAGCGCGGCCGGGCGACGGGCGAGACAGCGAAGCCGGACGCCCGCGCCTTCGAGGACGGGCACCAGCCGTCCCCCGATGTAGCCGGTCGCGCCTGTGAGCAGCACGACAGGCTGCCGGAAAGCGGTCTCTGCAGGCTCACGGATCACTTGGCCGACCGGGGGATCATCGTCAGCACCATGGGATGTCTATTCGGGGGAGCTCGACAAGTTCCTTCAGTCCATAGGCCCGTCAGGTCGTCCACCTTAACCTAAGGCAAACGGTTTCCACCACGGCAAGTGTGGAATCACCGACCGTCTGCGTGCTGTCCCAATCAGCACATTCGGGGTGGGATGAAGCCCAGAAAGCTTCCTGGGCTCCTGTGCGATTTGGGACACCCCGTAGCTCAACTTGAGCAGTATCCTCGCCGCGCGAGGTGCTTGTGCTTCACGAATTCATCGCTGTGAACCGGGAAGAGATCATCCGGCGGTGCAGGGCCAAGGTGGCGACGACGTCGATTCCTCCGCCGGCGGAGGCGGAGATCGATCACGGCGTCCCTGTGTTTCTCGATCAACTGCGTAATGCGTTACGCAGCGGGGACACGACGGGCCCAGAGATCGGCAGGAGCGCGGGCAGGCACGGACATGACCTCCTGCGCCAGGGGCTCACAGCATCGCAGGTCGTACACGACTATGGCGATGTGTGTCAGGCCATCACGGAGCTGGCGGTGGAACGCCACGCACCGATCAGCACCGAAGACTTTCGCGTACTGAACCGATGCTTGGACGATGCCATCGCGGGCGCGGTGACGGAGTACGGGCGTGGGCAAACGCAGTCTGGTATCGATGGAGAGTCGACCCGGCTCGGGTTCTTCGCGCATGAATTGCGAAACCTGATGAACACGGCGCTGATGGCGTTTGAAGTGCTGAAGACGGGGAATGTTGGCGTGGCGGGGAGCACCGGCACCGTGCTTCATCGCACGCTCATGGCGTCACACGCGCTCATTGCCCGCTCGCTCGCGGAGGTCCGGCTGACCCAGGGCGTCCAGAATTGGGAGCGTTTCCTCATCGCAGGGTTCATCGACGAAGTCGCATCGAGTTCCAGATTGGAGGCCAATGCCCGTGGCATCACACTGACGGTCACTCCGATCGAAGATGACGTGACAATCGAGGCTGATCGCCAAGTTCTCGCCGCGGTTATAGGAAATCTCCTACAGAACGCATTCAAGTTCACACGACCCGGGACCACCGTCACGCTCAGGGTGGGTGCCAACGTTGACCGTCGTCGAGATTCAGGATGAATGCGGCGGTCTCGTAGGCGATGTCAACGAGCTCTTTCGTCCTTTCGAGCAGCGCAGCGCCGATCGCACAGGCGTCGGTCTAGGACTCGCCTTCAGCCGGTGGGGCGCTGAAGCGAACAACGGTCGGATCTATGCGCGCAACCTTCCTGGGACGGGCTGCGTTCTTACGGTCGATCTGCCGCGGCTTCCTGTTTCCGCCGCTGCGGTCGTGTAGGTCTCGAAGCTCTCTCCTACACGTGACCATGCCATAGGGCAGGCTGCCCCCGAACTCCCAGGCCCCTTCCAGACTTGCCAAGGCCGTTCAATCGTGCCAGTCTCAATTTCGCCGGCTGACATCCGGCGATTGCGATGCACAGACCGAACCGCCCGCCGACGCGCAACTCGATTGAGGCCCCCGATTGGACGGGCGTGCGCCTCCGCCGCCGCGACTACAAGCGCGCAGCAAAGATCTTTGCGCAGGGCGATCCAGCGACGAGCGTCCTGTATGTCGAGAAAGGCGCCGTCAGGTTGACGGTCCTGTCGCACGGCGGAAAAGAAGCTGTAGTTGCACTTCTCGACGTCGGCCACTTCTTCGGCGAGGGTTGCCTTGCGGGCCAGCCCCAGCGGATAGCGACTGCGACGGCGATCGCGGCGAGCACGATTCTTGCTATCGCGAAGCCGGAAATGGTGCGCCACCTCCACGGGACTCCGGCGTTCGGGGATCGCTTCCTGGCGCACATGCTCGCCAGGAACATCCGCATCGAAGAAGATCTGCTCGACCAGCTTTTCAACTCCACCTAGAAACGGCTCGCACGGACGTTGTTGCTCCTGGCGCGGTACGGCCAACCCGAAGCGTCTCACCCTCTCCCCAAGCTGTCCCAAGAAGTCCTGGCCGAGATGGTCGGCACGACACGGTCGCGGGTCAACTTCTTCATGAACAAGTTCCGCAGGCTTGGGTTCATCGACTACAACGGCGATCTGACGGTGCACCCTTCTCTCCTCAACGTTGTGCTGCGCGACTGACCGCGACATCGCAGAACCATTATCCGAATCTCGTCCTCGCGCACGCCGGGCGTGTAGAGCGCGACGGCTTCCGGGAGCGGCTCGTCACGAGCAGCCGAACGGTCCAGGTGTACAGGTCCAGGAGCAGGCGCGACACCGTTATTCGATCGAACGTCGCGAGGACATCAGATGGACTCACACCGTCGGCCGGCACCGTAAACTCAGAGCAAACAGCAATGCGCACCGAAGGTCAACGCAGGTCGAGCAATTTTGAAGATCGCGGTAGCGGTCGCGGCGGCGTTCCGATCCAGGCGCTGGCCGGTCTTATGCGGCTCCTCGGCGTAAAGGGCACTGTGATCGCAGGGCTCGTGATCGTCGTCGCGTTCGTGTTGATGCCTGCAGGACTCAAGGAGCGAATTCTCGGAGCTTTGACCAGCGGGGAGGGAGCGCCTTCGGAACCTGGTGCGGCCAGCGTCTGCGAGGCGTCGCAGGCCAACGGCGCGGCGTGTGATTTCTCCCGCGTCGTGCTCGCGTCGACCGAAGACGTGTGGATGCCGCTCTTCGCGCGCGGGGCACTGCCAGGGTACGGCAGTTCCCCGGGTCCCTACCAGGATCCGACCCTCGTCGTGTTTGCCGATGGCGTCACAACGGGCGGTTGCGGCAACGCGACTTCCGCTGTCGGTCCGTTCTATTGCCCGGCCGGGGCGTGTCGCCGCGGCGATTAGCGCGCGGTCGTGAGGGAACCTACTCGGGGCCGCAGAGGGCGACCGAGCGTGGCTTCAGCCCGTGTGCATCAGCGCGATGACGGGCAGCAGCCGACCAAAAGCTGCTGCCAGACCTTATACGCCTTGGCCGCTGATGGCGCAAGCCTTGGGTGGAGTTGTCCGTTGACACCGCTGTCGCGCCACCCTACGCTGGTTTCATGAACCTGCAAGTTCCCCCCGAACTCGAGGCGAAACTGGCCCGGCTCGCGGCGGAGACTGGCCGCTCGGCGGACCAAGTGGCGCTCGATTTGTTAGCCCAGTCCCGGTGGACCACGACGAGTGGTTCCGCGGCGAAGTCGAGAAGGGTCGCACCGCCGCACGTGAAGGCAGGCTGATCGAGCATAATGACGTCGCTGCTCGGATGGATCGGCGTTATCGCGGCTGATGCGCGTCCGGTGGACGACCGACGCCGCGAACGATCTCGAACGGATCTGCGACTACATTGCTGAAAGCCGTCCTGAGTCTGCGCGACGGGTAGCCCAGTCAGTCGTCGAGCGCATCAGCGAGTTGCAAACGTTCCCACGCATCGGGCGCGCTGGACGCGTTGAAGGCACACGGGAGATTGTCCTTCCCCCGCTCCCGTACGTCGGGGCAATCAGGCACTCCAGGCGTCGCAGGACGCGATTCGGAAGATGACGCTCGGCCTCCCGAAAGGTTGGCGCACGGCATGAATCCGGAGACGCTACCCAAGCTTGCCATTCGGCTGCTGGAGTCGCTCCTCCCCGAGGAGAACCGAGACGCCGTCGTGGGCGGTCTCATCGAAGAGTCCGCGTTACGCGCTCGTGCGTCGACTCGCGCATCTGCTGCCTGGTGGTATTGGGGGCAAGTCGCTCGCTCTGTTCCGCTGGTACTCTGGTCCGAGTTGCGGCAGGGACACCGGCTCCGGACTCTGAGTGTAGCGATCCTGGCTTACATCGCAGCGAGCATTCTCGAATCGGTGGGCACATCCCTTCTTCTTGAACTGGTCCACCCGGACCCTCGTCTGGCGACTGTTCTCGGCATGATCGTCGGTCTAGCGACGATGGTACTGAGCGGATACGTCGCGGCTTTGATTCGTCAAGGAGCCGCACGAGTTCTGGCGGGAATTATCTTCACCGTTGTCGTCATGTTGTTCGTGACGGTGCCTGACAGTGCGCCGCTATGGTATGGCTTACGTTTCTCATTGCCGGCCCCGCCGCGGCGCTGGCCGGTGGATGGCTGAATCTCATTCGCCGGGCTCATCACCCTATCTAGAGGAAGCACTACCCGGACAAAACAGGCTTATGGGTGTATCGAGGAGCGTATGACCAGACAGCAACTGCTGGACAAACGGGACTTCTTCAACCTGGTGCACGGAGTCACCCTTCGAGCCATCGAAACGTTTGCCGACAGTGAGCTCGCCTTCCGGCCGAAACCGGGGATGCGAACGCCACGGGAACTTGTTTTTCACATCTATGGCCAGGAACAAACACTGGCGGAGGCTGCGCGAGACGGCTCGTTCACAATGGAGCTGGCAAACCTGTCAAATCCCGAGGACCCGTCCAGGGCGGCTGCCGTCAACGCGCTAGCGACGGTTACTGATGCCGTCGGATACGCTCGCGCGTGTCACGACGCCGCCGAACGTATCTTCAGAGCGATGTCAGACGACGATGTCCTGCGCCCCGTGACTTCTCCGTTCGGAACCTATCCGGCTTGGCAATACCTGGTGTTCGCGTACGACGAACACTGGCACCATCGCGGGCAGTTGTACACATATCTGCGATTGCTTGGCAAAGAGCCGCCGATGCTCTATGACTATCAGGTCTCGGTCGGATGAGAGGCCGTTCGCAAGTCATTTCACTCGGGACTTCCGGAACGAACCGGCGAGTCCTCAGGAGGAAATCAACAGCCATGGTGATGCATTCGACACTCGTTTCCGAACGGCGGAGCGTGTTCCGGGCGGCCATTCTGGCTGCGGCCTGCTCATTCGCGCCGCCGGTCTTTGCGCAGCTGAACGACACGATGACGCCGATCGCCACGCCCGATCAGCCGAATGCGATCGAGATCGGGACCGCCCCGCTCCCCGACGCGAAGGCTCAAGAATCGTGGCACTCCCAATACGGCAGCAAGTTCGCTCGCAACGTCACGGTGGCGACGATCACGCCGTTCCTGCCCGACCCGGGCAAGGCCAGCGGCGCCGCCGTCGTTGTGGCTCCCGGCGGCGGTTTTCGAACTTTGTCGATGGAGAACGAGGGCTGGAATGTTGCTCGCGCGCTGGCCGAGCGCGGCGTGGCGGCATTCGTTCTCAAGTACCGGCTGCACCAGACCCCGGCGGACATGGCCGGATTCGAACGCTCGATGAAGGAGATGTTCTCGAGCACCGCGCGTCCGCGCCCTGCGTCGCCCCCTGATCCGCAGCAGTTGATGGCTGGCCTCGCGCCGCAGCTCGAGGACGCGCGCGCCGCCTTCGCGCTGATCCGGCGCCGCGCCGCCGAGTGGAAGATCGAGCCGGACCGCATTGGCATGGTCGGTTTCTCTGCCGGCGCCATGCTGACCTTGGCGACCGAGCTGATCGGGCAGGACGCCAAGCCGGCGTTCATCGGCATCATCTACGGTCCATTGGCCCCGGTGACCGTCCCGGCCGACGCTCCGCCACTGTTCGTCGCGCTCGCCGCCGACGATCCTTTCTTCGCCAATGGCGGTTTCGGACTGATCGACAGTTGGCGTGCGGCCAAGAAGCCCGCCGAGTTCCACCTCTATGAGCAGGGCGGTCACGGCTTCGGCATGTATCCGAAGGAAACGACCAGCACGGGCTGGTTCAATGCCTTCGTGAGCTGGCTTACGATGCACGGGATGGTCAAGCCCAGGGCCTGAACAGGCACGTGTGATCCCGCAAGCTTGAAGGCCGTGCGTAGCCACGCATATCCTCGATAGCAGGCGCCGCGCGGTTCGTCCCCGTGCCCTCGCGCCTCCGATCGCGCGGATTCGGCGAGAGCGCTGCACGCGCATTCCGCCGTGGCCTGCACAACAGCATCAGCGGTCGCGCACCACCAGGGTGCCGACCATCTGTGGGTGTTCCGTGCAGTGGATCGTCGTGGTTCCTGTCGTCAACATGAGGAACGACCGCTCGGTGCCAGGCGCCAGAGCGCCGGTCGTGTCAAATTCCGGCAAGGACGGCGTGTCGGCCACGAGCGTGTGCTCGACGGAGTCCAGGTTCCGCCATCGCATCCGCTCGCCCTTGACAATTACGATCGCTTCGTCGCCGAACGCGTTCGCGCCGAGCGCAACCGCTCCGGGCAGAATGTACACATTTGCCGTCGGCGGATCACCTGCCGGAGTCGGCGTGGGAGTCGGCGACATCGGGGCTGTTCCGCTACCGCACGCCGCGATCAGCAGCATCGGTAAAACGGCGGTTCCAACATGAAGTCGTGAAGTACGCAATGACGATCCTTTCCCGCACTGGCGGCGCGGGCAGCTACCGGTGTGTCATCGGGTACGAACGGCGTTTCTGATCCGGGCCGTGAAGGCATGCACGTTCCGATCAATCGTCCCGCCGAACACGTGGATCGCGTCCCTGAACAGCGGTATCACCCGGTCGCCGTCGATCTCGAAAATGCCTTCCGCGTAGAGCTCGTAGTTGTTGGGGAACGTTGATCGCCGGGCGGGACGCAGAAACAGGACATACGTGCTCCCTTCCTTCGGCGCATATCCGCCTTCCGCTTCGACCGGCACGCCGTCAACTACCATCTTGCCGCCCCACACACTCAGAGTCATTGGCGTCGTCGGTGCGCCAGGTTGGGAGGTCTGCTGCGCAGGGAGACGGCCGGCGAGAAGAAACGGTTCAACGATAGCGTAGTCCGTGACGACAACCTCGTCTAAGACGATGCGTGTGTCGCCCTTGGTGAGGCGGCACTGCACCACAAGGTCGGCGCCGTGGGCAATGCCTTCGATGGTTTGCGGACCAGCGAAGTCTACGGGCGCCCGAGGGAATCTGGACCATCCGAAGTTCGGGCTGACGCAGCGCGCCGGCGTACCCGGCGGTGCCGGCCGTGACGCGCTCGCGCTCGCCTGCTCGTTCTCCCTTTCCATCATTGGCGCGAGCTTGGCGGCTGCATTCGCTCGAGAACTTGATGCGACGGGTGGACAGAATCAGACAAAATCGATTGACCGACCTGTGGGAGTGCCGGCCGTGCTATTCTTTTCGGCCTTCCCGGAGGGTTTATGCCGATGGCCGCCGTTTCGCCGGCGACGCCCCACGCGCCGGCGCGCCATGTGGGCAGTCACGACCGCGTGTTCTACGGCGCCGTTGCGGTGTCCATGGCGCTCATGGTGCTCGTAGGATTCGCGCCGACTTTCTACCTGCGGCTGTTCTGGGGTGGTCCGATGGAGACCTTCGGTAGTGGGCGCCCGTTCACACCACTGGTCTACATCCATGGCGCGCTGTTCACGGCATGGGTTGCGCTCTTTATCGTGCAGACCGCACTGATTTCGGCGCGCCGCGTGGCCCTGCATCGCCGCCTTGGTGTCGGGGGCGCGCTGCTGGCGGCTGC
>Ga0210115_1000470_pt1 | contig 11634 bp, 10 predicted proteins | sample MayberryNW_TuleB_2_FD_185526 | JGI IMG/M metagenome (GOLD analysis project Ga0210115, IMG submission 185526) | Wetland microbial communities from San Francisco Bay, California, USA, that impact long-term carbon sequestration - MayberryNW_TuleB_D2... | ecosystem: Environmental > Aquatic > Marine... | reverse complement strand
CGTGGCGACGAGGTAGAGGATCGTCGTCGCGGCGGTCCCGAAGATCGTTGCCCGCGGGATCGTCCGCTTCGCGTCCTTCACCTCCTCAGCGGGAACCGTCGCCGACTCGAGCCCGATGAAGGCCCAGAGCGTCAGGAGCGCGGCGCCGCTGATCCCCCAGTCGAAGCCGTTCGAGAGCGTGAAGGGCTCGAAGTTGGCCGTGTCGATGAAGAACAGGCCGACGATGCCGATCACGAGGAGCGGCACGAACTTGAGCACGGTGGTCACGACCTGGATCCAGCCGGCCTCCTTCACGCCCATGATGTTCACGAGCGTCAGGAGCCAGACCATCCCGATCGCGAGCGTCGCCGCGACCCAGTTCGTCGACGCGTCGCCCCAGAACACCGCGAGGTAGCCGGCGAACGCGATCGCGATCGCCGCGTTCCCCACCCACGCGTTGATCCAGTAGCTCCACGCCGTCGTGAAGCCCATGAAGTCGCCGAAGGCCCTCCGCACGTAGACGTACGGCCCACCCGTCTTCGGGTAGGCGCGCCCGAGCGTTGCGAAGACCAGCGCGAGCAGCATGGCGCCGAGGCCGGTGAAGATCCAGGCGATGATCGACACTGGACCGGCGGTCCCGGCAAGCGAGGCCGGCAGGAGGAACACCCCCGAGCCGACCATGTTCCCGATGACGAGGGCCGTGGCCATCGTCATCCCGAGGTTCCGCTTGAGCGGAGGGCGCTTGGAAGCAACGGCTCCGTCCGCGGACCCGTTCCTCTCCTGCATGGCTCCTCCTTTCCGAGGATTCCTGTCGCGATCGCACCGCGTCGAGTGAATCCTCGGGCGACCCGCCGCCTGCGCCATCGGCGGGCCGCCGGATCGCCGTGCGGCAAACTACGGCCGCTCGGGGCAGGGATTTCGAGCGGCTAGTAGCCGGACGCCGCGGCCGGGGCCGATTGCAGGGCCCGGCTCGTGGGGAGCACGCCGCGCACGGTGGTGCCCTCGCCCACCGTCGTCTCGATCGTCAGCTCGCCCTCGAGCAACGCGACGCGCTCCTCCATCCCGAGCAGCCCGAACCCGGTCGACGACCGGTCGAGCGGGAAACCGGTCCCCTCGTCGTGCACGACGACCTCGACCACCTCGGCGTCCTCGCGGATCCGGACGTCCGCGTGCTGCACGCCGGAGTGCTTGGCGACGTTCGAGAGCGCCTCCTGGACGATCCGGTACACGGTCGCCTCGACGCTCGGCGCCAGGCGGGTCGTCTCCCGTCCGGACTCGAACGCCAGGTCGATCTGCAGGTCGACCTGGAGGCCGGTCAGGTGCTCGAGCCGGTCGGCCAGCGCCGCGAGCGACGGCTTGAGCCCCGACGCGTCGAGCGCAGGCGGCCGCAGCTCGGTGATCAGCGCACGGAGGTTGCGGACGCTCATGTCGATCCGAGCCGCCGCCTGCTCGAGCGCCCGGGCGCGCGCGGCCGCGTCCTCGGTCTTCGCCGCCGATGCGAGGAAGAGCTTGAGCGCAGCCAGCTCCTGGAGCGTGTCGTCGTGGAGCTCCCGGGCCCAGCGCCTCCGCTCCTCCTCCTGCGCCTCGATCCCCCGGCGGCGCGCGTCCGCGCTCACCGTCTGCGCGGTCGCGACGGCCGCCGCCGCGCTCGTCGCGAAGCCGGTCAGCACGTGCTCGTCCCAGGCAGAAAACTCCGGCCCCTCGACGAGCCGGTCGAAGGCCGCGATCACGCCGAGCGCCTTGCCGCGGAAGAGGAGCGGGACGATCAGGCCGGTCTGCGCGCCGGTCTCCTCCGCGAGCGCGAACCGGAGTCGCCCGGGCGCGTCCGCGAGCCGTTCGGGCTCGCCGGTCGCGAGCGCGTGGCCGCTCACCGTTCCCTCGACGGGAATCCGCTGGCCGAGGATCTCGTGGTCGAGCTCCCCGGCGAGCGCCACGACCACGAGCTCGCCGCGGCGCTCGAGCATGACGATCATCGCGCGCGCGTCCGTGAGGGCGCGGCCCCGCTTGACGATCAGCTCGAGCACGCGGTCGAGGTCGATCTCGCCGGCGAGGGCGCGGGCGATCTCGGCCGTCGCCTCGAACGTCGCGACGGCGCGCTCGAGCTCCTTGCGCCGGCGCTCGACGTCGGCGTAGGACCGCGCGTTGGCGATCGCGATCGCGGCCCAGTCGGCGAGGACGACGACCGCCTCCTCGTCGCGCTCATCGAACTCGCCGCCCTGCTTCTCGGCCAGGTAGAGGTTGCCGTAGGGCTCGCCCCGGACGAGGATCGGCACGCCGAGGAAGCTGTGCATCGGCGGGTGCCCCGCCGGGAAGCCGAACGAGTGCGGATGGTCGCCGACCTCGGCGAGGCGGAGCGGCTTGGGGTCGCGGATCAGGACGCCCAGCACGCCGCGCCCGCGCGGCAGCGCGCCGATCTCCTCGCGCGCCGCGTCGTCGATCCCGACGGTCACAAACCGCTCGAGCTCGCGGCGCTCCTCGTCGAGGACGCCGAGCGCCGCGTAGCGCGCGCCCGTCAGCTCCTGCGCGGCGTCGAGCACGCGCTCGAGCACGGATTCCAGGTCGAGCTCGGCCACGAGGGCCCGACCGACCGCGATCAGCCGCTGGAGCCGCTCCTCTCCCCCCGCGGCGGTCGGCGCAGCCTCACCTGATGTCATGGCACCGGAAGTGTGGCACAGCGGGCGCGAGCGTTCGTCGCCGACCGGGGAGCTAGTCCCGCGCCCGCGCGGCGCCCGCCTTCACCACGAGCACCGGCCGCTCGGCCCGCTGCAGGAGGTCGCGCGAGACGCTTCCAAGCAGGTGGCCGACTCCGCGGTGCCCGTGCGAGCCGACGACGATCAGATCGGCGTCCTCGCGCTCGGCGACCTCGAGGATCGCGTGCACCGTCTCGTCGGCGAGGCGCTCGACCTTGTGGGCCACCCCGGCCTTCTCCGCCGCGGCGGCGGCCGCGGCGAGCCCGGTGTCCGACCCGTCGACGGCCTCCTCGTGCGGGTGCGGAACCGCGGCCAGACGGCCGACCGCGAACTCGTCCGGGGGCACCGCGTGCACGAACGTCACGGAGGCGCCCTGCTCGAGCGCGAGCTCGAGGCCGAACTCGACCGCCTCCTCGGCCGACGGCGAGCCGTCGGTGGCGATGACGAGGTTCTTCATGGCGCTCCTTTCCACTCCCCCATCCCTGCCCGTGCGCGCAGGATACGATCAGCGCCTTGGCGGAGGAGGGCGGCGACACGTGAGCGTGCGGGTCCTGATCGTCGACGATCACGCGGTCGTGCGCGCCGGACTCCGGCTCGTGCTCGACGCGGAGGAGGACATCGAGACGGTCGGCGAGGCCGGGGACGCGCGCGAGGCCGTCTTCGAGGTGCGCGCGCACCAGCCGGACGTGATCCTGATGGACGTGACCATGCCGGGGAAGAGCGGCATCGACGCGATCCCCGACGTGCTCAAGGAGGCGCCCGACGCGAAGGTGCTCGTCCTCTCGATGGAGGACGACCCCAAGTTCGTCCGCGAGGCGTTCACGGCCGGCGCGTCCGGCTACGTCTTGAAGGAGGCCGCGGACGCGGAGGTCGTCGTCGCGATCCGCGAGGTGGCGGGCGGAGGGAGCTACGTGCACCCCCCGCTGGGGGCGCGCCTGGCGGCGGCCGACGCCGAGGCGGCCCGCGCCGCGGCCGACGAGGTCCTGTCGGAGCGCGAGCGGGAGGTCCTCCGGCTGCTGGCGCTCGGCCACACGAACCAGGAGATCGCGAAGATGCTCTACATCTCGGTCCGCACGGCCGAGACGCACCGCGCGCACATCATGCAGAAGCTGCGCCTGGGCACCCGGGCCGAGCTCGTGCGCTACGCCCTCGCGCACGGGATGCTCGACGGCGACGCCGACCCGGCCTAGCCGCCCTGCGGGAAAGCCGCACGCGCGGATCGGGCCCGGCCCCGATGGACGGGCGAGCGGTAACGGCGACGATCGGGCCATGGACAACATCGTCGTAGCAGTCGACGGGTCGGACGTGGGCGAGCTCGCGGTCCGCGAGGGGCTCGAGCTGGCGAAGGACGCCGGCGCGAAGCTGACGGTCGTCACCGTCCGTCAGCCGATCTCGTTCCTCGGCGCCCCGTACGACCAGCGGGAGCTGTCCCGCCAGCTCGAACATGCGCGGGCCTCGTTGGATCGGGCCAAGGCCGCGATCGACGAGACCGGCGTCGAGGCCGCGTACGAGATCCGCGAAGGCGACCCGGCCGAGGAGATCCTCCGGCTGGCCGAGGATCGCCGCGCCGAGCTCGTCGTCGTCGGCTCCCGCGGCCTCGGGGCGATCACGGGCGCATTGCTCGGGAGCGTCTCGAAGGCCGTGGTCAAGGGAGCCGACCGGCCGGTCCTCGTCGTCAAGGAGCGCGGCCCGTCCGCGCGCGACGCCGGGACGACCGAGCCGGACGCCCACACCCGGGCGTAGCCGAGGAAGGGGAGGCCGGCACGTTCGGGCGAGCGTGCCGGCCTTCGGCTGCGCCGCTACTCGCCCCAGCCGTCGGGCTCGTCGCCACGCTGCCAGAAGTACGCCTCCTGGGCGACCTGCGGCATGCCGTCGAGGAGCGGCTCCCACGCCTTGAAGCGGGCCGACGGCTCGGGCATGTTCACGACCGAGCTCATGAGCTCGTCGAGCCGTCCGCCCTCGAACACGAAGACCGCCTCGTCGCCGGCCGTGTACACGGCGTGGCGCTGGAATCCCATTCCCTGGAGGTCGAACGGCGGCCCTTCCTTGATCAGCTCGGCGGCCTGCTCTCCTGTGCCGGACTTCAGCTTCACGATGACTGCGAGTCGTTGCATCACGCACTCCCTTCTCGAACGATGAGGACCGAGCACGCCGCGCTGTGCGCGACCCGTTCGCTGACGCTTCCGAGCGTGCGCACGCCGCGCAGGCCTCGACTGCCGACGATAACGAGGTCCGCGTCCTCGGACGCGGCAACGAGCGCGCCGACCGGCGGGCGCTCGTCGAACTCGACGAGACCCGCGGAGCGCAGCCCGTCCAGGTCGAGCGGCTCGGCATCGCTCGCCGCGATCGTGCGGACGCTCGAGCCGAACCGCCGCGCGAGCTCCGAGCCGACCCTGGCGGCCGCGGCTGCCTGCGGCGAGCCGTCGTGGCCGACCACGATCTTCCGCGGAAACCACCGTTCGTCGGCGCGGGCGACGAGGACGGAGCAGGGGGCCGAGTGCACCATGGTGGTGGCGACGCTTCCGAGCAGGATGCCCGCCATCCGCCGGGTCCCGTGGGAGCCGACCGCGACGAGCGATGCGTCGTCCTCGCGGACGGCGCTCATGAGGCTGCTGACCGGCCGGCCCCGGACGAGCCGCGGGTGGGCGGTCGTGCCGTAGGCGACCGCACGCTCGGCATCGAGCAGCGCGCACCGAACGTCCTCCTCCATCTGGTCGGCGATCGCGGTCGCCTGGAAGCCCGCGTGCACGGACGCCGCGACGTTCGCGACACCGACGAGCATCATCCGCCCCCCGCGCGCGAGCAGCACGTTCGCCTGGCGAACGGCCTCCGCGCTCTCCGGGGATCCGTCGACGCCGCAGACGATCCGGTCGAAGATCATGCGATCACGGTAGGGGCGCCCCGGGGGCGGGCCATCCGAGCCAGCGCGGAACGCCGCTTCGGGAAACCCGAATCACGGCCCGGCGGACACACCGGCTACCAGGTCTTCAGGGCGGGGCGGGCGACGGCCGTGCGCACGCGCACGCGGGCGTCGACGGCGACGCAGCCGCCCGCGCTCGCGATGATCGGGTTGAGGTCGAGCTCGACGACCTCGGGCAGCGCGACCGCGAGGTGCGAGAGCGCGTGGAGGAGTGCCGTGAGCGCCTCCGTGTCGAGCGGGGCCTTGCCGCGGAAGCCGCGCACGAGGCGCCCCGCCTTGCCGCCGGCCACGAGCTCGCGCGCGTCCACGTCCGTGAGCGGCGCGATGCGGAAGACGGCCTCGCCGATCAGCTCCGCGAGGACGCCGCCCGGCCCGAACGCGACGAGCGGCCCGAAGACCGGGTCCTGTACGACGCCGGCCAGGAGCTCGGCGTCCCCGCGCGCCATGGCCTGGACGAGCACCGGTGGGCCGATCCGCTCCGCCGCCGCCTCGACCGCGGCCTCGTCCCGGAGGTCGACGGCCACGCCGCCCGTCTCCGTCTTGTGCGCCCCTGGAACCGCCGACTTGACGACGACGGGCAGGCCGATCGACCGCGCCGCCTCGACCGCCTCGGCCGGCGTCTCCGCCACGCGCTCCGCGGGCAGCGGGATCCGGTAGGCCTCGAGCAGGCGGCGCGTCTCGTCCGGGGTGAGCCAGGTGTCGTCCGCCCGCGCGAGCGCGGCGTCCACGACCTCCCGCGCCGCGGACTCGTCCACCTCCGCCGCGGCCGGAACCGATCCCACCGGCCGGCGCAGCCACTCGGAACGCTCCGCGGCTCGGGCGAGGGCGCGGGCCGCCGAGTCCGGGTAGGCGAGGGAGCCGGGCGGGCGGCGCTCGGACATGAGCACCCGCACGACCGGCTTCTCCCGGCCGGCGGCGCCCCGGTCGATCGCCGCGGCCACGTCCTCGGCGGTCACGCCGGCCGCGGGCACGAACAGCACGATCACGGCGTCGACCTCCGGGTCGCGGAGCAGCACCGGGACCGTCTGCTCGAAGAGCGCCGGCGTGGCGGAGCCGAGCAGGTCGACCGGATTCGCCACGCTCGCGGCGGACGGGAGGAGGCCGAGCAGCTCCGCGCGCGTCGCGTCCCCGAGCGTCGCGAGGTCGAGCCCGGCGGCGTCGCAGGCGTCGGCGCAGAGGATTCCGAGGCCGCCGGCGTTCGTGAGGACGGCGACCCGCCGGCCCCGGGGCAGCGGCTCGTGGGCGAGCACGCTCGCCACCTCGAGGAGCTCCTCGATCGACCCTGAGCGGATCACGCCGGCCTCGTGGAAGAGCGCGTCCACCGCCGCCTCGGACCCGGCGAGCGCGGCCGTGTGCGAGGCGGCGGCGCGGGCCCCGGCGCGGCTCACGCCGCTCTTCAGCGCGAGCACCGGCTTGCGCCCGCTCACGCGCGCGGCCAGCCGACCGAACTTGCGGGGGTTGCCGAACGACTCGAGGTAGAGGAGCACGAGCGTCGTCTCCTCGTCGTCCTCCCAGTACTCGAGGAGGTCGTTCGAGGACACGTCGGCCTTGTTCCCGACCGAGACGAACGCCGAGAAGCCCAGCCCGCGTTCGTGCGCCTGCTCGAGGAGGACGAGCCCGAGCGCGCCGCTCTGCGACGCGAAGCCGATCGGCCCGGCGGGGAACGCCCGCGGGGCGAAGGTGGCGTTCAGCTTCGGCGCGGCGACCGAGAGGCCCAGACAGTTCGGCCCGAGCAGACGCGCTCCGCGGGCCCGGACCGCGGCGAGCAGGTCGGCCTCCCGCGCGGCGCCCTCGGGCCCCACTTCGGCGAAGCCGGCGGAGATGACGCAGAGCGCACGGGTTCCCCGCTCGAGCGCCCGGTCGGCCGCGTCCCGGACGATCTCGGCGGGCAGGCAGACGAGGGCCAGGTCGACCGCCTCCGGCAGCTCGTTGACGGACGCGAACCCCGGGATCCCGGCCACCGTCTCGCCGGCCCGGTTGACCGCGTAGAGCCGTCCCTCGTAGCCGCCCTCGGCGATGTTGCGCAGGACGGTGTTGCCGATCGACCCGGGGCGCGGGGAGGCGCCGAGGACCGCGACGCTCGCGGGCGCGAAGAACGGCTCGAGCGAGGCGACGACGGCCCGGTGGTCGCGCTCGTCCACGCGCTCGCGGAACTCCTCCGTCGCGGCGATCGGAAACGAGACCTCGACCTCCCCCTCGGCAAGCTCGCCCGTCACGTCGAAGCCGGCGCCGAGGAACACCTCGAGCATGCGGCGGTTGTCGGCCAAGACCCTGGCCACGAAGCGCTCGATCCCGGCCTGCGCGGCGAGCCCGGCGAGCTGCTCGAGCAGCCGCGTCCCGACGCCGCGGCCCTGGAAGTCGTCGGCGACCGCGAACGTGACCTCCGCCCGCCGGGGGTCGCGGAGCCGGGCCCACGTCCCGAGCGCGACGAGCCGCTCGGACCCGTCCTCGCCGACCGATCCGACGAGCGCGCCGCGCTCGCGCCAGTCCGGGTCGACGAACGAGGCCGCGAGGTGCGGTCCGATCTCCGGGAAGCCGTGAAAGCGCAGGTACCGGCTCCGTTCCGAGAGACCCTCGAAGAGGGCGAGCACCGCGTCGGTGTCGGCGTCGTCGGGGGCGTGCAGGCGAAGCGCGGTCCCGTCCCGCAGGAGGACGTCGCGGACCGTGGGCCCCGGACCTTCGCTCAGCGGTGCGCTCCGACGTCGATCTCGGGGTAGGCGCGCACGAGGTTCGTGAGGAACGGACCGAGGTGGCGCGCCGTGATCTTCGTCGCCGGCGACCACAGGGCCTCGCGGGCCACGGTCGCGGTCGATCCGTGCCCGCCCTCGAGCGGGGCGCTCAGATAGAGCGGCTCGCGACCCGTGAGCAGGATGCCGCTCAGGACGGGGGCGAACGGCCGCGCGTCGACCGGCGCGCCGGCCTCCGCCGCGATCGCCTCCGCGGCCGCGTCCGCCTGCTGTGCCGCGACGCTCCCCTGGTTCACCGGGAAGGTCGTGATGTCGCCCGCCGCGTAGACGCCGGGAACCCCGATCACGCGGGCGTGGAGGTCGGTCTCGAGCCGCCCTTCGGAGTCCTGGGGCAACCCGGCGACCCGCACTCCCTCGAGCCGGGGCAGCGTGACGAAGCGCGCCGCCTCGACCGGCTCGCCGGGCGCGATCGTGAGAACACCGTGCACGAGGCTCAGCGGGTGCACCCCCGCGAGGACCGCGATCTCCCGCTCGCGGAAGAGCTCGGTGACGGCGTCGCTCGCGACGCCGCCGAAGAGGGCCAGCGGCTCGGACTCATGCGTGACGAACGTTATGCGCACCGGCAATTCTCGGTCGCGGACGTGGGTTCCGGTCAGGAGCGCCAGCTCGTAGAGCGGGAGCGGCCAGCCGGTGCGCGCGGGCAGCACGAACGCGACCGAGTCAACCTCGCCCGCCTCGAGCTCGTCCAGCAGCCGGCGAAACGGCTCCGAGTCGGCCGGGCCCCGGAACGTGAGCGCCTCGGACAGCTGCGGGACCATCCGGGCACCGCACGCGACGAGGAGCGAGTCGAACGAGATCTCACCGCCGTGGACGAGCCGGACGACGCGACGCTCGGCGTCGACCCCCTCGAGCCCTCCGGCCGTGAAGATCGCGTCCGCCTCGCGGGCGAGCAGCGAGAGCTCGAATCGCTGGATGCGCCCCTGGCCGAACGGCTCCCCGACCGCAAGCGGCCGGTACCAGAAGTGGTCTTCGGGAGCGACGAGCTCGACCTCGACCAGGTCGGGGGCGAGCGCGCGCAGCGCGAGCATCGCCTCGAGCCCTGCGACGCCCCCGCCCGCGATCACCACGCGGTGCGCGTCGGGATTACGGCGAGGCGGCGTCCGGGTCATCGTGGACGCAGCCTCGCCGCTCGCGGCTGCGGGCGGATCGGTGGCGACTCGGATCCCTGGTTCGGCAAAGCCACACCCGACCCGCTTCGGCTCAGTGCGACATCGTGCCCGGCGGGTTGCCGATCTTCAGGAGCCCGACCTGGCCGAGGTCGACGTGGGCGAACGCGTGGGAGACGAACGGGTAGAGGCCCGTCTCGGCGATCCTCACGTCGAACACCGCGCCGCCTCCGGCGGGCACGGCCACCGTCTGGACGCGCGACTCGTGCCGGCTCATGTCCCCGTCCACCCAGGCGCGGTCGAGGATCGCGCCGACGACGTGGAAGTTCGTGTCGAGCGTCGGGCCCGCGGCGACGACCCAGAAGCGGGTCGTGTCGCCCGGGTCGGCGGTCAGCGGGTGCGTGACGTACTGGTTCGCGTAGCCGTTGAAGGTCGTCCAGTCGGGCGTCATCGCGCGCGCCTTCGCCATGTCGAGCGAGGCGGGCTCGTCGATGCCGTCCCCGTTCATGTACCACTCGCTCGCGACGAGCACGTACTCGTTGTCGACCGCCGGCAGGCCCTCCTTCGGCTCGACGACGATCGCGCCGTACATGCCGTTCGCGATGTGTGCGAGCACCGGCTTCGTGCCGCAGTGGTACATGAAGACGCCGGGATCGCCCGCCGTGAACTTGAAGGAGAACGAGTCGCCGGGCATGACGTCCCGGAACGCGACGTTCGGGGCGATGCGCGCGGCGTGGAAGTCGATCGAGTGCGGGATCGAGCCGCCGTTCGTGAGCGTCATCTCGACCGTCTGGCCCTCACGCACGTGGACGACGGGCCCGGGCGCGCCGTGCCCGTCGAACGCCCAGGTGTTGTAGCGGACGCCCGGTGCGATCTCGACGACCATGTCCTTGAGCGTCATGTGCACCTTGACGACGTCGCCCGCGGGAATCGGGGGAAGCGTGGCGTCGTAGGCCTTGTGGGCTGCCGCGAGCTCCTGCGCGTTCTTCGGGACGACTCCCGCGAAGCTCTCGATCGGGAGCGCGGTGTTGTGGTCGGCGTGTGCCGCCGCCGCCGGGGGCGTGGACGCGGGCGCGGCCGCGGCATCGCGCGAGTCGCGGGCATCCGCCCACATGAAGAGCGCGAGGAACGCGAGGATTCCCACCGCGATCCCGAGGAACAGCGCGACGACCTTCACGAGGGCGCCGGACTCGGGCTTGCGGGGTGGGCGGTAGGCGGTGGCCGGATGCGAGGTCATCGGAGCTCCTTCGAGACGTTTCTCGTGACGCTAGGACGCGGCCGCCCGATCGACCTCCCCGGTTCCCCGTAAAGGGAATGCGGCTTTTCCGCACTCGCTAGGCGGCGAGAAGCAGGAGCTGGAAGCCGACCAGGACCGCGAGGGCGACCGATCCCGAGAGCACCACCCTGCCGACCGGGGCGGCGCGGAGCGCCTCCGGGATGAGCTCGGCGACCACCATCCAGAGCATCGCGCCGGCCGCAAAGCCCAGCCCGACCGGGAGCAGGCTCGAGAACGTGGCCACGAACAAGAACGCGGGCAGCGCGAGCAGCGGCTGGGGCAGGCTGCTGACGATGCTCCACCCGGCGGCGTGCAGCACGGGGATGCCCCGCGGGACGAGCACGAGGCTGATCGCGAGCCCCTCCGGGATGTTGTGGACGGCGATCGCGACCGCGGTCGTGAAGCCGACGGACTCGGTGTCTGCGAACGAGACCCCGACGCCGATCCCCTCCGCGACCGAATGGGCGGTCATGACGCCGACGATCAGGAGCGCCTTGCGGGCGTCCGCCTGGGCGAGCTCCTCGAAGCGGACGGTCGTCCGCGTCGCGATGACGCGCGCGGCCACCGCGGTGAAGGCGACGCCGACCACGACGCCGGCGAACGTCCCGGAGACGCTTTCCACGAGTCCCTCGTAGAGGAGCAGCCCGCTGGCCGCGACCATGCAGCCCGCGGCAGCCGCGTTCGCGAGCCCGACGGTCGAGCCCGCGAGCCGGGGCGCGAACGCGAGCGGCACGGCCCCGAGCCCCGTCGCGAGCGCGGTCACGAGCGCCGCCGCGAAGACGACGATCAAATCGGTCGTGTCGGCAGGGCTCATCGAGACATTCCTACGTCATGTGCAGAGACACCGAGGGCGGCCGGAGCCGCCCTCGGCAGGAAGCACGAGCTGAGATCAGCCCGCCGATGCGACGGGAGTTGC
>Ga0210115_1000469_pt1 | contig 11634 bp, 10 predicted proteins | sample MayberryNW_TuleB_2_FD_185526 | JGI IMG/M metagenome (GOLD analysis project Ga0210115, IMG submission 185526) | Wetland microbial communities from San Francisco Bay, California, USA, that impact long-term carbon sequestration - MayberryNW_TuleB_D2... | ecosystem: Environmental > Aquatic > Marine... | reverse complement strand
CGTGGCGACGAGGTAGAGGATCGTCGTCGCGGCGGTCCCGAAGATCGTTGCCCGCGGGATCGTCCGCTTCGCGTCCTTCACCTCCTCAGCGGGAACCGTGGCCGACTCGAGCCCGATGAAGGCCCAGAGCGTCAAGAGCGCGGCGCCGCTGATCCCCCAGTCGAAGCCGTTCGAGAGCGTGAAGGGCTCGAAGTTGGCCGTGTCGATGAAGAACAGGCCGACGATCCCGATCACGAGGAGCGGCACGAACTTGAGCACGGTGGTCACGACCTGGACCCACCCGGCCTCGCGGACGCCCACGATGTTCACGAGCGTCAGCAGCCAGATCATCCCGATCGCGAGCGTCGCCGCGATCCAGTTCGTCGACGCGTCACCCCAGAACACCGCGAGGTAGCCGGCGAACGCGATCGCGATGGCCGCGTTCCCCACCCACGCGTTGAGCCAGTAGCTCCACGCCGTCGTGAAGCCCATGAAGTCGCCGAAGGCCCTCCGCACGTACACGTACGGCCCGCCCGTCTTCGGGTAGGCACGCCCGAGCGTGGCGAAGACCAGCGCGAGCAGCATGGCGCCGAGGCCGGTGAAGATCCAGGCGATGATCGACACTGGACCTGCGGTCCCGGCGAGCGAGGCCGGCAGGAGGAACACCCCCGAGCCGACCATGTTCCCGATGACGAGGGCCGTGGCCATCGTCATCCCGAGATTCCGCTTGAGCGGAGGGCGCTTGGAAGCAACGGCTCCGTTCGCGGACCCGTCCTTCTCTCGCATGGCTCCTCCTTTCCGAGGATTCCCGACGCGGTCGCATCGCGTCGACTCAATCCTCGGGGGGATCCCCTCCGACGCCATCGGCGGGCCGCCGGATCGCCGTGCGGCAAACTACGGCCGCGCTCGGCAGGGATTTCGTGCGGCCCGCTAGCCCGCCGCCGCGGCCGCCCGCGGTGCGCGCCTGGACGGGAGCACGCCGCGAACCGTCGTGCCCTCGCCGACCGTGCTCTCGATCGTCAGCCCGCCCTCGAGGAGCGCGACGCGCTCCTGCATCCCGACCAGCCCGAAGCCGCTCGTGGAGCCGTCGACCGGGAAGCCCGCGCCTTCGTCGTGCACGACGACCTCGACGACCTCGGCGTCCTCGCGGATCCGCACCTCGGCGCGGCCGACGCCCGCGTGCTTGGCGACGTTCGAGAGCGCCTCCTGGACGATCCTGTACACGGTGGCCTCCACGGCCGGCGCGAGGCGAGTGGCTTCCCGCCCCGATTCGAACGCGAGATCGATCTGGAGGTCGACCTGAAGACCCGTCAGGTGCTCGAGCCGCTCGGCCAGCGCGGCGAGGGACGGCTTCAGCCCCGACGCGTCGAGCGCGGCCGGGCGCAGCTCGGTGATGAGGGCACGCAGGTTGCGGACGCTCACGTCGATCCGGGCCGCCGCCTGCTCGAGCGCCTGGGTGCGTGCGGCCGCGTCGTCCGTCTTCGCCGCCGACGCGAGGAAGAGCTTGAGCGCGGCGAGCTCCTGGAGCGTCTCGTCGTGCAGCTCGCGGGCCCAGCGTCCCCGCTCCTCCTCCTGCGCCTCGATGCCCCGCCGGCGCGCGTCGGCGCTCACGGTCTGCGCGGTCGCGACGGCGGCGGCCGCGCTCGTCGCGAAGCCGTTCAGCACGTGCTCGTCCCACGCCGAGAACTCCGGCCCGTCGACGAGGCGGTCGAAGGCCGCCACGACCCCGAGCGCCTTGCCGCGGAAGAGGAGCGGGACGATCAGCCCCGTCTGCGCGCCCGTCTGCTCCGCGAGCGCGAACCGCAGCCGCCCCGGCGCATCCGCCAGCCGCTCGGGGCGGCCGGTCTGGAGCGCGTGGCCGCTCACCGTCCCCTCGAGGGGGATCCGCTGACCGAGGATGTCGTGGTCGAGCTCGCCCGCGACGGCGGCGACGGCGAGCTCGCCACGGTGCTCGAGCAGGACGATCATCGTGCGCGCGTCAGTGAGCGCCCGGCCCCGCTTGACGACCAGCTCGAGCACGCGCTCGAGGTCGATCTCGCCGGCCAGGGCGCGGGCGATCTCGGCCGTCGCCTCGAACGTCGCGACGGCCCGCTCGAGCTCCTTGCGCCGGTGCTCGACATCGGCGTACGACCGGGCGTTCGCGATCGCGATCGCGGCCCAGTCGGCGAGGACGACCACTGCCTCCTCGTCGCGCTCGTCGAACTGGCCCGCGTCCTTCTCGGTCAGGTAGAGGTTCCCGTACGGCTCGCCCCGGATGAGAACCGGCACGCCCAGGAAGCCGTGCATCGGCGGGTGGCCCGCCGGGAAGCCGAACGAGTGCGGGTGGTCGCCGACCTCGGCGAGGCGCAACGGCTTCGGGTCGCGGATCAGGACGCCGAGGACTCCGCGGCCACGAGGCGGCGCGCCGATCTCCTCGCGGGTCGCGTCGTCGATCCCCACCGTCATGAACCGCTCGAGCTCGCGCCGCTCCTCGTCGAGCACCCCGAGCGCCGCGTACCGCGCGCCGGTCAGCTCGCGGGCGGCCTCGAGCACCCGCTCGAGCACGGACTCGAGGTCGAGGTCGGAAACGAGCGCACGCCCGACCTCGATCAGGCGCCGGAGGCGCTCCTCGCCCCGCGAAGCGGTGGGGGACCCGCCTGTTGCCATGCCACCGAAAGTGTCGCACAGCGGCCGTTTGCGGGGCGCACGACCGGACTACGAGGAGGCGGAGGCCGGCGCCGCCTTGACGACGAGGACCGGCCGGTCGGCGCGCCGGAGGAGGTCCCGCGACACGCTCCCGAGGAGGCTCCCCACCCCGCGATGCCCGTGCGAGCCGACGACGATCAGGTCCGCATCCTCGCGCTCGGCGACCTGGAGGATCGCGTGCACGGTGTCGTCCGAGAGCCGCTCGAGCGTGTGCGACACCCCCGCCTTCTCCGCCGCCGCGGCGGCGGCGCCGAGCGCGGCGTCCGAGTCGTCCACCGGCTCCCCGTGCGGTCGCGGGACGGCGGCGAGCCGGCCGACCGCGAACTCCTCGGCGGGGACCGCGTGCACGAAGACGACCGCCGCCCCGTGGTCGAGCGCGAGCTCGAGACCGAACTCGACCGCCTCCTCTGCGGCCGCCGAGCCGTCCGTGGCGATGACGAGGTTCTTCATGGATCCTCCTCTCGATGGGCCCCGGTCTCGCGCGGCGCTCGCAGGATAAGCTCAAGCGGCCTTGGCGGACAGGCGGCGAAACGCGAGCGTGAAGGTCCTGATCGTCGACGATCACGCGGTCGTGCGGACCGGGCTCCGGCTCATCCTGGACGCCGAGGAGGACATCGAAACGGTCGGCGAGGCCGGCGACGCGCGCGAGGCGGTCTTCGAGGTGCGCGCCCGGAAGCCGAACGTGATCCTGATGGACGTGACGATGCCGGGAAGGAGCGGCATCGAGGCGATCCCGGACGTGCTGAAGGAGGCGCCGGACGCGAAGGTGCTCGTCCTCTCGATGGAGGACGACCCGAAATACGTGCGCGACGCGTTCACGGCCGGCGCGTCCGGTTACGTCTTGAAGGAGGCGGCCGACGCCGAGCTCGTGGTCGCCGTTCGCGAGGTCGCGGGCGGCGGGCACTACGTCCATCCACCGCTCGGCGCGCGGCTCGCGGCGGCGGACGCGGAAGCGGCCCGCGCCGCGGCGGACGAGGTGCTCTCCGAGCGGGAGCGGGAGGTCCTCCGGCTCCTCGCGCTCGGCCACACGAACCAGGAGATCGCGAAGATGCTCTACATCTCCGTCCGCACGGCCGAGACGCACCGGGCGCACATCATGCAGAAGCTCCGGCTGGGGACCCGGGCCGAGCTCGTCCGCTACGCCCTCGCGCACGGGATGCTCGACGGCGAGGCGGAGCCCTCCTAGGACGCCGCCCTGCGGGAAAGCCGCACGGCCGGATCGGGCCCGCCCCCGATGGTGCCGCTCCGCGAAGCGGCGACCATCGGCCCATGGACAACATTCTCGTAGCAGTCGACGGCTCGGACGCGGGCGAGCTCGCGGTCCGGGAGGGGCTCGAGCTCGCGAAGGACGCCGGCGCCGCGATCACGGTCGTGACCGTGCGCCAGCCGATCTCGTTCCTCGGCGCCCCGTACGACCAGCGGGAGCTCTCCCGCCAGCTCGCACATGCGCGGGCCTCGTTGGATCGGGCCAAGGCCGTGATCGACGAGGCCGGCGTGGAGGCCACGTACGAGATCCGCGAAGGCGATCCGGCCGAGGAGATTCTCCGGCTGGCCGAGGATCGCCGGGCCGAGCTCGTCGTCGTGGGCTCCCGCGGGCTCGGAGCGATCACGGGCGCGTTGCTCGGAAGCGTCTCGAAGGCCGTCGTCAAGGGAGCCGACCGGCCGGTCCTCGTCGTAAAGGAGCGCGGTTCGTCCGCGCCCGACGCCGGGGACACGCCGCCGGGCGCCCGCGCGCGGGCGTAGGGCAAGCGGGCGGCCGGCACGTTCGGGCGAGCGTGCCGGCCTCTCGCCGTGCCCGGGGCTATTCGCCCCAGCCGCCGGGCTCGTCGCCGCGCTCCCAGAAGTAGGCCTCCTGGGCCACTTGCGGCATGCCGTCGAGCAGAGGCTCCCACGCCTTGAAGCGCGCCGACGGCTCGGGCATGTTGGCGACCGAGTTCATCAGCTCGTCGAGCCGGCCTCCCTCGAACACGAACACCGCCTCGTCGCCGGCCGTGTAGACGGCGTGGCGCTGGAAGCCCATCCCCTGGAGGTCGAAGGGCGGACCTTCCTCGATCAGCTCTGCGGCCTGCTCTCCGGCATCGGGCTTCAGCTTCACGATGACTGCGAGTCGTTGCATCAGACACTCCCTTCTCGAACGACGAGGACCGAGCACGCCGCCTCGTGCGCAACCCGCTCGCTGACACTTCCGAGCGCACGGACGCCGCGCAGGCCTCGGCTCCCGACGATAACCAGATCCGCCTCGTGCGAGGCCTCGACGAGCGCCTCGACCGGCATCCGCTCGTCGAACTCGACGAGTCCCGCGGAGCGGAGCCCGTCGAGCGCGAGCGGCTGGCCGTCCCCGGCCGCGAGCGTGCGGACGTGCGACCCGAACCGGCGGCCGAGCTCCGAGGCGACCCGCGCCGCGGCGGCCGCCTTCGGCGAGCCGTCGTGGCCGACCACGACCGTCCGCGGGAACCAGCGCCCGTCGGCTCGCGCGACGAGGACGGAGCACGGTGCGGAGTGCACCATCGTCGTGGCGACGCTGCCGAGCACCATGCCCGCCATCCGTCCGGTGCCGTGGGAGCCGACCGCGACGAGCGTCGCGTCGTCCTCGCGGACGGCGCTCATGAGGCTGCTGACCGGCCGGCCGCGGACGAGCCGCGGGTAGGCGGTCGTGCCGTAGGTGACGGCGTGCTCGGCCTCGAGCAGCGCGCCCCGGACGTCCTCCTCGATGTCGTCGGCGATCACGGTCGCCTGGAAGCCCGCGTGGACGGCCGCCGTGACGTTCGCGACGCCGACCAGCGTCATCCGGCCCCCGCGGGCGACCAGCACGTCCGCCTGGCGGACCGCCTCCGCGCCCTCCGGGGATCCGTCGACGCCGCAGACGATCCGGTCGAAGATCATGCGTCCACCGTAGGGCGGTACGGGCGGCGGGCCATCCGAGCCCGCCCGGAACGCCGCTTCGGGAAACCCGAATCGCACCGGGGGCCGCGCCGGCTACCAGGTCTTGAGGGCAGGCCGCGCGACGGCCGTGCGCACGCGCACGCGGGCGTCCACCGCGACGCAGCCGTCCGGCCTCGCGATGATCGGGTTGAGGTCGAGCTCGACCACCTCCGGGAGCGCGACCGCAAGGTCGGAGAGCGCGTGCAGGAGCGCCGTGAGCGCGTCCGCGTCGAGCGGCGGCTTGCCGCGAAAGCCGCTCACGAGGCGGCCGGCCTTGCCGCCCGCGACGAGCTCCCGCGCGTCCACGTCCGTGAGCGGTGCGATGCGGAACACGGCCTCACCGATCAGCTCCGCGAGGACGCCGCCCGGCCCGAACGCGACGAGCGGGCCGAAGACCTGGTCCTGCACGACGCCGGCGAGGAGCTCCGCGTCGCCGTGCGCCATCGCCTGGACGAGCACCGGCGGTCCGATCCGCATCGCGGCGTCCACGACCGCGTCCTCGTCCCGCAGGTCGACCGCCACGCCGCCCGTCTCGGTCTTGTGCGCCCCCGGGACGGCGGACTTGACGACGACCGGAAGACCGATCGACCGCGCCGCCTCGCGGGCCTCCTCCGGCGTCGTGGCGACGCGCTCGGCGGGCAGCGGGATCCCGAAGGCCTCGAGCAGACGCCGGGTCTCGTCCGGGGTGAGCCACGTATCGTCCGCGCGCGCGAGCGCGCCCTCCACGACCGCCCGGGCCGCGGCCGCGTCCACCCCCGCCGTCGGGGGCACGGACCCGACGGGCCGGCGCAGCCACTCGGAGCGCTCGGCCGCGCGCGCGAGGGCGCGGGCGGCCGAGTCGGGGTAGGCGAGGGAGCCCGGCGGGCGCCGCTCGGCCATGAGCACGCGGACGACGGGCTTCTCGCGGCCGGCCGCTCCCCGGTCGATCGCGGCGGTCACGTCCTCGGCCGTGACACCGGCGGCCGGCACGAAGAGCACGATGATGGCGTCCACCTCCGCGTCGCGGAGCAGCACCGGAACCGTCTGCTCGAAGAGCGTCGGCGCGGCGGAGCCGAGCAGGTCGACCGGGTTCGCCACGCTCGCGGCGGTCGGGAGCAGGCCGCGAAGCTCCTCACGGGTGCCGTCCCCGAGAGACGCGAGGTCGAGGCCGGCGGCGTCGCAGGCGTCCGCGCAGAGGATCCCGAGCCCGCCGGCGTTGGTGAGGACTGCGACCCGCCGGCCACGCGGCAGCGGCTCGTGGGCGAGCACGCTCGCCACCTCGAGCAGCTCCTCGATCGAGCCGGAGCGAATCACCCCCGCCTCGTGGAAGAGCGCGTCGACCGCCGCCTCCGACCCCGCGAGGGCGGCCGTGTGCGAGGCCGCGGCGCGGGCGCCGGCCCGGCTGACGCCGCTCTTCAGCGCGAGCACCGGTTTGCGCCCGCTCACGCGGCGGGCCAGCCGGCCGAACTTCCGCGGGTTCCCGAACGACTCGAGGTAGAGGAGGACGAGCCTCGTGTCCTCGTCGTCCTCCCAGTAGTCCAGCAGGTCGTTCGAGGACACGTCGGCCTTGTTCCCGACCGAGACGAACGCAGAGAAGCCCAGCCCCCGCTCGTGGGCCTGCTCGAGGAGGACGAGCCCGAGCGCCCCGCTCTGCGAGGCGAAGCCGATCGACCCGGCGGGGAACGCGCGGGGAGCGAACGTAGCGTTCAGCTTCGGCCGGGCGACCGAGAGCCCGAGGCAGTTCGGCCCGAGCAACCGCGCCCCCCGGGCGCGGACGACGGTGAGCAGCTCTGCCTCGCGCTCGGCGCCCTCGGGTCCCACCTCGGCGAAGCCGGCGGAGATGACGCAGAGCGCGCGCGTCCCGCGCTCGAGCACCCGGTCGGCCGCATCCCGGACGATCTCGGCCGGGAGGCAGACGACCGCCAGGTCGACCGCCTCCGGCAGGTCGTCGACGGACGCGAACCCCGGGATCCCGGCGACCGTCTCGCCGGAGCGGTTGACCGCGTAGAGCCGTCCCCCGTAGCCGCCCTCCGCGATGTTGCGCAGGACGGTGCCGCCGATCGATCCGGGCCGCGGCGACGCGCCGAGCACCGCGACGCTCGCCGGCGCGAAGAACGGCTCGAGCGACGCGACGACCGCGCGGTGGTCGCGCTCGTCGACGCGCTCGCGGAAGGCCTCGGTCGCGGCGATCGGGAACGAGACCTCGACCTCCCCCTCCGCGAGCTCGCCGGTCATGTCGAAGCCGGCGCCGAGGAAGACCTCGAGCATGCGGCGGTTGTCCGCCAGCACCCGAGCGACGAACCGCTCGATCCCCGCCTGGGCCGCGAGCTCGGCGAGCTGCTCCAGCAGGCGCGTCCCGACTCCACGCCCCTGGAAGTCGTCCGCGACCGCGAAGGTGACCTCTGCGCGACGGGGATCGCGGAGCCTCGCCCACGTCCCGAGCGCGACGAGCCGTTCCGACCCGTCGTCCCCGACCGACCCCACGAGCGCGCCGCGCTCCCGCCAGTCCGGGTCGACGAACGAGGCGGCGAGGCGCTGCCCGATCTCCGGGAAGCCGTGGAAGCGCAGGTACCGGCTCCGCTCGGACAGCCCCTCGAAGAGCGCGAGCACCGCGTCGGTGTCGGCCTCGACGGGAGCGTGCAGGCGGAGCGCGGTTCCGTCCCGGAGCAGGACGTCGCGCACCGTGAGCCCCCGAGTCTCGCTCAGCGGGGCGCTCCGACGTCGATCTCGGGGTGTGACCGCACGAGGTTCGTGAGGAAGGGCCCGAGGTGGCGCGCGGTGATCTTCGTCGCCGGCGACCAGAGGGCCTCGCGGGCGACCGTCGCCGTCGAGCCGTGGCCGCCCTCGAGCGGGGCGCTCAGGTAGAGCGGCTCCCGGCCGGTGAGGAGGATGCCGCTCAGGACGGGAGCGAACGGCCGCGCGTCGAGCGGGGCGCCGGCCTCCGCCGCGATCGTCTCGGCGGCCGCGTCGGCCTGTTGCGCCGCCACGCTCCCCTGGTTCACGGGAAAGGTCGTGATGTCGCCCGCCGCGTAGACGCCGGGCACGCCGGTCACGCGGGCGTGGAGGTCGGTCTCGAGCCGGCCCTCGGAGTCCTGGGGCAGCCCGGCGACGGGGACGCCCTGCAGGCGGGGCAGGGTCACGAAGCGCGCCGCTTCGACCGGGTCGCCCGGCGCAACGGTGAGGACGCCGTGCGTGAGCGTCAGCGGGTGCACCCCCGCGCGGACCGCGATCTCACGCTCGCGGAAGAGCTCGGTGACGGCATCGCTCGCGACGCCGCCGAACAGGGCCAGCGGCTCGGACTCATGCGTGACGAACGTTATGCGCACAGGCAGTTCTCGGTCGCGGACGTGTGTCCCCGTGAGGAGCGCGAGCTCGTAGAGGGGGAGCGGCCAGCCGGTGCGCGCGGGCAGGACGAACGCGACCGAGTCCGCCTCGCCCGCCTCGAGCTCGTCCAGCAGCCGACGGAACTGCTCGGAGTCCGCCGGGCCACGGAACGTGAGCGCCTCGGGCAGCGGCGGGATCGAGCGGGCCCCGCACGCGACCAGGAGCGAGTCGAACGGGATCTCGCCGCCGTGCGCGAGCCGGACGACCCGCTGCTCGGTGTCGACCCCTGCGAGCTCGCCGGCCGTGAACGTCGCGTCGGCCTCACGGGCGAGCAGCGCCAGCTCGAACCGCTGGACGCGGCCCAGGTCGAACGGCTCCCCGACCGCGAGCGGTCGATACCAGAAGTAGTCCTCGGGAGCGACGAGCTCGACCTCGACCAGGTCGGCGGCGAGCGCGCGCAGCGCGAGCATGGCCTCGAGCCCGGCCACGCCACCGCCTGCGATCACCACGCGGTGCGCTTCGGGGTTACGGCGAGGCAGCGTCCGAGTCATCGTGGACGCAGCCTCGCCGCTCGGCGCGCGGTGCGGATCGGTGGCGACTCTGATCCCCGGTTCGGCAAAGCCACACCCGACCCGCTCCGGCTCAGTGCGACATCGTGCCCGGCGGGTTGCCGACCTTCAGGAGCCCGACCTGGCCCAGATCGACGTGGGCGAAGGCGTGGGAGACGAACGGGTAGAGCCCCGTCTCGTCGATCTTCACGTCGAACACCGCGCCGCCTCCGGCTGGCACCGCCACGGTCTGGACGCCGGACTCGTGCCGGCTCATGTCCCCGTCCACCCAGGCGCGGTCGAGGATCGTCCCGACGACGTGGAAGTTCGTGTCGAGCGTCGGCCCGGCGGCGACGACCCAGAAGCGGGTCGTGTCGCCGGGATCCGCGGTCAGCGGATGCGTGACGTACTGGTTCGCGTAGCCGTTGAAGGTCGTCCAGTCGGGCGTCATCGCGCGGGCCTTCGCCATGTCGAGCGAGGCGGGCTCGCTGATGCCGTCGCCGTTCATGTACCACTCGCTCGCAACGAGGACGTACTCGTTGTCGACCGCCGGCAGGCCCTCCTTCGGCTCGACGACGATCGCGCCGTACATCCCGTTCGCGATGTGCGCGAGCACCGGCTTCGTGCCGCAGTGGTACATGAAGACACCCGGGTCGCCGGCCGTGAACTTGAAGGAGAACGAGTCGCCCGGCATGACGTCCCTGAACGCGACGTTCGGGGCGATGCGCGCGGCGTGGAAGTCGATCGAGTGCGGGATCGAGCCGCCGTTCGTGAGGGTCATCTCGACCCTCTGGCCCTCGCGCACGTGGACGACGGGGCCGGGGGCACCGTGCCCGTCGAACGCCCAGGTGTTGTAGCGGACGCCCGGCGCGACCTCGACGACCATGTCCTTGAGCGTCATGTGCACCTGGACGACGTCGCCTGCGGGCACCGGCGGCAGCGTGGCGTCGTAGGCCTTGTGGGCCGCCGCGAGCTCCTGCGCGTTCTTCGGGACGACCCCGGCGAAGCTCTCGATCGGGAGCGCCGTGTTGTGGTCGGCGTGGGCGGGCGCCGCCGCGGCCGTCGAATCCGGTCCGGCCGCGGCCGCGTCGCGCGCGTCCCGCGCGTCCGCCCACATGAACAGCGCGGCGAACGCGAGGATGCCCACCGCGATACCGAGGAAGAGCGCCACGACCTTCACGAGGGCGCCGGACTCGGGCGGGCGGGGTGGACGGTAGGCGGTGGCCGGGTGCGAGGTCATGGCAGGCTCTCCTTCGAGACGTTTCTCAGGACGCTAGGACGTCGGGGCCGCACGGGCGTCCCTCCATCCCCGCAGCGACGATGCGGGTTTCCCGCACTCTCAGGCCGAGAGCAGGAGCGCCTGGAAGACCACGAGCACGGCGAGCGCGACCGCGCCGGAGAGGACGACTCGGCCAACCGAGGCGGTTCGGAGCGCCTCGGGCACGAGCTCGGCCGCCACCATCCAGAGCATCGCCCCGGCGGCGAACCCGAGTCCGACCGGCAGCAGGCTCGAGAACGTGGCCACAAACGCGAACGCGGGCAGCGCGAGAAGCGGCTGGGGCAGGCTGCTGACGATGCTCCAGCCGGCGGCGTGCAGCACGGGGATCCCCCGGGGGACGAGCACGAGGCTGATCGCGAGGCCCTCGGGGACGTTGTGGACCGCGATCGCGACGGCGGTCGTCAGGCCGACGGACTCCGCGTCGGCGAACGAGACGCCGATGCCGATCCCCTCCGCGACCGAGTGGACGGTCATGACGCCGACGATCAGGAGCGCCTTCCGGGCGTCCGCCTGGGCCAGCTCCTCGAACCGGACGTTCGTCCGCGTGGCGATCACGCGCGCGGCCACGGCGGTGAACGCGACGCCGGCGGCGACGCCGACGACCGTCCCGGGCACCCGGTCGACGGCTCCTTCGTAGAGGAGGAGACCGCTCGCCGCGACCATGCAGCCCGCCGCCGCCGCGTTCGCAAGGCCGACCGTCGAGCCCGCGAGCCGGGGCGCGAACGCGAGCGGCACGGCGCCGAGCCCGGTCGCGAGCGCGGTCCCGAGCGCCGCCACGAAGACGACGATCAGATCGGTGGTGTCGCTCGGGCTCATCTGGACATTCCTACGTCATGTGCAGAGACACCGAGGGCGGCCGGAGCCGCCCTCGGCAGGAAGCACGAGCTGAGATCAGCCCGCCGATGCGACGGGAGTTGC
>Ga0210115_1000468_pt1 | contig 11644 bp, 10 predicted proteins | sample MayberryNW_TuleB_2_FD_185526 | JGI IMG/M metagenome (GOLD analysis project Ga0210115, IMG submission 185526) | Wetland microbial communities from San Francisco Bay, California, USA, that impact long-term carbon sequestration - MayberryNW_TuleB_D2... | ecosystem: Environmental > Aquatic > Marine... | reverse complement strand
CGGTTCCGGTGGGCTCGGCGACGGCGACCAGGAGCCGGGCTACCAGCCGGTGCGCGGCTCGGTCACCTCCGGTCGTGAGCTGTCCGGCGCCTCGTCCGGGTCAGCGGTCTCGTCGACCTCCGGGGACTGCCCGCCCCGCCCGCGACCAGCGGCGGACTGACCCGGCGCGCTCCCTGGAGGGAGTTCTTCCCGGGCGCCACGGCGCCGCGGCGAGTCACTGCCTGATGGTCGACCCGGTGCGGCCGCGCCCGACGTGCAGCTGGGCGGGGACCCGCTGCCGCAGGTCGGCGACGTGGCTGACGATGCCCACGGTCCGGCCGCCCTCGCGCAGGTCGTCCAGGACGCTCATCACGTCGTCGAGCGTGTCCTCGTCGAGGCTGCCGAAGCCCTCGTCGACGAACAGCGTCTCGAGCAGCGCGCCACCGGCCTCGGCGCCGACCACGTCGGCCAGCCCGAGGGCGAGCGCCAGCGAGGCAGAGAAGGTCTCGCCACCGGAGAGGGTGGCCGGGTCGCGCAGCCGGCCGGTCCAGGCGTCGAGGACCCGCAGGGTCAGCCCGCCACGGGCTCGGCCGCCCGACGCCTGGGCGGTGTGCTGCAGGCTGTAGCGCCCAGAGGTCATCCGCAGCAGCCGCTCGGTCGCCGCGACCGCCACCTGCTCGAGGCGTGCCGCGAGGACGTAGGCCGACAGGCTCATCCGCAGCGAGTTGTCCGCAGACTTGCCCTCGGCGAGCCGGGCCAGCCCGTCGACCAGCCGGTGCCGCTCGGCCAGCGGACGGCGCTCCTCGCGCAGCGCCGTCACCTCGCCGCCGAGCCGGACCAGGCTGCGGACCCGGGCAGCCGTGACATGGGCCTGGCTCATCGCCAGGTCACGCTCGGCGGCCGCGGCGGCCGCCCGCTCCCGGAGCAGCTCGGAGGCCGCCGCGGTGCCGGTCAGGGCAGCCTGCACCTCGGGCTCGGCCAGCTGCTCGGCGACCGCGACGACCTCGGCGTCGTGGCGTCGCACCACCTCGTCGAGGTCGGCCAGCCGCGCGTCGTCGCGGACCGCATCGGTGACCTCGTCGAGGTCGAGGCCGGCCTGGGCCAGCGCGTGCACGGCCCGCTCCCCGGCGGCCGCGGCCACGGCCTCGAGCCGGTCGACGTCGGCGAGGTGGCCGACCAGCCTCTCGAGGTCACGGGTCACCTGCTCGAGACGCTCGCGACGGGCCTGGATCGACGGGTCGTCGCCGCGGGCGGCAGCCAGCGCGGCACCGAGCCGAGCGGCGTCGGCGCGCAGCTCGTCGGCGCGGGCGGCGGCGCTGCGGTGCTCGGCGTCGTGGGCGACCCGCTCGCGCTCGTGACGCTCCACCTCGCGCACCAGGCCGGTCCACGCCGCCTCGGCGTCGGGCAGCCGCGCGGCATCGTCGGCCAGGCCTGTGGCGCGCGCCGTGGCCTCCTCGAGGGCAGCCCGCAGGTCGTCGACGGCCTCGTCGCCGACGCCGGCCTCGGCGGCGGCGAGGTCACGCTCGAGCTCGGCCACCTGGCGCTCGGCGGACCGGCGGGACGCCTCGGCCGCGGCGGTCTCCCTCTCGGCAGCAGCCTCGTCGTCGGCGGTCACCGCTGAGACGTCATGGCCGGCCGGCGCGGGGTGCTCGGTGCCACCGCAGACCGGGCACGGCGAGTCGTCGACGAGGGTCGCCGCCAGCTCACCGGCCATGCCATCCAGGCGGGCGGCACGCAGGTGCTGCAGGCGCTCGCGTGCCTCCTGGTGCCGGTCGACCAGCTGCCGGAGGCCGTCGCGAGCAGGCCCCAGCAGACCGACCAGGACATCTCGGCTCTCGCCGGCGGCCAGCCGGACCGCCGCGTCGTCCCGCGCGCGGACCGCCTCCGGCAGCACCGCTTCGGCGTGGCGGGCAGTGTCGCGCGCGGCCTCCACAGCACCGCGCCGGTCGTCGACGGTCGCGAGCCACCCGGCCGCCTTGGCCGCCTTGGCGGCGAGCTCGACCGAGGTGCGTTGCAGGGCGTCCGCCCGGGCGGCGAGTGCGGCGGCCTCGGCTTCCTGCTGGGCCAGGACGGCCAGCACGGCCGACTCCTCGGTGGTCGCCCTGGCCATCGTCCGGACGGCACCGAGCGACACCCCGTCGGTGCCGGTGGCGGAGAGCACCGGGCGCAACCGGCCCTGGACCGTCACCACCTGGGCCCGCGCCGTCTCCAGCTCGGTCTGCAGCCGGGCGGCCTCGGCGAGCACGGGCAGCAGCGGAGCGACCGCACGCGCCGCATCGAGCTCCACCGCAGCCGCGTCGCGGACCGGCTGGGCGGCGACCAGGGCCTCGGCGCGGGCCCGGAGCGCGAGCCCCCGGCTGCGCAGCTCGGCGACCCGGGCGTCGTCGGTCACCGCCTGGGCGGCCTCCTCGGCCACGGCCGCGGCGGCCTTGGCCGTCGTGTCGGCGGCCTCCGCGACGGCGAGGCAGCGCTCGAGCAGGGTGTCGACCCAGCGGGCGACGTCGTCGTCCGCCAGCTCGTCGACCAGACCGTCGGGGGCATCCTCGCCGGCCGCCTCGGCGACCCGGGCGAGCAGCTGACGGAACCGGTCGTCGACGTCGGCCAGGTCCCGGGCGGCCGACTGTCGGCGGGTGACCAGCCAGGCTTCCACGTCGGCGAACCGGCGGGTGTCGAAGAGGGTCTCGAGCAGCGCCCGGCGGCGGTCGGCGTCGGCCCGCAGGAACTCGGCGAACTGTCCCTGCGGCAGCAGCACGACCTGGCAGAACTGCTGCAGGGTCAGGCCGAGCAGCTCGCCGAGCAGCAACCCCGCCTCGTCGAGCCGGGTGGTATGGGTCATCCAACCGGTACCGACCAGCTCCTGGACCAGGACGTGCGACTGCTCCGGAGTGGTGCCCGCGCCACGGCGCTTGGGTCGGTCCCAGGCGGGCGAGCGGGTGATGCGAAACCGCCGGCCGCGCAACGTGGCCTCCAGGACGACCTCCGGGGCGACGCCTTCGGCGGCGTGGTCGGACCGCAGGGACGCCCGCCCGGCCCCGAGCGCCCGCGCCCCGGGCACCTGGCCGTAGAGGGCGAAGCACACGGCGTCGAGGACGCTCGTCTTGCCGGCGCCGGTCGGGCCGGTGAAGAGGAACAACCCGGCCGCGCCGAGCTCGTCGAAGTCGACCGTCTCGGTGCCGGCGAAGGGGCCGAACGCGGTCACCACCAGCCTGTGCAGCCGCATCAGGCGCTCGCCTCGGCCAGCCGGACCGCCTCGAAGGCCTCGGTGATCAGCGTGGACTCGGCCGGGTCGGGCTCGCTGCGCACGTGCGTGACGAAGTCGGCCGTGACCTCCAGATCGCTGCGTCCGTGCAGCCGTCGGGCGTACGACCCGGGGTGACCCTCTCCGCCGCCCTCGGGTGCGAACCCCAGGACCAGGACGTGTGGGAAGCGCGACCGCAGCCGCTCCATCGGCTCGCGCGGCCGGACCGGGTCGGTCAGCGTCACCTGCAGGTGATGGCCCTCGTAGCCGGCCCACCTGTCGCCGGTGAGCAGGTCGTCGAGGGTGCCGGTCACCCGGGCCAACGGCCGGTCGACCGGGGTCGGCAGGTGCTCGACCACGGCCGGACCGCCCGCCGCCGGCAGGTCGACGAGCAGGACCGCCTTGCGGTGGTGCTCCTCCGAGAACGAGTAGGCGATGGGAGAACCGCTGTAGTGCACGCCCTCCGCGACCCGCTGCGCGCCGTGCAGGTGACCGAGGGCGGCGTAGTCGAGTCCGGCGAACGTCGACGCCGGCACCGAGCCGACGCCGCCGACGCTGATGTCGCGCTCGCTGTCGGACGGCTCGCCGCCGGTGACGAAGGCGTGCGCCATCACCACCGACCGCACCCCCCGCCGGAGAGCCCGGTCGGCCCGGACCCGCGCCATCGCTGCCGCCAGCACCGCTCGGTGGCTGCGCTCGCAGCCGAGCTCGCCGCGGACCGCGTCCGGCTCCAGGTAGGGCAGGGCGTGGACGGCGACTTCACCCCCGGCCGGGTCCGGAAGCAGCACCGGGTCGCCCAGCGAGGCCGGGTCGGTGCGCAGGTGGATGCCGGCGGCGTCGATCAGGTCGGCGCCGAACCCCAGCCGGCGCGCCGAGTCGTGGTTGCCGCTGGTCAGCACGACCCGCACCCGGGTCCCGGCGAGCCGGCGCAGGGCGTCGTTGCAGAGTGCGACGGCGTCGACGGACGGCAGGGCCCGGTCGTAGACGTCACCGGACACCAGGACGGCGTCCACCCGCTCCGCGCGCACGGTCTCGACCAGGAAGTCGACGAAGCGTGCCTGCGCACCGAGCAGGTCCTCCCGGTGGAAGGACCGGCCGAGGTGCCAGTCGGAGGTGTGGAGCAGGCGCATGCCACGACGGTAGGGCGGGGGCTGGACACAACCTCGCTGGCGCTGGCGGCGTGTCGCCCACCTGTGCGAGGTTGTGCCCAGGGCAGCCGATAAGACGGACGAAAGGGTCGTCCCATGGGGCAGGACGTCGCGGACCGACGGTTCACCCGCGAGGACCGCGCACGCTACCGGCTGAAGGTCCGCCGGTGCCTCGACGTGTTCGCCCGGATGCTCTCCGAGTCCCGCTTCGACGTCGAGCGACGCTCGATGGGCCTGGAGATCGAGCTCAACCTGACCGACCAGTCCGGTGACCCGGCGATGGTCAACGACAAGGTCCTGGGCCTGATCGCCGACCCTGACTTCCAGACCGAGCTGGCGCAGTTCAACATCGAGATCAACATCCCGCCGAAGCGCCTCGAGGACGAGGTCTTCACCGGGCTCGAGTCCGACGTGCGGGCCAGCCTCAACCATGCGGACGACGTGGCCAACGGCGCCGGCGCCGACGTGGTCATGATCGGGATCCTGCCGACCGTACGTCCGGAGCACCTCACCGAGGAGACCTTCAGCGCCAACCCCCGGTACGCCCTGCTCAACGAGCAGGTCTTCGCGGCCCGCGGTGAGGACATCGAGCTGGCGATCGACGGGATCGAGCGGATCGCGACGACCGCCGACACGATCGCGCCCGAGGCCGCCTGCACCAGCGTGCAGCTGCACCTCCAGGTCAACCCGGAGACCTTCGCCGCCCACTGGAACGCCTCGCAGGCGATCGGCGGCGTGCAGCTCGCGCTGGGCGCAAACTCACCGTTCTTCTTCGGCAAGGAGCTGTGGCGCGAGACCCGGATCGCGCTCTTCGAGCAGGCGGCGGACACCCGCTCCGACGAGCTCAAGGCGCAGGGCGTGCGGCCGCGGGTGTGGTTCGGTGAGCGGTGGATCACCTCGATCTTCGACCTGTTCGAGGAGAACGTCCGGTACTTCCCGTCGCTGCTCCCGATCGTGGACGACGAGGACCCGGTCGAGGTGCTCGACCGCGGCGACGTGCCGCAGCTCGGCGAGCTGCGGCTGCACAACGGCACGATCTACCGCTGGAACCGGCCGGTCTACGACGTGGTCCGTGGCCGGCCGCACCTGCGGGTCGAGAACCGCTGCCTGCCGGCCGGTCCGACGGTCGTCGACGTGCTGGCCAACGCCGCGTTCTACTACGGGCTGGTCAAGGTGCTCGCGGAGGCCGACCGCCCGGTGTGGTCGCAGATGTCCTTCGCCGCCGCGGAGGAGAACTTCCACAACGGGGCGCGCCACGGCATCGACGCCAAGATCTACTGGCCCGGCATCGGCGAGGTCCCGGCGACCGAGCTGGTGCTGCGCCACCTCCTGCCCATGGCGCACCGGGGCCTGGACGAGTGGGGCGTCGCCGCGCCGGACCGCGACCGGCTGCTGGGCATCATCGAGAGCCGGTGCCTCAAGGAGGTCAACGGCGCCTCGTGGCAGGCCGCGACGTTCCACCGGCTGTTCGACGACCACGACCGGCCCGAGGCACTGCGCGAGATGATGCGCGAGTACGTCGAGCACATGCACTCGAACCAGCCGGTGCACACCTGGCCGAGCGGGTAGGCAGGGACGGGCCGGCAGACCTCAGGTCAGCTCGGGCAGGACCGCCGCGCAGAACTCCTCGTCGGAGAACGACAGGCCGTTGTTGGCGAGCACCTCGAACGTGTCCGGCACCGGCTCGCCGCCGGGCTGGGAGTCACCGAAGGTGTCGAACTGCTCGCTGGCCTTGAACACGCCGGTGCTGCGCAGCAACAGGTTCCCGTCGGAGTCGTAGACCCGGAACCAGCCCGCGTCGATGAACTGGAACTCCCACACGTCCCCCGAGATGTGCGTGGCCTTCTGCTCGTGGAAGGCGCCGTTGCCATGGGTGCGGATCCAGCCGTCCTCGGTGGAGATGGTCTCGCTGAACTCGTAGTTGTCGAAGCCGTAGTAGGCCTGGCCGTCCGACCCCTTGACCGGGAGGACGTGGAAGACCCCGCTGAACTCGACGTCGACCTGCACCTCGATGCCGCAGAAGTCGGGTTCGGTGTAGGAGTCGCTGCCCGAGTAGGGCGCCGCCTTCTCGTAGGGCTTCCCCGCCTGCGCGGCCACGGGGGTCGCCAGGACGAGGGCGGCGGCGGCGAGCAGGGTCAGCGTGCGAGCGGTGCGGGTCATCGGATCCCCCTGGTGCGTCGTGGGCGGCCCCGAGCCTTTCGGCCACCGTGCCCGCAGTGGTCGGTCCCGACCATGGCCACGTCGGGCTATTCGCCTGTGCGTGACGTCCCGATGACAGTGCGCAGCTACCCCAGGCGGGCACCCTCGTCCTTGCACCAGGCGCCCACCAGCCCGCGGTAGTGCGGCACGAACTGCTCGTGCTCGTGCGCCGGGAAGGTCGAGGTGACCGTGTCGACCAGCACCCGGTCGAAGTCCGGCCCGGAGAAGTACTCCAGCGCCGCCTCGTCCAGGTCGCCGAGCCGCGACGCGCAGAAGTCCAGGTAGCGCTCGGTGTCGAAGTAGGAGTCCGCGAGACCGCGGTAGGCGGCCAGCTTGTCGTCGTACGACAGGTCGGTGCGGTCGGCGATCGCGAACCAGGGTGCGCTGTCGACGTGCGGTGAGGGCACCCGACCCGTGGCGGTGCAGAACACCGACCACTTCACCAGGGCCTTCATCGCCCACGGGAAGTAGTAGTGCAGCGAGGTGATCGCGACGTCCGGGCAGGCGTTGGCGTAGTCGATCGGGTGCACCGAGCCGCCCTTGACCAGCGTCTCGCAGGAGTTGAACTCCCACCGGAAGAACGAGTTCACGATCCGCCCGATCGTGACCACCTCGTCGCCCACCTCGGGGGAGAGGAAGTCGTGGTCGACGGAGTAGCGCGCGTGCATCGGCTGGTCGGGGTCGAAGTGCATGACCATCGTCTCGGCGCCGATCGACAGCGACCGGGCGAAGACGTCGTAGCCCTCCACCGAGGCCTGCAGGTGCATGAGCATCTCGCCGGACTCGTCGTAGGCCCGGTGCAGCTCGTCGACGTTGCGGATGCGTGACACCCCGCGCCACGCGCCGCCGTCGTACGGCTTCATGAAGAGCGGGTAGCCGATCTTGTCGGCGACCGCGTCGAGGTCGAACGGCTGGTTGTAGCGGGCGGCGGTGTAGGCGTACTTCGCGTGGTCGACGGGGTTCTTGTACGGCACCAGGGCGGTGTCGGGAACCTTGAGGCCGAGTCGCATCATCGCGCAGTAGGCGGCGTGCTTCTCCATCGCCTGGAAGGTGAACGGCGAGTTCATCAGGTAGACGCCGTCCATCAGCGCGACCTTCTTCAGCCACTCGCGCGGCACGTAGTACCAGTACGCGAGCCGGTCGATCACCAGGTCGTAGGACGGGTGGTCGCGCAGGTCGAAGGGCTCGATCGTGATCCGCTCGACGTCGTACGCGTGCTCCGCGCCCGACCCGTCGGTCACCGTGCCGACCCGGCGCACCAGGTCCTCGAAGACCCGCGGCCAGTCGTCCTCCGTGCCGAGCAGCAGTCCCAGCAGGTGCCGGTTGGCGGTCATCGTGGTCCCTTCCCGTCGGCGTGGTCCGGTCCCAGCACCCTAGGGTGGTGGCCGTGCTCAGGCGAGTGACGGCGACCCGGTACGTCACGCCGCTGCGCGAGGGCGGGTCACTGCCAGGGCTGATGGAGGCGGACGACCTCGGGACGTACGTCGTCAAGTTCGTCGGTGCGGGGCAGGGGCGCAAGACCCTCGTCGCCGAGGTGCTCTGCTCGGGCCTGGCCCGGGGGCTCGGACTCGAGACCCCGGAGCTCGCCCTCGTCGACGTGGACCCCGGCCTGGCCACCGCCGAGCCGGACGAGGAGGTGCAGGACCTGCTCCGCGCCAGCCCCGGGCTCAACCTCGGTGTCGACTACCTGCCGGGGGCCCTCGACGTCGATGCGCGAGTGGTTGAGCCCGCGCTGGCCGGGCGGATCCTGTGGTTCGACGCGCTGATCGGCAACGTCGACCGGTCCTGGCGCAACCCCAACATGCTGCTCTGGCACGGGGTGGTCCGGCTGATCGACCACGGTGCCGCCCTGATCTTCCACCACGCGTGGGGCGGGCTGGACGCGTGGACCACCCGGCCCTACGACGCGACGGCGCACGCGCTCGCCGGCGTCGCGGCCGACGTCGACGACGCCGACGCGTCACTCGCGCCACTGGTGTCCGGCGAGCTGCTCGCGCGGGTCGCGGCCGAGGTCCCCGACGAGTGGCTGGCGGGGGAACCCGGCTTCGACCGGCCCGACGAGGTGCGGGAGGCGTACGTCGCCCAGCTGGCCGCCCGGCTGGCTGCCCGCGACCACTGGCTGCCCGGGCTGCGGACCCTGCGGGACGCGTCGTGACGGCCGGCCGGGACGGGTTCGAGTACGCCGTGCTGCGCGTGGTGCCGCGGGTCGAGCGCGGCGAGGCGATGAACGCGGGGGTGCTGCTCTACTGCCAGGCCCGCGCGTTCCTCGGCGCCCGCGTGCACCTGGACCGTGACCGGCTGCGCGCGCTGGACCCGGCGGCCGACGCCGACGCCGTCGAGCACGCGCTCCGCACGGCCGCGGGCGTGTGCGACGGCGTCGACGGCGCCGGGCCCGCGGGGGAGGAGGACCCGGGCCGACGCTTCCGCTGGCTGACCGCGCCGCGGAGCACGGTCGTGCAACCCGGACCGGTGCACACCGGCCTGACCGGGGACCCGGCCGCCGAGCTGGACCGGCTGCTCGCCGTGCTGGTGCTGCCCCTCGGGCCGGGGTAGTCGAAGAAACTCCGACGTAACCCTTGACGTCCTAATACTGTTAGGACATCCTCGGGTCATGAACTCCGGCCCCGGCACCCTCGACCGCCGTCAGCGCCGCCGGCAGGAGACCATCGCCGAGGTCGTCGACGTCGCCGCGGAGATCATGGCCGAGCAGGGCGTCGTGGGCCTGTCGGTCGGGGAGGTGGCCCGGCGGATGGGCATCCGCCCGCCGTCGCTCTACGTCTACTTCCCGTCCAAGCACGCGCTCTACGACGCGCTGTTCGCCAGGGGAGCGCAGGAGGTGCTGGACCACGTCCGGTCCGACGACGTGGACCTGACAGAGGGCCAGACCCTCGACGAGGTGCTGCTGCACGTCGCCGAGACGTTCGTCGGCTGGTCCATCGAGCACCCCGCCTTCACCGCGCTGCTGTTCTGGCGCCCGGTGCCCGGCTTCGCCCCGTCGGCCGAGGCCTACGCCCCGGCCGTCGCGCTCATCGAGCTGACCCGGGCCAGGTTCGCCGACCTGCGGGATCGCGGCCTGGTGCGCGCGGACGCCGAGCTCGACGACGTACAGCGCGACTGGACCGTGCTCCTCTCCGGGGTCATCAGCCAGCAGCTCTCCAACGCGCCGGGGGAGTCGCTGGCCGAGGGGCGCTTCACGTCCGCTCTCCCCACGCTCGTGGCGATGTTCGCCCGGCACTACGGCGCGGCCACACCCATGTCGACCCGACTGTCCCTGCCCTCGAAGGAGAACCGCCGTGTCCGCACGCGTTGACCAGATCGCCGACCGCATCTACCGCATCTCGACCTTCGTGCCCGACCTCGGGCCGACCGGCTTCACGTTCAACCAGTTCCTCGTCGACGCCGAGGAGCCGCTGCTCTACCACACCGGGATGCGTCAGCTGTTCCCGTCGGTGCGCGAGGCCGTCGAGACGGTGCTGCCCGTCGAGCGGCTGCGGTGGATCGCGTTCTCGCACCTCGAGGCCGACGAGTGCGGTGCCGTCGACGAGTTCCTCGAGGTCGCGCCGCACGCCCAGGTCGCGCACGGCTCCCTCGGCGTCATGCTGTCGCTGCAGGACCAGCTGCCCCGGGCGCCGCGGGCGCTGGAGGACGGCGAGGTGCTCGACATCGGCGGCGCCAGCCTGGCCCGACGGGTCGTCGAGATCGCGACCCCGCACGTGCCGCACAACTGGGAGTCGCACATGTTCTTCGAGCAGGAGACGCGCACGCTCTTCCTCGGCGACCTGATGACCCAGCTGGGCAACGGGCCGGCCGTGACGGGCGACGACCTCCTCGAGGCCGCCATCGCCGCCGAGGACCTGTTCCACCAGACCTCGCTCGGGCCCGCCGTGCCGGAGACCTACCGGCGGATCGCCGACCTCGAGCCGGCCAGGTTGGCGATCATGCACGGATCGTCGTTCGAGGGCGACTGCGCCGCCCTGCTGCGCGCGATGGCCGAGGTCTACGAGCAGCGCTACGGCTGCGCGCCGGTCGACCTGCCCGCCCAGGCTCTCCCCGGCCACGACGCGCCCGTCGGCGTACCGTCCTGACCGCCGTCGACTCGGAGCCGCGCGTGACCTCCACCGCCCGTCGCCGGTCCGCGCTGGACCGGCCGGCCGCCATGCGGCTGGCTGCCGACGAGTACGTGCGCTACGTGCAGCACGTTCGCGGCCTCGCGCCGTCGGACTGGGCCGCCCCGACGGCCTGCCCGGACTGGGACGTCCACGCCATGACCGCCCACGTGCTCGGCATGGCCGAGCTCGCGGCCTCCGTGCCCGAACGGGTGCGGCAGGCCCGCGCGGCGAGCAAGGCCGGTGGCCTCTTCATCGACGCGCTCACGGCGCTGCAGGTGCGCAAGCAAGCCCACCGGCCCCCGGCCGACCTCGTCGCGCGGCTGGCCGAGGTCGCCCCGCGCGCGGCGGCCGGGCGACGACGTACGCCATGGGTCGTGCGACAGCTGCCCATGCCGCGGCAGCCGGTCGACCCCAGCGGCGGTGCCTTCGAGACCTGGAGCCTGGGCTACCTCGTCGACGTGATCCTCACCCGGGACACCTGGATGCACCGCAGCGACGTCGCCGAGGCGACCGGCGGGCCGATGGTGCTCACCGCCGAGCACGACGGCGTCCTGGTGGCCGACGTGGCGGCGGAGTGGGCGGCCCGGCACGGTCGCCCGGTGACCCTCACCCTCACCGGGCCGGCCGGTGGCAGCTGGCTGTTCAACGCGACGCAGCCCGGTGCTGCGGAGTCGCTCGAGCTCGACGCCGTCGAGTTCTGCCGCGCGATCTCGGGCCGCGGCCGGCGGCCCGGCCTGCTGGCCACCCTGGTCCCGTTCTGAGCCTGCTGCCCTGCCCAGGCGCTCCGGAGGGGATGCGCGGTGTCTTGACCGCGTTCCGGCTCCGGAGTGGCTCCGCAGGGTTCAGCAGAATCGGGGGAGGTGGTGCGCCAGCTGGCGCTGCCACGACGGCCAGTCGTGCGGGACGTCGTGGCCCCAGACGTCGAGCTCGTGCGGGATGCCCTTGTCGGCGAGGATCGCCGCGAACCGGCG
>Ga0210115_1000467_pt1 | contig 11650 bp, 14 predicted proteins | sample MayberryNW_TuleB_2_FD_185526 | JGI IMG/M metagenome (GOLD analysis project Ga0210115, IMG submission 185526) | Wetland microbial communities from San Francisco Bay, California, USA, that impact long-term carbon sequestration - MayberryNW_TuleB_D2... | ecosystem: Environmental > Aquatic > Marine... | reverse complement strand
GAACTCGAAGCCGTCGAGCGCCTCGGCGTCCCGGCCGAGGTAGGTGCGCATCATCTCGACCGCCTCCTGCTTCGTCTCGCGGGCCTTCTCGCCGATCGCCGTCTTCTTGCCGTCGAGCCCGTCCGCGAGCGCGGCGCACCGCTCCTCGAGCTCGGCCGCCTCGTCGTGGGTACGCTTCAGATCCCGAGCCAGCTGCTCGTCCCCGACGAGCTTCGAGACCTTGTCCGTCGCCTCCTGCGCGGCCTGGGCCAGCCCCATCACCTCGCCGATCTTGTCCTCGAGCATCGTGAGCTCTGCCATCTCGCCTCCCCCTCGAATTCGGTTTCGACCGTCCTTTCCGGGGAGGGCGCGTCCTGAACCAATCCTACGAGTCTTCTCAGGCGGCTCTCACTCGAGCCGGGCACACTCGGGGCATGGAGGAGCGGCGGCTGAGCAGGCGCGGAGTCCTCGCCTGGGCGGGCGGGATCGGGCTGGCGGCGCTCGTCCCCGGGTGCGGGGAGGAGGGCGGCGACGCGGCCCCGGCCGGAACCACCGCCTCGACCGGCGCCGCGCCGAGCTGCGTGCTCATGCCCGAGCTGACCGAGGGCCCGTACTACCTCGACCTCGACCTCGTCCGCCGCGACATCACCGAGGGACGCCCCGGAGCGCCGCTCGACCTCGCAGTCACGGTCGTCGACGCGGACTCCTGCGCGCCGATCGCCGGCGCGGCGGTCGACGTCTGGCACTGCGACGCGGGCGGCACGTACTCCGGGGTGGACGGAGACTCCGGGACGTTCCTCCGCGGGATCCAGATGACCGGGGAGGACGGCCGGGCCGACTTCGCGACCGTCTATCCCGGCTGGTACCGGGGCCGGGCCGTGCACGTGCACCTGAAGGTGCGGCTCGGCGGCGGCGAGCTGCACACCGGCCAGCTCTTCTTCGACGACGCCCTCACCGAGTCGGTGTACGTAGCCGAGCCGTACGCGGACCGCGGGACGCCGGACACACCGAACGCGGCCGACGCGATCTACGGGCAGAGCCGCGGCGCGACGCTCGTGGCCGTCGAGCGGGCCGGCGAGGGGTACGCGGGAACCGTGACGCTCGGCGTCCGGCGCGCCTAGCCGGCCCTGAGACAATGGGCGCGTGAGCGTCCCCGACGGCGTCACCCGCTTCCGGCGCGACAGCGACTCGGGCGAGGAGCAGCGCGCGACCACGCTCGAGCTCTTCTTCGACCTCGTCTTCGTCTTCGCGGTGACGCAGGTCTCGCACCTCCTGCTGGACAACCTGACGTTCGAGGGCGCCGGCCAGGCCCTCTTCGCGCTCCTCGTGGTCTGGTGGGCCTGGAACTACACGACCTGGGTGACGAACGAGCTCGACCCGGACTCGTTCGTCGTCCGGCTCGTCCTCATCGGCGTCATGCTCGCGAGCCTCGTGATGGCGGTCGCCATCCCGGACGCGTTCGGCGAGCGCGGGCTCCTCTTCGTCGGGGCGTACGTGACGATCCAGGTCGGCCGGCACACGTTTCTCGCCTTCGGGGCGGCCGGGTCCGGGACGCCCGAGCGCGCCCGGGCGGAGCGCATCCTCACCTGGTTCGTCGTCTCGGCCGTCTTCTGGCTCGCCGGCGGGTTCGCGGAGGGGGACAGGCGGACGGCGCTCTGGCTCGTCGCGCTCGCGATCGACTACACGGCCCCCCTCGTCCTCTACTGGCTGCCGTTCCGGCCCCGACTCTCCGGCGACACCTGGGAGGTCGAGACGTCGCACTTCGCGGAGCGCTTCCAGCTCTTCATGATCATCGCGCTCGGCGAGACGGTGATCATCACGGGCGCGACGACCGCGGCCCTCGACCTGGACGCCGCGGTGATCGCGGGCTTCGGGCTCGCCTTCCTCTCGACCGCTGCGCTCTGGTGGCTCTACTTCAACTACGTCGCCCGGGTGGCCGAGAAGCGGCTGGAGCTGGCGCCCGACCGGACGCGGCTCGCGCGGGACGGCTACACCTACATGCACGTGCTGCTCGTCGCGGGCGTGATCGTCGCCGCGGTCGGTGACGAGCTGGTCATCGCCCACCCGACCGACGAGCTCCCGGCGGAGGAGCTCGCGGCGGTCGCGGGCGGGCCGGCGCTCTACCTCCTCGCGCACGTGCTCTTCCGCCTCCGGATGGCCGGATCCCTGAGCGTCAAGCGTCTCGGCGGCGCGCTCGCCTGCGTCGCGGCCGGCGTCCTCGGGTCGTTCATGCCGGCCCTCGCCGTGGCCGCGCTGCTCGTGGCGATCCTCGTGACCGTGATCGCGCTCGAGGAGCGCTCGGGCGCGCGTCGGCGCGCGCGGGGCGAGCCGTCGCCGCTCGAGCGCCTGGAACGAAGGGGGGCCGAGGGCCGGGTCCCGGGCGGATCGGGAGCAACTACGTAGTGCGATCCGACCGCGCCCCGATTCCGCCTTCCGGCCGCGGGCCGATCCTGGCCCCGTGAGCGCGTCCCCGCTCGTCGTGCCGTCCCGGCCGCTGCGGCTCGGAACGACCTGGCGGCGCTGGCTCTCCGCGTGGCTCGGCGCCGTCGTCATCGGCCTCGGGAACGCGACGCTGCGCGAGGCGGCCGTCCGGCCCTTCGCAAACGAGCAGACCGCGGATCAGATCTCGGTCGCAACCGGGATCGCGCTGCTCGGCCTCTACGTCTGGGTCCTCGAGCGCCGCTGGCCGATCGCGACCACGCGCACGGCCCTCGCGATCGGCGGCGCCTGGGTGGCGCTCACGGTCGGCTTCGAGTTCGCCTTCGGGCACTGGGTGGCCGGCGACTCCTGGGCCGAGCTCGGCCGGAACTACGACGTCACCGCAGGGCGCCTCTGGCCGCTTCTCGTCCTCTGGGTCGCGGTCGCCCCGGCCCTCGTCCGAGCGCTCCGTGCCCGCCGGGCCTAGCCCCCGCGAGACGCTCGTCCTCCGCACGGCGACGGCGCTCCTCGCGCTGCACGTGGTCGCTGACGCGTTCGTCCTCCCGGAGCGAGGGACCTCCTGGAGCGACCACCTGCCGGCGGGCCTCCTCTCGCTGGCCGGGCTCGCAGCAGCCGCGGTGTGGCTCCCGCGGCTGCGGGCCGGCGCCGTCGCCTCCGTCGCGCTCGTGCTGGGCGCCCTCGCGCTCGTGCCGTTCGGCATCGCCGTCTCGCATGCGCGCGGAGCCGGCGCGGGCGGCGACGACTGGACGGGCTTCCTCTGCGGCCTCGCCGGCGTCACGCTGCTCGCGCTCGGTGCGCGCCTCCTCTGGCGGACGCGCCGGCCGACCGGCCGCCGCTCCCTGCGCCGCGCGTCGAAGACGCTCGCGGCGGCGCTCGTGACGTTCTGGGTCGTCCTCCCGCTCGGGCTCGCGATCGGGGTGACGCACCGCCCGCGCGGCGCCGAGCCGACCGCCGACCTCGGCCGCCCCGCCGAGGACGTCGTCGTGACGACGGAGGACGGTCTCGACCTGGCCGGCTGGTACGTCGCGCCGCGAAACGGAGCCGCGATCATCCTCTTCCCGACGCGCGAGGGATCTGCGGCCCACGCGCGGATGCTCGTGCAGCACGGGTACGGCGTCCTCGCGCTCGACATGCGCGGCTACGACGGGAGCGAGGGCGACCCGAACGCGCTCGGGTGGGGCGGGACTAGCGACCTCGACGCCGCCGTCTCGTTCCTCGAGGCGCGGCCCGAGGTCGAGGACGGCCGGATCGGTGGGCTCGGCCTCTCGGTCGGGGGCGAGCAGCTCCTCGAGGCCGCGGCCGGCAACGAACGCCTGCGCGCCGTCGTCTCGGAGGGAGCCGGCGAGCGCTCCGTGCGGGAAACGGCCTCCCGCGGCGCGTCCGCCGCCCTCGTCCTCCCCCAGGAGCTCGTCCTCACGGCGGCCCTCACGGTGCTCACCGGCGAGTCCCCGCCGCCGTCGCTCCTCGATCTCGTGCCGCGGATCGCGCCGCGGGGCGTCTTCCTGATCTACGCGGCCCACGGACAGGGCGGGGAGGACTTGAACCCGGACTACTTCGAGGCGGCGGGCGAGCCGAAGGAGCTCTGGCGGATCGAGGCCGGTGGCCACACGGGCGGGCTCGAGGCCGAGCCGGCGGAGTACGAGCGGCGCGTGAGGGCGTTCTTCGACGAGGCGCTGCTCGGCGGGGACTAGTCCTCGAGCCCGATCGAGTCGGCGTACATCACGTCCCAGAGCTCCATCGTCTGCATGAGCGCGCCGACGCTCTGCGCGATCTCGTCCCGCAGCGGACCGCCGCTCGCCGCGCCCTCGTCGGCCGCCTCCTCCGTCGACCAGAACGTGATGCCGAGCGCCCGGTCGTTGGGGCGGTCGAGCAGCGCGATCCAGCCGCGGAAGCCGGTCGCGTCCCGCAGCCAGGGGAGGACGTTCTCCGTGAAGATCCGGACGCCCTCCTCGAGCTGCTCCGGCGTCCCCTTGAAGGTGCTGACGCGGGCGACCACCTCTACGCCCCTCCCTCCGACCCGCTCACGCGGTCGGCCAGCACGACCTCGAAGAGCTCGACGCTCTCGAGTTCGGCCCCTGCCGCGGAGACCATGCTATCGCGGACCTGCGCGCGACCCTTCGCGCTCCGTTCCGCGTCCTCGCGCGTCTCCCAGAGCGAGAAGATCAGCGCCGACTGGGTCTCCGGGTCGGCGGTCACGACGAGCCCCCGGTACCCGTCGAACTCGCGCAGCCAGGCGAGCATCGACTCGGCCGCGATCCTCGCCGTGGCGGCGACGTCGGGCCCGCCGTTCCGGACGGTCGTCAGGCTCATGTGCACCCCGCAAGCCTAAACCGCTCGCGTCGGCGCTTCATCCAGCTAGTGCGGCTCGAAGCGATACACGACCGGGCCGAGCCCCTGGCGGTACGCGAGCCCGATCACCAGGCGCGCGAACGCCTCGAGCAGAGGCGTCTGGTCGCCGCCTCCGGCGTCGATCGGCGCGAAGCCGGCGTCGCGGGCGAGCTGCCCGACCGTCTCCTTCGCGTCGGCGTCGTCTCCGCAGAGGACGAGCGACGAGGGTCGCTCGGGCGGCGTGTCGTGCATGAAGGTCGCGAAGACGGTGTTGAAGGCCTTGACAACCCTGGCGCCCGGAGCCAGGGCCGCGATCGCCAGCCCGTCGGGTCCGCCGCTCAGGTTGTTGGTCGCGTCGACGAGCAGGCGTCCGTCGAGCGGCCCGGCCTGCGCGAGCACCTCCTCTGCGGCCGTGGCGGGGACGGCGAGCACGACCACGTCCCGGTCGCCGACCGTCTCGGCGATCGTCTCGCGCGTCGAGACGGCCACGTCGTGCCCGCGGCCGGCCCACGTCGCCGCGAGCGCTCCGCCGACGCTGCCGCGCCCGAGCACCGCGATCCTCATGGTCGTGAGAACGCCCCTGCCGTCCTGGCTATTTCGGCGCAGGCTTGCCACACTTTCCGGCATGGCGGACCAGCCGCCACCGCCCGGCGAGGCCGGGGAACCGGAGCCGGAGGAGTACCACCTCCACACGGAGCTCGGACACGAGCTGTCGCGCCTGGGCCGGCATCCCGTGCACGAGGTCGAGCGCCTGGCCGAGGAGGCACGCGACGGCGAGGTGGAGACGACGCCGGGCATCGTGATCGCCGGGATTGCCCTGTGGGTCACGATCCTCGTGGTGGTGGTCGTCGGCCTCGTGTTCCTCGCCGCGTACCTGGCGACGCGCTAGCAGGCGTCGGCCGTCGCGGGGCCGGGTAGGCGGCGAACGTGGAGGGGGAGCTCTTCGATCCGCTCACGCTCGTCCCGGGCAGGCCGACGCTGGGCAAGGTGCGGGAGGCCGCGGAGGGGTGCAAGGCGTGCCACCTCTGGCAGGTCGGGACGCAGACCGTGTTCGGCGAGGGGCCGGCCGGGGCCGACGTCCTCCTCGTCGGCGAGCAGCCGGGGAACGACGAGGACCTCGCCGGGCGGCCGTTCGTCGGACCGGCGGGCCGCGTCCTCGACGAGGCGCTCGCGGAGGCCGGGATCGACCGCGGGCGCGCGTACGTCACGAACGCGGTCAAGCACTTCAAGTGGGAGGCGCGCGGCAAGCGGCGCATCCACCAGAAGCCGAACTGGGCGGAGACGACCGCGTGCCGTCCGTGGCTCGAGGCCGAGCTCAGGCTCGTCGAGCCGCGGGTCGTGGTCGCGCTCGGGGCGACGGCGGCCCAGGACTTCTTCGGGCGGTCGTTCCGGGTCACGAAGCAGCGAGGCGAGCCGCTCGAGTCGGAGCTCCACCCGTGCGTCGTCGCAACCGTGCACCCGTCCTCGATTCTCCGCGCCCCCGACGACCGGCGCGAGGACGCGAGGGCGGCGTTCGTCGCCGATCTGCGCGCGGTCGCCGGGCTTCTGGCCCGCTGAGCGTCACCGCATCGGCGGGCAGTCCGGCCCCGCCGCTCGCTCCTGCCTTCCTCCCGGCCCGATCCCGGGTCGACCGGCGGCGTCGGCGGGTTCGCGGGGTCCTCGTCTCGTTGCAGTTTGTTACAAGCTCCGGCTCGTCCCCTCGCGCGGCGGCGGCTGCCGCCCTGGCCGACCTGACGGCGTCAGGCGGGAGCGAGCTCGGCGGCGCTCGTCACCGGCGCGCGGCAGGCGAAGCGCTCGCACACGTAGACGGCGGGCCGTCCATCGACGAGGTCCTTGCCGGCCAGGAGCGGCACGATGCCCGCCGCGCGATCGTCGGCCCCCGCGGAGAACGCCACCACCTGGTTCGGCTCCCACGGCTCGAGCACCGCCCGGCGGAGCTCGTCCGTGGCCCGGTCGCCGGCAGCCCCGACGATCGCCACCTCGCGCGGCGCCGAGAAGTGGAAGTCGAGGCCGCAGAGCAGCTGCCCGACCGCGGCCGGCGCCCGCACGAGGAGCGGATACGCGAGCCGGAACGCGCCGACCGCCTTGCGCTCGAGCTCGTCGTCGCCCCAGAGCCGCGCGAGGCGGAGCAAGACGCCGGCCAGGAGTGCGTTCCCCGACGGCACCGGGTTGTCGTCGAGCTCCTTGCGGCGGGCGACCAGCCGCTCGGCGTCGGTCGCGTCGAGGAAGAAGCCTCCGTTCTCCGCGTCCTCGAACAGATCGACCGCCAGAAGGGCGAGGCGGCGTCCCTCCTCGAGCCAGCGGAGCTCCCCGGTCGCCTCGTAGAGCTCGAGCAGACCGGCAGCGACGGCCGCGTAGTCCTCGAGGTAGGCGTCGATCCTCGCCGTGCCCGTGCGGAAGCTCCGCAGGAGCCGCCCGCGCTCATCCGAGAGCGGGCCGAGCAGGAAGCCGGCCAGCTCGCGTGCCGCCCCGAGGTAGTCCTCGCGTCTCAGCCGCCGCCCCGCCTCGGCGAGCGCCGCGAGCGCGAGCCCGTTCCACGCGGCGAGCGCCTTGTCGTCCCGGGCCGGCTGCGGCCTCTTCGTGCGCGCGGCGAGGAGCGCCGCCCGCGCGTCGGCCGGCACGTCGCCGCGGAGGACGAACCCTCCGCCGTCCTCGAAGGGGAGGAGCCACTCGTCGTGGCGCTCACCCAGGACGCGCTCCAGCTCGGCGGGCGTCCAGGTGTACGTCAGCCCCTCCTCGCCCTCGGTGTCCGCATCCTGCGCCGACGCGAACCCGCCGTCGGGGAGCCGCAGTTCGCGGAGCAGGTAGTCGAGCGTCTCCTCGACGACCTGCCGGTAGCGGTCTTCGCCCGTCACGGCCCACCCGTGCAGGTACGCGGTGGCGAGGAGCGCGTTGTCGTAGAGCATCTTCTCGAAGTGGGGGACGAGCCACACGTCGTCCACCGAGTAGCGGTGGAAGCCGCCGCCGATGAGGTCGTACATCCCTCCGGCCGCCATCCCGTCCAGGGTCGTGCGCGCCATCGCGAGCGCCCGCTCGTCGCCGTGGCCGTGGGCCATGCGGAGGAGGAACTCGAGCGTCGCGGCGGGCGGGAACTTCGGGGCGCCGCCGAACCCGCCCCACTCGGGGTCGAAGGCCTCGGCGAGCGCCGAGACGGCCCCCGTCAGGAGTCCGGTCGTGAGCGGCTCGGCGGACGGCGCGCGCCGGCTCGCGTCCCGGATCGCGTCGGTCAGGACGTCGGCCTGCCGCTCGAGGTCGGCGCCACGCTCGCGGTAGGCGTCCGAGATCGCCGTCAGCACCTGCCGGAAGCTCGGGAGGCCGTGCCGTTGCTCGGGCGGGAAGTACGTCCCGCCCCAGAACGGCCGGCCGTCCGGCGTCAGGAACACGGTCAGCGGCCAGCCGCCGTGCCCCGTGAGCGCCACGACCGCCTCCATGTAGAGGCCGTCCACGTCGGGCCGCTCCTCGCGGTCGACCTTGATCGAGACGAAGCGCTCGTTCATGAGCGCCGCCGTGTCCGGATCCTCGAAGGATTCGTGCTCCATGACGTGGCACCAGTGGCACGCCGCGTAGCCGACGGAGAGGAGGATCGGCCTGTCCTCCTCGCGCGCGCGGGCGAGGGCCTCGTCGCCCCAGGGGTACCAGTCGACCGGGTTGTCGGCGTGCTGGAGGAGGTACGGGCTCGACTCGGACGCGAGACGGTTCGGCACTACCCGTGTCCCGCGTGGCCACCGCCGACCATGAGGCCCGCGGCCACGAAGAGGATGAGGAGCGTGACGACGCCGGGCGCCGGAGCGGGGGCAAGCCGGACGACCCGGAGCAGCCGCAGGCACGCCAGGACCCCGATCGCCTCCGTCGCCTTCGAGACCGCCGCAACCGCATCGAACGGCTCGTGCCGGAAGAGGACGTACGCGACGAGCAGGCCGGCGAAGAGGAGCGCCGCGCCGGCGGGCCCCTCGCGGAAGTCGGGACGTAGCGCGAGGACGAGGCCCGCGAGGAGGAGCAGCGCCGCGGCGGTCAGAAACGATGCGGCGTAGACGGGCAGGCCGCGCAGGTGGACGGCGAAGAGCGCGCCATGGAGCCCGGCGCTCGTCCCGCAGCAGGCGATCGCGACTGTCCGCGCTCCCGGCATCACGCCCAGGATGCCCGAACCGGGGCCGGGCTACGCCAGCCGGGCGCCTTTCGTCTCCCGCCCTAGCAGCGTCACGAGGCCGCCCGCGACCATGACGAGCGCCACGAAGACGAGCGACCACGTCGTGTCGCCGGTCGCGTCGATCAGGTAGCCGAAGAGGTACGGTCCGCCAATCGCGGCGCCCTTCCCGAACCCCTCGACGAGTCCGAACGCGCTCCCGCGCAGCCGGGTGGGGAAGAGCTCCGACGTGTACGGGTAGACGGCGCCCCACGCCCCCAGGTTGAAGAACCCGACGAAGAAGAGCGCGCCGACGTAGACGGGCGTCGAGTCCGCGAGGGCGAACGTGAGCGCGCTCACGCCGCCGAGCACGAGGAATGTCGCGAGCGTCGGTTTGCGCCCCCACGCCTCGACGAGCCAGATCGCGGCGCCGTAGCCCGGGAACTGCGCGAGCGCGATCAGCGCGAGGAGCACGTAGACGTTCAGGTCGTAGGCGCCCTCGCCGGCGAGCACGGTCGGCAGCCAGATGAAGAGCCCGTAGTACGAGATGTTCAGGGCGATCCAGACGAGCACGATGAGCGCCGAGGTCCTCCGCAGGCCGGCGGCGACGAGCTCGAACGGAGAGGTGCGCCGGGCCCGCCGGGTCGTCAGCCCGGCCGCGTCGACCGGCGTGCCGGTGATCCCCTCGAGCACGTCGGCCGCCTCGTCGAGCCGGCCGCGCTCGACGAGGTAGTAGGGGCTCTCGGGCAGCGTCCGACGGACGAGGAAGGCGAGCAGCGCCGGGAAGGCGGCCGCGACGTAGAGCCAGCGCCACTCGTTCCCGAGCACGTCGAGGAAGAGGTACGAGAGGCCGACGGCGGCGAGGAGGCCGAAGGGCCAGAAGAAGTCGAGGAAGGCGAGGAAGCGCCCACGGCGCTGGGGCGGCAGGTACTCGGAGAGGATGGAGGGGTCGACGACGAGCATGCCGCCGAGCCCGAGCCCGGCGAGGAAGCGGAACAGGAAGACCGACCAGGGTCCGAACGAGAGCGCCGTCAGGGCGGTAAACGCCGCGTACCAGAGAATCGAGAGGTGGAACAGCCGCCGCCTGCCGATTCGGTCGGCCGTCTGCCCGACGACGAGGCTGCCGACGAGCGACCCGGCGAGCGCCGAGGCGCCGATCCAGCCGAGCCACGTGCTCGAGAGATCCCACTCCGCGCCGAAGACAGGCAGCGTGAAGCCGACGAGCAGGATCTCCATCGCGACGAACGTCCAGGCGGCGCCCGTCACGAGGACGGCCCTGCGATGGAACCCGGTGAAGCCTCCGTCCGCGAGCACGGCTTCGACGTCGCGGGTCGCGACGGGGGCCTCGACCGCTGTCGCCACGACTACGCCCCGACGGCGGCCGGCTCGTGGACGAGCTCGTCGACGCTCGTGATGCGGGCCGCGTACGTTCCCTGGAGGTAGGCGAGCGCCTCGTCCTCGTCGACGCCCTCGAACGCGCAGACGGCGTCGCGCGGGATCGCGATGTCGTAGCCGCGCAGAAGCGCGCCGTACGAGGAGTGGCGCACGCAGATGTGTGTGTGCTGGCCGGTGATGACGACCTCGTCCACGCCGAGCGCCTTCAGCTGCTCGTCGAGGCCGGTGCCGTCGAACGCGCCGTAGCCGCGCTTGTCGGAGATGATCTCCCGCTCGCCCGGGTGCGGCTCGAGCGCCGGGATGACCTGCGCGCCCGGGGTGCCGGCCATGGCGTGCTCGCCCCAGACCTTGAGCTCCGGGTCGTCGGCGTGATGGGCGTCGTTCGAGAAGACGACGACCCAGCCGTTCTCGCGCGCGTGCGCGAGGAGACGCTGGAGCGGCTCGATGATCCGCTGCGCCCGCGGGTTCGCGAGCTCGCCGTCCACGAAGTCGTTGAGCATGTCGACGATGATCAGGGCCTTCATCCGATATCCTCCAGTAGGTTTGTGACTACCAGGCGAAAACTTATGGAGAAGTCTAGCACAGCGACGTTCGCGCACGAGGCCCTGGCAGTCGTGCTGCAGGTCCGCGACGACGCGCTTCAGGTGCTCCTCTGGCAGCGGGCCCAGGAGCCGTTTCTCGGCGCGTGGTCGCTGCCCGGCGGTCGCCTCGGTCCCGACGAGACGCTCGAGGGCTCGATCCGGCGCCACCTCGCCGACAAGGTCGACGTCCGCGAGCTCGCGCACCTCGAGCAGCTCGAGACGCGGAGCGAGCCGGGCCGCGATCCCGAGCGGCGGCTGATCGCGACGGCCTACCTCGGGCTCGTCCCGGCGAACCTCGATCCGGCGATCCCGCCGGACACGGCGTGGCATCCGGTGGCCGACCTGCCCCCGACCGCCTTCGACCACGGGGCGATCGTGCTGGCCGGCCGCGACCGCCTCCGCGCGAAGGTCTCGTACACGAACATCGGGTTCGCCCTCGCGCCGCCCGCGTTCACGGTCTCCGAGCTTCGCGCCCTCTACCGCGCGGCCCTCGAGCACGACGTCTCGGCCACGAACCTGCAGCGGATCCTCCTCCGTCGCCGGCTGCTCGAGCCGACCGGGGAGCAGCGCGCCCCCGGCCGCGCGGGTGGGCGCCCCGCGGCGGTCTTCCGCTTCCGCACCCGGGCGCTCGAGGTGACCGACCAGTTCGCGGTCCTGCGCCCGCCCGGCGGCCGGTAGCGCTCGCGCGAGAGGGGTACACTCCGGGCCGTGCTCTGGTTCACCCTCTGGTTCCTGGTGATCCTGAAGATTCCCGCGCTCTACCTCGCCTGGGTCATCTGGTACGCGGTGAAGGATCCGCCCGAGG
>Ga0210115_1000465_pt1 | contig 11662 bp, 11 predicted proteins | sample MayberryNW_TuleB_2_FD_185526 | JGI IMG/M metagenome (GOLD analysis project Ga0210115, IMG submission 185526) | Wetland microbial communities from San Francisco Bay, California, USA, that impact long-term carbon sequestration - MayberryNW_TuleB_D2... | ecosystem: Environmental > Aquatic > Marine... | reverse complement strand
CGGGGTTACCGACGAGCAGGACGGCGGCACCTACCGCTTGCGGCAGCGCGACGATGAGGCGCTGTTCGGCTACGCGGTCGGGCCGCAGTCGTGGAAGCGCTTCCTGCATCCGCCCGAGCTCACCCTGTGGCGGGCCCGACGCGGCGCCGAGGGAGAGCTCGAAGTGGAGGAAGAGGTCGACGAGGCGCCGGCCTACGCCTTCATCGGCGTCCGCTCCTGCGAGCTGCACGCGATCGCGATCCAGGACCGGGTGCTGATGGACGGTCAGTTCCCGGATCCCTTCTACCGCGCCCGCCGCGAGGGCGCATTCATCGTCGCGGTCAATTGCGCCGTCTCCGGCGGCACCTGTTTCTGCGCCTCGATGGAGACCGGGCCGCGCGCCGAGTCGGGCTTCGACCTGGCGCTGACCGAGCTGCTCGAGGACGGGCGTCACTACTTCGTCGTCGAAGCGGGCAGCGAACGGGGCGAGGAGCTGCTCGCCGAGCTGCCCAGCGAGGCCGCGGCACCCGAGCAGCTCGACGCCGCCGAGGCCGCGGTCGCCGGCGCCGCCGCGAGCCAGGTGCGCTCGCTCGACACCGACGGGATCAAGGAGCTGCTCTACCGCAACTACGAGCACCCGCGCTGGGACGAGGTCTCCGAGCGCTGCCTCACCTGCGGCAACTGCACGATGGTCTGCCCGACCTGCTTCTGCACGACGGTCGAGGACTCGACCGACCTCACGGGGGAGGAGGCCGCACGCACGCGCCAGTGGGACTCGTGTTTCACGCTCGACTTCTCCTACATCCACGGCGGCAGCGTGCGCACCTCCTCGCGTTCGCGCTACCGGCAGTGGATGACGCACAAGCTGGCGACCTGGATCGACCAGTTCGACAGCTCGGGCTGCGTCGGTTGCGGTCGCTGCATCACCTGGTGCCCGGTCGCGATCGACATCACCGAGGAGGCGGCGGCGATCCGCGCCACCGATGGGCTCGTCGCCGGGGCCGAGCCCGCCGAGGGGGAGGCGGAGTAGCGATGGCGATGCGGACGATCGACCAGCTCGTCGCCGAGCTGCCGGCCTTTGCCGGTCTCGGACCCGCCCAGCTCGACCTGATCGCCGGCTGCGGCGGCAACCGCGTCTTCGCCGCCGGCGAGTACCTCGCCCGCGAGGGCGATCCCGCCGACACCTTCTTCGTCCTCCGCGCGGGCAGGGTCGCGCTCGAGATCGACGCCCCCGGCCGCGGAGCGCTGATGATCGCCACCCTCGGCGAGGGGGCCGTGGTCGGCTGGTCCTGGCTCTTCCCGCCCTACCGCTGGAGCTTCGACGCCCGCGCGCTCGAGCAGACCCGCGTCGTCGCCTTCGACGGCGCCTGCCTGCGCGGCAAGTGCGAGGACGACAAGGCGCTCGGCTACACCCTGATGCAGCGCTTCGCCGCGGTCATGCTCGAACGCCTGCAGGCGACCCGTCTCCAGCTCCTCGACGTGTATGGCGAGCCCGCTGCCCGCTGAGGCCGGGTCCAAGGCCCGCCCGGCGTCCGGGCCGATGGCGCCGCGACCGTTCACGGTCGTCGAACGCCGGCGCGAGACCGACGACACCTGGACCCTCGCCTTGGAGCCGGCCGATGGCAGCGCGGCGCCCGGCTTCAGCCCCGGCCAGTTCAACATGCTCTACGCCTTCGGCGTCGGCGAGGTGCCGATCTCGATCAGCGGCGACCCCGCCGGTGGCGGCCCGCTCGAGCACACGGTTCGCGCGGTCGGACCGGTCAGCGCCGCGATCTGCCGGGCCGAGCCCGGCCAGCAGCTCGGTGTGCGCGGACCCTTCGGCAGCTCCTGGCCGATCGACGCCGCGGCCGGTCGCCACCTCGTCATCGTCGCCGGCGGGATCGGCCTGGCGCCGCTGCGGCCGGCGCTGCTCGCCGCGCTGGCACGGCGCGAGGATCTCGCCGGCCTCGTCCTGCTCGGCGGCGGCCGCGCCCCGGAGCAGCTCCTCTTCCGCGCCGAGCTCGACGCCTGGCGCGACGACCCCCGGCTCGACCTCGGCCTGACGGTCGACAGCGCCGCCCCCGGCTGGGCCGGCCACGTCGGCGTCGTCACCACGCTGATCGACGACGCCGTCCTCGACCCTGCCAACGCCGTCGCCCTGATCGTCGGACCGGAGGTGATGATGCGCTTCACGATCGAGGCGCTGCGCGCCCGCGGCCTGAGCGCCGCCGACATCCACATCTCGGTCGAGCGCAACATGAAGTGCGCGATCACCCACTGCGGACGTTGCCAGCTCGGCCCGACCTTTGCCTGCCGCGAGGGCCCGGTGCTGAGCCTGGCGACGATCGGGCGGTTCTTCGGGGTGAGGGAGCTATGAGCGACGCGGGCGCCCGGCGGCCGAAGCTCGCGGTCTGGAAGTTCGCCTCCTGCGACGGCTGCCAGCTCAGCCTGCTCGACCTCGAGGACGAGCTGCTGGCGCTGCCCGAGCGGATCGACGTCGCCTACTTCCTCGAGGCCTCGCGCGCGACCGTCGAGGGTCCCTACGACATCTCGCTGGTCGAGGGCTCGGTGACCACGCCGGCCGACGCCGAGCGCATCCGCGAGGTGCGGCGTGTCTCGCGGCGCCTGGTCACGATCGGCGCCTGCGCGACCGCAGGCGGCATTCAGGGGCTGCGGAACTTTGCCGAGGTCGAGGAGTTCGTATCCGCTGTCTACGCGACCCCCTCGTATATCTCGACGCTGGCGACCTCGACCCCGATCTCCGACCACGTCGCGGTCGACTTCGAGCTGCACGGCTGCCCGGTCGACCGGCACCAGCTGCTCGAGGTGCTGCTCGCCTTCCTCGCCGAGCGCCGCCCGGCGATCCCCAACTACAGCGTCTGCGTCGAGTGCAAGCGGCGCGGCAACGTCTGCGTGATGGTCGCCCACGGCACGCCCTGCCTCGGCCCGGTCACCCACGCCGGCTGCGGCGCGATCTGTCCCGCCCACGACCGCGGCTGCTACGGCTGCTTCGGCCCGATGGAGACGCCCAACACCGCCTCGCTTTCGGGCTGGATGCGCGGCCTCGGCGCCGAGACCCCCGACCTGATCGACGCCTACCGCAGCTTCAACGCCAACGCCCCCGCCTTCCGCGCGGCAGGCGAGCAGGCGGGGGAGGCGCGATGAACGTGGTCGGATTTACCCGTGTCCGAGCACGGGAAAAGTCGCACGGGAGTGAACGATGAGCACGGACAACAGCACGCGCCGGATCGAGACCAGCTACCTGGCCCGGGTCGAGGGCGAGGGGGCGATGCACGTGCGCCTGCGCGGCGAGGAGGTCGAGGCGGTCGAGCTGCGCATCTTCGAGCCGCCGCGCCTGTTCGAGGCGTTGCTGCGCGGCCGCGACCTCGGCGAGGCGCCTGACATCACGGCGCGGATCTGCGGCATCTGCCCGGTCGCCTACCAGACCAGCGCCTGCCAGGCGATGGAGGACGCGCTGGGGATCGAGGTCGAGGGCCCGCTGCGCACCCTGCGCCGCCTGATCTACTGCGGCGAGTGGGTCGAGAGCCACTGCCTGCACCTCTACATGCTGCACGCGCCCGACTTCCTCGGTTACGAGAGCGGCTTCGCGATGGCCCGCGATCATCGCGAGGTGGTCGAGCGCGGGCTGCGGGCGAAGAAGGCCGGCAACCGCTTGATCGAGACCGTCGGCGGCCGCGCCGTGCACCCGATCAACGTCCGCGTCGGCGGCTTCTACAAGGCTCCCACCCGGCGCGCGTTGGAGGAGCTGCGGCCCGAGCTCGAACGCTGCCGCGAGGAGGCGCTGCAAACGGTGCGCTGGACCGCCGCGCTCGAGTTCCCCGAGCTCGAGCGCGACTACGAGCTGGTCTGCCTGCGCTCCGAGCGGGGCGACGAGTACCCGATCGATCGCGGCGGGATCGTCTCCTCGCGCGGGATCGATGTCGCCCCGGCCGAGTTCGACGCCACGTTCGAGGAGGAGCAGGTGCCCCACTCGACCGCCCTGCACGCGCGGGTGCGCGGCCGCGGCGCCTACCTGACCGGTCCGCTCGCCCGCTTCAACCTCAACCGCGAGCGGCTCTCGCCGCTCGCGGTTGAGGCCGCCGCCGAGGCCGGGATCGGCGCCGGCTGCCGCAACCCCTTCCGCAGCATCGTCGTCCGCGCGGTCGAGATCCTCTACGCCTTCGACGAGGCACTGCGGCTGATCGACGCCTACGAAGAGCCCGACGCGCCCGCGGTCGAGGCCGAGCCGCGCGCCGCCGTCGGCCACGGTGTCTCCGAGGCGCCGCGGGGGCTGCTCTACCACCGCTACGAGATCGACGCTGACGGCCGCATCGTCACGGCCCGGATCGTGCCGCCCACCTCGCAGAACCAGCGCTCGATCGAGGAGGACCTGCGCGAGTTCGTCGCCGCCAACACCGCCCTTCCCGACGAGGACCTGCGCCATCGCTGCGAGCAGACGATCCGCAACTACGACCCCTGCATCTCCTGCTCGACCCACTTCCTCAAGCTCGAGGTCGAGCGCTTGTGAGCGACGCGCGCCACCTCTTCATCGGCATCGGCAATCCGCTGCGCGGCGACGACGCCGCCGGGCTGCTGGCGGCGCAAGCGCTGCGGCGGCGCGAGCCGGCCGGGGTCGAGGTGCGCGAGCTCGAAGGCGAGCCGGTCGATTTGATCGAAGCCTGGGCCGGGCGCGAGACAGTGCTCGTCGCCGATGCCGTCTGCTCCGGCGGCGTCCCGGGCGAGGTGCTGCGGGTCGATGCCGCCGCCGGTCCCCTGCCGGCCGAGCTCGCCGGCACTTCCACCCACGCGCTCGGCCTCGCCGAGGCGGTCGAGCTGGCGCGGGCGCTGGAGCGACTGCCAGCGCGGCTGGTCGTCTACGGGATCGAGGCAACGAGCTTCGCCGCCGGCGCCGAGGCCGGCGCCGAGGTCCGCGCCGCCGCCGAGCACGTCGCCGCCGCCGCGGCCGAGGAGCTGGCCAACTAACCGCTCCGGTGCGCCTTTTGCTCATGTGAGAAGCAAAAAGCGCACCGGAAGCTTGCTACGTTGGGCACGATGTGTTTGGCGATTCCCGGCCAGGTTTTAGAGATCGTTGACGAGGGCAACCGGCTCGCCAAGGTCGACGTGGCCGGGGTGAAGCGCAACGTCAGCGTCGGCCTGCTCGATGACGAGGACGGTGGCGTCGCGGTCGGCGACTGGGTCCTGATCCACGTCGGCTTCGCGATCTCCAGGGTCGATGAGGCCGAGGCCGAGGCGACGCTGAAGCTGCTCGCCGGGATGGAGGAGTCCTACGAGCAGGAGCTCGAGGAGCTGAAGGGGAGCTCGATCGAGTGAGGTTCGTCGAGGAATTCCGCGACGCCGAGCTGGGCGCGACGGTGGCGGCCCAGATCCTCTCCCTGCTCGAGCCCGGCCGCCACTACAAGCTGATGGAGATCTGCGGTGGGCACACCCACTCGATCTACCGCTACGGGCTCACCGACCTGCTGCCGGATGAGGTCGAGATGGTGCACGGGCCCGGCTGCCCGGTCTGCGTGATCCCGATGGGCCGGATCGACGACGCGATCGCGATCGCCGCGCGCGAGGGCGTCACGCTGGCCTGCTTCGGCGACATGATGCGCGTGCCCGGCTCCGAGCAGACCCTGCTCGACGCGAAGGCGGCCGGCGCCGACATCCGCGTCGTCTACTCGCCGCTCGACGCGCTGCGGATCGCCCGCGAGAACCCCGAGCGCGAGGTCGTCTTCTTCGCGATCGGGTTCGAGACGACGGCGCCCTCGACCGCGCTGACGATGACGCGGGCGCGGGCCGAACGCCTCGCCAACTTCTCCTGCTTCTGCAACCACGTCACGATCGAGCCGCCGCTGCGCGCCCTGCTCGATCTACCCGAGTTCGGCATCGACGGCTTCGTCGGTCCCGGCCACGTTGCCACCGTCGTCGGCCTGCGCCCGTTCGAGTTCATCGCCGCCGATTACGGCCGGCCGTTCGTCGTCGCCGGCTTCGAGCCGCTCGACATCCTGCACGCGATCGAGATGCTGCTGCGTCAGCTCGCCGACGGCCGCTGCGAGGTCGAGAACCAGTACAAGCGCGCCGCGCCCGACGCCGGTAACCCGGTCGCGTTGCGGGCGATGGCCGAGGTCTTCGAGCTGCGCGAGAGCTTCGAGTGGCGCGGCCTCGGCGAGATCCCGCGCAGCGCGCTGAAGCTCGCGCCCGCCTACGCCGATTTCGACGCCGAGCTGCGGCTGGAGCTGCCTGGCGCCAGCGTCCCCGACCCGCAGGCCTGCCAGTGCGGCGACGTGCTCAAGGGCGCGATCAAGCCCTGGGAGTGCAAGGTGTTCGGCACCGCCTGCACGCCCGAGCACGCGATCGGCACCTGCATGGTCTCGCCCGAGGGCGCCTGCGCCGCCTACTACAACTACGGGCGCTTCGCCCGCGAGGGGGAGCCGGCATGAGGTCCGAGCAGCGGGTGCTGGAGATCATCGAGACCGCACGTGGCAAGCGGCCGCGGTTCAAGGACGAGCTGGTGACGATGGCGCACGGGGCCGGCGGCAAGGCCTCGCAGACGCTGATCGAGGGTCTGCTGGCGCCGAGCTTCGACTCGGCGGCGCTGGCCGAGCTCGGCGACGCCGGCGCGGTCGAGGTCGATGGGCGCGAGATCGCGCTGACCACCGACAGCTTCGTCGTGCGGCCGATCCGCTTCCCCGGTGGCTCGATCGGCGAGCTCGCCGTCAACGGCACCGTCAACGACCTCGCCGTCTCCGCCGCGCGGCCGCTGGCGCTGACCGTCTCGCTCGTGCTCGAGGAGGGCCTGGCGGCGGACGAGCTGCGGGCCGAGGTCGAGGCGATGGCGGCGGCCGCGAGCGCGGCCGGGGTCGAGGTCGTCGCCGGCGATACCAAGGTGGTCGAGCGCGGCCGCTGCGACTCGATGTACGTGTGCACGACGGGGCTCGGGCGGGTCGATCCGCGCGCCGACCTCGGCACCGGCAAGATCGAGCCGGGCGACAGAGTGCTCGTCTCGGGGCCGGTCGGCGCCCACGGCACGGCGATCATGCTCGCCCGCGACGAGCTCGGGCTCGACGCCGAGATCAGCTCCGACACGCGCTCGCTCTGGCCCGCGGTCGAGGCGATGCTCGACGCGGCCGGCGCCGAGCTGCGCTGCCTGCGCGACGCGACCCGCGGCGGCGTCGCCTCGGCGCTGAACGAGCTCGCCCGCGCCTCGGGCGTCTGCGTCGTGGCCAGCGAGGATGCGGTGCCGGTGCAGCCCGAGGTCGCCGCCGCCGCCGAGCTGCTCGGGATCGACCCGATGTACATCGCCAACGAGGGGGTGCTGGTCGCCTTCGTCGCGCCGGCGGGGGCCGAGGCGGCGCTGGCGGCGCTGCGCACCGCACCCGGTTGCGAGCGCGCGGCCGAGATCGGCGAGGTCGGAGCCGAGCCGCCCGGGATGGTCCTCGTCGACACCGCCTTCGGCGGCCAGCGGGTGATGGATCTGCTCGCCGGCGACCCGCTGCCGAGGATCTGTTGAGGACGCCGATGCACGAGCTGGCGTTATCGCGGGCAATCGTCGATGCAGCCGAACGCCACGCCGGCGGCGCCCGGGTCAGCGCCGTCCACGTCCGGCTCGGCAGCCTGCGCCAGGCGGTGCCCGAGTCGCTGCGCTTCTACTTCGGCGTCGTCGCCCGCGAGACCGCCTGCGCCGATGCCCGGCTCGAGCTCGAGCCGGTGGCGGCTCTGCTGCGCTGCCCGCGCTGCGGCCGCGAGTGGGACCCGGCGCCGCCGCCGCTGGCCGAGCACGCCACGCCGGCGCCGCCGATTCCGAGCTTCGGCTGTCCGGCCTGCGGCGCCGGCGGCGAGGCGCTCGACGGCGAGCAGCTCGAAGTCGACTGGATCGAGGTCGAGGGTGCATAGGACGAGGATCCGGGTCGCCGAGGACGCGCTCGACGCGAACGAGACGATCGCCCGCGCCAACCGCGAGGACTTCGAGCGCGCCGGCGTCGCCGTGGTCAACATGATGAGCGCCCCCGGCGCCGGCAAGACGGCGCTGCTCGAGCGGGCGATCGAGGCCGGGCTCGGCGAGACCCGCCTCGGCGTGCTCGAGGGCGACGTGCAGGGCAGCCTCGACGCCGACCGGATCGCCCACCTGCACGTCCCGGTCGTGCAGCTCAACACCGACCCCGGCTTCGGCGGCGAGTGTCACCTCGACGCGAACATGGTCCGCTCGGCGATCCCCGAGCTGCCGCTGGCCGAGATCGACCTGCTGCTGATCGAGAACGTCGGCAACCTCGTCTGCCCGGCCGAGTTCCGGGTCGGCGAGGACGCCCGGATCATGGTCTGCTCGGTCGCCGAGGGCGAGGACAAGCCGCTCAAGTACCCGCTGATGTTCCGCAGCTGCGAGCTGATCTGCGTCAACAAGGTCGACCTGCTGCCGCACCTCGACGTCGACCTCGAACGGCTGCTCGCCAACATCGAGACGGTCAACCCGGACGCGACCGTGATCGTGACCAGCGCCCGCAGCGGCGAGGGGGTCGAGGCGTGGGCCCGGTGGCTGGCCTCGTTCGCCGCCGAGTAGCGCTGCGCATAAGCGGCACGGTCCAGGGGGTCGGCTTCCGCCCCTTCGTCTTCCGCCTCGCTGCCGAGCTCGGGCTGGCCGGCTTCGTCCGCAACGACGAGCTCGGCGTGTCGATCGAGATCGAGGGCGCGCCAGAGCGGGTCGAGGAGTTCCAGCGCCGGCTGCCGGCCGAGCCGCCGCCCCTGGCCGCGATCGAGTCGGTCGAGCCGCGCGAGCTCGAACCGCGCGGCGAGCGCGACTTTCGCATCCTCGAGTCCGTGGGCGATGGGGTGGCGCGGGCCCCGGTTTCGCCCGACGTCGCGACCTGTCCCGCCTGCCTCGCCGAGCTCTTCGACCCCGCCGATCGTCGCTACCGCTACCCGTTCGTCAACTGCACCGCCTGCGGCCCGCGCTTCACGATCGTCCGCGCCGTCCCCTACGACCGGGCGCGGACGACGATGGCGGGGTTCGAGATGTGCGCCCCCTGCCGGGCGGAGTTCGAGGATCCGCGTGATCGCCGCTTTCACGCGCAGCCCAACGCCTGTCCCCAGTGCGGCCCGCGGGCGCGGCTGCTCGACCCGGGCGGCGAGCCGCTCGCGAGCGCGCTCCACGGCGACGCGGTTGCCGCCGCCGCGGCGCTGCTCGCCGAGGGCGCGATCGTCGCGGTCAAGGGCGTCGGCGGCTACCACCTCGCCTGCCGCGCCGCCGAGGCGGCGGCGGTCGCGGCGCTGCGCGCGCGCAAGCGGCGCGAGGCGAAGCCCTTTGCGTTGCTCGCCGCCGACCTCGCCGCGGCCCGCGAGCTGGTCGATTTGAGCGACGCTGACGAACGCCTGCTTGCCGGGCGCGAGCGGCCGATCGTGCTCGCGCCGCGCCGCCCCGGCGCCGCCGTCGCCGAGGCGGTCGCGCCCGGCTGCGCCGACCTCGGCCTGATGTTGCCGCACTCGCCCCTGCACCACCTGCTCGTCGCCGACGCCGGCGAGCCGCTCGTGCTCACCTCGGGCAACGTCACCGAGGAGCCGATCGCGTACGTAGATGACGACGCGCTTCACCGCCTCGCGCCGCTTGCCGACGCCTTCCTCCTCCACGACCGTCCGATCCACGCCCGCGCCGAGGACTCGATCGCGCGCAGCCCCGGCGCCGAGCCCCCCGCGGCGCCGATCGTGTTCAGGCGCGCCCGCGGCTACGCGCCCGCACCCTTCTCGCTCTCGCCGCCGACCCAACTGCCCCTGCTTGCCTGCGGCGCCGAGCTCAAGTCGACCTTCTGCCTCGCCGCCGGATCGCGCTGCTGGCTCGGGCCCCACGTCGGCGACCTGCAGCGCTACGAGGCGCTGCGCTCGTTCACTGAGGGGGTCGGCCACTTCGAACGGCTGTTCTCGATCACCCCCGAGCTCGTCGCCCACGACCTGCACCCCGACTACCTCTCGACTCGTTACGCGCTTGAGCGCGCGGGCGTCGAGACGATCGGCGTCCAGCATCACCACGCGCACCTCGCGGCCTGCCTCGCCGAGCACGGGGTCGAGGGGCCGGCGGTCGGCGCGATCTTCGACGGGGCGGGCTACGGCAGCGACGGCACCGTCTGGGGCGGCGAGATCCTCGTCGGCGATTGCGCCGGCTTCAGCCGCGCCGGGATGTTGCGCCCGTTGCGCCTGCCCGGTGGCGATGCCGCCGCGCGCGAGCCCTGGCGGATGGCCTGCGCCTGGCTTGCGGCCACCCTGGAGGAGTCGGTGCCGCCAATCCCCGCTGCGCTCGCCGACCGGGTGACCGCGCGGGACTGGGAGGCGGTGGCGGCGCTTGCCGCCGCGCCCGCCTCGCCGCGGACGACCAGCGCGGGCAGGTTGTTCGACGCCGTCGCGGCGCTCTGCGGTCTGCGCGACCGGATCGATTTCGAGGGCCAGGCGGCGATGGAGTTGGAAGCGGCGGCTCAGCCCGCTGAGCGTGCCGCCTACCCGCTCGAGTTGGTCGAGCAGGAGGGAGCGGACGGCGCCGACGCGCTCGTGCTCGACCCGCGCGAGACGCTGCGCCGCATCCTCGCCGACCTCGCCGCCGGCTCGGAAGTGGGCGAGGTCTCGGCCCGCTTCCACAACGGCCTTGCCGCGGCGACCGCCGCCGCTTGCGCCGCCGCCGCCGGGGCAAATGGCAGCGGCGATGTCGTCCTCTCCGGCGGTGTCTTCCAGAACCGGTTGCTCCTGCTGCGCACCGCCGAGCGTCTGCAGGCGGCGGGCCTGCGCGTGCTCATTCCGCAGCGCGTGCCCCCCAACGACGGCGGCATCTCCTATGGCCAGGCTGTCGTCGCTGCCGCTCGCTACGGAACCTAATCCGCGGGTTTACCCGGATGGCGCTCGCGTAACCCTCGCATACCTTCGTGTAAGAAAACTCAGGCGCCGGCGTGTTGGGTCGGCACGACGAAAGCGAGTCGAGATGGCGCGTGCAGCAAAGCGCAAGGCAGTTGAGCTGCCCGGTACCAGCCCATTCGAGGTCAAGAACGAGGACCTCCACGGGCGTTCGGTCACCTACGCCGAGGCGGGTGAGGGGCCGGTGCTTCTCCTCCTCCACGGGCTCGGCGGCAGCTTTGAGAACTGGCGCGACGTGATCGGGCCATTGGCGCGCAACCACCGCGTGATCGCACCCGACCTGCCCGGCCACGGCGCTTCGGCGCCCGGTGGCGGCGACTACTCGGTCGGGGCGCTTGCCGCCAGCGTGCGCGATCTGCTCGTCGCGCTGAGTGTGGAGCGGGTGACCGTGGTCGGCCACTCGCTCGGTGGCGGCGTCGCGATGCAGTTCTCCTACCAGTTCCCGGAGATGGTCGAGCGGCTGGTCCTCGTCTCCAGCGGCGGTCTCGGCCCCGAGGTCAGCCTCGTCCTGCGCGCCGCCGCGCTGCCCGGCGCCGACCTCTTCATCGCCGCCACCGCCGACATCGGCCAGCGCGTCGCGCCGGCGATCGGGCGCGGCCTCTCGGCGCTCGGGTTGCGGCCCAATGCCGACCTCGCCGAGGTCCTGCGCGGCTACGGCACGCTCGTCGACCCCGAGCGCCGTTCCGCCTTCCTGGCGACGGTCAAGGCCGTGATCGGTACCGGCGGGCAGCGCGTCGATGCGACCGACCGTCTCTACCTGGCCGAGGCGGTGCCGGTGCTGATCGTCTGGGGCGCCGACGACCGGATCATCCCCGCC
>Ga0210115_1000463_pt1 | contig 11695 bp, 9 predicted proteins | sample MayberryNW_TuleB_2_FD_185526 | JGI IMG/M metagenome (GOLD analysis project Ga0210115, IMG submission 185526) | Wetland microbial communities from San Francisco Bay, California, USA, that impact long-term carbon sequestration - MayberryNW_TuleB_D2... | ecosystem: Environmental > Aquatic > Marine >... | reverse complement strand
AAATTCGCCACCGTCGCCGGCGTATTCTGGGGCGTCGCCGCCTTCACCATCGGGGTGTTCATTGCGTTCGAGCTGGCGTTTCCGCAGCTCAATCTTGCCGAATGGTTCAATTTCGGCCGCATGCGTCCCCTGCACACGTCGGCCGCCATCTTCGCCTTCGGCGGCAACGTGCTGATCGCCACCTCGTTCTACGTCGTGCAGCGCACTTCGCGCGCGCGGCTCGTCGGCGAACTCGAACGTGAGATCCTCGAGCGCGAGCTGATCGATGGCGACGGTGCGGCCGCCGCCTGCCGACGGCCGCACCGCGGGCAGATTCAGCCGGCCGTCGCTCGAACGCACGAGGCGGACGCGGGGCCGCGTGATCGTGATGCCGTGGATGTGCACGGCGCCGCCGGTGAGGACCGACCAGCTGAAATCCGCCGCCGCGCGATCGGCTTCGAAGATGGGGAGGTCGGGCGTGCGCCGCGCCGCGACGCGGACACGATCGACCGAGACGGCCAGCGTGAACGGGTTGTAGCGAAGCGCCTCCGCGCTGATTTGCAGATCGAAGCGATCGGCGGCCGCCGCGAGCGCCCGCGCGAGGATCGCGGCGCGCACGGCGGGGAGTTGGAGGACCAGGAGCAGCGCCGTCGCCACGGCCAGCAGCCACACGAACGCCTGCCGCACACGACGCCTCCGGCGGCGGGGAGCGCGCTTCGACACCGAATCGTCTGACGAACTGGTCATCGGGGCACGGTGGCCGACGGGCGTTCACGCGGCCACGCCGCTCGACCCCGACATGCCGCGACGAGCGGAGAGGCCGGGCTTCAGCCCGGCCCGGAACTGGTTACACCCGCCCGGCGTTGCGAGCATGGGGAATCGCGCACGCCGGAGCGACCGTCGGAGCGGCTACACCACGCTTCGTGCTCACGACCGGTGAGCCGAAGCCTATCACGCCATGTTGCTGGTATCGGGCGCTCGGCTCCGGCGCCGTTCGGCATATTCCAGATCGCTGATCGCGTAGAGCACCTGATCCTGCACGACACCGTCCTTGACGGCCGATCGCCGCATCCGCCCTTCGATCCGATAACCTGCCTTCTCCAGCACACGGCATGAGCCCGTGTTGGCCGCAAACGGCACGGCGAAGATGCGGTGGACAGGCAGCGTCTCGAATGCCCAGCCGGTCAAAGCGCCGAGGGCCGCCGTCATGAGCCCGCGGCCCCAGAACGGTTCGCCCAGCCAGTAGCCGATCTCGGCGCTCACGCGCTCGATGTCGGTGAGCCGGCTGATGCCGATGCCGCCGACCGCGGTGCCATCCACGGCGATGGCGAATGCCGACGGCGGACGTGTGCTGCCGGCATAGGCGATGAACCGGGCGGCGTCGCGCAGCCGGTACGGATGCGGGAACGCATCCCGCAACTGGCGCGCCACTGCCGCATTGTTCGCATAGCGGGCCAGGCTCGGTGCGTCGGTCGCGCGCCACTCGCGAATCGCACCGCCGGCGAATTCGAGCTGCATGTCGCTGCTGCCCACCGTTGTCGTGAGAGGGGACAGTCCCCGCGTGATCGCACGGGAGACACCACCCCCCATGTTGCCGGCTCCACCGCGCTGAACACGCGGAGGCTGTCCCCGTTTTCCAGGGCCCGTCCCCGCCGGGTGCCTGCGTGGCGAACGGCAGGCCGGCCGTTCCAGCCATAGTCTCGGCACGAGCCGCCTCGGAGCTGCACCCTGCCAGCGACGACGGGTTATGCCGCTTCGCGCGCGGCCACGAGCGGCTCGAGGCGGCGCTGCGCCGCTTCGAGTGCGGTGGCGTAGTCGCGGTTGAGGCGCCGGGCGAGCGTGCCGTCCGCCGCGCGCTCGACATCCCACAGGCCGCTGTTGTGCCAATGGTTGGGATCCTCCCAATCGTGTCGATCGATGATCGGGTAGAGGCAGATGCCTTCGAGCGGCAGGCCGGCCTCGAATGCCCGGACAGCCTCGTCGGCGATCTCGGTGATCCAGCGTCCGCGTCCCGCCCCGAAGTGGCTCGTCTCGCCGATGAACGTCGGGCGGCCGTATCGCCGCTGCACTCGCAGCAGCAGCTGATGAAGCGGCACCCAGCGATCGTCGCGCGGCTCGTCCTCCCAGCGCAGGCGGTGTCCTTCACCCCCCGGGTCGCCCGAGGTGATCTCCCATTGGTTCGAGTGGTAGTAGTTAATCCCGATGACGTCGAGGTACGCCATCGAGCCGCCGAGCTCGGGGGCCTGACGGCCGCACAGCATGTCCCAGGCGTCGAACTGGCTCTCGGTGTAGGCGTCGGCGACCGGCGCGAGATCAGGACGATCGCGTGCGGCCACGACCTGGATGACAGGATCCACGTGCACGATCCGCGCGTGACGGTTCACGGACCAGACCGCGTCGATTGCGGCGATCGCGGCGCGCACGAGCTGCCGTTTCAGCTCCTCACCGCGATGCCTCGCGTGCGGGTGGATGAACCCGCCCACGTCTCCGGCAGCCCATGCGAGAAACGAGATCTCGTTGACGGGCGTGTAGAGCGGCAGCTGATCGGTTTCTTCGGCGATGCACCGGGCCACGGCCTTCGAAAACCGGGCGAAGCGATCGATGAAGGCGGGTGAAAAGACATCCAGATCATCGGGCCAGCCGTAATGACACAGATTCCAGTTGATCTGGATCCCGTGATCGCGTGCGGCACGGACCATGGGTACGAGCGACGAGAAGTCGTACCGCCCGGGCGTCCGCTCGATCTGCGGCCAGCGGATGCCCTCCCGGGCGGTCGTGATGCGGACCGACCGCAGCAGTTCGTAATCGGCTGCGATCTGCGCGTCGTGCTGGGACGCAGCGATCATGTCGAGGCGGGCGCCGAGCTTGTTGATATGGCAGGCGGATTCGAATCCGCCGATCCAGAAGGACGAGAATACGGATGGGTTCGGCGCAGCAGTCATCCAGTCACCAGGTATTGCCGATGGGTCTGCGAGCGAAAGAGACGGGGTTCCGCCCTGCTCGGCTGTAAGCCGGTGGAAGGAGATGCAAGATCTGCGACACGTCACCCTGCGTTTCGGTCCCGGCGCACAACTGCGCCCCTCTGCGCCGGCCGCATCGCGGCACGCCGTCTCGAATTGAACGGGAACCTTACCGCCGCGCGTCTGGCTGGATGTCGTGGATGATGAAGACGACTTCGCCCGGGTGGATGAAGTTCAGCTCGCCGCGGGCGAGCTCTTCGATGGCCGCCGGATCCTCTTTGAGCCGGCGCACCTCGGTTCTGAGCTGCGCGTTTTCCTGCCGCACCCGATTGAGCTCCTCGGCCGCGCGCCGGTAGTCCTTCTTCGCCTGAAGGACCGCCGGCAATCCGCGCGCGCCCACGAGCGCGTTCAACGCCAGCGCCGCCATCAGGAACACGAGTCCCGTCTTCAGCAGGCGCTGGCTGAACGGGACACGAGGGCCCGCCGGGCGCTTCGACGAGGGGCGGACAGGACCGGTTGTCACGGTTTCAGAGGATAGCGGACCAGCAGAAAAAGTACAAGTGCCGGTGCGCACAGTAGTTGTATCGCAGTTTCATCGAAAGTACAACAGGCCCGGCGAAGAAAATCTTGCGAAATCAATAGAGAGGTTCGTCGTGACATCCGATTACGTGCTCGTCCTCACCACGCTCGGCGCGGACGTCGACCCGGCGACGATCGGGCTGCGGCTCGTCGAGGAGCGCCTGGCCGCTTGCGTCAACGCGCTGCCGGAGATGGAATCCTTCTTCCGATGGCACGGCGCCATCGAACGCGATCGCGAGCGTCAGCTGGTCATCAAGACCGCCGCCGACCGGCTGCCCGAGCTCGAACGCCGGCTCCACGAGATGCATCCCTACGATTTGCCGGAGTTCCTGGTGATTCCGGTCGGCGCCGGCAGCGAACAGTACTTGCGATGGATCCGTACCGCCACGCGCACGGAGGAGACGGCGTAGGCGCCGGGCTCGAGCCCGGCGTGAACCGCGACCCGTGAATCGCCAGCGTCTGGCTTACACTTTCTCGAGCGCCTGGTCGAGATCGGCCTTCAGGTCGTCGATGTCCTCGATGCCGACGGAAATCCGCACCATGCCGTCGGTGATGCCGATCGCGGCACGGCGTTCCGGCGGCACCGACGCGTGCGTCATCGTTGCCGGGTGGGAGATGAGCGTCTCGACCCCGCCGAGGCTCTCGGCCAGCGACATCAGCCGGACGCTGTTCAGCAGCCGACGCGCCGCCTCGAGCGAGCCGAGCTCGAAGGCAAGCATTCCTCCGAACCCCCGCATCTGCCGCGCGGCGAGCGCGTGCTGCGGGTGGCTCGCCAGTCCCGGATAGAACACCTGCCGCACCTTCGGGTGCCCGTCGAGGTATTCCGCAATCGCCTGGCCATTGCGGTTGTGACACTCCATCCGCACCGCGAGCGTCTTGGTGCCGCGCAGCACGAGCCACGCATCGAATGGTCCGAGGATCGCGCCGGCGGCATTCTGCACGAACTTCAGCCACTCGGCATCGTCTTCGCGCGCGGCGACGACGACCCCGCCGACGCTGTCGCTGTGGCCGTTGAGGTATTTCGTCGTGCTGTGAATGACGAGATCGGCGCCGAGCGGTATCGGCTGCTGCACGTACGGGCTCGCGAACGTGTTGTCCACCGCGACGCGCACGCCGTGTCCGTGTGCGAGAGCGGACACTTCCTTCAGGTCGGTGATCGTCATTACGGGATTGGTCGGCGTTTCGATGAAGAGCAGCTTCGTCTCCGGACGGAACGCCTGTTCGATCGCGTCGACGTCCGACGTGTCCACGTAGCTGAAGTCCAGACGGTAGCGGCGCAGCACCTTGTCGAAGAGCCGGAAGGTGCCGCCGTAGGTGTTCTCCGTGACGATCACGTGATCGCCGGCCGACAGGCTGCTCGCAATCGCGCCGATAGCCGCCATCCCGGAGGCGAAGGCCAGCGCGGCGCGGCCTCCCTCGAGCGCCGCGATGTTGGCCTCGAGCGCCGATCGGGTCGGGTTCTGCGTGCGCGCGTACTCGTACCCCTTGTGCCGGCCGAATTCCGGCTGCACGTAGGTGGAGGTCTGGAAGATCGGCGTGATGATGGCGCCGGTCGTCGGATCCGGCTCCTGGCCGGCATGGATGCAGATGGTGCTGAAGTGAGCGGTTGGCGTGAGCTTCACGGCATTCTCGCGGGTGCGGATACGGGTTGACGGGCTGCGGGCGTCGCAGCGGACCTTTGATATCATGCCCGGATACACGCGCGCGGTACGTGCCCATGCTGAATGGACAGCCGCGGCCGGGCGCCGACGGGGTTCCGGGCCGCTCCGTCGGTGACCTCCTCCTGCGAACGCTGCCCGGACGCGCGCTGGTCGTCGGCGCGATCATCCGCACGGTCGCCTGGGCGGCGCAGCTCGTCATGGGGCGCACGCCGGTGCTCGAAGCAGTCGGGGTGGTCGGCACCCTGGCGCTGCTGGCCGGCATCGGCGTCCTCTCGTACCGGCTGATCAGGCTCGCCAAGCGCCGCCTCCTCTGGCGCGTCCGCCGCAAGCTGATTCTCTCTTACATCTTCGTCGGCCTCGTGCCGGCGCTGCTGATCATCGTCTTTTTCGCCCTGTGCGGGTGGCTGCTCTTCAGCAGCGTCAGCTCGTACGTGGTGCAGACCCGCCTGCGCGGGATGGTCGACCAGGCGCATTTCCTCGCGCGCACCACCGCAGTGGAGCTCTCGCGCGCCGATCCCTCGAGCCTCGAGGAGCGGCTCGCCCGCAAGCAGGAGACCATCGAGAGCCGGTTTCCCGAGGCGTCGATGGCCATCGTGCCGACCAGCCGCAAGTGCGCGAGCGATCTGCCGGGAGCGAAATCCATCGTGGTCCGCGAGCCGGTCGCGAGCGGGCCGTGGCCGCACGTCCTCGCCCCCGACGCGCTGCCGGACTGGATCGGCTGTTCCGGGTTCTCCGGCCTGATGGCGTACTGGATCGGGTCGCCGGCGTCCCTTGAAGCCGCGATGTCGCGGCGATCGCCCGGCACGACGAATCTCGGCAACGCCGGCAACGCGGAGTACGGAGAGACGCGGCTCTTCGTGCGGGCGGTCGCCATGCCCGACGGATCGTCGCCGGGCTATGCGGTCGTCCTCGATCTGCCGCTCAACGAGCTGGCCGCCACGCGCCTGAAGGAGGAAACCGGGATAGAGCCCGGAGCGATCGCGTTGAGCGGCGGCGGGCCCGCGCCGATCCTCGCGCGCCCGGGCGCCGAGCGCTCGCGTGCGGCCGACACGGGCTTCCAGCCGGCCTGGGTCGTGTTCCTCGACTACACCGACTGGAACACGGGGCGGATCGGCACGGCCACCATCCGCATCATGATGAGCATCGGCCAGATCTACGACCGGCTCGCGCCGTCGAAGGTCGGTCCTCTGACCTTCGGCCAGATGTTGGTCATCGTGATCATGGCCGTCGGGATTCTGTTTCTCGTCATCCAGTTCGTCGCGCTCGTCATGGGGCTGGCGCTCGCGCGATCGATCACCGGATCGGTGCACGAGCTGTTCATCGGCACCGAGCGCGTGCGCCAGGGCGATTTCTCGCACCAGATCGAGGTGCGCGCGCAGGATCAGCTCGGCGAGCTGGCCGATTCGTTCAACAGCATGACCGCGCGGCTCGGCCAGCTGCTCACCGAGATGGCCGAGAAGAAGCGGCTGGAGGAAGAGCTCCGCATCGCGCGCGACATCCAGATGTCCCTGCTGCCCGAGCGGGTGCCAATGCAGATTCCCGGCGTGTCGGTGACCGCGCTCTGCCATCCCGCCCGCGAGGTCGGCGGCGATTACTACGATTTCCTGCCGCTCGACGCCAATCGCCTCGGCCTCCTCATCGCGGACGTGTCGGGCAAGGGCACGTCGGCCGCCCTCTACATGGCGGAGATGAAAGGGCTCATGCTGTCCCTGAGCCAGATTCACACGTCGCCGCGCGAGCTGCTGATCGCTGCCAACCGGATCATGTCCGGCAACCTCGACAGCCGCAGCTTCATCACGATGACCTATGCGATCTTGGATCTGGAGCAGCGGACGATGACGTGGGCGCGGGCGGGGCACACGCCGCTCATCCGCCTGCCGGGGCGTGGCGACGGGCCCCGTCGGGCGGAGATCATCATCACCGACGGGATGGTGCTGGGCCTGAAGCTCGACAACGGCGAGCGGTTCGAGTCGCTCCTCGAGGAGGTGTCGATGCCGCTCGCGCCAGGCGATTTGTTCATGTTCTTCACCGACGGCCTGAGCGAGCAGATGAACCCGGGCGAAGAGCTGTTCGGGGAATCGCGCCTCGGGGCGCTCATCGAGGAGCACGGCGATCTCCCGTTCGACGAGCTGCGCGAGCGCATCGTCCGCGAGGTCCGCGCGTTTGCCGGCGCCGCCGCGCAGCACGACGACATGACCTTCATCCTGCTGCGCGTCGACGACCTCGGCGTGTCCGCCCCCGAGGCGGCCGCGCGCGCCGGCGAAATCCTGGTGTCCACGTCTTGACCTGGCCAACGGTCTTCCGCACGTCCTCCGACATCGAAGCCCGCATCGTCACCGGCCTGCTCGAAGCGCACGGCATCCGGACGATCCGGTCGGCGGATTTTCCGCACACCGTGTTTCCGCTGAGCGTGGACGGGCTTGGCGAGCTGCGCATCGCGGTGCCGCCGGACGCGGCCGACGAGGCGCGGCGCCTGATCGAGGAGCATCGCGCGAGCGGCGAAACGGGGCACGTCATCCCGATCAGACGCGAGTTCGAAGCGCTCGAACGGCGCATCGGTTACCGCTTCGGCGATCGCGGGCTCCTCGAGCATGCGCTGACGCACAAGTCGCGCGCGCACGAGGACGCGAGCGGCGGAGTCGCGGACAACGAGTCGCTGGAGTTCCTCGGGGACGCGGTTGTCGGCCTCGTGATCGCCGACATGCTGTTTCGGGAGTTTCCGCAGCTGCATGAAGGCCAGAAATCGAAGCTGAAGGCGGCGCTGGTGTCGACGGCGTCTCTGGCGGCGCTGGCGGATCGGCTGCGGCTCGGGGACCACGTCCTCCTCGGGCGCGGCGAGGAGAAGACCGGGGGACGGCAGAAGCAGGCGCTGCTGGCCGACACGTGCGAAGCGATGATTGCGGCGATCTACCTGGATGGCGGCCTCGACGAGGCGCGCCGCTTCGTGCTGCGCGAGATGGCCGAGGAGGTGGAGCGCATGGGCTCGCCGGCGTTCCTGAGCGACTACAAGTCGGCGCTCCAGGAACAGCTGCAGTCACGCGGCGAGCCGCTGCCCGACTACGTCATCACGTCGGAGAGCGGGCCCGACCACGACAAGGTCTTCGTGGTGAACGTGCGCGTCCGGGGCGAGGTGCTGGCGGAAGCCTCGGGGCGCACGAAGAAGGAAGCCGAACAGGAAGCGGCGAGGCTGGCGCTGGAGCGTCTTGCGTCAGGGTGATCGGCGGCGTCTCGAGCGACGCTGCACGAGACAGTGCCAAGGAAGAAGGACCTCCCCTTCGAGGTAGGCTCGCGACCCGTTGATGGTCCCGGTAGCGCGATCGCTCTGGCTCGGAGGGGACCGTCCCCCCTTCGATCGCACCGGAGCTGTCGCCCATCCACTCATCGCATCAATCGATCTCGATGATCCCCCACGTCTTCCGGTCGTCGTCGCCGCTGCCCGCCATCGCCATCGCCGGCGCCGCGCTCGCCTGCGGCAGGCGCGTCAAGGCGTACTGGTGCACCTCCCCGGCGACTTCGTCCTCGGTCGGAGGGACCGGACGGCAGTGCAGCCGCACCCAGAGCCGCATCAGCGGATCGACGTAGCTGTATCGCTTCTGCCGCGCGGTCACGAGGTCGACATCCTCGAGCCACGACAGGTAATCCTTCGTGGACCCCGCGGTCCGCTGGAGGCGCAGCGAGATCTCGGTGAGGGTGAGCGGCTCGTCTTCCGCGAGGATCCCGAGAATGCCCTTGAGCGCGCCGTAGCCGCGCGCGCGGTGCAGCCTCAACTCGTAGCACCAGCCGATCTGGCGCTCGAGCGGGGCGCCCGGTTCGAGCAGCGAGGCCAGCGCGCTCACGGGATCGCTGCCGCCCTGCCGCGAGAGCTGTGCGTGCGCGGCCAGCAGCGCCTGCGCGTAGCCGGCGTGCCCGCCGGCGAGGGCCACGACGGCGGCCGCGGTGTCGGCCGGTACGGCACTCCGTCCGGAGCCGGGGCCATTCTGGAGATCGTGCGCCTCGATCGGCGGGATCTGCAGCACGTCGAGCCGCTCGGGCGCGTCGCGCAGGAGCCGCAGCGCGCGCGCCGTGAATCGCGTGGTCACGACGAAGCGATTCCCGCTCGATGCGATCGCGCCGAGCAGGTCGTGCATGATGTGGCGCAGGCCCGGAAAATTCTCGAACGTGCGGAACTCGAGCACCTCGTCGAGAAGGAACGTGGCCGGTCCGCCGTCGGTCGCGTGCGCGCCGGTCAGGAACGCGAGGGTGGCATCGACAGCGGCGCGCGGCGTCGACGCGGTGAGCGGCACGTCCGGGGCGACAAACGGCGCGTTCAGGCACAGCGCGCGATGGAAGCGCTCCGGCGTGGTCGCGGAGCGTTCGAGATTCACGTACTGGCAGCGGTCCGATCCCACCAGGTCCTGGAGGTCGCGGAGGATGGTCGTCCGCCCGGTGCCGCATCCGCCGAGCAGGACGGGCACGCGCGAGGGCGTGCTGTCGATCACCGTGTGCAGCCGCGCGACGAGGGCCGGACGTGCGATTTTCATGAGGCGACCTGCGCGGCGCTCTGCCGCATGGGAAGACGGACGTGGTGCGCGTCGGCCGTGGCGAGCGCCTCGGGATAGCCGGCGTCGGCGTGGCGGGCGACGCCGATCCCGGGATCGCACGTGAGGACGCGCTCGAGACGCCGGGCGGCCTCGGGGGTGCCGTCGGCGACGATGACCATGCCCGCGTGAATCGAGTAGCCGATTCCCACGCCGCCGCCATGGTGCACCGAGACCCACGTGGCGCCGCCCGACGCGTTCAGCAACGCGTTGAGGATCGGCCAGTCCGCGATGGCGTCGCTGCCATCGCGCATGCCTTCGGTCTCCCGGTTCGGTGAGGCCACCGATCCGGTGTCGAGATGATCGCGGCCGATCACGATCGGCGCCGCGATCCGGCCGGTTCGCACGAGCTCATTCAGGCGCAGCCCGAACGCCGCGCGTGCGCCCATGCCGAGCCAGCAGATCCGAGCGGGAAGTCCCTGGAAGGCGACTCGCTCGCGCGCGAGGCGAATCCAGCGGGCGAGCGACTCGTCTTCGGGGAACAATTCCAGGACCGCGTCGTCGGTGACCGCGATGTCGGCCGGATCGCCCGAGAGCGCGGCCCACCGGAACGGTCCCTTGCCCTCGCAGAAGAGCGGCCGCACGTACTCCGGCACGAATCCCGGGATCGCGAACGCATCGTCGATGCCGGCCTTCACCGCCTGCGCGCGGATGTTGTTGCCGTAATCAAACACCACGGCGCCGCGGCGCTGCAACTCGAGCATCGCCGAGACGTGCTCGCCCATGGCCGCGACGCTCCGCCGCACGTAGGCGTCGGGATCGCCCGACCGCAAGGCGCGCGCGTCGGCGGGCGACAACCCGTTCGGCACGTATCCGAACAGCGCGTCGTGTGCGGAGGTCTGATCGGTGACGATGTCCGGCGTCATGTGGCGCGCGACGAGCGCCGGCAGGACATCGGCCGCATTGGCGCAGAGCGCGATCGAGCGCGCCGTCCCTTCGCGCGCGTATCGAAGCCCGCGCTCGAGCGCGTCGTCGAGGTCGTCGGCCGCCTCGTCGACGTATCCCGTGGCCAGCCGCCGCTCGATGCGATCGGGATCCACTTCGACGCAGAGCGCGGCGGCGCCGTTCATCGTGGCCGCGAGCGGCTGCGCGCCGCCCATGCCGCCGAGGCCCGCCGTGACGAACAGGCGTCCGCGCAGATCGCCGCCGAAGTGGCGGCGGCCGACCGCGGCGAGCGTTTCGTACGTGCCCTGCAGGATTCCTTGCGTGCCGATGTAGATCCAGCTGCCGGCCGTCATCTGCCCGAACATCGTGAGGCCGCGATCCTCGAGATCGCGAAATCGATCCCACGTCGCCCAGGCGGGCACGAGCAGCGCGTTGGCAATCAGCACGCGCGGCGCGTCGGCGTGCGTGCGGAACACGGCGACCGGCTTGCCCGACTGCACGACGAGCGTCTCGTCGTCTTCCAGCGCGCGAAGCGCCGCGACGATCGCGTCGAACGCCTCCCAGGAGCGTGCCGCGCGTCCCGAGCCGCCGTACACGACGAGATCCGCGGGCCGTTCGGCGACGTCGGGATCCAGGTTGTTCATGAGCATCCGCAGCGCCGCCTCCTGCAGCCACCCCTTGCAGGTGCGCGTCGAGCCGCGTGGCGCGCGAACGATGCGGGGCGTAGTACTCATGACCAGGAACCGAGGGCAGCGGGGACGTGCGAAAGGTAGAAGGTAAGAACCGGAGCCCCCGTTGTCAAATCGAAAAAGATGCGGCGCTCAGTTGACAACCAGGCCGGACGCGTGCTCGACGGCGCCCGACGCGATGAGTCCGTCGATGGCCGCGATGTCCGGCGCGGGCGGACGGTCGCCGTCGAGCGGCGCGACGTCCCGCCGCACGCGCGCGTGCACGCGCCCCAGAGCCGCCGAGGTCTCGAGCGGCGCGAGCAGGTCAATCGCCTGCGCGGCACACAGCAGTTCGACCGCGATCACCTGCCGCGCGAGCGAGACCG
>Ga0210115_1000461_pt1 | contig 11709 bp, 10 predicted proteins | sample MayberryNW_TuleB_2_FD_185526 | JGI IMG/M metagenome (GOLD analysis project Ga0210115, IMG submission 185526) | Wetland microbial communities from San Francisco Bay, California, USA, that impact long-term carbon sequestration - MayberryNW_TuleB_D2... | ecosystem: Environmental > Aquatic > Marine... | reverse complement strand
AGATGGGCCGGGCTGGATTCGAACCAGCGACCTTGGGATTAAAAGTCCCCTGCTCTACCAGCTGAGCTACCGGCCCCGCGGCCGAGTGTAGGCCTACGCGGGATCGAGCGGACAGTCGGCCGAGGCGTGGTCGACGCCGGGCAGCCGGCCGAGGAGGTCGGTCAGCGTCGCGAGCTCGTCGGCGGTCAGGTGCGCGCCGATCAGCTCGCGCAGCGCCGCGTGGTGCGCCTCGGTCGCGCAGTCGAGGAGGGCGCGTCCGGCCCGCGTGATCACCGCGTAGGTGACGCGTTTGTCGTGCGAGCACTCGGCGTTCTCCACCACGCCGAGCCGCTGGAGGCCCTCGAGGAGCCGGGTGACGCCCGAGGGGCTGAGCAGCAGGCGCTCCGCGAGGTCGACGCGCCGCATGGCGCCCTCCTCGGCGTCGCTCAGGACGAGCAGCGCCTCGTAATCCGAGATCGTGAGGCCGTGGTCGGCGAGAAGCCGCGCCTCGAGGCCGCGCCGCAGCGTGCCGTGGGCGCGGAGGATCCGTACGAACGTGACCGCTTCGGCCGGTGCCTCAGTATGTACTTGCGTACTCAAAGAGTTCTCGCTATAGTTGCTTGCGGTCGCAAGTATACCTGACGAAGAGGAGAAGACAATGGCCACCACCCAGACCGAGACCGCCGTCCCGACTGGCACCTGGACGGTCGACCCCGTCCATTCCACCGTCGAGTTCGGCGTCAAGCACAACGTCGTCGCGACGTTCCGCGGCACCTTCGACGAGGTCGAGGGCACGCTCGACGGGCGCGGCATCCACGGCACCGCCCGCGTCGAGAGCATCCGCATCGACGAGCCGAACCTGAAGGGGCACCTGCTCTCGCCCGACTTCTTCGACGCCGAGCGCTTCCCGGGGCTCGCGTTCAGCTCCGACGCGATCCGCACGGAGGGCGGGCGCGTCGAGGTGAACGGCCACCTGACAATCAAGGGCGTCACGAAGCCCGTCGTCTTGACCGGCGAGCTGACCGGGCCCGTCGAGGACGGCTACGGCGGCGAGCGCCTCGGGCTCGAGCTCGAAACGACGGTCGACCGCACCGAGTTCGGCCTCACCTGGAACGCGCCGCTTCCCGGCGGCGACTTCATGCTCGGAAACGACGTACAGATCCGCGGCGAGTTCGAACTCAAGAAGGCCGAGGCCTAGGGATGAGGCTCCTCGGCATCGCCGGGAGCCTGCGGAGCGGCTCGCTCAACCGCGAGCTGCTCCGCCGCGCCCTCGCGGCCGCGCCCGAGGACGTCGGGGTCGAGACGTGGGACGGCCTGCGCGATGTCCCGCCCTTCGACGAGGACCTCGAGCACGACGAGCCGCCGGCGGTGGCGTCGCTGCGCGAGGCCGTGCGCGGCGCGGACGCCGTCCTGATCGTCACGCCCGAGTACAACGGCTCCATCCCCGGCGTCCTCAAGAACGCGATCGACTGGGCATCGCGCCCCGACGTCCTCGCCGGCGCGTTTCGCGGAAAGCCCGTGGCCGTGATCAGCGCGAGCAACGGGATGTTCGGCGGGGTCTGGGCCGGCGCCGAGCTCAAGAAGGTGATGGGGCTCGTCGGCGCCCGCGTCGCCGACGCCGACCTCGCGCTGTCCCGCGCGCACGAGCGGCTCGCCGAGCGCGACGAGGAGCTGGACGAGGCCCTGGGCGACGTCGTGAGGCGCCTCCTGGCCGAGGTCCGGCCCGTCGAGACCGCCCGCGCCGCCTAGCGGCCGCCCCCTCCGACTATCCTGGCCTCACCGGGCCCCCATCGACTAGCGGCCCAGGTCACGGCCCTTTCAAGGCCGTAGCGCGGGTTCGAATCCCGCTGGGGGCATTGGCCCGCCGAAGTCCGCGCCCGTTCCGGGGGCATGACGACTCCGGCGGGGTACCGTCGTCCGAGAGTCGAGGGGAGCCGCGGCCGCGGGGGTCGGCCGCGGCGACGGGCTGCTTCAATGCAGGGGACCGGGCGGTTAGCTCAGTTGGGAGAGCACCTGCCTTACAAGCAGGGGGTCGGCGGTTCGAGCCCGTCACCGCCCACTGACCAATGTGAGAACCGGCACGCGAAAGCCTGGGTTAACGGCCGCCGCGGCGGCGGCCGAGGCGCGGTGGCGGGCACTAGATCGGAACGACGGTCAGCCCCTGAAGGATCGTCGGGCCCTGGACTCGAACGGGTACGACGACCTGGCCGCGTAGCTCGCGCTTGTCTCTCGCGGCCGTGCTTTCGATCGTGATCCCGAACGCCGTCGGCGAGATCCACAGCGGTGTCCGGAGGTCCGGGATCGCGAGCACGTAGAAGCCCGCGACGGGCTGACCGGACGCGGCAACCTTGCTGAGCGTGAAGCTCGGCGCATACGAGTTCCCGAGGGCATCGGTCACGTGGACGCTCCAGGCCTTCTTGGAGAGCCCGCTCACCGGCCGGCCGACGTCATCGGCCACGGACGCCTCTGCTCGAAGCTTCCAGACGGCCTGGGAGTCCTCGAGCTCGTGGCCTCCAATGCGGATGCCCGGTGGCTCGACGACGACCCACGCCGAGGCGGTGACCTTGACTTCGCTCACGCGGCGCTCCTTCGTTCGTTACACGGGACGGCGGCTGCGCCCTGGAGCGCCGAGTATGTCCGGTTCGCCGCGATCCCGCCCGAGCGGTGCGGGATGAGCGAGCTGCCCGAGATCCGAAACGAGCCTGCGCGGTTCAAGCTCGAACGAGCGGGTAGGTGCTGGCGTCCGGCATCGACGAGAGGGGATTCTCATGCGCCGCACGCTTCGCTCACTTGTCGTGGTGCTCGTCGTGGGGGTGGCGGCGCTCACCGGCCGGGTTGAGAGCCAGGCGAGCGCGGGGCCGCCGACCGCGATCGGCACCGGCGGTGCGGCCGCGACCGTGGACACGCTCGCGACGCAGGCCGCGATCGACACGCTGCGCCGCGGGGGCAACGCCGTCGATGCGGCCGTCGCCGCCGCCGGCGTCCTCGGAGTCACCGAGCCCTTCTCGTGCGGAGTAGGCGGCGGCGGCTTCATGGTCCTCTACCGCGCCGGCCACGGCCACAACCACGGCCGCCACCACGACGGCCGCGGCCACTACGGTCACTACCGCGGCCGCGGCCAGGTGATCACGATCGACGGCCGCGAGACCGCGCCGGCCGCGATGCGCCCGGATTCCTTCTGGGAGAACGGCGCGCCGCTTCCCTTCAACGAGGCGCGCTACAGCGGACTCTCCGTGGGCGTGCCCGGAACCGTCGAGACCTGGGCCGAGGCGCTCAGGCGCTACGGCACGATCTCGCTCGCAAAGGCGCTCGCGCCCGGGATTCGGGTGGCGCGCGGCGGCTTCGCCGTCGACCAGACGTTCTTCGACCAGATCCAGAGCAACGTGGACTGGTTCGACGACATCCCGGCGAGCGCGGACCTCTACCTCGACCCGGACGGCACCCCGCCCGACGTCGGCTCAGTCTTCCGCAACCCCGATCTCGCAGACACGTACGAGCGAATCGCCCACCGCGGGGCCAAGGGCTTCTACAGGGGCGAGATCGCAGAGGCGCTCGTCGACACCGTTCGAAACCCGGTCGTCTCGCCGACCGCCAACCACATCTGGCGCAGCGGGCTCATGACCACGCGCGACCTGAAGAAGTACACGGCGCCCGGGCGCCGGCCGACGCACGTCGCCTACCGCGGGCTCGACGTGTACGGGATGGGCCCGCCTTCGAGCGGCGGCTCGACCGTCGGCGAGGCGCTCAACATCCTGGAGGGCTACGCGCTCTCGGGGATGACGCGAGAGGCGGCGCTGCACCGCTACCTCGAAGCCTCGCGCTATTCCTTCGCGGACCGCGGCGCCTACCTCGCCGATCCGGCGTACTTCGACGTCCCGCTGAGGGGGCTCCTCTCCGACGGGTTCGCGGCCACGAGGCGGGCCCTGATCACGGAGACCGCTGCGACGAGCCCGGTCGCACCCGGGGATCCCTATCCGTTCAACGGCCACGGCGCGCACGGCAGCGTCCATGCCTCCACGACCGAGACGCGGTCCGGGACGACCACGCACATCACGACGGCCGACCGCCGGGGGAACGTCGTCGCGTACACCTTCACGATCGAGTCGACCGGCGGCGCCGGCCTCGTCGTCCCGGGATACGGGTTCCTCGCAAACAACGAGCTGACGGACTTCAACTTCGACTCGCTCACCCACCCGAACCGGGTGGAAGGCGGCAAGCGGCCCCGTAGCTCGATGAGCCCGACGATCGTCCTTCGGCACGGGAGGCCGCTGCTCTCGGTCGGCTCGCCGGGCGGATCGACCATCATCACGACCGTCCTCCAGATCCTCGTCGACCGGCTCGACCTCGGCCTGACGCTTCCCGGGGCCATCGCCGACCCGCGACTGAGCCAGCGGAACACGACGACGACCCAGGCGGAGCCGGCGTTCCTCACGACCACCGCGGCAGCCGCGCTGCAGGCGCGGGGACACGTGTTCAGCTCGACACCCGAGATCGGGGCCGCCACCGGCGTCGAGTTCCTGCGCGGCGGTCGACTGCTCGCCGCGGCCGAACCGGTGCGCCGCGGCGGCGGAAGCGCGATGGTGGTGAGGCCGAGCCCGAGCCCGTAGGCGCCGCTCGAGGTGTTTGCTCGCTGAACGACAAACCGTCCATCCAGGAGCGCCTGCGGGACTTCGGCGTCAGGAGTGGTCGCCCCGGTCCCCTTCCCAAGGCTCGCGACGCGGCCACCAGGCCGGGACCGCACGCCGATACGTCTCGTACTGCTCGCCGAACCGACGGCGGAGAGTCGGCTCCTCGAACCAGTGCACGAACGCCGCGACCGCGAGTGCGAACCCGGCGGCGTAGAGGAGCAGGAGCGGCCGGCCCAGTGCCAGGGCCTGCCCGACGATGGTTGCCAGGACCGCCAGGTACATGGGATTGCGAACGTAGCGGTAGAGCCCGCCGACGACGAGGCGTTCGGTCGGAGCGACGGGAGCGGGCGTCCCGAGTCCCTCTACGACGAAGCGCGCGAACGCGTTCAACAAGATGAGAACGCCGCAGGCGAGGAGGACGAAGCCCACCATGCGAAGGGGAAGCGGGTCCGGCTCGTGTATCTGCCAGCCCGTCAGCCACCACGGGATCAGGCCGGCGACGACGCCCGGCGCCAACACGAGGAACACCAGGCTGCCCACGGCTGCCCTCGCCTTCCGCACGTGGCCGATTCCGTTACCGGGAGCCGGCCGGCTCGTAGCCGCTCCGGGTGACCGGGCGCTCCGACCGCTCCCCGAGCAGAACGTACGTGGTCATCTCGCCCTTGCCCTTGACGACGACTCCCGTGCGCCGTTCGAGGACGAAGCCGTCCTTGAGCCGCCGATACGTTCGCTCGGTCACCTGGATCGCGCCGGGCGGGGCGTGAGACTCCATCCTGCTCGCCGTGTTGACGGTGTCCCCCCAGAGGTCGTAGCCGAACTTGGTCCGCCCGATGACGCCCGCGACGACCGGCCCCGAGTCGATACCGACGCGGAGGCTCAGGCCCGCCGCTGCCGGTAGCTCGGCAAGCGCCTGCCTCATGGCGAGCGCCAGCCGGGCGGCCGCCTCCGCGTGATCGACGCGCGGCGTCGGGATGCCGGCGGCGACCAGGTAGCCGTCGCCGATCGTCTTGATCTTCTCGAGGCCGTGGCGCGTCACCAGCTCGTCGAAGGCCGAGAAGATCTCGTCCAGGAGGACCACGACCTCCTCCGCGGGGAGTCGTTCCGCGGCGGGGGTGAAGCCCGTGATGTCGGCAAAGAGGACGGAAACCTCCTCGCTGCGCTCCGCGATGACCTCCTGCGAGATCTTCAGCCGCTCGGCGATGGGGCTCGGGAAGATGCTGAGAAGCAGGGCTTCCGACCGTTCTTGCTCCGCGGCCAGAAGCCGGTGCGCCCGGTCGCGGGCGCGAACGAAGTGCTCGAGCAGGGCGAACGTCGTGATCGACGGGCCGAAGATGTTCAGCGCGAAGAACCCGACGATGAGCCAGGATGGAATGTGCTCCGAGGGCTCGGGGAGCAGGCCGTCGATGGCCGCGGACAGGGCGACGAGGGCGAGGAAGGCTCCGAACCAGGCGATCGCCCGGCGGGGCCCGTAGAAGACGAGCGCGCCAAGCGGGGCGACGAACGCCCAGAGCGCGACGGCGCCGGATTCCACGAATCCTCCGAGGCTCCACTGGAGCAGAAAGGGGAGAGCGAGGAACATCGCGACCTGGGTCGCGCGGTAGGTGGCGTAACCCTTGGTCTCGGCGAACACTGCGAGCCCGATCACCGACGCGACCTGGTAGGCAAACGGAATGAGCGCCGAGCGCCAGAGCCCGAGGGCCGCGTACGTCGCGACCCAGATGAAGGACAGCATGGTGATCAGGAGCGAGGAGAGGACGAGGGCCGACTTGCGCAGACGCTCCTCGGGGGTGTCCGACGGGAGACAGCCGACTGCGGCTGCCCGCCCGACAGCCTTTCGCGCCCAGCCGCGAAGACTCATGCGCACGACTCTAGGACACGGCCGCGGCGTCCACCGCCACGGATGTTCGCCGAGGGCCGATGCCGCCGGACGGCCGGGAGCTTGTCGATCATCCCCCGAGTCCTTCGAGACCAGGGACGCATGCCCCGCGCGACGCCGAAAGGCCGCCCACGCGTACGGCTCGAAGGGAAGCCCCGAGCAGCGGGCCGGGCCGGGCCGTCCCGCGCAAACGTTCCAAGGATCACGTACCCGCCCGGCTTCGGCTCGTGCCAACTGACTCTCTCGGGCCCCGCGTTCTTCGTATGCGGTATCCCAGGGCTCGCTCACAGGCGTAGCTTGGCCCCGGAGCCTCCCGCCGTGCGTACACTCTCGGCGTGCTGGAACGGGCCGGCATGAGGATGCTTCCGATGGCCACGCGGGTTGGCGACCATGCTCCGATGGCCACGGCCTGCTGCAACGCCTGCCGCACCTGTATGACGAGCAACGTCCTTGCTGCGGTCATCGCCGCAGCGAGCGCTGCAGCGGCCGTCGCGATTCGGGCCGTCACGGGCCGCCCGACGAAGCGTCGCCCGCTCTAGCCGTCCGGCGCGGCTCGTAGCGTCTGACGCATGTTCGGGAGTCCCGCGCTCGAGATCGTCATCGGGCTCGTCTTCCTCTACTTCACCCTCGCCCTCATCTGCTCGACCGTGAACGAGGTGATCACGACCGCCGTCGGGCTGCGGGCCCAGTTCCTCCAGAAGGGCCTCATGAACCTCCTGAGCGGCGGACTCGACGACGAGGAGCGGAGCGCGGCGGCGAAGACGCTCACGGAGCTCTACCGCCATCCCCTCATGAACGCCCTGATCCGGCCGGGGAAGGGGCCCGACCCGGAGTTCGACCCGGCCCAGTTCCGCAAGTGGTGGCGCAAGCCGCGGTACCCTTCGTACATCCCGTCGCGCACGTTCGTGTCGGCGCTGACGAGCAAGCTCGGGGGTCTGCAGGAGACGCTCGCCGACGTCGAGGAGGCCGGGCGCGACGTCTCGCGCGCGGGCGGCGACGACGAGCTCGAGAAGGCGCGCAAGCGGTGGGAGGCGGCGACGGCCAAGGTGGAGAAGGTCCTCGGCGACGTCGACAACAGGGACCTCTCCGAGGCGCTGCTGGCGCTTTACCGGACGGCCGGCAAGGACGCAGCGGCGTTCAAGCACATGACGGCCCAGTGGTACGACGACGCGATGGAGCGCGTCTCCGGCTGGTACCGGCGGCGCATCCAGGTGATCCTCTTCGTCATAGCGACCTTCGTCGTGCTGCTCCTGAACGCGGACACGCTTGCGACCGGTCGCGTCCTCTGGCGCGACGACGCGGTGCGCGCGGCGGTCGTCACGCAGGCCGAGCAGGCGGCCAGCGAGGGAGCCGAGGCGGCGGATCCCGAAGCGGCCGTGCGGGAGCTCGACCTCCCACTCGGCTGGAACCTGACGTTCGGCGAGGGGCCGACCGACCTACCGAACGACACGATCGCCTGGCTCGCGAAGCTCGCCGGGCTGGCCCTCACGATCGTGGCGCTCATGTTCGGCGCGCCGTTCTGGTTCGACCTGCTGAGCAAGATCGTCCGCGTCCGGGCCACCGGCGCGCCGCCGCCCGTCACGGACGCGGTCCGCAAGGGCGAGGGCGAGCAGAGCCGCGCGGGGCCGGGCACATCCGTGGCCGGAAGCGCCTAGCGCCGCGTCGCCTGCGGCGCGACGGCCCCGCCGGCGAGGGCCTGCTCGGCGCTCAGCTCGGCCGAGCGGTCCCGGCCCGTCTTCAGCGGCACCTCTTTCAGGAACCACGACAGGACGAAGGGGATCGCCGCGAGCGCCATTCCCCAGAGGAAGACGCCGTGCAGCGCGTGCGCGAACGCCTCGAGGAAGTCCTGGTGGACCACGGGCGGCAGCTCCGCCGCCTGCGCGGGGCTCAGGTGCACGCCGCTGCCGAGCCGCTCGGTCACCGCGGGCGGGAACTGCGCCAGCTGGTCGGCCAGGCGCGACGCGAAGATCGCCCCGAAGATCGCGACGCCGAACGAGCCGCCGACCGAGCGGAAGAACGTCGCGGTCGACGTGACCACCCCGATCTCGTTCGGGCGCGCGTTGTTCTGGACGACGAGCACGAGCACCTGCATGACGAGGCCGAGCCCGATCCCGACGACGGCCATGTAGACGGACGCCAGCCACGGCGCCGTGTCGACCGTCAGCCGCGAGAGCAGGAACATCCCGAGGGTGAGGGTCGCGGTGCCGGCGATCGGGAACGGCCGGTAGCGGCCGATGCGGCTGATCACCCGCCCGGACGCGATCGAGGCGACGAGCAGGCCGGCCATCAGCGGGATCATTCGCAGGCCCGAGCTCGTCGCGCTCGCGCCGTAGACGACCTGGAGGTAGAGCGGGATGAAGATGATCGCGCCGAACATCGCCATGCCGACCGTGAAGCCCATCGCGACCGCGACGTCGAAGACGCGTGAGCGAAACAGCGTCAGCGGGATGATCGGCTCCTGCGCGCGCCGCTCGCGCCAGACGAACGCGGCGACGAGCACGACCCCGGCGGCGGCGAGCCCCACGATCGTCGGCGAGCCCCACGCGAGCTCGGTCCCGCCCCAGGCCGCCACGATGATCAGCGAGCCGACGCCGCCCGTGAGGAGCGCTGCGCCGAGGTAGTCGACGCGGTGCCGCGTGTGGGGCGTGCGCAGGTGGAGGCGGAAGACGACGATCGCGAGGGCGACGGCTCCGACTGGCAGGTTGACGTAGAAGATCCAGCGCCAGGAGAGGTTGTCCACGAAGAACCCGCCGAGCAGCGGCCCCGCCACGGACGCGACGGCGAAGACCGAGCCGATCAGGCCCATGTAGCGGCCGCGCTCCCGCGGCGGGACGATGTCGCCGATGATCGCCTGCGCCCCGACGAGGAGGCCGCCCGCGCCGACGCCCTGGAGCGCGCGGAAGCCGATCAGCTGCTCCATCGACTGGCTGAGCCCCGCGAGCATCGAGCCGCCGAGAAAGATGAGGATCGCCGCGAGGAAGACGGGCTTGCGCCCGTACATGTCGCCGAGCTTCCCGTAGATCGGCGTCGAGACGGTGGAGGCCAGCAGGTACGCCGTCACGACCCACGACAGGTGGTTGAGGCCGCCGAGCTCGCCGACGATGGTGGGCAGCGCGGTCGCGACGATCGTCTGGTCGAGCGCCGCGAGGAACATCCCGAGCATGAGCGCGGCGAACACCGTCCTGAGCGCCCGGCCGCGCAGACGGTCGGCGGCGGGCGCTCCGTCCTGCGGTCCTGCGCTCACCCCCTGGGCCATTCCCAAGGGGTAGCAGACGCGAGCCTTCGCGCTGCGGGGCCCGGGCTACGGGCGGAGGCGAGCGGCCCGCGGGCGGCGCACCGTCACGCGCAGCACTCGAGCGCGCGGCGCGCGCACCCGGAGCGACCGCGCCCCGAGGAAGACCGCGAACCCACCGGCCAGGCCGAGCGCCGGCTCCACCGACGCCAGGAGGACGACGACCGGCAGAGCCGACGCACCTGCGGCTGCATCACGAGGGGTCAACGAGGCGAGCGTAGGGCCGCCCCTGCAGCGCCCGGAAGGCCTCGTCACCGGCTCGACACCGGACCGGCACGAGGCCGGAACGTGGGTCAGCCCGGCGAAGGAGCCGGCTCGGCCACCGGGGGCTCGACGAGCCGGCCGCCCGCCATGGCGTACGTCTCGTCGCAGAGGCCCGCGAACTCCTCGTCGTGCGTGGCGACGAGGCAGGCGGTTCCCCGCTCGGCCGCGTCGCGAAGGGCCCGCACGACGGCGAGCGCCGAACCCGCGTCCTGGTGTCCGGTCGGCTCGTCGGCCAGGAGGATCTGCGGCTCGACCGCGAGGGCCCGGCAGAGCGCCGTGCGTTGCTGCTGGCCGATCGAGGTCTCGACGGGGGAGCGGGCGTGGAGCTCCTCGAGCGCGAGCGCACCCAGGAGCTCGTCGACCCGCGCACGACCCTCGGCCAGGCGGCCCGAGAGACGGAGCGGATACTCGACGTTCTCGCGCACGCTGAGCTCGGGCAGCAGCCCGAACCGCTGCGGCAGCAGCGCGACCTCGCCCCACGCGAGGCCCGGCACGCTCACCGTTCCCTCGTCGGGCGCCTCGAGGCCGCCGAGCAGGTTCAGGAGCGTCGTCTTCCCGGAGCCGGAGCGCCCCACGAGCGCGGCGAGCCGGCCGGCGCGGACGTCGAGCGAGACGCCGTTGACGGCGAGGAGCGTCTCGCGGCCGCGGTGGAACGACTTCCGCACGGCGCGGGTCGCGGCAACGGTCTCGCCCCCGTCGGGCCGGCGTCGCGCGAGGAGCTCGCGGCGCGCGGTCAGGTGGCCGAGGTCTTCCGGCTCCCGCAGGCGGCCGTGCTCGAGCTCGACCGCGACGTCGGCGGCAGCGCGGACGGCGCGGTCGTGCGTGGCGACGACCACCGCGACGCCGCGCGCGGCGAGCGCGCGCATCGCCTCGAGCAGGCCGGCGCTCGAGGGCGCGTCGAGCTCCGCGGTCGGCTCGTCCGCGACGACGAGGCCCGCCCCGGAGACGACCACCTGCGCGAACGCGGCCCGCTGCTGCTCCCCGCCCGAGAGCTGATCCGGCCGGTGGTCGCGGCGGCCGGCGATGCCGAGGAGCTCGAGCACCTCGTCCGCCGCGGCCGCGTCTGCCCCGGCCAGCTCGAGGTGCTCGGCGACCGTCAGGTACGGGACGAAGTTGTCCGACGGGCGCTGGAAGACGTAGCCCACCTGGTCCCGCCGGATCCCGCGGAGCGCCTTGGGCCCGAGCCCGCTGACCGCCGCGCGGCCGACGAAGACCTGGCCCGCGGTCGGCCGTTCGAGCGCGGCGAGGAGGCGAAGGAGGGTCGACTTCCCGCTCCCGGACGCGCCCACGATCGCCGTCACGGCCGCCCCGGGGATCTCCGCGTCGACCCCGCGGAGCGCGTGGACGGCGCCGCTCTCGGTCGCGTAGTCCTTGACGACCCCGACGCAGGCGGCCGCGCGCTCACTCGCCAAGTCGCAGCACCTCCGCGAGGTTCGCCCGGCCGGCCGCGCGGTTGGCGAGCGCGGCGCCGGCCAGCGTGACGAGCCCGAGCACGCCGAGCGCGACGAGCGCGTAGACGTACGGCGGCTCGAAGAGCGGCACCGGCGAGATGCTCGCGAGCGGCTCCACCCGGGTCAGGACGAGCCGGGCGGCGACGAGCGCCGTCCCCAGGCCGAGGGCGAACGCGGACAGCACCGCGAGCCCGAGCTCGAGCGCGAGCGCGCGCCGGT
>Ga0210115_1000460_pt1 | contig 11715 bp, 12 predicted proteins | sample MayberryNW_TuleB_2_FD_185526 | JGI IMG/M metagenome (GOLD analysis project Ga0210115, IMG submission 185526) | Wetland microbial communities from San Francisco Bay, California, USA, that impact long-term carbon sequestration - MayberryNW_TuleB_D2... | ecosystem: Environmental > Aquatic > Marine... | reverse complement strand
GGTAGCCGACGGAGACGCTCCGGGACGAGCGCGTGGCGAGGATGGCCCGCATCTGCAGGACGGGCGCGAGCGCCATCGCGACCCCCCAGGTCGCGGCGCCCACGGCGAGGTACGTGGTCAAGCGAAGCTCCTTTCGGACGACGAGGACGTGGGCGGTCCGGGCGTCAGCGAAAGTCGCCGCGGGCGCGGTCCTCGCCGTAGAGCGGCAGGCGGGTCGTGCACGTCACGCGGCCAGCTCCGCCAGCTCGCCGGTCCGGTCGAGGACGACCAGCTCGGTGTAGCCGCCTCGCGGCTCCCCGTCGATCACGACCTGGGGCACCGTCCAGCCGCCGGTCAGCTCCTCGAGGTGCGTGCGGAAGTCCGGCTCCTCGTCGATGCGGATCTCCTCGAACGGGATCCCGCGCTCCTCGAGGAGGATCTTCGCCCGGACGCAGTACCCGCACCAGGCCGTCGTGTAGAGCTTGATCTTCGCCATGTCGCTCAGGTGGGACGGTACCCGTCGGCGCGGCGATTTCCACTCCGGAGCCGTGTCTACACTGGCCGCGTGGCTGCCCGGACCTGGAAGACGGAGGCGGTCGTCCTACGCTCGATCCGCTACGGCGAGGCCGACCGCGTCCTCCACCTGTTCACCCTGGACCGCGGCCGGATCGGGGCGATCGCCAAGGGCGCGCGGAAGACGAGCTCCCGCTTCGGCGCCCGGCTCGAGCCGTTCTCGCACGTCGAGGTCGTGCTGCGCGAGGGCCGCGGCGAGCTGCACCTCGTCACGGGCGCGCACCTCGTGCGCTCGCACGACGCGACCCGGACCGACCCGTACCGGCTGGCCGTCGGCCACGTCGGACTCGAGGCGATGCTCCGGCTCTTCCTCGAAGGGGACGAGAACGACCGCGCCTTCCACGCGCTGACGCGGTTCCTCGACCTCCTGGACGACGCGCCCGCGCAGCTGCCCGCCCGTCCGGCGGTCGACCCGCTCCTTCTCTCGTTCCAGCTCAAGTTGCTCTGGCTCTCGGGGTACCTGCCGCACCTCACCGGCTGCGCCTCGTGTGGGGACGAGACGGCGCCGCTCGTCGGCTTCTCGGCCGCGGCCGGCGGAGGGGTGTGCACCGCGTGCGAGGCCGACGCGCTCCCGATCAGCGCCGCGGGGTTCGAGGGAATTCGCGCGCTGCTCGAGCGGCCGCTCGCGGATGCGGGCGGGGCGGGGCTCTCGGAGCGGGCCGGCCGGGACACGCTCCGCGTGGTCGAGGCGTCGTACGAGTACCACGGCGGCTTCCGGCTGCGGACGCTGGCCCAGCGCGCGTAGCTGCGTGCGAAGCGGCGACCGGTGCGGCGGCCCGGCCGCCTGTGGGCGGATCGGCGCAAAGCCGGCGCGCTCCCGTCACCCACCCGTGGCACGACGGCCGGTACGATCGATCGTGAGGGGTATCTCAGGGGGGTCCCCGGGGTTGGGTTTCACGCGCGTCTGACGTCTCTCGGATGCTCGTGGGCCCGGTGGTGGGGTCGGACGGGAACGCTCGAGCGGCGCCGGCGGGGGCCGCCGGGTCACGCCAGTAGGATCGCTCGGATGAGCGGGGCCCCGACCTACCAGGAGATGCTCCTCCGCCTCGAGCGGTTCTGGGCGGACTACGGCTGCGTGATCCAGCAGCCGTACCACACCGAGGTCGGCGCCGGAACCTTCAACCCGGCGACCTTCCTCCGCTGCCTCGGGCCCGAGCCCTGGAAGGCCGCCTACGTCGAGCCGTCGATCCGTCCGTCCGACGGCCGCTACGGCGAGAACCCCTACCGGTTCCAGCAGTTCTGGCAGTACCAGGTCGTCCTGAAGCCGGCGCCCGAAGACGTCCTCGACGTCTACTTCGAGTCGCTGCGCTCGCTCGGGATCGACACGACCGCGCACGACGTCCGCCTCGTCGAGGACGACTGGGAGGGGCCCACGCTCGGCGCCTGGGGGCTCGGCTGGGAGGTCTGGATCGACGGCCTCGAGTGCACGCAGTTCACGTACTTCCAGCAGCTCGGAGGCCTGGAGCTCGACCTCGTGACGGCCGAGATCACGTACGGCACCGAACGCCTGGCGATGTTCCTCCAGGGGAAGCAAAGCGCCTTCGACCTCGTCTGGACAGAGGGCGTCACGTGGGGGGACGTCTTCCGCGAGAACGAGCGGGAGTGGTCGGTCTACAACTTCGAGGAGGCCGACGTGCCGCTGCTCGTCCGGCGCTTCGAAGCGCACGAGCGCGAGTGCGAGCGGCTGCTGGCGCGGGACGAACCCCTCCCGCTGCCCGCCTACGACGCGGTGCTCAAGTGCTCCCACGCCTTCAACCTGCTCGACGCGCGCGGCGCGATCTCGGTCACCGAACGCGCTGCCTACATCGCCCGGGTCCGTCACCTCGCGCGCCGTGTCGCGCTCGCGTACCTCGCCGGCCGGCAGGTGCCCGAGGAGGAGCATGCCGACGCTCCTCTTTGAGATCGGCTGCGAGGAGCTTCCCGCGGCCGCGTGCGAGGCGGCCACGCTCCAGCTCCCCGAGCTCGTCGCGCGCCACGTGCCCGGCGGGGGCGAACCGCACGTCTTCGTGGGGCCGCGACGGCTTGCGTTCCTCGTCGACGACGTGCCCGAGCGGGAGGACGACCGGGTCGAGCGCCGCCGCGGCCCGTCCGAGGCGATCGCGTTCGGCGAGGACGGAACGCCGACGAAGGCCGCCGAGGGCTTCGCCCGCTCGAGCGGCGTCTCCGTCGAGGCACTCGAGCGCGCGGACGGCTTCGTCTGGGCCGAACAGCGCGTGGAGGGACGCACCGCCGCCGAGCTCCTGCCGGAGGCGCTCGCGCGGGTCGTGACGGGCCTCGCCTTCCCGAAGACGATGCGTTGGGACGCGAGCGGCCTGCGGTTCGCGCGACCGCTTCGCTGGCTCTGCGCGAAGCTCGACGCCGAGACGATCGCCGTCGCGCTGGGCAGCGTGCCCTCGGGCGGCACGTCGCAGGGGCACCGGTTCACCGCGGGCGAGGTCGAGATCGCCCAGGCATCCGAGTACGCCGACCGTCTGCGCGAGGCCGGGGTCGAGCCCGATCAGCGGCTGCGCCGCGAGGAGATCGTCCGGGCGCTCGACGACCTCGGCGAATGGCACGATCCGACTGGCGTCCTCGGCGAGGTCGTCCACCTGGTCGAGCGCCCGCTCGTGCTGACAGGCGCGTACGACGAGCGCTTCCTGGAGCTGCCGATGCGCGTGATCGAGACGGTCATGCAGGCACACCAGCGCTACTTCCCGCTCGGGCCCGCGCGGTTCGCGTTCGTCGCGAACGGGGGCGATCCGGACGTGATCCGCGCGGGAAACGAGAACGTCCTCGCGGGCCGCCTCGACGACGCGGCCTTCTCCTACGCGCGCGACCTCGAACGTGGGCTGGACGCGATGCGCGAGTCGCTGCCGGCGATCACCTTCCACGCGCGGGCGGGCAGCTTCGCCGACAAGGCCGAACGGCTCGAGAAGCTCTCCGGCCTGCTCGGCGGCGGCGACGCGTCGCGCGAGGCGGCGCGGCTCGCGAAGGCCGACCAGGCGTCCTCGATGGTGCACGAGTTCCCCGAGCTCCAGGGGTTCATGGGAGCGGAGTACGCGCGGCGGGCCGGCCTCCCCGAGGCGGTCGCGGCCGCGATCGAGGAGCAATACCGGCCGGCCGGCGCGGGTGACGAGCTGCCGCAGACGGCGGCCGGACGTGTGCTCGCGGCCGCGGACCGCGTGGACAACCTCACGACGGCGTTCGCGCTCGGGGAGCGCCCGACCGGCTCGCGCGACCCGTACGGCCTGCGGCGGGCGGCGATCGGCCTCTGCCGGCTCGCCGTCGAAGGCGGGCTCGAGATCGACCTGGCCGCCCTCGTCCGCCGCGACCTCGAGCTGCTGACGCGCCAGTCGGCCGAGGTGAGCGACGATCCGTCCGACGTCTGGGACTTCGTCCTCGAGCGGCTCGAGGGCCTGCTGGACGTCCCGGTCGAGTTCGTCCGGGCGGCTCGGGCGTCCGGGCTGCGGGAGATCGGCGCCGTCGCGCACCTCGCGACCACGCTCGCGGCCGAGGCCGACTCGGAGGCATTCGCCGGCGCCTACACGGCCTTCGACCGGGCGAACCGCCTCGCCGGCCGGGCCGACGGCGCGGCCGCCGCACTGGACACCCGCCTGACGGTCGAGCCGGCGGAGGACGCGCTCGTCGAGGCGCTCGCACGCGCAGGGCCGCGGATCGAGTCGGCCGTGGAGGCAGGCGACTTCGGGACGGCGCTCGACGCAGCTGCCGAGCTGGGCCAACCCGTCGACCGGTTCTTCGACGAGGTGCTCGTCATGGCCGACGACGCCGCCATCCGCGCGAACCGCCTACGGCTCCTGCTCGACGTCCGCGACGCGGTCGGCCTCCTCGGCGACCTGTCCCAGATTCCCCGCTGACGCGAACGAGGCCGCGCCCGCCCTCGCTCGGGCGGGGCGTGGGCCGGGGTACGCTCCCGCCGTGAGCGATCCCGTCGAGCTGCACGTCGTCTCCGACTCGACCGGCGAGACGGCCGCCAGGCTGGCCGGCGCCGTCGAGGACCAGTTCCCGGACCTCGAGTTCGACATCGTCCGGCACCCGCGGATCATGAGCGCGGACGACGTCCAGCTCTCGGCCGCCCGCGCCCGTGGCCGGCGCGCCGTCATGATCTACACGCTCGTCCACCCGGGCTTCCGGGAGGCGATGCGGACGCTCTGCCGCCGCTACCGGGTGCACTACTGCGATCTGCTCGGCCATCCGATCGACGCGGTCACCCGGGTTTCGGGCCTGCCGGCGCGCATGGAGCCCGGCGCGAGGCCGATCCTCGACTCGGCGTACTTCAAGCGCATCGCGGCGATCGAGTTCGCCGTGCGCTTCGACGACGGGGTTGCGCCGCACGGGCTGCACGAGGCCGACATCGTCCTGGTCGGCGTGTCCCGCAGCTCGAAGACGCCGCTCTCGATCTACCTCGGCTACCTCGGCTACAAGACCGCCAACGTCCCGATCGTCCGCGGGATCGAGCCGCCGGAGGAGCTGTTCACGCTCGACCCCCCGAGGATCGTCGGCCTGACGATCGACGCGGAGACCCTCCACGGGATCCGCGCAGTCCGGGCGCGGGCGATGCGGAGCCCCAAGCGCTACGCGGAGCTCGTCGAGATCTACGAGGAGCTCGAGCACGCCGAGGCGATCCACCGGCGGCTCGGCTGCCCGGTCCTCGAGGTGTCGAACCAGGCCATCGAGGAAACCGCCCACCGGATCATCCGCCTGGTCGAGCAGCGCAAGCTCGAGGCCAGGGCCGCCTCCGCATGAGCACGCAGAAGAATCCCATCCCGACGTACTACTGGCCGATCTGGATGGCGACGCTCGGCGTGGCGCTCGTCGTCTTCTACGGAATCCTGACGCCCGTGTGGATGGCCATCCGAGGCGTGGCCTGGCTCAGCGAGCATCCGCTCTTCCGCGGCCGCGGGTGAGCTCGTTTCCGGCCGCCGCGCGCGGGTAGGAGCGGGGCAGGCAACCAGGGGGACGCGAAATGCTGGACCGCGAGACAAGCAGCATCGGAGGCATGCGCGTGACCGACGACGTGATCGGCTACGACGTCGAGGGCCGAGGCGAACGACTCGGCCGGGTCGACCGCGTGAGCTACGACGGCACGTGGGCGGTCGTCTCGACGGGTCGTCTGCGCGGCAAGACCTACGCCGTCCCGGCCCGCGAGATCCGGCTCGTCGACCCCGAGAGCGAGGCGATCCTCGTGGACATCTCGAGGCAGGAGCTCGAGGAGTCGCCGCGCTACGACGCGCACGACGGCTTCGACGACGGATACGAGGAGGCCTTGCGCTCGTACTACGGCTCGCTGAGGGCCGGGCGCTCCCGCTAGGTCGCGCGCCGGCATCCGTTGCGCTTTGCGTGGCCCGCGGGCCAGGTGGGAAGATGCCCGCGGGATGCCGACGTACGTCTACAGCTTCGCGGAGGGCTCCGCCGCCGGGCGGGAGCTGCTCGGCGGCAAGGGGATCGGGCTCGCCGAGATGACCGCGCTCGGGATCCCCGTCCCCGCCGGCTTCACGGTCACGACCGAGGCCTGCGTCGCGTACATGACGGGCAAGGCGTTTCCCGACGGCCTCGCGGACGAGATCGCGGAGCACGTAGGCCGTCTCGAGGAGCAGACCGGCAAGCGCTTCGGCGATCCCGCCGACCCGCTCCTCGTCTCGGTGCGCTCCGGGGCGGCCATCTCGATGCCCGGGATGATGGACACGATCCTGAACCTCGGGCTGAACGACGTCGCCGTCGAGGGCCTCGCGTCGGCGACCGGCAATCCGCGCTTCGCATACGACGCGTACCGCCGGCTCGTGCAGATGTACGGGGACGTGGTCGCCGGCGTCGACGGATACCGCTTCGAGGACGAGCTCGAGCAGCTCAAGGAGCGGAGCGGGGTTGCGCAGGACGTCGACCTCACGGCGGACGACCTCCGCGAGCTCGTCGAGCGCTTCAAGGCGATCTACCGCGACGGGGCCGGCGAGGACTTCCCTCAGGACGCGCGCGCCCAGCTCGACCGCTCCGTCCGCGCCGTCTTCGACTCGTGGGAGACGCCGCGGGCGCAGGTCTACCGGCACGCGCACGGGATCCCGGACGATCTCGGTACGGCGGTGAACGTCGTCCAGATGGTGTTCGGCAACAAGGGCGAGACCTCGGGCACCGGCGTCTGCTTCACGCGCGACCCGTCGACCGGCGAGCCGGGCATCTGGGGCGAGTTCCTCACGAACGCGCAAGGCGAGGACGTCGTCGCCGGCATCCGGACGCCCGAGCCGATCGCCCGCATGGAGGGCGCGCTGCCCGACGCCTACGCCGAGCTTGCGGGCATGCTCAGGCGGCTCGAGGAGCACTACCGCGAGATGCAGGACGTCGAGTTCACCGTCGAAGACGGGCGGCTCTACATCCTCCAGACGCGCACCGGGAAGCGAACCGCCAACGCGGCGCTCCGCATCGCGGTTGAGATGGTCGACGAGGGCCTCATCTCGCGCGAGGAGGCGATCGTCCGGATCGAGGCCGACCAGCTCGACCAGCTCCTGCATCCGATGATCGACCCGAAGGCGCGCTACGAGCCGGCCGCGAAGGGGCTGAACGCCTCGCCCGGCGCGGCAAAGGGCGCGATCGCGCTCGACGCCGACACGGCCGAGGAGCGCGGCCGCGCGGGCGAGGACGTGATCCTCGTACGCCGCGAGACGACGCCCGACGACATCCACGGGCTCATCCAGGCGCGGGGCGTCCTGACGGCGCACGGCGGCATGACCTCCCACGCGGCCGTCGTCGCGCGCGGCATGGGGAAGCCGTGCGTCGCCGGCTGCGAGGGGCTTGCGATCGACCTCTCCGCCCGCACGATCACGATCGGCGGCCGCACGCTCCAGGAGGGCGACACGATCACGATCGACGGCGGCTCGGGCCACGTGATCCTCGAGGACGTGGAGCTCGTCCCGCCGCAGATCAACGAGCACTTCGAGACGATCCTCGTCTGGGCAGACGACGCCCGGCGCCTCAAGGTGCGCGCGAACGCCGACACGCCCGCCGACACCGCCAAGGCGCGCGAGTTCGGCGCGCAGGGGATCGGCCTCTGCCGGACCGAGCACATGTTCATGGCCGAGGACCGGCTGCCGCTCGTCCGCGCCATGATCCTGGCGTCCGGGGACGAGGAGCGCCGCGAGGCGCTCGCGAGGCTGTTGCCGCTCCAGCAGGAGGACTTCGAGGGCATCTTCGAGGCGATGGCCGGGCTGCCGGTCACGATCCGGCTCCTCGACCCGCCCCTGCACGAGTTCCTGCCGCCGCTCGAGGAGGCCGAGTCGCCGCAGATGGCCGCCCGCATCCGCGCGCTCACCGAGGCGAACCCGATGCTCGGCACGCGCGGCTGCCGGCTCGGGCTCATGTACCCGGAGATCTACGCGATGCAGGTGCGGGCGATCGTCCGCGCTGCACTCGCGGTCGAGGAGCGCACCGGGGACGCCCCGCTCGTCGAGATCATGCACCCGCTCGTCGGCTTCGCCGAGGAGCTCAGGCGCCTGCGCGAGCTGACGCTCGACACGGCGTCCGCGGAGATGGAGCAGGCCTCACGCGAGATCGAGTACCTCGTGGGCACGATGATCGAGCTGCCGCGCGCGTGCATCCGCGCCGACGAGATCGCCGAGTACGCGGACTTCTTCTCCTTCGGGACGAACGACCTGACCCAGACCGCGCTCGGGTTCTCGCGCGATGACGCCGAGCAGGGCTTCCTGACGCATTACCTCGAGGTGGACGTGCTCACCGAGAATCCGTTCCAGCACCTCGACACGAGCGGGGTCGGCGACCTGATGCGGATCGCCGTCGAGCGCGCCCGAGCGGTGAAGTCGGGGCTCAAGCTCGGCATCTGCGGCGAGCACGGCGGGGACGCGGCCTCGATCGCGTTCTGCCACGACCTCGGGCTCGACTACGTGAGCTGCTCGCCCTACCGCGTGCCGCTCGCGCGCCTGGCGGCCGCGCAGGCGGCCCTCGCCGAGTCCGGCCTGAAGGTCGTCGCGGTCGGCGGCTGATCCCGGTCGTAGGGGCGAGGCATGCCTCGCCCCTAGCCGCGTGAGGCATCGTGCGGAGGATCAGGCGTAGCCGCGGACGCGCAGGTACGCGACGAGCAGGCTGCCGACCAGGACCCCGGCGAGGCCGAGGATGGTCACGGCGTCGATCCGCGAGTACGCCGGATGGCCGCGCGAAAAGTGCATGAGCGCGAGCACGGCGAGCGCCCCGCCGGCCAGGCCGCCGAGGTGGCCGCCGAGCGAGATGTTCGAGAGAAACAGCGAGAGGGCGAGGTTCAGGACGATCACGCCGAGGGCCGCGCCGCCGAAGACGGCGATGCCGCGCCGCTCGAGGATGAAGCCCGCGCCGAGGATCCCGAAGACCGCGCCGGACGCGCCGACGGTGTAGACCTCCGGGCTGAGCAGGAGCGCCCCGGCCGCGCCGGCGACGAGCGAGAGGACGTAGACGATCAGGAAGCGCGCGCGTCCGAGGAGCGCCTCGAGCGGGCCGCCGAACCACCAGAGCATCAGCATGTTGAAGCCGACGTGGATGAGGTTGACGTGCAGGAAGCCGGAGGTGACGAGCCGATACCACTCCCCGTCCGCGACCAGCGGGCCGTAGAGGGCGCCCCGCTGGACGATCTCGCTGTTCACCGCGTTCGTCGCGCCGCCCTGGGCGATCTCGACCAGGAAGACCGCCACGTTGATCGCGATCAGGGCCTTCGTGACGATCAGGCCGCTCGTGTCGCCCGCGGCCGTGCGGGCGCGCTTGGTCGCCCGGCGAACGCCGGTCGGCTGGCCCGCGCACTCGGGGCACTTGATCCCGACCGCCGTCTGCACCATGCAGTCCGTGCAGATGGGCCGCTCGCAGTTCGAGCAGCTGACGAGCGTCTCGCGGCCCGGGTGGCGGTAGCAGACCATGGTCTGCTCGGTCGTTGCCATCCGCCGATCGTATCGGCGGCCTGTAACGTCACGCGCCGTGCGCGTCCACGTCGCCTTCACGCCGTCCGAGGCCGCGTCGGCCCCGACCGGCATCGTCGTCGACGTGCTGCGGGCCACCTCGACGATCGCCCAGGCGCTCGCGTCGGGTCACGAACGCGTCCTCTGCTGCGCCGAGATCGAGGAGGCGCAGGCGCTCCGCTCGAGCGAGGGCGTCGGGCTCCTCGCGGGCGAGCGGAAGTGCGTGCGGATCCCCGGCTTCGACCGCGGCAACTCGCCGAGCGAGTTCACGGACGGCGCGGGCGAGACGGTCATCCTCACGACCACGAACGGCACGCGCGCGCTCGTCACGGCCACGCTCGCCTGCGAACGCGTCCTGGCCGCGAGCCTCCTCAACCTGCGGGCGGTCGTCGCGGCCGCGCGTGAGGCGGGCGACGACCTGGCGATCTTCTGCGCCGGGGTGAAGGGCGAGTTCGCCATGGACGACGCGTACGTCGCCGGCCGGCTCGTCGAGCTGCTCGGCGGCGAGGGCTCCGACGCGGCGGCGGCGGCCGTCCGGCTGGCCGGATCGTTCGCGACCGCGGAGGACGGCCTGCGGGCGAGCCAGAGCGCGCGCAACCTCGTGAACGCGGGGCTCGAGGAGGACATCGCCTGGTGCGCGCGCGAGAGCGTCCTCGACGTGGTCCCGCGCGTCGCCGGACGCCACGGCCCGGCCGTCGAGCTGCTGGCCTAGCGCCGCCCCCCGCGGAACCCGAACGCGGCGACGGGGATCGTGGCGAGGAACGCGAAGAACGCGACGACGATGCCCGACGGCACGATCGCGTGATCCGTGACCGTCGTCGTCACGATGTTCGTCCCGTAGACGCACGACAAGGCCACGGCGATCCACATGGAGGCGATCGCGAAGGCCGTGTACGCGTGCCGGAGCTCGAGGCCCTCGAAGCGATTTTGGCGCTCGTGCGGGGCGTCGAATGGCACCGGTGCGGTGGTCATGGCCCCTCCTTTCGGTTGTCACCGCGAGCGTCCCAGGCACGCACGGGCCCGCCATCGGGCCGAACCCGCACCGCGCCTGCCCGGAACTACCGATCCACGACCCGTAGGGGGAGGGATGGGCCCGCGTCCTGCCGGCGACGTAGGGGCCGGGCCAGCCCGGCCCCTACGCCCAGGTCGGTAGGGGCGAGGCCTGCCTCGCCCGCGTTCTGCCCGCCCCCGACCGGCGGACGCGTCGGGCCCCCGTAGGGGCGAGGCTTGCCTCGCCCGCGCCCGGCCCGGCGCCTACCGGTTGTGGCTCACGACCTCGACGTTCGTGCCGTCGGGGTCGAGGACGAAGGCGGCGTAGTACCCCTCGTGGTAGACCGGCCGTTCGCCGGGAGCGCCGTTGTCGCGGTAGCCGGCCGCGAGGGCGTCGCGGTGGAAGGCGTCCACCGTCGCGTTCTCCCCGGCCGGGAAGGCCATGTGCAAGCCCTCGGTCGGCTGCGCGCCCTCGGTGACCGAGAACGACGCGCCCCCGGCGGCGAACTGCACACGGTGGCCGAGATCCCGCCTGAGCGCGAACCCCGCGTGCCGGGCCACCAGGTCGTAGAAGCGCCGCGATGCCGCGACGTCCGCGACGCGGATCCAGAGGTGGTCGATCCCGGCGGCGCGCACCGCTCCGTAGTTCACGGCCTCGACGCTGTTCCCGTCAGGGTCGAGGAGGAAGCCGCCGTAGTAGTCGTCCCGGTACTGCGGCCGCGGGCCGGGCGAGCCGTCGCTCCAGTAGCCGGCCCCGATGCCGGTCCGGTGGAAGGCGTCGACGTGGTCGCGCGAGGGCGCGGCGAACCCGATGTGCAGCCGTCGCGTGACGGGCTTCTCCGCGTCCGCCTCCGCGAGTGAGAAGTCGCCCCACTCGACGAACGACTCGTCCGCGTAGGTCTTCTCGATCCCGAGCGTGGGGAGGACGGTGTCGAGGAACCGCTCCGACGCGGCCCGGTCCGACGCCCGGATCGTCACGTGGTCGAACACGGCGCCAGCGTACCCGCGCTCACACGCGCGATTACGCCGATGGCGGTGCCGACGTGCGCCGGCGCATCTAGGCCGGCAGCCGGGCCTCGACCGTCGCGCGCGGCGCGGTCATCGTCACGGAGACGAGCCGGTACTCGTAGCCGAGCTGCTCGTTCAGCCTCCGCATGCCCTCGTTTCCGCGCTGCGTCCACGTGACGATCTCGCGGAGCCCGTTCTCGGCCGCCCAGGCGAGCTCCGCCTGCTTGAGGGCGCGGGCGATCCC
>Ga0210115_1000459_pt1 | contig 11717 bp, 10 predicted proteins | sample MayberryNW_TuleB_2_FD_185526 | JGI IMG/M metagenome (GOLD analysis project Ga0210115, IMG submission 185526) | Wetland microbial communities from San Francisco Bay, California, USA, that impact long-term carbon sequestration - MayberryNW_TuleB_D2... | ecosystem: Environmental > Aquatic > Marine... | reverse complement strand
GGGACGGAGGGGCCGAGAGCACGGATGAGCTCGAGGGAGCGGCCCGCCCCCTCCGGCCGGCCCGGGCCGGGGGAGACGACCACGCGGTCCGGGGCGAGTGCCGCGGCCTCCGCGGGTGAGGCCTCGTCGCTCCGGCGCACGACTACCTCGGCGCCCAGCTCCTCGAGCAGGTGGACGAGGTTGTAGGTGAACGAGTCGTAGTTGTCGACCACGAGCACCAGCACACGATGAGTGTGCCTGCGACCTCGCGGTCGCAAGGCGGCCGCCTTCAGGGTGTGCCTGCGGAAGTGCTAGGTAGGCTGGCCTCGATGAGCCGATCGGTCATCGTCTCCGCGGTGCGGACGCCGTTCGGGCGCCTCGGCGGCGGCCTCGCGCGAGTGCCGGCGACGGAGCTCGGCGCGACCGCGATCCGTGCCGCGCTCGAGCGCGTCGGCCTCGAGGGCGGCGAGGTCGAGTACGTGATCATGGGGCAGGTGCTGCAGGCCGGGGCCGGCCAGGCGCCCGCGCGCCAGGCTGCAGTCGCGGCCGGGATCCCGAAGGAGGTCCCCGCGGACACGATCAACAAGGTGTGCGCGTCCTCGATCCGCGCGCTCGAGATCGCCGATCTGATGATCCGCGCCGGCGGCCACGAGCTCGTCGTGACGGGCGGGATGGAGTCCATGTCGAACGCGCCGTACCTGCTGCCGAAGGCCCGCTTCGGCTACCGGCTCGGGAACGGGGAGGTCGTCGACCACATGGTCTTCGACGGCCTGACCTCCACCTTCGACGGGCTGCACATGGTGCAGCAGGCCTCGAACGTTTCGCGCGAGCTCGGGATCACCCGCGAGGAGCAGGACGAGTGGGCGCTCCGCTCGCACGAGCGCGCGGCGGCCGCCCAGGACGAGGGCAGGTTCGACGACGAGATCGTGCCCGTCGGCGAGGTGACCGCCGACGAGGGCATCCGGCGTGACACGACGCTCGAGAGGCTCGCCGCGCTCCGGCCCGTCTTCGACCCCGAGGGCACGACGACGGCCGGCAACGCGCCGGGTGTCAACGACGGCGCGTCGTGCGTGGTCGTCTGCTCCGAGGAGCTCGCGGGGCGCCGCGGCCTCGAGCCGCTGGCGACGATCCTCGCGCAGGGCTACGTGGCGGACGACTTCGCGTACCTTGCGCGGACGCCCGCGCGTGCCGGGGAGCAGGCGCTCGCCCGGGCGGGCAAGGCCATCGGCGACGTGAAGCGCGTCGAGATCAACGAGGCGTTCTCGTCGGTCGCGAAGAACTCGACCCGGATGCTGGGCGCCGACGAGGCGATCGTGAACGTGAACGGCGGCGCGATCGCGCTCGGGCACCCGATTGGCGCCTCGGGCGGGCGCATCGTGACGACGATGGTGCACGAGCTCCGCCGCCAGGGCGGCGGGCTCGGGCTCGCGGCGATCTGCTCGGGCGGCGGGCAGGGCGACGCGCTCCTGATCGAGGTCTGACGTCGCAACCTCCGTGCTCGTTGCTTCGTGCGCCCGAAATCCCCAAGTTACAAGGTGTAACTTGAGGTGCGACATCCGGCTCTCCTGGGCCGACAGGGAACGATCCGAGTTGCAGCGGCGGTCAAGTTGCAACTTGTAACTTGGGCCTGTTGACCTTCCGCTTCAGGATCGGCGCCGCGGTCGCCGCGCTCGCCGGGATGCTCGCGCTCTCGGCGCTCGCGTTCGCCGGCACCGCCGCCGCGTGCGTCTGCACGGGTGGCTCGATGGCGGAGCGCCTCGACGCCGCGGACGCCGCGGTGGTCGCCCGTCTCGTCGACTCGAAGGATGCGCTCTCCTCGCCGACCCGGCGGGTCCTCACGTTCGAGGTCGAGCAGCGCGTGAAGGGCGACGTCGGACGACGCGTCGACGTGCGCAGCCCGAGCGGCACCGACTGCGACCTCGAGGTCCACGAGGCGCAGACGATCGGCCTTCTGCTCACGAAGATGCCGGACGGCGAGTGGCTCGGTACCCAGTGCAGCGTCGTCGATCCCGGGGAGCTCGTGGCCGCCGGCGGTGAGCCACGCGGCGGCACGATCAAGGTCGGGATCGGGATCGTCATCCTGGGCCTCGTCCTGCTCTTCGCGAGCTACCGCCTCCGGCGCGGCCTGCGGCCGCAACTGCCTGGCGCGCCCGAGCCCTAGACTCCGCCGCGATGGCATTTGCGCACGTGCTCGTGGTGGGAGCGGGCCAGATGGGAGGCGGGATCGCCCAGGTGGTGGCGGCTTCCGGCCGTCGGGTGTCCCTCCACGACACCGTCCCGGGAGCGATCGAGCAGGCGCTTGTGAGGATGCAGCGGAGCCTCGAGAAGCTCGCGGAGAAGGGCGGCGGTGATCCCGCGCAAGTGCTCCAGCGCGTGTCGGCGGCCGACGTTCTCGTCGCAGCCGACCTGATGATCGAAGCCGTCGTCGAGGACGCGAGCGTGAAGGAGGAGCTCTTCCGAAGGGCCGACGGCGTCCTGCCACCGACGGCGATCCTCGCCTCGAACACCTCCTCGATCCCGATCACGACACTCGCGGCGGCGACCTCCCGGCCCGAGCAGGTGATCGGCATGCACTTCTTCAACCCGGTCCCGGTGCTGAAGCTCGTCGAGGTGATCCGCGCGGTGCAGACCTCCGACGAGACGGCCGCGGCGATCGTCGCGCTCGCGGAGGACCTGGGGAAGGTGCCCGCAGAGGCCCGCGACTTCCCGGGCTTCGTCTCCAACCGCATCCTGATGCCGTTCCTGAACGAGGCGGCGTACGCGCTGATGGAAGGCGTGGCGGAGCCGCAAGCGATCGACACGATCGCGAAGCTCGGCTTCGCGCACCCGCTCGGGCCTCTCGCGCTCGCCGACCTGATCGGCCTCGACACCTGCGTGGCGATCATGGAGGTGCTGCACGAGGGCCTCGGGGATCCGAAGTACGCGCCGTGCCCGCTCCTGCGGCAGTACGTCGCCGCCGGCCGCCTCGGCCGGAAGTCCGGGCGCGGCTTCTACGAGTACGACTGACGTGGACCCGCGGGTCGCCGCCGAGCTTGCGGCCCAGGAGGGCGCAGACGGGGAGTTCGTCGACGCGGTGTTCCAGCTCGTGCTCCGGCGGGCACCCGACGAGGAGGCGCGCGAACGAGCCCTGGAGAAACTCACTGCGGGAACGCTCTCGCGGGCCACGCTCGTCCACGAGCTCGTCACGAGCGCCGAGCACGGTCGCATGCGCGACCTCGACGACGCCGTCGCGCTCGGCCTCGGCGCACGCGCGCGCGGGGAGCGGCTCCGGTGGCTGGAGGCGCCCCCGGGCACCGACGAGCGGGTCGTCGAGGTCCCGTGGGTGCTCTCACGGCTCGTCTCGGTGGGGCGCGTGCTCGAGGTCGGCTACGCCTACGCCGAGCCGGCGTACCTCGCCGGCCTGCTCCGATCCGGGGTCGAGCTCGTCGGCGCCGATCCGGCGACCCGGGAGGTGGACGGAATGGAGACCGTCGAGGCCGACGTCTGCGATCTTCCGTTCGCTGCGGCCTCGCTCGACCAGGTGCTGCTCGTGTCCACGCTGGAGCACGTGGGCGCGGACAACACCGCGTACGGCATCGAGGCGACTACTGACGAGAGCGCCCGGCTCCGGGCGCTCCGCGAGGTCTCGCGCGTCCTGCGGCCCGGCGGCAGCCTGCTCGTGACGACGCCGCTCGGCGAGCCGGGAGACCACGGCTGGTTCCGGCAGGAGGACGAGAGCGGCTGGCTCGAGCTGTACGCCGGCGCGGGGTTCTTCGTCGAGGACGTCGAGGCCTACGAGCTCCTGACGGAAGGCTGGCGCGCGAACCGCTCGTTCCGCCCCGAGGGCGTCCGCTACGGCGAGCGAGGCCCGGCGGCGTCGGCGGTGCTCTGCGTCGACCTGCGACCGGGAAGGCTCCGCCGCCTGCTGACGCCTTCGGGGCTACGCGTCGCGTCGCGACGTAGAGCGGGCCGGGCGTATCGCCGCGTGCGGCGCGACCTATAGTCCGGGCGGTGGACTTCGAGCTCACTGCCGACCAGCGCGAGATCCAGGGACTTGCGCGAGACCTCGCGCAGGCGGAGATCGTCCCGAACGCGGCCGCCTGGGATCGTGAGCACCGCTTCCCGGACGACCTCTACCCGAAGCTCGCCGAGCTCGGTCTCATGGGCGTGTGCGTCCCCGAGGAGTACGGCGGCGCGGGCGCCGACTTCCTGTCGTACATCCTCGTGCTCGAGGAGCTCTCGAGGGGCGACGCCGGAGTGGGGGTCACCGTCGCGGTGCACACGAGCGCCACAACGCTGCCGATCCTCACGTTCGGCACCGAGGAGCAGCGCGCGCGGTTCGTGCCTCCGCTCGCACGCGGGGAGCAGATCGGCGCGTTCGCGCTCACCGAGCCCGGCGCGGGATCCGATGCCGGCTCGCTGCGAACCTCGGCAGTCAGGACCGCCGACGGGTGGTCGATCAGCGGCTCGAAGCAGTGGATCACGAACGGCTCGCGCGCAGGGACGTTCGTCCTCTTCGCGCGTACGGACGCGGAGACGGCCGGTGCGCGCGGCGTCTCCTGCTTCGTCCTCGACGCCGATCACGTCCGGGTGACGCGCGAGGAAGAGAAGCTGGGGCTCAACTCCTCGACCACGTCGGACCTCGTCCTCGAGGGCGCCGAGGTCGGCCGTGACCGGCTCCTGCACGAAGAGGACCGTGGCTTCCGGGTCGCGATGGCCACCCTGGACGGCGGGAGGATCGGGATCGCTGCACAGGCCCTCGGGATCGCGCAGGCGGCGTTCGACGTCGCGAGCGCGTACGCGCAGGAGCGCGAGCAGTTCGGTCGGCGGATCGGGGACTTCCAGGCGATCCAGTGGAAGCTCGCCGACATGGCGACCGAGATCGACGCGGCGCGTCTGCTGACGTACCGCGCGGCCTGGCTCAAGCAGGAGGGCCGGCCGCACACGGCCGAGGGCGCGAAGGCGAAGCTGTACGCGTCGGAGGTCGCGCGCCGCCAGACTGCCGAGGCGATTCAGGTCCTCGGTGGGTACGGCTACACGAAGGAGTTCCCGGTCGAGCGCTTCTACCGGGACGCGAAGATCACGGAGATCTACGAGGGGACGAACGAGATCCAGCGGCTCGTCATCGCCCGCTCGATCCTCGGGCGGCAGCTCCGCGAGGAGCCGGCGCCTCAGGGCGCCCACTCGTAGCGCGCCTCCGGCTGCCGCTCTCGTCGCCCTCGCAGCGCGCCGGGGGCGCCGCGTGCCGGATCACCGCCGTACTCTACGACCCGTGCCGCGGAAGCGAGACGAGCCGGTTCGGCTGACGAGGATCTACACGCGTGGCGGCGACGCGGGGCAGACGTCGCTCGGCGACGGGTCGCGCGTCTCGAAGCTGGACGAGCGGATCGCCGCCTACGGCGCGGTGGACGAGCTGAACGCCTCGCTCGGCGTCGTCGTCGCAGGAGAGTGCCCGGAGGCGTTCCGGGACGTCCTCGCGCGCGTCCAGAACGAGCTCTTCGACCTCGGCGCCGACCTCTCCGTCCCGCTCGAGCACGAGAACCGGCTTCGCGTCGTCCAGAGCCAGGTCGACGAGCTCGAGGCGGACTGCGACCGGTTCAACGCGGAGCTTCCCGAGCTCAGGAGCTTCGTGCTCCCGGGAGGCACGGAGACCGCCGCACGCCTCCATGTCGCCCGCACGACCTGCCGTCGCGCCGAGCGGGAGGCGATCGCGGCCTCTCGCGCACATGGCGTGAGCCCGCTCGTGCTCACCTACCTGAACCGACTCTCCGACCTTCTCTTCATCCTCGCCCGGGCCGCGAACGCGGCTGCCGGCCGGGAGGAGCCGCTCTGGAGGCCTGGGAGCTCGCGCTAGCCGCAGCGGGGTCGTTCGTCGCCGGATACCTGGGCTCGATGCTCGGTCTCGTCCTCGGGACGCTCAGGCTGCCGTTGATCGTCCTCGCGACGGGGAGCCCGCTGACGGCGGCCGGCACGAACATCGCGGTGTCGGCCGCGTCGGCCGGCGCGGGCGGGTTGAAGCACGCACGCGAGGGGCGCGTGGACTGGCGCATCGTCGCCTGGACGGCTCCACCGTCGGTGGTCGGAGCGATCGCGGGCGCGCTGCTCGCCGACGACGTCTCGGAGGCGTTGCTCTACGGGCTGATCGCGGGCGTGCTCGTATGGAGCGGGCTCGACCTCGCGCTCCGGCCCATCGCGGGGCGTCCGCGGGCGCGGCTGCGAGTTGGGCGCGGCGGCCTTCTGGCGCTGCTCATCGGCGTGCTCGGCGGCGCGGTCGGCGTCATCCTCGGGACGCTCCGCATGCCGACACTGATCCGCGCCGTCGGCATGGACGTGCGGACGGCAGCGGGGACCAACCTCGTGGTCGGCTTCCTGCTCGGGCTCGCCGGATTCGCGACGCACGCTGCCGGGGAGGGGGTCGACTGGCCAGTGCTCGCGGCCGGCCTCGCGGGCGCGATCCCGGGCGGCTGGCTCGGCGCGCGCAGGACCGGCCGCGTTCCGGAGCAGACGCTGCGTCTCGCGCTCGGCGTCGTGCTCGTGGCGGTCGGCGCCGCCTTCGCCGTGCAGGCCGTGTGGTGAGTCAGGCGACCGCGGGCCAGGCGCCCGCGAGCCAGGTGATCAGCTCCTCGGCGCTCCGCGGGCTCGCGACGTAGAAACCCTGCGCGTAGTCGCAGCCCCACTCCGCGAGCACGTGCCAGGCCTGCCGTGTCTCGACGCCCTCGGCGACGACCGTGAGCCCGAGAGCGTGGCCGATGTCGATCATGCCGTGCACGAGTGCCGCGTCCGTCGCGCTCCGGCCGAGCCCGTGGACGAACCCGGCGTCGATCTTGAGCTCGTTCAGCGGCAGCACTCGGAGCGCGGCGAACGAGGCCGCGCGCCCGCCGTCGTCGAGCGAAAGCCGGACTCCGAGCTGGGCCAGGCGCGCGAGCACGCTCTCGTCGAGCTCGCCCCCCGCGCCGGGTCCTGCGGGCACGACCTCGAGCGTCAACGTTCCGGGCTCGACGTTGCCGTCGTGCAGCATCCGGGACAGCCCCTCGGCGAAGACCGCGTCGTCGACGAGGCGGTAGGGCACGTTCACCGACACGCACAGGTCGTGACCGGCCTCCCGCCAGCGCTCGGCGGAGCGGAGCGCGTCGGCGACCACGAGGAACGTCAGCTCGCGAACGACGGGCGTACGCTCGACGTGAGGGACGAAGTCCGCGGGCGGGACGAGAGCGCGGTCGGGGAGCAGGCGGCGAACGAGGGCCTCGGCGCCGTGCGGCGCCCCGGTCGCGAGGTCGATGATCGGCTGGTAGACGACGACGAGCTCGTTGCGCTCGAGGGCACTCTCCACGTCGCGCACGACTCCCGCGTCGACCCCCCGGCGGAGCAACAGGGCCTCGTCGACGGCGTCGCGCTTCGTGGCGTACATCTGGTGATCGGCGCGCGCGAGGAGCTCGTCCGAGGTCGCCCCGTCCGAGGGGAAGACCGCCCAGCCGACACTGGCGTCGATCTCGATTGCGGCACCGCCGACGCGGAACGGGCGCCGCAACGCGTGCCGCAGGCGGCCGACGAGCGCGCTCGCCTGCTCGTCGTCCCTCGTGCCGAGCGAGAGCACGACGAACTCGTCCCCGCCGACGCGTGCGACGGTGTCGCTCGACCTCAGGATCGACTCGAAGCGCCGCGCGAGGGTTCGGAGGACCGCGTCGCCGGCGCCGTGGCCGCGGACGTCGTTGACGTCCTTGAAGCCGTCGAGGTCGACGAGGATGAGGGTGAAACGCTCGTCCGTGCGGCGGGACCGCCGGAGCGCCTGCTCGATCCGGTCCTCGAGGAGCACACGGTTCGGCAGCCCGGTCAGCGGATCGCGCAGAGCGTGCGAGTGCGCTCTGCCGAGGCGCCAGTTGAGGACCACGCCCGACGCACCGGCGACGAATGCGATCGCTGCGAGCGTCGCGAGCGCGCGATCCGGTGTCTCCTGGAGGAAGGTCGCGACGAGCCCGGCGACGAAGATGAGCGCAGCCAGGGACAGTGCCCAGGCAAAGGTGCCGCTGAGATGGCGCTTGGACCGGATCGTCACTCGTGCTCTCGTCCTTCCTGCCCCGGCCGCGGGGCAGTCCGCAGTTCTCCGACCGTACTCGCGAGCGGGGCGCTGGGCGCCCCCAGGACGAGTGATGCCCGTCCCTCGGACGAGGGAACGGGAGCCTCCGCGACCTCGCTTTCCGATGCGGTTTCCCGGGGGTGAGTAGACCGGACGGGGGAGACGGCCCTCCCCGGCCTGCGGGACATCGCCCGCGGGAGCGGGGGAGGAACGCACAGCCGGTCCTGGAATCGTTCCTCGTGGACGTCTGGGCCGGCCTCGTCGGGGCGCTGGTGGGGCTGCTCGTCGGCCCGCTCGCGGACCGCCTGGCAACGAACGCGCCGCTGCACGAGCCGTTGCTCCGGCGCGTGCCGGTCTCCCGGGCCCTCCCGCTCGTCACGGCCGGGACGGCGCTCCTCGGGGGCGCCTGCGGGCTCGTGTTCGGCTTCACGCTCGAGGCGGCGACGGCGGCGATCTTCTGCTGGGTGCTCGTCGTGATCACGCGGACCGACCTCGAGCACCGGCTGATCCCGGACACGATCGTCCTCCCCGCTGCGGTGCTGATGGTCGTCCTGAGAACGATCGACGACCCGAGTGTCGAGTGGATCCTGTGCGCGCTCGGGGCCGCGCTCGCGCTGTTCGTCGTCGTCTTCATCCATCCGAGCGGCATCGGGATGGGTGACGTGAAGCTCGCGCTCGTTCTCGGGGCGGGCCTCGGCGTCCCGGTCATCGTCGCGCTGTTCCTGGGCTTCTTCGCCGCCTTCGTCCCCGCGCTCGTGCTGTTCGTGACGAAGGGGAGATCGGCACGCAAGCTCGGTATCCCGTTGGGCCCCTTCCTGGCGCTGGGTGCCGTGATCGCACTGTTCGCGGGCGATGCCGTCCTCGACTGGTACGTCGAGCTCGGCAGCGGCGGCTGAGTTGGAGTAAAGCGCGCACGCGCTCGCGCCGATCCCTCCTTCATGGAGCGAGCGCGCGCCGCCGAGAGCCCGCCCGAGCTCGATCTCGGGCTGCTCTCCCACGCGGCCGCACAGGCCGTGTCCAGGGCGGAGGCGGAGAGCGAGCCCCTGCGGGCGCTCGATGTCGCCGTGGGCGCGCTGCACGAGGCGGCGCCGGGCCTCTTGCCCTCGGTCTTCGTGCTCGAGCACGGGCGCCTGTGGCTCGTCGCCCAGCGAGGCTATGCGGTCGTCCCGGACGGCATCCGGGTGGACAGCGGCGTCACCGGCCGCGTCGTTCGCCTCGGCCGGGCACAGCACGTGCCCGACGTGCGCTCGGACCCCGACTACGTCGGCGCCCTCCCCGGGGTGGTGTCCGAGCTCGCCGTCCCGCTCCGGGTCCGGGGGACGGTTGTCGGGGTGCTGAACCTCGAGTCCGAGCGCCGGCTGCCCGCGCAGGCAGAGGCGGCCTTCGACCGGCTGGCGGCCGCTCTCGCGCCGTTCGCCCGGTCACTGGCCACCGGCCGCGCGCTCGACCTGCCCGCGCTCGCGCGCCTCTTCGTCCACGTCGGCAGCCTGCGCGACCCGGACGAGATCGCTGCGATCGGCGCCGCTTCTCTGCCGAAGATCCTCCCGCTCGAGCTGAGCCAGGTGCTCCTCTGGGACGAGGCCGGGCTTCCCGTCGAGCTCGCCGCGTGGCGCGCGAGGACGATCGGCCCGCCGCCGCTCTCCCTCGAGGAGATCGCCCGCGTGCGCGACTCGGTCGAGCCCACGGTCGTGTGCCAGCTGCTCGACGCGGACACATCGGACCGTGACCCGCTCGTGTGGCTTCCCCTGCGCGCGAACGGGGAGGAGATCGGCGCTCTCGTCGGGACGGGCGGTCCGGTCGCCCGCATGGACCCGGTGCAGCTCGACACCGCCGCGGTTCTCGCCGCACACGTGGCCGCCTCCCTCGACGCCGCCCTGGCGCTGCGGCGCGAGCGCGAGAGCGCCATGACCGACCCGCTGACGGGGGTCCTGAACCGCCGCGGGCTCGAGGAGCGGCTCGAGCGTGAGCTCGCCTCGGCGAAGGAGCGACGCACGCCGATGAGCCTCCTCGTCATCGACTGCGACGACCTGAAGGAGATCAACGACCGCGCCGGGCACGAGTTCGGCGACGCCCTCCTGCGCGAGGTCGCGGGCGTGCTGACCCGGTCGCTGCCCGAGGGGGCGGGCGCGGGCCGCCTCGGAGGCGACGAATTCGTCGTGACGCTCCCCGAGGCGGGAACGGACCTGGCGGAGGCGCTCGGAGAGCGCATTCGCGGGATCCTGGCCGAGGGCCTGACCGAGGCGGGGTTTCCGCTGCGGATCAGCGCCGGCATCTCCACGTACCCGTTCGACGGCGCCGGCCCGACCGCGCTCCTCCGCGCGGCCGACCAGGCCCTCTACGCCGCAAAGGACGCGGGCAAGGACCGGATCGCGTCGTTCGGCAACGTCATCCGCTCGGATCTCCGCTCCCAGCGACCAGGGAGATCGCCCGGCGATCGCCGGCGCGGGCACCCGAGCGAGGCGTCGATCCTTCGAGACGCGACCGCAGCAGTCCAGACCTTCGAGACCGACGAGACGAGCGACGGCGTCCTCGGGAAGCTGTGCAAGTCGCTCGTGTTCGTCGTCGGCGCCACGGCCTGTGCGTCGTCGGTCGTGGACGGCGAGTACCTAGTCGACGTCTCCCGGCACGCGCTGCGCGACGTCGTGCTCGGCCGCGAGGCCGCCTACCGGATCGCAGACTTCCCGCTCACCGCCGAGGCGCTCCGGACGGGCCGGCCGCTGGCCGTCTCCTTCGCCGACGGAGACGTCGAGCCGGCCGAGGCCTTCATCCTCCGGGAGCTGAACATGAACGCGCTCCTGATGGTGCCGCTGCGGGTCCACGACACGAGCTGGGGGCTCGTCGAGCTGTACGAGATGCGGCTTCGCCGGTTCTCCGAGGACGACGTCGCGGTGGCGCGTTTCCTCGTCGGTCAGGCGGAGCGGCGGCTCGAGATCGTCGCTCGCTCGGACCCGCCCCGGCGGCGTCCACCCGTCTACGAGCTGCCGTCGGCGCCCGAGCGGCGAAGCCCGAGGACGAGGTAGGCGCAGCGTCTCGGGTCTCCCGGGAGCGGGGAGGGCCCGACCCGGCCGACGACGTACTCCTCCTCGTCGATCTCGAGCGAGTCGCCCGGTCCCAGGCCGGGGCGACCGACCTCGACCAGACGGTAGGACGCTCCCGGGACGAAGGCCAGGTCGGGGGACGGGGCCTCGCCCGGGGCCGCTTCCGACGGCGGTGCCTGCTCGCGAGCCTCGACCGCCTCCTCGCGCGCGGTCAGGTCGGCCTCGCGTGCGTCCAGCGCCTGCTCGCGCTGCTCGACTGCGGCACGCTTCAGCTCGACGGCCCCGAGCTCGCTGCGGCGGTCGGCCAGCGACGCCTCTTCGGCCCGAATCCGCGCCTCGCGCTTCGTGAGCTCGTGCGCCAGGTCGGCGAGGTCGCCTTCGCGGGCGTCGAGGTCGGCCGTCCCGAAGTCCGTCAGGAGCACGATGCCGGCGGCCGCCACCGATGCCCACGCCATGCTGACGGCGAAGATGCCCTGCAGGATCAGCAGCTCGCCGATGAAGCCGTTCAGCGTCGGCAAGCCGATCGAGGACATCATCATCAGCAGGAAGATCGCCGCGTACACCGGCATCACTTTCGACAGGCCGCCGTATTCGGAGATCTCGCGCGTGTGGCGCCGCTCGTAGACGACGCCGACGAGGAGGAAGAG
>Ga0210115_1000458_pt1 | contig 11724 bp, 11 predicted proteins | sample MayberryNW_TuleB_2_FD_185526 | JGI IMG/M metagenome (GOLD analysis project Ga0210115, IMG submission 185526) | Wetland microbial communities from San Francisco Bay, California, USA, that impact long-term carbon sequestration - MayberryNW_TuleB_D2... | ecosystem: Environmental > Aquatic > Marine... | reverse complement strand
GGGCCGATCGCTCGACTTGCATGTGTTAAGCGCGCCGCCAGCGTTCGTCCTGAGCCAGGATCAAACTCTCCGTGAAAGAAGGTTGTCACGTCGGCCCGAGGGCCGGTTGGACAGCTTCGTTGGATGAGCTTGAAGCTCAAAGTGTCCGCCCTCCCGCAAGCGGGAGAACGAGACGGGTATTAAGTCCTTCCCTGCCGGCCCGAAGGCAGGCCGAGAAGGTCTCGACGTTCACGCTGTTGAGTTTTCAAAGACCGTGCCGGGCCCGGTTCGGTTCCAACGAAAAAGCCTCCTTGTCGCACAGGAGGCCCGGGAGAGAACTACATCGCCGTATCGTGGCTGCTCTCGGAAGGCTCTCCGTTCGACTCGATTGCCCTTGCGTCGGAACCGCCCCGCAGGGCGGCCGATGCATAGTAGCAGTGCAGAGGGGGCTGTCAAGAAGACCGCGGCCTCAAAGAAATCCGTGCAAAACGGCGCTTTCCGGCCTGCAGGAGCGTGCCCTCGAGGCGTTCCGCGGGCACATCGAGCTCCGTCACGGGCTCGCCGTCCAGCTTCACGCCCCCGCCGGCGATCAACCGGCGCGCCTCGCTGGTCGACGCGACCCCGAGATGCTCGGTCAGGAGCGCGGGGAGATGGACGGTTCCGCCGGCCCCGTCGAGCACCACCTCCGGGACGTCCTCCGGCGCCTGTCCCTCGCGCACGACGCGCGTGAAGTGGGCCTCCGCCTCGGCCGCGGCCGCCGCCCCGTGCGAGCGCGCCACGATCCCGCGGGCCAGGGCGAGCTTGGCCGTCATCGGGTCGCCGGCCAGCGGGTCCTCGTCGGACTCGAGCACGAGCCGGTACCACTCGGGCAGCGCGTCGTCCGGGATGCGCATCGTGCGCCCGAACTGCTCCTCGGGCGCCGCGGCGAGCGGTATGTTGTTGCCGACCGAGGAGCTCATCTTCTCCCCGTCCCACGAGACCAGCAGCGGCGTCGTCAGCGCGACCTGCGGCTCCTGCCCGTAGGCCGCCTGCACGGCCCGGCCCATGAGGAGGTTGTAGAGCTGGTCGGTGCCGCCGAGCTCGACGTCCGCCTGGACCGCAACCGAGTCGTAACCCTGCGCGAGCGGGTAGAGGAGCTCGGAGACCGAGATCGGCTTGCCCTCCTCGTAGCGCGTGCGGAAGTCGTCGCGGGTGAGGAGCTCGGCGACGGTCGCCACCCGCGTGAGCCGCACGATCTCGGCGAAGTCGAGCTTCGCGAGCCACTCGCCGTTCAGGCGCACCTCCGTGCGGTCCGGGTCGATCACCTGGTACGCCTGCTCGACGTAGGTCTTCGCGTTCGCGTCGATCTCCTCGTCGGAGAGGATCGGGCGCTCGCTCGAGCGGCCGGACGGGTCGCCGATCCGCGTCGTGTAGTCGCCGATGATGAGGACGCCCGTGTGGCCCGCGTCCTGGAAGGCGCGCATGCGCTGGAGCGGGATCGCGCGACCGACGTGGATGTCCGGCGACGTGACGTCGATGCCGAGCTTCACACGGAGCGGCCGGCCGGTGTCGAGCTTGCGCTCGAGCTCGCCCTCCGGGAGGACGTGGACGGCGTTGCGGGTCAGCCTGGAGACGAGCGCGGGGTCGGCCACGGACGTCCGATCATAGGCGCGGCGTTCCGGCCGCCGGAGTAGAATCAGCCGCTTCGTGCGCTTCCGCAGGAAAGACAGGAAGCAGCGGACGCGGCGGGTGCGCAAGCTCAGGCTCCTGGCGTTGCTCGGCGTTCTGGGGCTCGTGTGCTCGGTCTCGTTCGTGTACGGGCTCGTCACGGCGATCGCGAGCGACATCCCGCAGCTCGATCCGCTGAATCAGAGCGATCTGGCCCAGGACGGGTTCGTCTACGCATCCGACGGAAAGACGGTCCTCGCGCGCCTGCGCGGGTCCGAGAGCCGCGTCGTCGTCGGCTCCGACCAGATCTCCGAGGACATGAAGCGCGCGATCGTGGCGGTCGAGGACCGGCGCTTCTGGCAGCACCGCGGCGTCGACATCCGGGGCATCGCGCGCGCGGTGTGGGCCGACCTCCAGGCGAAGGACTACGTGCAGGGCGCGTCCACGATCACGCAGCAGTTCGTCAAGAACACGTACGTGAAGGACGACCGGACGATCAGCCGGAAGCTCAAGGAGGCGGCGCTCGCGTGGCAGCTGGAGCGCCGGTGGTCAAAGGACCGGATCCTCACGGCCTACCTCAACACCGTCTACTTCGGGAACGCCGCGTACGGCATCCAGATGGCGGCGCGGGTCTACTTCGACAAGAAGGCGGGCGAGCTGACGCTGCCCGAGGCGGCCCTGCTCGCCGGGATTCCCGCCAACCCGACCGCCTTCGATCCGGCGCTCAACCCGAAGGCGGCGCGCGCGCGGCGCACGACCGTGCTCGGCCTCATGCGCGAGCAGGACCTGATCACGGAGGCGCAGTACCGGCGGGCCGACGCGACCCCGCTCCCGAAGCCGAAGACGATCGGCCTGCCCAGCTCCCGAACCGGGCCGGCCCCCTACTTCGTCGAGTACGTGAAGCAGCAGCTCGTCGACCACTACGGCTCGGGCGAGGTGTTCGGCGGCGGCCTCCACGTGACGACGTCGATCGACCTCGAGCTCCAGAAGCGCGCCCAGGCGGCCGTGCAGCAGTGGCTGCGGCCGATCCCGCGCGGGCCCTCGGCCGCGCTCGTCGCGATCGACCCGCGCGACGGGCGCGTCCTCGCGATGTACGGCGGCTCGAGCTTCAAGGAGAGCCAGTTCAACCTGGCCGTCCAGGGCGAGCGCCAGTCGGGCTCGTCCTTCAAGCCGTTCGTGCTCGCGGCGGCGCTCTCGGCCGGAATCTCGCCGTCGACCGTGTTCCAGTCGAAGCCGACGACGATCTCGCTCGGGGGCCAGAACTGGACGGTGGCGAACTACGAGGGCTCCTACCTCGGGAACATCGACCTCTTCGACGCGACGACGCACTCGGACAACGCGGTCTACGCGCAGCTGACGGCCCTCGTCGGCCCGGCCAAGGTGCGGGAGGTCGCGCACCTGCTCGGCGTCACGAGCCCGCTGAACGACTACCTCGCAATCGGGCTCGGCGTGGAGGCGGTGAACCCGCTCGAGATGGCCCGGGCCTTCGCCTCGTTCGCAAACGACGGCGCCCGCGTCGACGGTCGGGTGCTCGGCGACCGGCCGCGCGCGGTGCTCGAGGTGCGCGACGGCAAGAACGTGGAGGAGAACGCGCCGATCGACAGGCCGGTGCTCGATCCCAACGACGACGCCATCCTGACGGACATGCTCCAGAACGTCGTCCAGGACGGAACGGGCCAGCGCGCCGCCATCTCCGGCCGCGCGGTCGCCGGCAAGACCGGGACGACCGAGAACTACGGCGACGCGTGGTTCGTCGGCTACACGCCGCAGCTGGCCGTGGCCGTCTGGGTCGGCTACCCGAAGCGGCTCATCCCGATGGCGCACGAGTTCGAGGGCGGCCCGGTTGCGGGCGGCACGTTCCCCGCGCTCATCTTCAAGACGTTCACGGAAGGGGCGCTCCGGTACCTGAACGAGCCGCCCGAGTCGTTCCCGCTGCCCGAGTACCACTCGGCCACGCCCGTGCAGGTCACGTACCGCGGCGACAAGTGGCTCGTCGACAACGGCAACTGCCGCTTCAGCCGCCAGGTCCTCTACGTCGTCGGCTACGCGCCGGAGAAGCAGGCGGACTGCAAGCCGAACGAGGTCGACGTGCCGGACGTCGTCGGGCTGACCGTCGAGGCCGCGCAGGCCCGGCTCGCCTCGATGCCGCTCCGGGCCGAGGTCATCTCGCGGCCCGCCGCGCCGGGCGAGAAGCTCGGCATCGTGCTCGACCAGTACCCGAAGAGGGGAAAGACGCTCTCCTCCTGGCAGACCGTCCGGATCGTGACGGCCGAGTCCGCAGAGGGGCCGATCCCGCGGCTCGTCGGGCTCCGCGTCTCGCGGGCGGAGGAGATCCTCGCGGCGATGGGGCTCAAGTCGGTGATCGAGGCGGCGGCGGGCGGGACGCCCGGCATCGTGCTGGCGCAGGAGCCGAGGCCCGGCCGGGCCGCCGTGCGCGGGATGAAGGTCACGCTGCGCGTAGCGCGCGGCTGAGGTAGCGCGAGCCCGCCTCCACGTAGCGCCAAGGCAGGTCGGCGGCGCGGCTGATCCCGATCCGCGGCCCCGTGAGGATCTCGACGGGCGCGGGCGCCGGCTCGAGCCGGAACGGGGCGCGGTCGAGCGGGAGTCCGTCGTGGCCGCCGGTGATCCCGAGCGCCTGGCAGAGCCGGCCCGGGCCCGAGGCGAGCAGGCGGGGGTCGTCGGTCCCGCGCCGCTTTGCCATTCGGTCGAGCCCGTGCGTCGGCTCGAGCGCGCGGACGAGCACCGCCTCCGCGCGGCCGGGCTCGTCGCAGACGAGGTTGAGGCACCAGTGGATCCCGTGCGAGCGGTACACGTACGCGTGGCCCGGCGGCCCGAACATCGAGCGGTTGCGCGGCGTCTCTCCCCGGAAGCCGTGGCTCGCCGGGTCCTCGCCGTCGTAGGCCTCGACCTCGACGATCCGCCCGCCGACGCCGTCGACGAGGAGCGCAGCGCCGATCAGCTCGGGCGCGACCGCGTGGACGCTCCGGGCGAAGAAGTCGCGGCGGAGGCGTCCGCTCAAAAGAGCTGGTCGGGATCCGCGGTCCTGGCCGTGCCCTCGAGCAGGTGGCGGGCGCGCTTGACGAGATCGCCGAGATCGACGCGTCCGCGCTCGGCGTCGTCGACGATCCGCTCGGCCAGCGCGACCGCCTCGTCGAGGAGCTGCGACCGGCCCGCCTCCCGCTCCCCCATGTCGAGCAAGATCGTCCGTTCGGTGCGGGAGGCGACGATCGCCTCCGGGATGCCCTCGATCCAGACGCGCGTGCGCCGGCCGTCGCCCCGCTCCTCGCCCGTGAGGGGCTCGAGCGCGTAGATCTTGTCGGCGCGCGCGTACTTGCCGAACCCGAGGAACACCATGCGGGGCTGCGCGTCCGCCACGGGCTGATTATGTCCGACGGCGCGAAGCCGCTACGAGCCGGGCACCGCGGTCGGGTTCGGCGCGTACTCGAGCCAGTGGGACCACTGCTCGCGCTTGCCCCGGACGGTGTCGAGGTACGCGGCCTGGATCGCCTTCGTGATCGGCCCGGGGTCGCCGACCTCGCGGTCGTCCACCGACCGGACCGGCGTGACCTCGGCGGCGGTGCCGCACATGAAGATCTCGTCCGCCAGGTAGAGGTCGGCCCGGATCACGTTCGTCTCCTGCACGGTGTAGCCGAGGTCCTGCGCGATCTGGATGACCGTGTCCCGGGTGATCCCCGGGAGAATCGACGAGGAGAGGTCGGGCGTCTCGATCACGCCGCCCTTGATCAGGAAGATGTTCTCGCCGGAGCCGTCCGCGACGTGGCCGCCGTCGGTCAGGAGGATCGCCTCGTCGTAGCCGGCCCGCTCGGCCTCCATGACGGCGAGCATCGAGTTCAGGTAGATCCCGGTCGCCTTCGCGACGTGCGGGATCACGTTCGGCCCGATGCGCTGCCAGCTCGAGATCTTCGCGCGCACCCCGTTTACGAGCGCGTCGTCGCCCAGGTACGTCCCCCAGGGCCAGCTCATGATCACGACGTCGACCGGGCAGCCGCTCGGCCGGACGCCGAGCTCGCCGTAGCCGTAGAACGCGATCGGCCGCAGGTAGCACTCGGGCAGCCCGTTCGCCCCGATCACGTCGTTGCACGCGGCCTTGAGCTCGTCGACCGAGTACGGGAGCTCCATCTGGAGGAGCCGCGCCGAGTCGTGCAGGCGCCGCAGGTGGTCGGTGAGGCGGAAGACCGCGGGGCCCTTCTCGGTCTCGTAGCAGCGGATCCCCTCGAAGACGCCCGAGCCGTAGTGGAGCCCGTGGGCGCCGACGTGGACCTTCGCGTCGGCCCAGTCGACGAGCTCGCCGTTCATCCAGATCTTCTCCGTCTCACGCATGCTGGGCCTCCTAGTCTTCGAGCGTCGCGCTGACGCCGATCTCGATCGAACCTCGAAGCGCGTTCGAGACGGGACACCCCCGCTCCGCCTCTTCTGCCTGGCGCTGGAACTGTGCCGCATCCAGCCCGGAAACGCGACCCCGGACCTCGAGATCGCTGCTCGTGATCGCGAGACCCTCGTCCCCGAGCTCGGCCCGGACCGTCGCCGTGACGTGCAGCCGCTCGGGCGGCGAGCCGGCCTCCGCGAGCGTGTGCGAGAACGCCATCGCGTAGCAGGCGGCGTGCGCCGCGGCCACGAGCTCCTCCGGGCTCGCCCGCCCTTCGGGGGCCTCGACCCGCGACGCCCAGGTGACCGGGAGGTCGATCGCGCCGCTGCTCGTGCCGACAACCGTGCCGCTCCCGTCCGCGAGCCCGCCCTGCCAGTCGATCTCCGCCGTCCGCTCGATTCCCGCCACGCGTCCTCCCCCTTCGAATTGCGTACTACGTCGTATTCTCGCTGACGGCGTCGATGACACGCGCCCGCGTGACCTTCACGAGGTCGGTGGGGGCGATCGCGGCCATGTGCCGGGGCGATCCCGCGCCGATCCAGACGATCTCGTGGCCGAGGAGCGTGCGCTCCAGGAGAGCGACCTGCACGCCCGGGAGCGGGAACGGCGCGACGCCGCCGACCGCGAATCCGGTCACGCGGACGACGTCGTCGGCGGACGCGGGAGCCGCGCGCGCACAGCCGGCCTCCTTCGCGACCTTCGCCCGGTCGGCGCGGCGGTCGCCCGGCACCAGCACGAGCGCGTAGCGGGCGTCGCAGGTGAAGAGGAGCGACTTCACGATCTGCGGGAGCGCGCACCCGGCCGCCCGCGCGGCCTCCTCGGCGGTCGGCGTCCCGTCGCCGAACTCCTCGAGCCGGGCCTCGATGCCGGCGTCGCGCAGCACGCGCGCGACGCGCTCGACGTCGGCCGGCCAGGTCGTCGCCACCGCTAGGTCTCCGGGAGGACGATGAACCGGGCGTCCGAGAACCCGGGCTCGGACCGGAGCCGGTCGAGCACCTCGTCGGGCACCGTGTTGTCGAGCGAGAGGGCCATGAGGGCCCGCGCCTCGCGGCGGTTCCGCGACACGGCCATGTTCGCGATGTTGACGCCCGACTCGCCGAGAATCGTCCCGATGCGCCCGATCATCCCGGGCGTGTCGTCGTTCACGGCGAAGAGCATGTGGCGGGAGAGCTCGACGTCGATCTCGTAGCCGAGCGCCTGCGTGAGCTGGCGGCGGGCGTCGCGGCCGATCGTCGTGCCGGAGACGGCGAAGCCGTGCCCGTCCGCGTCGTAGGCGGTCGCGCCGACGAGGCTCTGGAAGTCGGCCGAGGCGGCGCTCGACGACTCGTGCACCTCGAGCCCGCGCTCGCGCGCGAGGAGCGGCGCGTTCACGTAGTTGACGGGCTGCTCGACCCGCCCCTGGAAGACGCCGTTCAGCGCGGCGACCGTGAGCAGGCGCGTGTCCCGGCTCGCGAGCTGGCCGAGGTAGACGAGGTCGAGCCGCGTCGGCCATCCGCCCGCGAACTCGCAGGCGAGGGCGGCCAGGTCGGCCGCGAGCGGGAGGAACGGGCCGAGGGCGTCGAGATCCTCGGCGGGGACGGCGGGCATGTTCACGGCGTTCGTGACGACGCCGCCCTCGAGCGCCGCGGCGACCTGCTCGGCCACGATGACGCCAGCGCGGTCCTGCGCCTCCTCCGTCGACGCGCCGAGGTGCGGGGTGACGACGACGTTCTCGTGCGCGAGGAGCGGGCCCGAGTACGGCTCGGCGGCGAAGACGTCGATCGCCGCGCCGGCGACCTTGCCCGAGTCGAGCGCCTCGGCGAGCGCGGCCTCGTCCACGAGTTCGCCGCGCGCGACGTTCACGATCCGGATGCCGTCCTTCGCGCGGGCGAGCTGCTCGCGCCCGAGCAGGCCGCGCGTCTCGTCCGAGAGCGTCAGGTGGAGCGTGAGGAAGTCCGCGGCCGCGAGCACCTCGTCGAGCGACCCGGCGCGCTCGACGCCGAGCGCGCGGAAGGGGTCGGGCGCGACGTACGGGTCGTAGGCGAGCACGCGCATCTCGAGCCCGAGGGCCCGGCGGGCGACCTGCTGGCCGATCCGCCCGAAGCCGACGAGCCCGAGCGTCTTGCCCGCGAGCTCGAGGCCGCCGAAGCGCGCGCGCTCCCACGCGCCGCTCTTCACGGCGGCGTGGGCCTGCGGGATGTTGCGCGAGAGCGCGAGCAGCAGCCCGATCGTGTGCTCGGCCGCGGAGATCACGGTCGACTGGGGCGCGTTCGCGACGATGATCCCGCGCTCGGAGGCGGCCTCGAGATCGACGTTGTCCACCCCGACCCCGGCGCGGCCGATCACCTTGAGCCGCTCGCCGCGCTCGATCAGGTCGCGGGTCACCTTGGTCGCCGAGCGGACGATCAGCGCGTCGTAGCGGCCGATCGTCTCGGCGAGGTCCCCGTCGAAGTCGACGTCCACGTCGAAGCGCTCGCGCAGGAGCTCGATCCCGGCCTCGGCGATCGGCTCGCGGACGAGCACCCGCGCGGTCTGCTGTTCCTCGCGTGGCGGCGTCGCCACGGTCGACGGGCCGCTCACGCGTGGACGGCCTCGCCGCCGTAGGCCTCGAGGGCGGCGCTCGCGGCGGCGCCGCGCTCGACCTCGCCTCCGAGCTCCGCGACCGCCTGCTCGAGCGCCGTCAGCGCCGCCGCCACGTCGAACACGTCCACGTAGCCGATGTGGCCGATCCTGACGATCTTCCCGACGAGCGGGCCGCGGCCGCCCTCGAGCGTGATCCCGTGCCGCTCGCGGACGATCCGGATCGCGTCGGCGCCGTCCACGCCCTCCGGCATGCGGATCGCGGTCACGACGGCGGAGCGGTCCTCGTCCGGGGAGAAGAGCTCGAGCCCCATGGCCTTGACGCCCGCGCGGCAGGCGCGCCCGAGCCGGACGTGGCGGTCGAAGACGGCCTCGAGCCCTTCCTCGAGGAGCAGACCGAGCGCGGCGTCGAGGCCGTAGACGAGCGAGACCGGCGTCGTGAAGGGCGTGGTCGGGGCGTCGCCGTCGAGCTTGTCGAGCGTGGCGCGCCAGTCGAAGTAGAAGCGTGGCGAGCGGGCGTCGGCCGAGGCGGCGAGCGCCCGCGCGGAGACCGCGGTCGTCGCCAGGCCCGGCGGGGTCATGAGCGCCTTCTGCGAGCCGGAGACGACCACGTCGAGCCCGGCCGCGTCCGTGTCGAGCGGGACGGCGCCGAGGCTCGAGATCGCGTCCACGACCGTGACCGCTCCCGAGTCGGCGATCCGGGCCGCGATCGCGTCGACGTCGGCCACGACGCCGGTGGACGTCTCCGAGTGCGTGAGGAAGACCGCCTTCGCGCCCCCGGCGTCGGCGAGCGCGGCCTCGACGTCGTCGGCGGTCGGCGTCTCGCCCCACTCGAGCCGGAGCGGCACGACGTCGGCGCCGTAGGCCTCGGTCAGCTTCAGCCAGCGCTCGCCGAAGTTCCCGGCCGAGACGACGAGCACCCGGTCGCCCGGCGACAGGAGGTTCGCGACCGCGCCCTCCATCGCCCCCGTCCCCGAGGCGCCGAAGAGGAGGATCGGCTCCTCCGTGCGGTGCACCTCCGCGAGGCGGTCGAGGCAGCGCCGCAGCAGCTCGCGGAACTCGGCCGTCCGGTGGTGGACGACCGGCTGGGCCAGTGCCGCGAGGACGGCCGGTGGCACCGGCGTCGGGCCGGGCGTCATCAGCTTCTGCTTGAGCGGCACGGTCAGGAGGGAGGGTACCCGCGCCGTACGATGCGCCCGTGGAAGCCCTGCTCGCCTTCGCGGCCGCCCTCCTGGCGTTCCGCTTCGCCGGGGAGCTGGCCACGCGCTGGCGGGCGCGCCGCGCGCCGGAGCTCCTGGCCTGGTCGTGCTCGCTCCTCGCCTACGCGGTCGCCTCGGCGGCCCTCGCCTGGGGCGCTGCGGCGGGCTGGAGCGACCCGGCCTTCCGCGTCTACTACCTGGCCGGCGGGCTGCTGACGGCGCCGCTCCTCGGCGTCGGCTCGCTGCTCCTCGTCGGCCGGCGCTGGGCCGCACCGGCCGGGCTCCTCTACGCCGGCCTCGCGGTCGGGATCGCGCTCGCGGTACCGCTCACGAGCCCGGTCTCGGGAACCGGGATCCCGGACGCACAGGCCCACCTCGACTTCCTCCCCGCCCGCCTGGTCGCCGTGCTCGGGAACGGGCTCGGGACGCTCGCGGTCGTCGTCGTCGGAGTCGCCACCTTCAGGCGCCGGCCGGTCGGGAACGCGCTCATCCTCGCGGGAACCGGGGTGGCGGCGGCCGGCAGCGCGCTCGCCGGGCTCGGGGCCGCGGAGACGGCCGCGTTCGTAGCCCTCGCGGCGCTCCTGCTCTACGCGGGCTTCCTCGGCGCCTCGGGCCTCGCGCTGCCACGGCCGGCGCGGCTCACGCGCCCGGGCCGCGCTACCTCTTGATCCGCCAGGTGTAGGAGGCCGGCGTCTTGTCCCAGCGGCTCGTGTTCGTCTGGGCGACCCGCACGCGGAACGTGTGGTAGCCCGGCTTCAGCTTCGTGTAGGTCTTGCCGGGCCGGCAGGTGCCCCAGGGCTTGCTCCCCAGCCGGCACTGGGACTTGAAGTTCGACTTGTACACCCCGTCGAGCTTCGCGCCCCACCCGAAGGACGCTCGGCGGCTCCGGGTCACCTTGGCCGGCTTCGTCAGGAGCACCGTGTTGTAGTAGATCGTCCGGGGTCCCGGCGGGTTGTTGAGCGCGAACGTCGCCGTGACCGAGGGCAGCGTTCCGGTCGGGTTCGAGCAGACCTCCGGGTCCGGGCTTCCGCACGGGACGCTGAAACCGCAGGCTGCCGTGCCGGAGCAGCCCATGTTCCCGCTCCAGCCGACGAAGTGGGAGCCCGAGGCGGCGCTCACGAAGAAGCTGATGAACGTGCCCTCCGGATACGACTTCGACTTCTGCGAGCAGGTCGTGTTGCACGAGAACGCGTCGGGCCCGGTGACCGTGCCCGAGCCGGTGCCGCTCTTCTTGACCACCACCGGGCGGCCGACCGGCTGCTGCGGGATCTGGTTGCAGTCACCGGCCGTCCTCGTCGGGCTCGGCCCGCCGTCCACAGGCCCGAACTTCGCGACCATGCACCAGCCCTCGGTGCCCTCGGCCCCGAAGTCCGCATTTCGGAGCTCGCACACCCCGCCCGCGAGGATGTGGAGACAGGCGTGTCCCGGGGGATCGGAGAACCAGCCCTTGAAATCGACGTTGCTGCCGGTCGCGGTCGGCGTCAGCCTGATGATCCCCTGGTTGCCGAAGTCGGCCCAGTTGAACCAGTCGTCCGTCGTGCAGCGAAAGGCGCCCGATGCGGGGCAGACGATCTTCTGGAGGTTGTCAGAGACGGTCGACTCGACAGAGCCCGTCCCGTAGATCTCGACGCTGATCCAGTAGCACGGGCCGGCGAAGCAGTGGGCCTCGGCGCGCTCGGCGCGGACGAGGAGCGCGACGAAGACGAGCGCTCCCAGCAGGAGGACGCGCAGGAGCCGGGTGGAGGTCGCCGCCGAGCTGGACAACTCGCTCGGAGCGTACCAGCCTGCGGATTGCGCAACGACCTCCGTTTACGGCGTTCTTACAGGGGTCACGGGCCGGTTCCGGCTTGACCCGCCTCCCGCGAGGGTCGTAGGGTCCGGCGCTTCCGAACGCAGCCAGGCCGACCCGCGGGGGGCCGGCCCGTCGCGTCCGAGGCGGGTCGCCCACCGCTC
>Ga0210115_1000457_pt1 | contig 11728 bp, 11 predicted proteins | sample MayberryNW_TuleB_2_FD_185526 | JGI IMG/M metagenome (GOLD analysis project Ga0210115, IMG submission 185526) | Wetland microbial communities from San Francisco Bay, California, USA, that impact long-term carbon sequestration - MayberryNW_TuleB_D2... | ecosystem: Environmental > Aquatic > Marine... | reverse complement strand
GGGCCTGTCCGACGAGAAGGCGGCGGCGCCGATCTGGGACCTCTTCCTGCAGGTGTTCGACGACGGACGGCTGACCGACCTCCAGGGCCGCGTCGTCGACTTCCGGCGCTGCGTCATCGTGCTGACTTCGAACATCGGCTCGCCGCTCGCGCGCGGGCCGAGCGTCGGCTTCGACCCGTCGGCGCGCACGTTCTCGGCCGCCGGGATCGAGCGTGCGATCCGGTCCTCCTTCCGGCCGGAGTTCCTCAACCGCCTGGACCGGATCGTGATCTTCCGGCCGTTCGAGCGCTCGGCGATGCGCGCGCTGCTCGACAAGGAGCTCGCCGAGGCGCTCGCCCGACGCGGGCTCCGCGGGCGGCCGTGGGCGGTCGAGGTCGACGACTCCGCCTCTGCCTTCCTCATCGACAAGGGGTTCAGCCCGGAGCTCGGCGCACGCCCGTTGAAGCGGGCGGTCGAGCGCTACCTGCTCGCGCCGCTCGCAGCGGCGATCGTCGAGCAGTCCGTGCCCGAGGGCGACCAGTTCCTGTTCGTGACCGCCTCCGCCGGGGATGCGATCGACGTCACCTTCGTCGACCCCGACGCCGAGCCCGCCACGACCGAGGCCGAGGAGCAGCGTTTGCTCGACCTGCGGTCGATCGCCCGCAGCGGGGACGGCGGCGCGACCTCGGTGCGCTTCGTCCTCGACGAGCTCGCGCGCGTCGGGGACGAGGTCGAGAAGCTGCAGACGCGCAAGGGCCACGCGCTGTCCGTCGTCTCGGAGCCCGGGTTCTGGGAGCGCGACGACCGGTTCGAGGTGCTCGCCGAGGCGGAGTACCTCGACCGGCTCGGCGCCGCAGCCGCGACCGCTGAGCGCCTCGGCGCCAGGCTCATGCGGAGCGTCCGCCGCGACGGCGAGGCGAACGCCGAGCTCGTCGAGCTGCTCGCGAACCGGCTCTACGTCCTCGACCGAGCAGTGGCCGGTGTCGTCGTCGGCGCACCGACGGAGGTCTGCCTGCACCTGCGCGCGACCGGGGCGGAGCGCGGCGCGGAGGCCGAGCCCTTCGCGGCGCTCCTGGCGGAGATGTACGTCGGCTGGGCGCGGAAGCGGGGCATGCGGCTCGAGCGGCTCGAGGCCTCCGCCGGCGAGCACCTGCTCGCGATCTCCGGCCTCGGGTGCGGGGAGATCCTCGGCGGGGAGACCGGGATCCACGTGCTCGAGCACGTGGACGGCCGCACCGAGGACGCCGACAGCGTCGTCGACCGCGAGCAGGTGAGGATACGGGTCGTCCCGCTCGCTCCCGGGCCTGCCGCGGCCAGCGTCGAGGTCGCACGCAGCGCGCTCGAGGCAGCGGAGGACGGCGACGCGCAGACCCACATCGTCCGCCGCTACCGGCCGGGGAAGGCCCCGCTCGTCCGCGACGCCGTGCGGGGCTATCGGACGGGTCGTCTCGAGCGCGTTCTTGCGGGCGACTTCGACCTCTACTGAGATCGGTAGAGTCGCGGCCGTGGCGGTCGAGGTCCACTACTGTCCCACCTGAAGCGGCTACGACACACGCGCCGCGAGTCTCGTGGGCGAGATCACAAACAAGCTCGGTGTCGCCGCGACCGCGATCCCGGGCGGCAAGGGCCAGTTCGACGTCCTCGCGGACGGACGGATGGTCTTCTCGAAGCAGGCTGAAGGCCGCTTCCCGGAACCGGACGAGATCCTCGCGCAGCTCGGCTAGCGATCTCTAGCCCTCGTCGCCCTTGTCGCGGCCCTTTCCCTTTCCCTTGCCCTTGCCGTTGTCCGCAGGGGGAGGCGGGGGGGCACAACGGGCGTTCCACTGCTCGCGAAGGTCGTCGATCTCGGCGCGCCGGCCCTGGATCGCCTCCGACCGCTCGAGCGGGGTGAGCACCCCGCTGCAGTGCCCGAGCGCGAAGCGCGTGAACGCGAGGTTGTAGCGGGCGTACGCCTCGGTGAGGCTCCCGGATCCTCGCAGCGCCTCGACCGCGCGCACGAGCGGCGCCAGCGCGCTCTCGTAGTTGCCTGCCTGCATGCGCGCGAAGCCGACGTCGTTCAGCTCCTCGCCCTCGGCGAGCGAGACACCGGTGTCGTCCGACGTCGTCGTGGTCGTCCCCGCCTCCGGGGAAGCTCCGCCGGCGATGCCGAGGATGCCCGCTACCGCGAGGACTGCGACGAGCACCGTCGCGGCGCCCAGCACGAGGGCCGTCTTCGACCGCAGCGGGGAGCGGCGGAAGACGACCGGGGGCGTCTCGTCACGAGGGGCGAGCGTCGGCGCAGGCTCGTCGGCGTCCGCGATGGCGGCTCGAAGATCCCCGACCAGGGCGCTCGCGGTCGCCGGACGCGCGTCCGGGTCCTTCGCGAGCGCCCGCTCGAGCACGGCGTCGACGCGCCGAGAGAGCCGCGGGTCGATCCTCGTCGCGCTCGGCACCGGGGCGTTCACGTGCGCGAAGGCCTCGGTCGCCGCCGTCTCGGACTCGAACGGCCGCCGCCCGGTGAGGAGCTCGAACGCGACCGCTCCTAGCGCGTAGCGGTCGCTGGCGGGGGTGGCCGCCTCTCCCTGTGCTTGCTCGGGCGAGAGGTAGCCGGCGGTGCCGAGGACGGTGCCCGGCAGCGTCAGCGTGTCGAGGCCGGCCGCGGAGGCGATGCCGAAGTCGGTCACGTGCACGTTGTCGTCGGCGTCGAGGAGCAGGTTCGCAGGCTTGACGTCGCGGTGCACGACGCCGTTCGCGTGCGCCTGGTCGAGCGCGCGGGCGGTCTGCTCCAGCCACTCGAGCGCCTGCTCGCGCCGTACCGGGCCGCGGCGCAGCCGGTCGTGCACGGATCCACCCTCGACGTACTCCATGACGATGTAGGGCCGGTCGTCGTGCTCGCCGACGTCGAAGACGGTGATGACGTTCCGCGCGCCGGACAGTCGAGCCGCCGTCAACGCCTCGCGCTCGAAGCGTGCGCGGACGTCCGGGTCGCTCGCGTAGCGCTCGGAGAGCAGCTTGACCGCGACCGGCCGCTGGAGCACCGAGTCGGTCGCCCGGTACACCTCGCCCATTCCACCTCGCGCGAGGAGGCTCGGCGAGGTGTACCTCCGCGGAAGGACCTTCGTGCCGATCCCGGATCTGTACCCCTGGAGCCCCGCGGGCACACCTCTCAGCGCAGCAGGAACCCCTCCCCGAGCGGGTCGTCGTGGTCGAGCGTGAACACGTGCTCTCCCGTCCGGTGCGCGCTCCCCTCGACCTCGGTGACGACGGCCGGGATCCCGGACACCTCGGCCTCGCCCACGACGCGGCCGCGGAACTCGGAGCCGACGATGCTCAGGTGCCGGAGCCCTTCCCCACGCGGGAGCTCGCCGGAGCGGTCGAGGAGCGCCAGGCGGGCGGAGGTCCCGCTCCCACACGGCGAGCGGTCGACCTCGCCGTCCGCGAAGACGGTCACGTTGCGCTGCGTGAGCGGGCTCGTGCCCTCGCGCTGCCAGAAGATCACCCCGTACACGTCGCGCAGCTCGGGCTCGAGCGGATGCACGACCTCGTGGGCGGCCTCGAGCGACCGCTTGAGCTCGCGACCGAGGTCGATCAGCCGCGGCAGCTCGCGCGGCTCGATGCGCTCCTCCACCGACGCGTAGAAGGCACCTCCGAAGGCGACGTCGACAGGTCGACCGGCCGCCTCGAGCTCTTCGCCCCAGACGAACGAGGGGACGTTGCGGAAGCGGACCGAGCGGACGCGGCCGTTCTCGACCTGCGCCCAGGTCTCGAGCCGCCCGGAGGGGACGTCGACGACGACGTGGTTCTCCCCCTCTTCGCGCGCCAGCGGGCCCTCGTCGAGCGCCCAGGTGACGAGCGCGATCGTGCCGTGCCCGCACGCCGTCGAGTAGCCCGCGTTGTGGAAGAAGACGACGCCGAGGTCGGCGCCTTCGTCGTTCGGCGGCACGACGTGGCAGCCGTACATGTCCGCATGGCCGCGCGGCTCGTGCACGAGGAGCCGTCGGACGTGATCGAGCCGCGCGAGCGCGTCACGACGCCGCTCGAGGATCGTTGCACCGCGCGGCTCCTCGACGCCGCCCGTCACGATCCGGAACGGCTCGCCGCCCGTGTGGTAGTCGACCGCGGTGATCGGGGCCAGCCCCGGCGGGCCCGACCGCACCTCAGCGGCCCTGGAAGGCGGCGAGGCGCTTCTCGAGGAAGGCCTGGACGCCCTCGCCGAAGTCCTCGGTCTGCGTCGCCGCCTGCTGGAGCTCCGCCTCGAGCTCGAGCTGCTGCTCGAGCGACGCCGTGTACGCGTGCTCGAACAGCTGCTTCGTCATCGCCACCGCGCGCGTCGGGAGCTGCGCATACCACTCGGCCAGCTCCTCGACCCGCTTCGCGAAGCGGTCGGCGGGCTGGACCTCGGAGACGAGCCCCCAGACGAGCGCCTCGTCGGCGCTCAGCCGCCGGTTCGAGACCATCCACTCGAACGCCCGCGAGAAGCCGAGCAGCCGGTGGAGGAACCACGAGCTCCCTGCGTCGGGAATGAGCCCGATCCCGACGAAGCCCGGGACGAAGGTCGCGTCCGCGGACGCGATGCGGACGTCGCACGCCCCGGCGACAGAGAGTCCGGCGCCTGCGCAGGGACCGTTCACCGCGGCCAGCACCGGCTTCTCGAGCGCGCGGATCGCGCGGATGTTCGGGTGGTAGGTCTCCTCGAGCGCCTGCCGGACGCCGCCCGGCAGGGACTGGAACTCGCGCAGGTCCTGGCCGGAGCAGAAGCCGCGCCCCGCCCCGGTCACGACGACGGCGCGGACGTCGCTCCCCGCCGCCTCGGCGAGCGCCTCCCGGAGCCCGTCGTGCACCGCCCGGTTCAGCGCGTTGTACGTGTCCGGGCGGTTCAGGGTGATCGTGAGGACCGCGCCCGTGCGAGCGGTGAGCACCTCGTCGGCCACGGGCCGAGACTACTACGCGAAACGCCGGTGACAGTCACCTGCGGTGACGGTCACCTGTTCCCCCGGTCGAGGAAGGCGCGCACGGCGTCCTGCGCCTCGTCGCCGAGCATCGAGAGCGCCAGCCAGTCCCGCGCGTGGTTCACCGTCTGGTGCCACGCGAGGTCGCGCCAGACGTTCAGCTGCTGCTTCGCGTAGCGCGTCGTCTGCGGGAGCTTCGCGGTCAGCTTCTCCACCCACTCGTCGACCGCGGAGTCGAGCTCGGCCTCGGGGACCGCCTTGTTGACGAGGCCCCACTCCGCCGCCTGCGCCGCGGGGACCTCGTCGCAGAGGAAGACGATCTCGCGGGCACGCCGGTCGCCGACCATCAGCTGCAGCCACTGGGTCGCGCCGCCGGCCGGGACGGAGCCGTGCTCGAGCCCGACGTGGCGGATGAACGCGGAGTCGACGATCACGGCGAGGTCGCACGCCATCTGCAGCTCGTTGCCCCCGCCGACCGCGATCCCGTTGACGCGGGCGATGGTCGGCTTCCCGACCTCGCGCAGGCGGTCGTGCGCGTCCTTGAACGCGCCGAACCACTTCCAGTAGTCGGACGGCCGGCCGAGGTAGTCCTCGTCCCACGAGCGCAGGTCGGCGCCGACGCAGAACGCTCGCCCGGTCCCGGTGACGACGACGACCCGCACCTCGTCGTCCCACGACGCGTCCTCGGCCGCGCGTGCGATCTCGCGCAGCATCCGAAAGTCGAACGCGTTCAGGACCTCGGGCCGGTTCAGCCGGATCGTCGCGCGCGGAGGGGCCTTTTCGTAGACGATCGCCTCGAAGCCGAGCTCCGCCGGGTCGCTCGGCCGAGGATGCGTCGGCTCGCCCATCACCCCGCGACGTCGGCGAAGTGCACCTGGAACGGGATGCCCAGCGCCATCGCGTCCTTGCCCGTCTCCATGAACTCCGGCGTCCGCGCCGCGGCCTTGAAGGCGTCCATGTCGGCGAACTCCCACTCCGCGTAGTAGCGGAAGGCCGGCTCACCCAGCGGCGCGCCGAAGACCTTGCCGTGCCGGAACGTCCCGCCCTCGACCTGCCGGCAGAGCTCCGCGTGCTGCTCGTACCGCTCGGGGTCCGGCTCCTGCTCGTAGACGACGAACGCTCGGATCACGCGTGGCTCCCTTCGGCTCGAAGACGACGTGAGCGTATAGCGTCCGCGGCGTGAGCTGGACGGGTGGAGCGGTCGCCGTCGCGCTCGGCGCGGGGGTCGCCGGCTCGGTCCAGGTCGCGGTCATGGGGCGCTTCGGCGAGCGCATCGGGACGCTGGAGGCGCTCGCCTTCACGACCGTCCTCGGCGCGCTGATCGCGACCGGGTTGCTCCTCGTCGTGCGGCGTTCGCTCGACGGCTACGGGGACGGGCTGGGCGCCCCCAAGTGGCTGTGGCTCGGAGCCGCGATCGGCGTCTTCGTGGTCGCGTCGATCACGCTCGCGGCACCCGAGATCGGGACGACCGCGACGGTCGCCCTGCTCATCGCCGGCCAGCTCGGGGCGGCGCTCGCCATCGACCGCTTCGGTTGGTTCGGGGTCGACCGCGTGAGTTTGACCTGGTTCCGGATCTTCGGGGTCGTCCTGCTCGTGGCCGGCGCCGCGCTCACGCTGCGCCGGTGAGCGCCCTCGCGGAGCTCGAGCCGCGGCTCGTCTGGGCGCGCTTCGGCGAGCTGACGAGGATCGCACGGCCATCGAAGCAGGAGGACGCCGCACGCGAGCACGTTCTGGCCTGGGCCGAAGCGCGGGGGCTCGCGACGTCGGTCGACGACGCGGGGAACGTCGTCGTGCGCGTGCCCGCGACGCGCGGCCGCGAGGCTGCGCCGACGGTCGTCCTCCAGGCGCACGTCGACATGGTCTGCGAGCGAGAGCCGGACAGCCCCTACGACCCGCGCGAGGGCCGCATCCACGTCGTCCGCGAGGGCGACTGGGTGCTGGCCGAGGGAACGACCCTCGGCGCCGACAACGGCATCGGCGTCGCAGCCGCGCTGGCGGCGGCGGAGGATGCGGCGCTCGCCCACGGCCCGCTCGAGCTGTTGCTCACCGTGTCGGAGGAGCAGGGGCTGGACGGAGCGAAGGCGCTCCACCCGGAGCTCGTCTCGGGCCGCCTGCTCGTGAACCTCGACGGGACGAGCGACGGCTCGATCACCGTCGGCTGCGCCGGAAGCGCGCACACGTTCACGCGCCTCGCGCTCTCCCCGCGGGCCGTCGCGGACGGCTGGTCGGCGCTGTCCGTCGTCCTCTCCGGGGCGAGAGGCGGCCACTCGGGGGCGGACATCGCGCGGGGCCGGGCGAACGCGATCACGGCCCTCGCCCGAGTGCTCGCGACCGCGCACGGCCGCACGTCGCTACGCCTCGCGGCGCTCGACGGGGGCGTCAGCCGGAACGCGATCCCGCGGGAAGCGCGCGCAGTCGTCGCCGCAGCGGACGAGGACGCGTTCCGCCGTGCCGCCGACGACGCGCTGCGGGCACTCCGGCAAGAGCATGCGGGCAGCGACGACGGCCTCGAGCTGTCGCTCGAGACGGTGGGCGCGATGACGGCCGCCGACGAGGAGACCACGTCCCGCGCTCTCGATCTCTTCGCAGCCACCCCGAGCGGCGTCGTGGCGATGAGCTCACTCGTCCCCGGAGCCGTCGAGACGAGCACGAGCCTGAACGTCGTGGGCACCGAGGACGGCGTGCTCACACTCGCGTCGATGACGAGAAGTGCGAGCCCCGCGGCACTCGACGCTCTCGTCGCGAAGTTCGAAGCGCTCGCCCGCCTCGCCGGCGCGGAGATCGCGGTCACCCGCTCGTACCCGCCCTGGCGCCCCGACCTCGACTCGACGCTGCTCGCGACCGCCCGCGCGGCGTACGCCAGGCTCTTCGAGGCCGAGCCGGAGCTCGAGGTCGTCCACGGCGGCCTCGAGTGCGCAGTCCTCGGAGCGCGGATCCCGGGAGTGCAGATGATCTCGCTCGGCCCCGAGATCGTCGGCCCTCACGCGCCGGGCGAGCGGCTGAGCATTTCCGGCACGGACCGCTTCTACCGCCTGCTCGGCGCGCTCCTCGACGACCTCTCAGCGCCGGCTGCCTAGCGGCCCCAGCGGCAGCGCTCACCGAGCGCGTCCGCATCGAGCACCCTCACCTTCGCGCGCTCGAGCGCGACCGAGCCGCGCTTCTCCTCCTCACGCAGAACACGGTTCACCGTCGCCCGCGAGGTCCCGGCCATCGCGGCCAGGTCCTCCTGGGTGAGGGGGACGACCGCGTCGCCCTCGTCCCCCGCGTACGCCGCCGCGAGCTCGTGCACGCGCCGCCGGACCCGCGTCTCCGCATCGACGTGGTGGGCCTCGACCAGGCGGGTGCTCGCGCGCCGCAGCTGCACCGCGAGCACTCGGAGCAGGACGTCCTTGACGCCCGGATGGGTGCGCTGGAGGCGCGCGAAGTCGTCGCGGTAGACCGAGCGCGTCTCGCCGGCCTCGAGCGCGGAGATCGTCGCGCTCCGCCGCTCGTCGGGCAGGAGCAGGGCGACCTCCCCGAAGGCGTCCCCCGGGCCGAGGACGTCGAGCAGCACCGAGTCGCCGAGCGGTGTCGTCGCGCGGACCGCGAAGCGGCCGCGGACGACGAAGTGGAGCGACTCCGCGAGATCGTCTCGGTGGAAGACGACCTCGCCCTTCGCGAACGTGCGCCGGCGCGCGCTCGCCATCAGCTCGCGGACGTCGTCCGCGGGAAGGCCGGCCAGAAGCGGCGACTCCACGGCTCCGAAGTGTCGAGCACATGGGTGGCACGTGCAACGCCGGCCGACCGAAGTGTCGCGGCCGTGACACTCCGGGTGTCGCCCGCGCGAACGACGCGAGGATGCCCCGGCCGTACGCTCCTCACACGATGGGTCACCGAGAGAGGAGCAAAGTCATGAAGCGCACGATCGTCATCGCCGGCATCGCGGGCGCGCTGCTCATAGCCCCCTCCGTCGCGAGCGCCGCCAGTGTCCCGCAGGTCAGGTCCCAGGTCGTCGACTCCCAGCTCGTCAAGTCGCAGCAGGTCAGGTCGCAGGTCTTGCGGTCACAGCAGGTCAGGTCACAGGTGCTTCGCTCCCAGCGCGCAGGCGTCCTCAGGATCTCGCAGGTGCACCTCCAGCTGCGCTGATCTCTCGCTCTCTCCCACCGATCCATCCGAGGGGTGACCAGGGAGGGGCCGGAAGGCCCCTCCTCCCTCGCGCTCAAAGACCGACGATGTCGTCCGGACGCACGGGGACGCGCGTGAGCTCGCGTGCGGTCGCATCGCGCAGCGCCGCGACGATCGCAGGGGTCGAGACGAGCGTGGGCGGTTCCCCCACGCCCTTGACGCCGTACGGCGCGTCCGGCTCGGGCTCCTCGACGAGCTCCGAGACGACCGGCGGCATGTCCAGGAAGGTCGGAATCAGGTAGTCGGTGAAGCTGGCGTTCGCGATCACGCCGTCGCGCACCTGGATCTCCTCCATCAGCGCCAGACCGAGGCCCTGCGCGGTGCCGCCCTCGATCTGCCCCTCTACCGCGGTGCGATCGAGCGCGTGGCCGACGTCCTGCGCGGTGCCGATCCAGACGACCCGCGTGAGCCCGAGTTCGACATCCACCTCCACGACGGCTCGCATCGCCGCGACCGCGAAGGCGACGTGGGAGCGGTCGCCCTGGACCTGCCCGGTCTCCGGGTCGAGCGGGAAGGTTCGCGGGTGCCGGTACACGCGCTCGACGTCCACGTCCGCGCCGGTCCGCTCGCGCTCCTCGAGCGCGGCGCGGCAGGCGAGCTGCACGGCGCCGGCCGCCATCCACGTCATCCGTGAGGCCGAGGTCGAGCCCGAGGACCCGACGCGGGCGGTCGAGCCGCCGACGAGCGTCACGTCCTCGGTCCCGAGCTCCTTCCGCGCGACCCGGAGCATGACGTCGGTGACGCCCTGCCCGACCTCCGCCGCCGCACAGTGCACCTCGGCGCTGCCGTCCGCGTGGAGGAGAACGCGCGCGGCACACGAGTCGTCGAACCCCTCCGAGTAGCAGAGGTTCTTCAGGCCAACCGCGAAGCCGACCCCGCGGCGCACGCCCTCGCCGCGCGTCGTGTTGCCGGAGCCCCCGGGCAGGCGGATCGCATCGCGCGGCAGCGCCTCGGGCTCGGGGATCGGGATGGCGGCTGCACGACGGATGACCTCCCTGGTCGGGAGCGAGCCCGTGACGACCTGCCCGGTCGGGAGCACACCACCCGGCTCGAGGGCGTTCAGGAGCCTCAGCTCGACCGGGTCGATGTCGAGGGCGGCCGCGAGGCGGTCCATCTGCGCCTCGGAGGCGAACGTCGCCTGCACCGCGCCGAAGCCGCGCATCGCACCGCACGGAGGGTTGTTCGTGTAGACGGCGGTGCCCTCGATGGAGACGTTGTCGACGGCGTACGGCCCGACCGCGAAGCAGCACGCGTTCGCGAGCACGGCCGCGGTGCTCGAAGCGTAGGCGCCGCCGTCGAGCAGCATCCGGACGCGGACGGAGACGAGCCGCCCCTCCCGCGTCGCCCGGTGCTCCGCCCAGATCCGCGCCGGGTGACGGTGGATGTGGCCCACGAACGACTCCTCGCGGTTGTAGGCCATCTTCACCGGGCGGCTCGTGCGGAGCGCGAGGAGAGCGGCATGGACCTGGACGGAGAGGTCCTCGCGGCCGCCGAACGCGCCCCCCACACCGGCGAGGTGGACCCGCACCATCTCCGGCGGAAGAGCGAGGCAGGGCGCGACCTGGTCGCGGTCGACGTGGAGCCACTGCGTCGCGACGTGGATGTCCACGCCGCCTTCGCCGTCCGGGATCGCGAGCCCCGACTCGGGCCCGAGGAACGCCTGGTCCTGCTGACCGACGTCGTACGTTCCGGACACGGTCACGTCCGCCTCGGCATCGGGGTCGCCGCGGCGGATCACCAGCGAGCGGACGACGTTCGGGCGGGGGTCCTCGCGGAACCCGTGGCCGGCAGTCGGCCTACCGGTGTGGATCGGCTCGACCTCGGTCGCGAGCTCGGGATCGACCACCGGCTCGAGCGGCTCGTACTCGACCTTGACCGCGGCGGCCGCGCGCCTCGCCTGCTCGGGCTCCTCCGCAGCGACGAGCGCGACCGCCTCGCCGAAGTAGCGCACGCGGTCGATCGCGAGCACCGGCTGGTCGGCGAACTCGAGGCCGTAGGTCTTCGCGCCGGGCACGTCCTCGTGCGTGAGCACCGCGTGGACGCCCGGGAGGAGCAAGGCCTCGGAGATGTCGACGGAGAGGATCCGCGCGTGCGCATGCGGGCTGCGCACCGTCTGCCCCCACAGCATCTCCGCCACCTCGAGGTCGCTCGCGTACGCGAACTCGCCGGTCACCTTGGGGACGGCGTCGTGGCGCGTCACGGTCGACTCGGCGCGGCCACGCCGGAGGGTACGGGCCGGCGCGCTCATGACTCCGCGGCCAACTGCACTGCCGCGAGGATCTTCCCGTAGCCCGTGCAGCGGCAGAGATTGCCGGAGAGCGCCTCGCGGATCTCGTCGACGCTCGGGTCCGGTACCCGGCGCAGGAGGTCGGCAGCGGCGACGACGAGCCCCGGTGTGCAGAAGCCGCACTGCACCGCTCCGGTCTCGACGAACGCCTCCTGGACGCGATGCAGCCGTCCGCCTTCCGCGAGCCCCTCGACGGTCACGACCTCGTGCCCGTCGGCCTGGGCGGCGAGGACGAGGCAGGCGCAGACGAGGGTCCCGTCGAGGAGCACCGAGCACGAGCCGCACTCGCCCTGCTCGCACGCGTTCTTCGAGCCCGGGACGCCGAGCCGGTCCCGGAGCGCGGTGAGGAGGCTCTCGCCGGCCCAGACGT
>Ga0210115_1000455_pt1 | contig 11791 bp, 9 predicted proteins | sample MayberryNW_TuleB_2_FD_185526 | JGI IMG/M metagenome (GOLD analysis project Ga0210115, IMG submission 185526) | Wetland microbial communities from San Francisco Bay, California, USA, that impact long-term carbon sequestration - MayberryNW_TuleB_D2... | ecosystem: Environmental > Aquatic > Marine >... | reverse complement strand
GCAAAGGGTCACCGGCCTCCCGCCACAGCTCGAGCGCCTGCTGCCGCGCCTCGGTCACCTGCGCCCACCGGTCCAGGAGGGCGTCGGCGTCGGAGAGCTCCTCCCACAGGACGGCGTGCTCGGCGGGCGGCAGTCCGGAGGAGAACCGAAGGGCTCGCTCGTACTGGGCGGCCGCCTCCCGGTGGGCTCCGAGGTCGGCGGCCCGGCGGGCCGCGGCCACCGCGTGCCGGAGCACCGCCGGGCCGTCGCCGGCGCCCTCGGCGTGGTGGGCCAGCCGGGCGTCGTCGCCGAGCCCCTGCTCGCGCAGAGCCAGCAGGACCGCCGCGTGCAGGCTCGCCCGGCGGTGCGCGGGGAGGTCGGACTCGACGGCCAGCCTGGCGACCTCGTGCCGCCAGCGGAAGGCCACCTCCTCGGAGCGGAGCAGCCCGGTGGTGAGGCAGTCGTCCACGTCGGCGTCGGCGGTGCGGACCACGGCGCGCAGCAGGCTCAGCTCGACCCTGGGACCGAGGACCGCCGCCGCGTCGAGCACGTCGCGGGCGCCCGGCCCGAGCCGCGCGGCCCTGGCCAGCACGGCGTCGCCGGCGCTCGCCGGGACCACCTCGGCTCCGGCCTCGAGCACCTGGACGACGAAGAAGGGGTTGCCGCCGGTCAGCCGGTGCAGGCCCGCCGGGTCGACGCCGGCCCGCAGGGCGAGCTCGTCGACCGCTCCCTTGGTCAGGGGCGGCAGGCTCACCCGGCGCGCGGTGCGCTGTCCGGCCAGCTCCCCCAGCGTGGCGCGCAGCGGGTGGTCGCGTCCCAGGCCGTCGTCCCGGTAGCTGACGAGCAGCAGCACGGGTACGGCGCGCAGCCGCTTGCCGAGGAAGCGCAGCAGGTCGAGGGTGGCCTCGTCGGCCCAGTGCACGTCCTCGACCGCGACGACGGTCAGGTCGGGGTACGACCGGAGCTGGTCGAGCAGCAGCCGGAACAGCCGGTCGCGCGGGAGCTCGTCCCGGATGCCGTCGGCCAGGGCACCCCCGAGCTGGCCGGCCACGTCGTACAGCGGGCCGAGCGGCTGCGGGGTGGCCGAGCCGTCGCACGTGCCCCACGCCCAGCGCGCGTCCGGCAGGGCGGCCCGGGCCGCCTCGAGCAGCGAGGTCTTGCCGACGCCCGCCTCGCCGGTCACCAGCACGACCCGGCTCTCGCCGGCGCCCGCCTCGGCGGCGTAGCCGGTGAGGGAGTCGAGGAAGTCGGCCCTCTCGAGCAGCTCCATCTGGGCATGGTGACCCCCACGGGGTCCGCCGTCGAGCCGTTCGCCGGATCCGTCAGCCGATCCGAGCAACTGCGCATGGTCGGGAGAAGGCGTTCCAGCAGGCCTGTCGGTGCCTCAGCGCGGCTTGCCGGTCCGTGCCGCAGGATGCGTTTCCGCGGAAACGCGGTATGAACGCATACCCATGCGTCCCACGAGAACGAGGTCTCGGTGACCGCCAGCGACTACGACAGCTTCGCGGACGCCTACTCGGCGGACAACGAGTCCAGCCTCTTCAACGCGTACTACGAGCGACCCGCAATGCTCCGCCTCGCCGGCGACGTCTCTGGCCGTCGAATCCTCGACGCGGGGTGCGGATGCGGGCCGCTCTCGGCAGCATTGCGCGCCAAGGGGGCCGTCGTCACCGGCTTCGACGCGAGCCCCGCCATGGTCGACTTGGCCCGCCGGAGGCTGGGTGACGACGCCGACGTGCGCGTAGCGGACCTCGGCGCGCCGCTGCCGTTCGCCGACGACGAGTTCGACGACGTCGTCGCATCCCTCGTCCTGCACTACCTGGAGGACTGGGCCGGCCCCCTCGCCGAGCTGCGACGCGTGCTGAAGCCTGGCGGTCGCCTGATCCTCTCGGTGATCCACCCCAGCGTGTACGCGATCGTGTATCCCGAGGCCGACTACTTCGCGCTCACCAAGTACTCCGAGGACTACACCTTCAACGGACAGCGTGCGGTCCTGACCTACTGGCACCGACCGCTGCACGCCATCACAGACGCCTTCGTCGCCGCAGGGTTCCGCATCGCCGCCGTCAGCGAACCACCCCCTGCGCCGGACACTCCCCCGGAGCTGCTCCCGCCCGACCTGGAGGAGGGCCGGTCCTTTCTCTGCTTCATCTTCTTCGTGCTGGAGTCGGTCTGAGACCGAGCTCGAGCGAGCGGGCAGCCTCACCAGACACTTCGCGCCGCGACGGAGTCACCGCTCATCGCCTGCCCGTGCGGTGCGTCACGGGGGTCGGCGACGCAGAGAAGCACCACAGTGCCGTCCCGGTCGGTGTGACGCCGTGTGGCGAGCGGCGTGACCGCCCTCGGCACGACGGGTTCTGGGGCGGCCACTGTGGTACCTCGCCGCGAGTCGACCTCGCGTGAGGTCGCACGGTGACGGCTGATGAGTGCCGGATCAGTCCGTTCGGGAGCGCACTCCGGCGCGTTGCGATCAGCTGGCGTGGCCGCGGAGAGCACAGCACCACCGGCGAACTGGTACCCGCGAGCCCAAGAGCTGCGTGATCTCGGGCCAGACCGCCGGCTCACTGGTGGCCCCCCGCCGGAGGCGTTTCCGCGGAAACGTCTGTGCGCCAGAACGGCGCTCGGAACTGGTGCGCCAGCAGGTCTGTACCGGCACCCACCGAGCCCTGACTTCGACGCATGCCCACATGGACGGGTAGCGGGCGCGGCGTTCTATCGTCGTGCCAGTGAGCGCTCCTGAGGTGCGGTTGATCGCTGATGATGAGGTCGATGCGGCGGCCGGCACACTCGCGCGGGCCTTTGCGCACGACCCGCTGGGTACTCACGCCAGGGGCGGCGAACCGTGGAACGAGGTTCTCGAGGCGGACATGCTGCGGCCGGGCGTCGTGCTCGCTCGAGCCCTGGGCGAGGTCTGGTGCACCCCCGACCTGGCCGCGGTCGCCTGCTGGCGGCGTCCGGGTGCTGGCAGGCCGACGGACGAGCAGCGCCGAGCCGCCGGCGTCGATCGCCTGCCGCCCGACCTGCTGCGGCGTCGCGCGGAGCGCAGCGAGCCGGCCTACGAGTACGTCGAGGGCCGCCGCGATGCGCTGCGTGTGCCGCCCGAACACTGGTACTGCACGATGGTCGGGGTCGAGGGGAGTCGTCGCCGGGAGGGGCTGGGCAGCGCTGTGCTTGCGCCGGTGCTCGCGCGAGCCGCCGCGTCCGGCGTCCCGGTGTTCCTCGACACGTTCAACCCGGCTGACCCGCCGTTCTACACGCGAAACGGCTTTCGCTGCCTTGAAGAGGACGTCGAGCCAGGGACCGGGCTGCCGTACTGGCTGTTTCTACGCTGAGGCCCCGGCACCACGCAGCCTCATCGGCTGTCGGTGGCGGACGAACGTGTACTCCACCCCGCGCAAGTGAACAAGCAGCCGGATCGGTTCGCGCGGGAGCGGCACCTGCACGCCATCTGCAAACCACAGCCAGCCGGGTGGGAGGCCCGGGAGTCACTATCGTCGGTGGTCAGGCGAGCAGCAACGCGCGCGGCAGAAGACAGCCAACGCTGTGGGCCGGCCTGGCTGTCCCGAGGCGTCCTGCACCGAGGAGGAGGCTCCCTTGCCCGACATGGACCTGAGCAACCGCTTCGGTTTCCCGCCCGCGTTCGACGAACGCACCACCCTGACCTGGTTCCTGCGGTACGTGCGCCTCACTGTGCACGCCAAGTGCGTTGACCTGGCCCAGGGCGACGCGGCCAAGACGCCGCTGCCCGGCTCGCCGGCCATGAGTGTCACCGGCCTGGTGAGTCATCTGCGCTGGTCGGAGGCCTTCTGGATCGACGTCATGTTCCTCGGTCGGCCCAACCAGTGGCCGGGCACCGACGACGACTCCGAACTGCAGATGCGCGCCGGGCTCGAACGACCGCTGGCCGAGCTGCTCGACGAGTACGCCGTACAGGCAGCCCACACCGACGAGGTGGTTGCCTCGCGCGACTGGGCATCTGAATCGGTCGGCAGGAACGAGGGCACCGGCAAGCCGATCGCGGTGCGGTACATCGTCATGCACCTGATCCACGAGACCGCCCGGCACAACGGCCACCTCGACATCCTCCGCGAACTCGCTGACGGCATGACCGGCGACTGACAGCTGCCACACATAGCCGTCGAGCAGTGCCGGCTCAGACCGGTCGTGTCAGCGACGGAGTGAGAACGGCGAGCAGCCATCGGTCGAGGCCCATCCCGACACCGTGCCAGACGCTCGGGCAAGGACTCGGGCGTCTCTGCAGCACGGGAGGGGTAGGCCGGGTCAGCCGAAGGTGAGCCGGACGATGCGGTCGTCTCCGTCACGCGGTTCCCCGCGGCCGTCGCGGTTGCTCGTCGTCACCCAGAGCGAGCCGTCCGGGGCGGCCACGACCGTGCGCAGCCGGCCGTAGCGCTCCCGCATCAGCGCCCGCGGCCGACCGGTGCGCCCCGCGCCGCCGTCGACAAGAGGCACCTGCCACAGCCGGGTTCCCCCCAGCGCGGCCATGAAGACCGAGCCCTCGGCGACCGCGATCCCGCTGGGAGACGCCTCGCTGGAGCGCCACTGCCGCACCGGGTCCACGAAACGTTCGTCGCCTGCACGGCCCTCGACCTCCGGCCAGCCGTAGTTCTCGCCCGGCTCGATCCGGTTGAGCTCGTCCCAGGTGTTCTGGCCGAACTCGGCCGCCCACATCCGCCCCTCGTCGTCCCACGCCAGCCCCTGCACGTTGCGGTGGCCGAGGCTCCAGACCGGCGAGCCCGGGAACGGGTTGCCCGGCGCCGGGTCGCCGTCCGGCGTGATGCGCAGGATCTTGCCGCCGAGGGAGTCGCGGTCCTGCGACAGGTCGGTCTGCCCGGACTCGCCGGTGCCGACGTAGAGGTAGCCGTCGGGTCCGAACGCGATCCGCCCCCCGTCGTGGACCGGCCCGGCCGGGATCCCGTCGAGCACGGTCCGCTGCCCGGACAGACCCTGCCCGTCGTACGTCGTCCGGGCGACGACGTTCTCCGACCCGCGGGTGAAGTAGACGAACACCGTGCTGTCGTCCTCGAAGTCCGGCGAGACGGCCAGGCCGAGCAGGCCCCCCTCTCCGACGCCGTCCACGCCGCTCACCCGACCCACCGTGCGCACGTCGCCGGACGGGTCGACCGCCTTGACCCGCTCGGTGTCGCGCTCGCTGACCAGGGCGGTGCCGTCGGGCAGGAAGTCCAGCCCCCACGGCACTGACAGGCCGGTCACCACGTCACCCGCCACCCGCGGTCGCGCCGCCCGGGCCCTGTCGCTGGACGTGCTCGCCGAAGCGGACGGTGACCCGGCGTCCGCCGGGCTGCTGCCGGAGCCGGACGCCGACGGCGCGGCCGGCTCGCCGGACGGGTCGTCGGAGCACCCGGTGAGCCCGAGGACGAGGACGAGCGTGACGGCGGCAGCGGAGCTCGGTCGGGTGGCTTGCACCCGCCGAGCCTTCCCCGCCGGCAGGCCCGACGCCACCCGCGGGGTCGACGGTGACGCGATCGTTAGGGTCGGGCCATGACGCTGCGCGCCGACCTCGTCCTCGAGGGCGGCGGGGTCAAGGGCATCGGCCTCGCCGGCGCGGTGTCGACCCTGGCGCGGGCCGGCTACAGCTTCCCGCGCGTCGCCGGTACGTCCGCCGGCGCCGTGGTCGCCGCCTTCCTGGTGGCCCTGCAGCGGGCCGGCGAGCCGCTCGAGCGCCTCGAGGACGTCGCCCGGACCCTCGACTACCCGCGGCTGCGCGACCGAGGCGGGCTCGGCCGCGCGGCGGGGCCGCTCGCGCGGGTGGTGGACGGGCTGTCGCTCGCCTTCGACGGCGGTGTCTTCGAGGGCGACTACCTGCGCTCGTGGGTGCGCGGCGCCCTCGCCGACCTCGGGGTGCGGACCTTCGGCGACCTCCGGCTGTCCGAGGCCGAGGACGCGGGCAGCGCCCTGCCGCCCGAGCAGCGCTACTCGCTTCTCGTGACGGCCAGCGACGTCTCGCGGCACCGCTTCGTCCGGCTGCCGTGGGACTACGCGCTCTACGGCCTGGACCCGGACGAGCAGGAGGTCGCGGACGCCGTGCGCGCGTCCGCGTCGATCCCGTTCTTCTTCGAGCCGGTGACCCTGCGGTCGCCCGGCGCGGGCCGCGCCGAGGGGAGCGTGTCCACACTGGTCGACGGCGGCGTGCTGTCGAACTTCCCGGTGGGCGTGTTCGACCGGACGGACGGGCTGCCGCCGCGGTGGCCCACCTTCGGGGTGCGGCTGTCCATGCGTCCGGACGGCCGGGTCCAGACGACCGAGGTGCGCGGCACCGTCTCCCTCGCGCTGTCGCTCGTGGAGACGATGCTCGAGGCCTGCGACGCGGCCCACATCGACGACCCGTGCGTGCAGGTCCGCAGTGTCTTCGTCGACACCTCCGGCGTCTCACCCGTCGACTTCGGCATCACCGAGGAGCAGCAGGAGCACCTCCTGCTCGCCGGGCACGAGGCGGCCGGCGCGTTCCTCCGGGACTGGGACTGGGCCGGCTACCTGGAGCGCTGCCGGGGTGCCGGCGCGTGACGGTCTGGCTGCCCTACGACGCGTGGCGGCGCGAGCTGGCGTTGCCGGCCGGCCTGGACGTGGACGTGTGGGACGGCACCGCCGAGCCGCCGTCGTCGGTACGCGACGTCCGGTTCTACGTCCTGCCGTACATGGCCGGTCCGGAGCCGGTCCGGCTGATGGCGCGGATGCCGTCGCTGCAGGTGGTGCAGACGCTGACCGCCGGCGTCGACGACGTACGTCCTCAGGTGCCCGCCGGGGTCACCCTGTGCAACGCCCGCGGGGTGCACGACGCGTCGACGGCCGAGCTGGTGCTCGCCCTGGTGCTGGCCAGCCTGCGCGGCATCCCGGACTTCGTGCGCGACGCCGCGCACGGCGGCTGGGACAGCCGGCGCCGCGACGCCCTCGCCGACCGGACCGTGCTGGTCGTCGGGCACGGCTCGGTCGGGCAGGCGGTCGAGCGCCGGCTGCTGCCCTTCGAGTGCCAGGTGCTGCGGGTGGCCCGGACCGCGCGTCACGGGCCGGACGGGCAGCGGGTCGCCGGCCTGGACGAGCTGCCCGCCCTGCTGCCCGACGCCGACGTCGTCGTGCTCACCGTGCCGATGACCGACGAGACGCGGGGCCTGGTCGACGCCGCCTTCCTGGCCCGGATGCGGGACGGCGCGCTGCTGGTCAACGTCGCGCGCGGGCCGGTCGTGCGCACCGACGACCTGGTGGCCGAGGTCGGCACCGGCCGGCTCCGGGCCGCGCTGGACGTCACCGACCCGGAGCCGCTCCCGCCCGGCCACCCGCTGTGGTCGACGCCCGGGGTGCTGATCAGCCCGCACGTGGGCGGCAACACGTCGGCCTTCCTGCCGCGGGCGGCCCGCCTCGTCGAGGCGCAGCTGCGCCGCTGGGCCGCCGGCGAGCCGCTGGCCAACGTGGTCACGGCGACGTACTGACGCGTCCCGACCCGGCGACCCGGCCCGACCTACACTCCGAGGGTGGGTCCCGGGCCAGCCGGGAGTCCCGACGAGATCGTCGCCGGGTCACCGGACAGGGCACGTCGCCGCCCGGCGCTGAAGGCGGCCGGGCGGGTCGCCGGCGCGCTCGCGGCGATCGCGCTCGCCCTGTCCGCGGCAGACGTCGGCCCCTTCGACCTGTCGGTCGGCGCGCCGCTGCAGGGCGCGCCGCGCGAGGAGACCGGGCCGCTCCCGCTGGCCGTGACACCGACCGGCGGGCCGAGCCCGTTGACCGTGCGCAACGGCGTGGACTGGGAGCCGCGCGGCGACCTCGCCGACGACGAGCAGTTCGTGGCAGCCGCGATGGCGCGGGTCCGCGAGAGCCGGCCCGGGGCCACCCGGCTCTACTTCGCCGGCCGGCTGCCCGACGGCTCGCGGCTGGCGATGGTCGGCACCGACGTCATGGCCGGCATGGTCACCACCGCCGTGCACGTCTTGCGGGTCGCGCCCGGCCGGCCGGTGCGCCGGGCGCCGGTGACCGAGGGCGCGGCACTGAGCGACTCCCAGCAGTACCTGGCCTGGGCCGGCCCGGGGGCGGACGGGTCGGTGGTCGCCGTGGCGCTGGCCCGACCGGGTCCGGTGCGCTTCGGCTTCTCGCCGCGGGTGACCTTCGCCGACGACGGCTCGGCCCGGCGGTCGTGGCAGCTCGCCTACGCCCCCGACGGCAGTGTGGTCGCCGACCTCGGCGACACCGACCCGCTGGTCGCCGTCCGGGCGCAGGCCCCCGGGGTCTTCGGCCGCCCGATGCTGGTCCGGGTGAAGCCGGAGACCGCGGCCCCTCCGGTGCTCGAGGTCGCCGGCACCGACGAGCCGGGGTACCAGGGCCCGGACCCGGCCCAGCTACGCCGGGCGCTGCGCTCGGCGGCAGGGGCCGTCGTCGACCTCGACCGGGCCTCCGCCGAAGTGATCTGGAGCGGCGCGCCGTGGAAGCAGCGGCACCTGGCGCTCGTCCTGCTGACCCGGCCGGACGGCCGCCGGTTCCAGGCCCTGGCCGGCCAGACCGGGACGCTCGGCTTCGCGGCCGGCGCCCGGGCGCTCCCCGTCGACGGCGACTCGCGGCTGCCGTGGCTGCTCGAACCGTTCTCCCCGCAGGACCCGACGCTGCTGCTGTGCCCGACCGGCCCCGGCAGCCTGCTCTACGAGCGGGCCGGTCACGCCGACCTGCGGATCCCGGTGAAGGCCGACGGCGTGGCCGCCCTGGTCGCCCCCGGGCCGACCGCGCCGAGCGCCGGCGGCGCGAGGGTCACGCTCTTCGACCCGTCAGGCCGCCTTCTGCTCAGCACCGTCCTGCCGGAACCAGGCTTCGACGACCCGCTGGCGCTGGACTGAGACCGGCGCGGGGACGGCCGCCCGGCGCCGGGCAGGCAGGGTCGCGACCGCCCAGCCGACCGCCATGACCGCGACGCCGGCGACCCCGTCGAGCACGTAGTGGTTGGCCGTGGCGACGACGACCAGGGCGGTCCCGGCCGCGTAGACCAGGCCGGCCCGGCGCAGCCGCTGGTCGCGGGTCAGCAGGTAGACCACCCAGGCGCACCAGAAGGCCCAGCCCACGTGCAGCGACGGCATGGCGGCCAGCTCGTTGGTGAGGCTGCCCAGCCCCTTCGGCGCGCTGGCGTCGCCGCCCCACCAGCCGGAGCCGGAGGTCGAGGCGAGGGTGTCCACGTAGCCGGGGAGCATCCGGGGCGGCGCCATCGGCAGCAGCGTGAAGCCGACCAGGCCGATGGCGCTGCCGGTGACGAGGGTGTTGCGCACCCGGCGGTACTGCTCGGGAGCCCGTCGGTAGACGGTGACCAGCAGCGCGGGGGTCACGAGGTAGTGCAGGGCGGCGTACCAGTAGCTCGCCAGCACGGCGAGGACCGGTACGCCGTGGAGCGCCCGGTTCGCCCACATCTCGACGTCGAGGTGCAGGGCACGCTCCCACCCCAGCAGCGACTGTGCGTGGCGGGTCGCCTCCGCGACGTCACCGTCGCCGAGGGTCCGGGCCAGGCTGTACGCCGCGTAGAGCGCCACCAGGAGCAGCAGCTCGCGGGCAGCCCGGAGCGGCCGGGGCTGCGTCGGGCGCGGCTGCGTGGTCATGAGGTCGACAGTGGCGCGCTCGTGACCGGCGGCCAATGGAGGTGACCGCCGGTCGGTGGTGGTGCCAGCCACCCCTGTCGTCGTGGGCATGCCCCCAGCGTCCGGACCGGACTTGCAGCGCGCTGGCAGCCGGCTTGCGGCCGCTCCCGCCATACGGACGGGAGCCGGTCCGCCACCTGGTGAAAGGCGGGCGCGGCCGTAGGGTCGGCCCGTGAGCGACGCACCCGACCTCAAGCCCCGCAGCCGCGACGTCACCGACGGCCTGGAGAGGGCGGCCGCACGGGGAATGCTGCGTGCAGTCGGCATGTCCGACGACGACTTCGCCAAGCCGCAGATCGGCGTGGCCTCGAGCTGGAACGAGATCACGCCCTGCAACCTGTCGCTGGACCGGCTGGCCAAGGCCGTGAAGGACGGCGTGCACGCGGGCGCGGGCTACCCGCTGGAGTTCGGGACCATCTCCGTCTCGGACGGCATCGCCATGGGCCACGAGGGGATGCACTTCTCGCTGGTGAGCCGTGAGGTCATCGCCGACTCGGTCGAGGTCGTCATGCAGGCCGAGCGGCTGGACGGCTCGGTCCTGCTCGCCGGCTGCGACAAGTCGCTGCCCGGCATGCTGATGGCCGCCGCCCGGCTGGACCTGGCCTCGGTCCTCCTCTACGCCGGGTCGATCCTGCCCGGCATCGCCAAGCTCTCGGACGGCACCGAGAGGCAGGTCACGATCATCGACGCCTTCGAGGCGGTCGGCGCCTGCGCCCGCGGCCTGATGAGCCGCGAGGACGTCGACGCGATCGAGCGGGCGATCTGCCCGGGGGAGGGCGCGTGCGGCGGCATGTACACCGCCAACACCATGGCGTCGGCCGCCGAGGCGCTCGGCATGTCGCTGCCGGGCAGCGCCGCGCCCCCCGCCACCGACCGCCGCCGCGACGGGTTCGCCCGCAGGTCCGGCGAGGCCGTCGTCGAGCTGCTCCGTCGCGGCATCACCGCCCGCGACGTCATGACCCGCGAGGCGTTCGAGAACGCGATCGCCGTGGTGATGGCCTTCGGCGGCTCGACCAACGCGGTGCTGCACCTGCTCGCGATCGCCCGCGAGGCGCACGTGGACCTCACGCTCGACGACTTCTCCCGGGTGGGGGAGCGGGTGCCGCACCTGGCCGACGTCAAGCCGTTCGGGCAGTACGTGATGACCGACGTGGACCGGGTCGGCGGGGTGCCGGTCGTGATGAAGGCGCTGCTCGACGCCGGGCTGATGCACGGCGACGTGCTGACCGTCACCGGCCGGACGATGGCCGAGAACCTGGCCGACATCGCCCCGCCGGACCTCGACGGCAAGGTGGTGCGCGCGATGTCGCAGCCGATCCACCGCACCGGCGGGCTGACCATCCTGCACGGCTCGCTCGCCCCGGACGGGGCGGTCGTCAAGACGGCCGGCTTCGACTCCGACGTGTTCGAGGGCACCGCCCGGGTCTTCGACCGGGAGCGGGCGGCGATGGACGCGCTCGAGGACGGCACCATCACGGCGGGCGACGTGGTCGTCATCCGCTACGAAGGCCCGAAGGGCGGGCCGGGGATGCGCGAGATGCTCGCCATCACCGGAGCCATCAAGGGCGCCGGACTCGGCAAGGACGTCCTCCTGCTCACCGACGGCCGGTTCTCCGGCGGCACCACCGGCCTGTGCGTCGGCCACGTCGCGCCCGAGGCGGTCGACGGGGGCCCGGTCTCCCAGGTCCGCGACGGCGACCGGATCCGGCTCGACGTCGCGTCGCGCACCCTGGACCTGCTGGTCGACGCCGCGGAGCTGGAGACCCGCCGGGCCGGCTGGAAGCCGCTGCCGCCGACGTACACCTCCGGGGTGCTCGGCAAGTACGTCAAGCTGGTCGGCTCCGCCGCCGAGGGCGCGGTCTGCGGCTAGGTCCGGCTCAGCCGTCGTAGCGGCCGGTCACCAACCACCTGGTCAACCGCTGGACCTGGTCGGGGTCCCCCATGTGCCCCTCGCCCTCCTCGACGACCGAGGTCGCCCCCGGCACGTGCTGGGACAGCCAGGCGCCGTGGGCGGCCGGCACCAGCGTGTCCTTGGCGCCGTAGCGCACCTCCACGGGCACGGCGATCTCGGCGAGGTCGAAGCCCCAGGAGCGGGTGAACGCGAGGTCGTCGTCGACCCATCCCCAGTAGCCACCACGGCCCAGGTCCTCGCCGAACTCACGGATGACGTCCGC
>Ga0210115_1000453_pt1 | contig 11803 bp, 14 predicted proteins | sample MayberryNW_TuleB_2_FD_185526 | JGI IMG/M metagenome (GOLD analysis project Ga0210115, IMG submission 185526) | Wetland microbial communities from San Francisco Bay, California, USA, that impact long-term carbon sequestration - MayberryNW_TuleB_D2... | ecosystem: Environmental > Aquatic > Marine... | reverse complement strand
CCGTCACGGTCAACCCGACAAACCAGCTCTACCAGGTCGACTGGAAGACGTCGAAGACGTGGAAGGGCACGTGCAGGGCGCTCGTCCTCGTCCTCAGCGACAACACGGAGCACACCGCGTTCTTCCGCTTCAAGTAGGCGACTGGAAGACGCAGCGTTCGAAGGGACGGGCCCCGGGAGACCGGGGCCCGTCCCGTGTTCGAAACACGCGGGGCCTCGGCTCACGTTACGGCCGCGCTCCTCTATTCTCGCGGCATGGAGCTCATCCACACCTGCTACCGGATCACCGACGTGGACCGCTCGGTGGCCTTCTACGAGGCGCTCGGCTTCGAGGAGCGGAGCCGGCTGCCGATCCGCGACGAGGCGGTCAACGTCTTCATGGGCGTCCCGGGCGACGGCGACCGGCTCGAGCTGACCCACAACGTCGAGACGCCCGAAGGCGGCTACGAGATCGGGACCGGCTACGGCCACATCGCCGTCACGGTCGACGACCTCGACGGCACGCTCGAAGAGCTCGCCGGCCAGGGCATCGAGCCCGAGCGCCCGCCGTACACCGTCCGCGAAGGCGGCTCGCGCCTGTGCTTCGTCCGGGACCCGGACGGCTACAGGGTGGAGCTGATCGAGCGGGCGTGACTCAGCTCGGGAAGACAGAGATGCTTCGACAGGTGCTCGGCAGCTTCAACGAGCATGACCTCGACGCGATCATGTCCCACTTCGACGAGGACTGCGTGTTCGAGGCCCCGCGGGGGCCCGAACGCTGGGGACGACGCTTTGTCGGGAAGGGCGAGGTGCGTCGCGGTCTGGCGGCGCGCTTCGAGGGGATCCCGGACGTCCACTACGGGGACGACGACCACTTCGCATGTGGGAACCGGGGAGTCTCGGAATGGACGATCAGCGGCTCGACCGTCGAGGGTGTGCGAGTCGACGTGCGGGGATGCGACATCTGGACCTTCGGAGACGACGGCGCGATCGTCCGCAAGGACAGCTTCTGGAAGATCCGTGAAGCGTGATGGTTCACCGGTGCCGGGGCTGATCGGGCGCCGGTAAGCCGGGCGACCTCGGGGCGCTCTACACAAGCGCTCCGAGGTCCAGAAGGATGGCGCGTAGCTCGGCGAAGCGTGTCGTGCCGAGCTGTTGAGCCCAGGCGGCCTCGATCTCGGCGACGGCATCGCGGATGACGCCGATCGCGGAGCTCCCGCGTGGCGTGAGGGCGATGCGCTTGGAGCGCAGGTCGTCCGGGTCCGGCCGCCGCTCGAGGTAGTGGAGGCGCTCGAGCTCGCCGAGCAGGTAGTTCAGGGCCTGCTTGCTGATCCTCAGCCGGGCGGCCAGCTCGGAGGGCCGCGCGCCCTGGGGTCCGGGGTACTGGAAGACGTTCAGGTGCGCCGGCTCGAGGTCGTCGTAGCCGCGCTCGTGCAGCCGCTCGAGCATGTGCCGCTGCACCGCTTCCCAGGGCAGGCGCAGGAGCGCGCCGATCAGCGGCGGGCCGAACGGTTGCTCACCTGTCGGCGGGTTAGTAAAGACACTTGACGAGGAGTTCTCAACCATGTACTGTCAAGTCACTTTACCATCTGAGACAGGAGGAACCACCATGACGACGAGCGCGCGCGAAGAGATCAGGGTCGGCGAGCTCGCGATCCGCTTCCTCGTCGAGGGAGAGCAGTCGGCCGGGTCGGTCGCGGTCTTCGAGTTCGACGTTCCGGCCGGCGCCAAGGTGGCGGCCGCACACAGCCACGACGGGTACGACGAGACGATCTACGGGATCGATGGCCTCCTCACCTGGACGGTCGAGGGCACGCAGACCGACGTCGGTCCGGGCGAGGCGCTCGTCATTCCCCGCGGCGCCGTCCACCACTTCGACAACACGGGCGACGTGGACGCCAAGGCGCTCGCAATCGTCACCCCCGGCATCCTGGGCCCCGACTACTTCCGCGAGGTCGCGGCCGTCCTCGCCGCCGCGGCGGGCGGGCCGCCCGACCTGGAAGCGCTGGCAGCCGTGATGCGCCGCCACGGGCTGACGCCGGCGTCGTAGTCGCGCTGCCCGGCCCGCCTGCACGAGACGACCAGAGGAGAATTCGTGACGATCACCGCGCCGAGACTCCAGCTGAACCCGCCCTTCGAGGCCCGCTCCCGGTCGAGGAGATGCCGCTCGACCTCGACGAACGCATTCAGGCGATCGAGCTGTCGTGGGAGTACGCCGTCCGTCTGGCCCCGGACGAGTGGCTCGCCCTGAGGGACGTGGCCGGGCGGAACGAGATCCCGCTCCACGTCATCTGAGGACGCCGACGCTCTGCGGGTCGAACCGCGTCGCCGCGACGATCGACGGGGGGGCAGCCGGCGCCGGACGTTTGTCTAGGCATCGTGACCGCGCTGGCTCTGCCTCGAGGATCGGCAGTATGCTCCTCGCCTGCAGCCAGGCGGCTGACGATCCGTTCAGCCGGCAATCCAGAGGGAGGGGAAGGTACATGACGGGACTTACACGAGCGCTCGGGCGCAGACGCACCCGGTACATGGCGATCGTGGCCCTCGCAGTGGCGGCGATGATCCCCGCCGGCGAGGCGCTGGCAGCGCCGTCTCAGACGGCCTGCAACACGCGTGACAACAACACCTATCCGAAGCTCCTCGAGTGCATCCGGCTCGACCAGGTGCGAGCGCACCAGGCTGCGCTCCAGGCGATCGCCGACGAGAACGACGGGACGCGCTTCTCGGGGACGCCGGGCTACGACGCCTCGGTGGACTACGTGGTCTCGAAGCTCCGGGCGGCCGGCTACGACCCGCAGATCCAGGCGTTCGACTACCTCGCGTTCGAGGTCGTCGGTCCCTCGACTCTCCAGCAGATCGCGCCGACTCCCACCACCTACGTGGAGGGAACCGACTTCGGGGTGATCACCCAGTCCGACCCGGGTGACGTCACCGCAAATGTCACGCCGGTCGACCTGATGCTCGGGCTCGGCAACACGTCGACGAGCGGCTGCGAGGCGGCCGACTACGCCGGGTTCCCGGCCGGGAACATCGCGCTGCTCCAGCGAGGTACCTGCACCTTCGAGCTGAAGGCCGAGAACGCCGCGGCAGCAGGCGCAATCGGGATCGTGATCTTCAACCAGGGCAACACGGCCGCGCCCGATCGAAACAACATCCCGGCGGTGACGCTCACGGCCAACAACACGAGCGGCATCCCGGTGCTCGGCACGACGTACGCGCTGGGCGTCACGCTGGCGAGCACACCCGGCCTGGTCATGCGGGTGTTCGCCAACACGCTGCGGCAGATCCTGCCCACCTACAACGTGATCGCCGAGAAGACCGGTATCAACGACGACAACGTCGTGATGGCCGGCGCGCACCTCGACTCGGTTCTGGCGGGACCGGGCATCCAGGACAACGGCACCGGCAGCGCCGCGATCCTCGAGGCCGCCGAGCAGCTCGCGAACATCAAGCCGCAGAACACCATCCGCTTCGCGTGGTGGGGTGCGGAGGAGAGCGGGCTCATCGGCTCGACGAACTACGTGAACGGCCTGAGCCAGGCGGAGAAGGACCGGATCGCGCTCTACCTCAACTTCGACATGATCGGCTCGCCGAACTACATCTTCATGGTGTACGACGGGAACCAGTCGAGCTTCCCGGCTCCGGTCCCCGTGCCGGACGGGTCGGCAGCGATCGAGAGCATCTTCGAGTCGTTCTACACGCTCCGGGGTGAGCCGTACGACGACACCGAGTTCAGCGGACGCAGCGACTACCAGGCGTTCATCCTGAACGACATCCCCGCCGGCGGCCTCTTCACCGGCGCGGAGGTTCCCAAGACCGCCGAGCAGGCGGCGATCTGGGGTGGCACCGTCGGCGCCCAGTTCGACCCGTGCTACCACCAGGCGTGCGACACGTTCGCGAACATCAACCTCCACGCGCTCGAGGTCAACGCCGACGCGGTCGGGTTCGCGCTGCTCACGTACGCGTACTCGACGGAGTCCGTGAACGGGGTGCCGGGCAAGAGGGTTCCTGGCAACTTCCAGATCCCGGCCCCCGCCGGCCCTCAGGGCACGTTCGTTCCGTAACCCGAATCCAGGATCGAGGGGGCGGCCGGACCGGCCGCCCCCTCCGACCTGCCGAGCACGGCTCGTTCCTGACGCGCAACGAGCGAGCCTGACGGTGCTCTTCACGCCGGAGAACCACGAGCCGCTCGCCGGCGACCCATGGGACGAGGGCCGCGTGAGGGCCGGCGTCGAGAGGATCGTCGCGGACGCCCTGGCGGCTCAGCATCCAGACGGCTTCTGGCCGGTGCATCCGGACGACGACGACGGTACCTCGTCCCGTACCGGGCTCTACCTCGGCGCCGCCGGGCTCGTCTGGGCGCTCCACCGGCTCGGGCACGACCTGACCGCCACCGCCGAGCGGTTGCACGGGCGCTACCTCGCGGAGCCCGACTGGCCTGGAGTCGTCCCGGGGCTCCTGCTGGGCAAGGCCGGGATCCTGGTCGCCGCCTACGAGCTGACGCCGGGCCCCGCGCCCGCGGACGCGCTCGAGCGGGCGGTTGTCGAGAACGCCGGGAACGAGTCGAACGAGCTCTTCCTGGGCGCGCCGGGCACGATGCTCGCGGCGCAGGCGATGCTCCGTGCGACCGGGGAGCGCCGTTGGGCGGACGCCTGGCAGCAGAGCGCGGAGGTGCTCTGGTCACGCTGGCTGCCGTCCGAGGAGCGCGGCTGCCACCTCTGGACGCAGCACGTCTTCGGCCAGGCGGTGGACTACGTCGGCCCCGCCCACGGGTTCGCGGGCAACGTCCTCGCCCTGTCGCTCGACGGCGGCCTGCTGGGCGCCGAGCGCCGGGGCGAGCTGGAGCGACGGGCAGTGGCCGCCGCGCACGTACTCGCCGTCCGCGAGGGCGGCCTCGCCAACTGGCCGCCGGTCGCCGGCGGGCCCCTCGTCCAGAACGGGATGATCCGGACGCAGTGGTGCCACGGCGCGCCCGGGGTGGTCGCGTCGCTCGCGGGGCTCGCCGTGGGCGACGAGGCCTTCGGCGAACTGCTCGCCGCCGGGGGTGAGCTGACCTGGCGTGCGGGCCCGTTGGCCAAGGGGCCCGGGCTCTGTCACGGTACCGCGGGCAACGGGTTCGCGTTCCTCGCACTGCATCGACGGCTCGGCGACGAACGATGGCTCGACCGCGCGCGGCGGTTCGCGATGCACGCACTGAGCCAGGTGGAGGCGGGCCGCGAGCGGCACGGCCGCGGCCGCTATTCGCTGTGGACCGGCGACGTCGGCGCCGCGCTCTACGCCGTCCAGTGCATCGACGGCCGCGACGGCGTTCCGTCTCTCGACCGTCTCTGAGCCGCGGCCCGGCGACCGCGGATCAGGCGTTCTGCGAGACGCCGAGCCCGACCGGGCAGGCGACGCCCGTGCCGTCGATACCGCAGTAGCCGTTCGGGTTCTTGTCGAGGTACTGCTGGTGATACGGCTCGGCGTAGAAGAACGGGCCGGCCGGCGCGAGCTCGGTCGTGATCTCGCCGAAGCCGGAGTCGCGCAACGAGGCGGCGTACCGGTCGCGCGACGCCTCGGCCGCCTCGCGCTGCGCCTCGGTCGTCCAGTAGAGCGCGGAGCGGTACTGCGTCCCGACGTCGTTGCCCTGCCGCATCCCCTGCGTCGGGTCGTGCCCCTCCCAGAACGCGCGCAGGATCTCGTCGAACGAGATCTTCTCGGGGTCGAACACGACGAGGACGACCTCGGCGTGGCCGGTCTTCGCGGAGCAGACCTCCTCGTAGGTCGGGTTCGACGTGTAGCCGCCCGCGTAGCCGACCGCGGTCGTGTAGACGCCCGACAGCTGCCAGAAGATCCGCTCGGCCCCCCAGAAGCAGCCCATCCCGACCTGCACCTGCTCGAGGCCGTCCGGGAAGGGCGGTGCGATCGGCGTGCCCAGCACGTCGTGCCTCGCGGGAACGACCATCGCCTCCTCGCGGCCGCGGAGGGCGGCGTTCGGCTCGACCATCTTCACCTTGTCGCGCGAGAAGAACGGCACGGAGAGAGCGTAGCGTGATGGGATAGGGCCGTGAGCGAGGAGCGAGGCAGCGCGCTCGTGACCGGGGCGGGCACGGGCATCGGCCGGGCGACCGCCCTCGCGCTCGCGCGCTCGGGCCATGCGGTCGGGTTGGTCGGTCGCCGGCGCGAGCCGCTCGAGCAGGTCGCCGCAGAGCTCGGCGACGCGGGGCTCGTCCTCCAGGCGGACGCGTCGGAACCCGAGGGAGCAGCCGGCATGGTCGCGCAGACAGTGGAGGCGTTCGGGGGCCTCGACGTTCTCGTGAACAACGCGGGGATCGACGACAGCTCGCCGCTCCTCGAGGAGTCGTTCGAGAGCTGGGAGCGCACGCTCCGCGTCAACCTCACCTCGGCCTTCCTCGTGACGAAGGCGGCGCTGCCGCACCTGATCGAGCGGCGCGGCGCGGTCGTCAACGTCGCGTCGCTGAACGCGCTCCGCGCGGGACCCGGCTGGACCTCCTACTGCGTCTCGAAGGCGGGCCTCGTGATGCTCGCGAAGTGCGTTGCGAACGACTACGGGCGCCGGGGCGTGCGCGCGAACGCGGTCTGCCCCGGCTGGGTACGGACGCCGATGGCCGACGCGGACATGGACCGGGTCGCGGCCGAGCACGGGCTCGACCGCGAGGGCGCCTACGAGAAGGCGCACGCGGCCACTCCGCTCGGACGGCCGGCCGACGCCGAGGAGGTCGCCGCCGTGATCGCGTTCCTGGCCTCGCCGGCGGCAAGCTACGTGACCGGTGCCGAGATCGTCGTCGACGGCGGGACGAGCGTCGTCGACCCGTCCGCGCAGGAGCTCGGGTAGACGCGGACGCGATCCACTCGGGAGGCGTTTCGGGAACCCGGCGGCGCAGCCCGAGCACTACGTCGGCACGGCAGGCGGTCTCGGGCTCGAGGGGGCGCTCGCGGACGAGCCCGTCACGACGTTCACCTCGGCGCTCTCTCCCGACGGCCAGCTCGAGTCGACCGGCCTGGCGCTCACCAGCGTCCTGACCGAGGCCGTCGTCTGACGCGCCGTGATGAAATAGCCGTCCGCGTGGCGGCGACCGGGATTCACGAGCACGGGCAGAGAATGCTCGAGCGCGAGCTCGAGCGGTTCACACGCGAGCATCCGCGCTCGGGCGAGCTCGCGCGCCGCGCCGGCCGTTCGCTCCTGTCCGGCGTCCCGATGCACTGGATGGTCCGCTGGCCGGGGGCCTACCCGGTCTACGCCGCCGAGGCCCGGGGTGCCCGCTTCCGCGACGTCGACGGAATCGAGTACGTCGACTTCTGCCTGGGCGACACCGGGGCGATGACCGGTCACTCGCCGGAGCCGGTCGTCCGCGTGGTCGCGGAGCAGGCGGCGCGCGGGATCACGCTCATGCTCCCGAGCGAAGAGGCGCTCTGGGTCGGCGAGGAGCTGACGCGGCGGTTCGGACTCCCACGCTGGCAGTTCGCGCTGACCGCGACCGACGCGAACCGGTTCGCGATCCGGCTCGCCCGCCACGTGACGGGGCGGCCGAAGATCCTGGTCTTCAACTGGTGCTATCACGGGAGCGTCGACGAGACGTTCGCGGCGCTCGACGGGGGCTGCGTGGTCGAGCGCGAGGCGAACATCGGGCCGCCCGTGCCGCTCGACGAGACGACGCGCGTGGTCGAGTGGAACGACGCCGAGGCGCTCGAGCGGGAGCTCGCGCACGGCGACGTCGCGTGCGTCCTCGCCGAGCCGGCGCTCACGAACATCGGGATCGTCCCCCCGCAGCCCGGCTACCACGACGTGCTGCGTGCGGCCACCCGGGCCGCCGGGACGCTGCTCGTGATCGACGAGACACACACGCTCTGCGCCGGGCCCGGCGGCTACACGGCCGCGCACGGGCTCGACCCGGACATCCTCACCGTCGGGAAGGCGATCGGCAGCGGCATCCCGTCGGCGGCGTACGGGTTCTCGGCGGAGGTCGCCGCGCGGATCGAGGCAGCGATCGGCCGCGACGAGTCGGACGTGGGCGGGATCGGCGGCACGCTCGCCGGCAACGTGCTCTCGCTCGCGGCGGTCCGGGCGACGCTCGAGCACGTGCTGACCGATGAGGCGTTCGCGCGGATGATCGAGCTCGGCGAGCGGTTCGAGCGCGGCGTCCAGGACGCGATCGACGAGCACGCGCTGCCGTGGCACGTCACCCGGCTCGGGGCGCGCGTCGAGTACCTCTTCCGGGCCGAGCTGCCGATCACGGGAAGCGACGCGGCCTCCGGCGCCGACCCGCTTCTCGACCGGCTCATCCACCTCTACGCGCTCAACCGCGGCGTGCTCCTGACACCCTTCCACAACATGGCGCTCATGTCGCCGGAGACGACCGAGGAGGACGTCGACCGCCACACGGAGGTCTTCCGCGAGGCGACCGGCGAGCTGGCCGGCCGGTCGCCGTAGCCGTGGCGGAGCGCGTCCTCACGCGGCGCGAGCTCAACCGGGCGCTGCTCGCCCGGCAGTGCCTCCTCGAGCGGCGATCCGCGTCGATCCCGCGGCTGGTCGAGCGGATCGGCGGCCTCCAGACGCAGTACGCGCCCTCCGCCTACGTCGGCCTCTGGTCGCGGCTCGACGGCTTCGAGCGGGAGGACCTGACGCGCGCCCTCGAGCGGCGAAGCGTCGTCCAGGCGACCCTCATGCGGGTCACGATCCACATCGTCTCGCGGCGCGACTACCCCGTCCTCTCCGCCGGCGTGCGCGAGGCGCGCTGGGACTGGTGGCTCCGGGCCCGCCGCGGCCGGGTCGACGCGCGACACGTCGAGCGCGCCGCCCGGCAGGTCGCGACGCTCCTCGCCGACGGGCCCCGGCGCCGGGACGAGCTCGTCGCCCAGCTCGGGCTCGACGCCGCGACCTGGAACGGCGTGGCGCTGCGCCTCGAGCTCGTCCGCGTGCCGCCTTCGGGCACCTGGGACAGGCGCCGCGCCGACCTCTACGGGCTGGCCGAGGACTGGGTCGGGGAGTCGGACGCAACGCCGGACGACGGCCTCGAGCTCCTCGTCCGCCGCTACCTGGGGGGCTTCGGGCCGGCGGCGGTCAAGGACGTCGCGGGCTGGGCCGGCGTCCCTGTCGCGACGATCGCGCCGGCGATCGACCGGCTGACGCTGCGGCGCTTTCGTGACGAGGAGGGCCGCGAGCTCGTCGACCTGCCGCGCGCGCCGATCCCCGACGCCGAGACGCCGGCGCCCGTCCGGTTCCTCCCGACCTGGGACGCCACGCTGCTCGTCCACCAGCGGCACACCGGGGTGCTGCCGGAGGAGCACCGGCCTCGTATCTTCTCGACGAAGACGCCGCAGTCGGTCGCGACCTTCCTGGTCGACGGCCGGGTGGCCGGGAGCTGGCGCCACGAGCGCGGGAAAATCGTCACGGAGCCCTTCGAGCGGCTCTCCGCCGCCACGCGCCGCGAGCTCGATGAGGAGGGAGAGCGCCTCGCCGCCTTCCACGCGTGACGGTTGTCTTGTTTGGCATGACCACGATTCGTGGGAGATAAGGCGCCGAGATGCGATTTCGCCGCGGAGCCAAGCTCGACCCGTCGCAGGTGCAGCGCCGCGGCGCCGGCACCGGCCTCGCGGTCGGCGGCGGCGGGCTCGGCCTGCTCATCGCGGTCGTCGCGGCCCTCGTCTTCGGCGTCGATCCGGGCTCCCTCACAGGCGGTGGCAGCGGGTCGTCGCAGGCCCCGGCCGAGTCGCTGACGGAGTGCCAGACCGGCCAGGACGCGAACGAGCAGCGCGACTGCCGCATCGTCGGCACCGTCAACTCGATCCAGGCCTACTGGAAGAAGGCGTTCCGCCAGGGGGAGTACCGCGAGGCGGACACGATCACCTTCACGGGAGCGACGCAGACAGGCTGCGGGAACGCGACGAGCCAGGTCGGCCCGTTCTACTGCCCCCCCGACGAGCACGTGTACCTCGACCTCGACTTCTTCAAGACACTCGAGACGCAGCTGGGCGCGCGCGGGGGGCCCTTCGCGGAGGCCTACGTGCTCGCGCACGAGTACGGCCATCACGTCCAGAACCTGACGGGCACCCTCCAGCGGGCGCAGGGCGGTGACACGGGTCCCGAGAGCGCCGGCGTCGCGGTCGAGCTGCAGGCCGACTGCTACGCGGGCGTGTGGGCGAACAACGCAGTCAACACGGGCTACATCGCGGAGCTGACGCAGGACGACATCGACCGCGCGCTCGACGCCGCTGCGGCCGTCGGCGACGACCGGATCCAGCAGCGGACGCAGGGGCAGGTGAACCCCGAGACCTGGACGCACGGCTCGTCGGAGGAGCGCCGCCGTTGGTTCTCGACCGGGTACCAGCGCGGCGACCCCGCCGCCTGCGACACGTTCGCGCGCTAGCTCGGCGCACCGAGGGCGCGGGCGGCCCGCAAGTGGGAATTTCGTCACGGAGTCGTGACGGTTTCGGCGCAAAGCGTCACAGACGCGTGCGTGGTTCCCGCCTACTGTCGGTGCCATGGCACGGACGGCGGCGACGGCGTGGGGCGAGGCGGCGATCGTGGACGAGGTCACCCTTCCCCAGCGCGCGGGCGCGAAGCGATTCGCGGCGGTGCTGCAGCTCCTCGCGGGCGCGTCGGGGGAGCAACTCGTCCGCTTCGCCTACACGACGGACGGCACGACGCGGCGAGGGCCGGTCACCCTGCGAGCACGCGACCTCGATCGGCTCCGCGAGGTCCTCGGCGAGCACCCGGAGCTGGCGGCCGCGCTCGGCTTCGGCCAAGGAGGTGGTGGGTCCGGGACTGCTGGCTGACACAGCGATCGGGCAGTCCTGCTCGCTCGGACGATCCTGGGTCGCTCCGGCGTCGGGCGAGGCGTTCTTGGCCGGCCGCGCGGCGGCGCAAGTGCCCGCGCCCGCTCGGCCAGAGCCGGATCAGACGGCGGCCAGGATCCGGTCCCTGGCGGCGTCCACGAGCGAGGCGAGGATGAGCGCCCCGTCGGCCGGACCGAGAAGCGGATCGACCGCGTGCTCCGGATGCGGCATGAGTCCCATCACGGTCGCGTCGGCGTTCAGCACGCCGGCGACGTCGGCGACGGCGCCGTTCGGGTTCTTACCGGGCGCGTAGCGCAGGGCGATCTGGCCGTTCGCCTCGAGCTCGCCGAGGAGCTCCGGGGGCGCGTACCAGCAGCCGTCGCCGTGCTTGACGGGGATCGTGAGCGTCTGGCCGAGCTCGCAGCGGGCCGTGAACGGCGTGTCGGAGCGCTCGACGGTCAACCCGACGTCGCGGCAGACGAAGGAGAGCGACCGGTTCGGCTGCAGCACGCCCGGGAGCAGGCGGGCCTCGCAGAGGATCTGGAAGCCGTTGCAGATGCCGAGCACGAACCCGCCGTCGGCGGCGAACCGCGCGACCGACGCCATCGCGGGCGAGAAGCGTGCGATCGCACCTGCCCGGAGGTAGTCGCCGTACGAGAAGCCGCCGGGCAGGACGACCGCGTCGAGGCGGGGCAGCTCCTCGTCGCCGTGCCAGACCATCACCGGGTCGGCGCCGAGGGCGGCGAGCGCCCAGGCCGCGTCCCGGTCGTCGTTCGAGCCCGGGAAGACGAGGACGCCGATCTTCGGCCGGATCTCGCTCACGCCGACACCTCGATCTCGTAGCTCTCGATCAGCGGGTTGGCGAGGAGCTGCTCGCACATGCGCTCGACGGCGGCGTGGGCCTCGTCGGTCGAGCCGGCCTCGACGTCCACGTCGATCACCCGGCCGACGCGCGCGGTGGCGACCGAGAAACCGAGCTGGCGGAGCGAGCTTTGCACCGCGGCTCCCTGCGGGTCGAGGATTCCCGCCTTGGGCCGGACGAGCACCGT
>Ga0210115_1000452_pt1 | contig 11817 bp, 11 predicted proteins | sample MayberryNW_TuleB_2_FD_185526 | JGI IMG/M metagenome (GOLD analysis project Ga0210115, IMG submission 185526) | Wetland microbial communities from San Francisco Bay, California, USA, that impact long-term carbon sequestration - MayberryNW_TuleB_D2... | ecosystem: Environmental > Aquatic > Marine... | reverse complement strand
GCTCGGCCTCCTCGAGTCGATCCTCGAGCAGCGCCGCACTGCGCTCGATGGCCGAAGCGGGGTTGTTCAGCTCGTGCGCGAGCCCGGCGGACAGTTTCCCGAGCGAGACCATCTTCTCGTCGTGCAGTTCGCTCGACGTGAACATCCGGGCACGGTCGAGCATCGAGTGCACGAGGATCGACGTGACCTCGTGGCACTCGCGGATCATCTCGCTCAGTTGATCGCGGTGCAGGGCGAATACGGTGGTGGGCTCCTGGGCGATGGTATCGCCCGGCGGGCTGACCAGGCGCGAGTACGGAAGCACCCCCGTAACATCGCCTGCCCGCCACTCCATCGTCTTGTGCAGCCCGGTGCCGCGATCGATGAAGATGGCGATCCGCCCGGACAACACGGCGAACAGGCCGTCCACCCGCGCATGCTTCGAGCTGAGGACCTCGCCCGAGTCCAGCTGCCGCACGGACCCGCGCGCCGCGAGCCAGGCCAGCTCCTCGCGGGGGGCGGCGCCAAGCGTTTTGTGGGCCGCGAGCCGTTCCACGAGATCGGGTAGCGTCATCAGCGTGCTGCTCTGGGAGACAGTGAAAGAGATCGTATGTCGATCGCGGCGCGAGCCCGGTATTCTATTCCGAGCGGTCGCAACCGCTCGACTCAGACCGAGACGATGTCGACTGGCGCGGCCGGCACGGCCCGTTCGCGTCTGACGAGCGCGAGGACTGTCGGCTTCAGATGCCAAGCTCCCGGCTTGCCAGCTCCGTTCCTTCCACCCGGGCACGTATTTTGGCAAACGCGGTGTCCCGCCCGGTCGACGTGTCGTCGGCAAACGGCGCGAATCCGCAATCGTCGGTCGTGCCCAGCCGATCGATCGGGAGCACCCGTGCCGCTTCGAGCACGCGATCGCGCACCTCGCCGGGCAACTCGACGCGCGCGCTGATCGGATCGATGACCCCGACGAACACGCGCTGCGAGGGGCGCAGGTGCGCGGCGATCAGCTGGAGCACCCGCATCCGATCGGACTCGCTCGACAGCTGGATGTAGAACCGTCCCGCGCGCAGCTCGAAGAGGTGCGGCAGCAGCTGCGCATAGTCCACGTCCGCGCTGTGCGTCGAGTCGCGATCGCCCCCGGGGCACGTGTGTACGCCCACGCGCGTCCGCTCCTCCACGCTGAAGCAATCGAGCACGCGATTGTTGAGCGCGACGAACGACCCGAGCAGGCCCAAACTGGGATCGAGCTTGACCGCGAGACGTCCTTCGGTGAAGTCGATCTGCACCGTCTCGGCGCCGGCATCGAAGGCGCTCCGGATGTCGGCTGCGGCCTCCCGGACCAAATCGTCGAGGAAGGCATCGCGCGAGTATCCGGGCACTCCGTCGGAGGGATAGAGCAGGCTCAACGCGGACGCCGAGACCACCGCCTGCTTCAGCGGCCGCGTGGCATAGCGGCGTGCCCGCGACGTGTACGTGCCGGCATGGACGCCGAACGCGAACGGCCCCGACGTGAGCCGCGGCAGCCGGCGCGTGTGGCCATCCGCAAACGGGATGACGACGCCGTCCGGCGCAAGGTTCGTCAGCCCCTGCAGCGCGTAGGTCGCAAAGCTCGGTTTCGTCTGCTCGCCATCGGTGATCACGGGCGAACCGGTCGCCTCCAGCTTGCCGATGGTCTCCCGGACGGCCTCGTCGCCCACGCGATCGAGGTCGGCTTGCGGGATCGAGCCTGCCGCAAACGCGCGCATCGCGTCGTGCAGGTCAGGCGTTCTGGGAATACTGCCGATGGGCTCAGTCGGGATATCCACTATTGCACCTCCTGCGGTACTGGCGATGGCGTGGAGGGTATGAGGTGAAGGATCCAGCGTTCAATCACCGATAAGGACTAGGCGGTCGCGGCAAATGCACGCGCATGGTGACGCGGATCCGTTTGAGGATCAAGCCGCCATGTGCTCCGCGTCGGACGTGCGTCACGCGACATCGGCAATAAGGTCTCGCACGCAAGCCCGCGAGGTTGCGAGCCGTGAAGGGATTCATAGTGGTCTTCCAGCGGGACGGCGGGACGGCCGGACCGGAGTGCGCCAAACAAAGCGCGCGGCCGAAGCGACCTCCGCGGCGTTCTGTCGTAACCTATCCGCCATGCGCTCCACCGGCCGCCACCTCTCGATGCTGCGGTCCTACACCCCGGCCGACCTGCTGACCATCGGCAACGCCGCGTGCGGCACGATCGCGATCTTCCTCTGCCTCGACTATCTCGCGGGGCACGACGCGCGTTTCCTGTGGGCGGCCTTCGTGCTCCTGCCGCTCGCGCTCCTGTTCGATGTGCTCGACGGGTACGTCGCGCGCCTGTACCGATCACGACAGTCGGCGCTCGGTGCCGACCTCGACTCGCTTGCCGATGTGATCTCGTTCGGCGTCGCGCCTGCCGTGCTCGGCTTCACGCTTGGGATGCGCGGCGGCTGGGACATGCTGGTGCTCACCTACTTCGTCGTGTGCGGCGTGAGCCGCCTGGCGCGCTTCAACGTCACGGCCGACTCGCTCGCCGATCGTGAGACGGGCAAGGTGAAGTACTTCGAAGGTACGCCGATCCCGACGAGCATCGTCATCGTCGCGGTGCTCGGCCTCGCGTTCCGGCTCGGTCGCGTCGACGATCAGTTGTGGCTCGGCGCCGTACGGATCGGACCGGCCGTGCTGCACCCGCTCACGCTGCTCTACGGCATCAGCGGCAGCGCAATGATCAGCGCGACGTTGCGCATCCCGAAGCCCTGAGCGACGGGGGCGATGAGCGACAGCGGAGCATCGCGGGAACAGGTAAGTCGCGCAGGCTTGTCGGTGTGATGATGGCCGCTATTGATCGAGAGAGAGTGCTCGCCGGCGACCAGGAGGTGACGATCTCCAACCCGCACAAGGTGCTCTTCCCTCAGGCTGGCCACACCAAGCTCGATCTCGTGCGCTACTACCTCGCGGTCGCCGACGGCGCGCTCCGGGCGGCCGGCGCGCGGCCGAACGTGCTCGTGCGGTATCCCAACGGCATCGACGGCGAGTTCTTCTACCAGAAGCGTGCGCCGCAGTCCCGGCCGGAGTGGATCGACGTCGTCACGCTGCGGTTTCCGTCCGGGCGGACGGCGGAAGAGGTCGTGCCGCGCGATGCGGCGGCGCTGGCGTGGATGGCCAACCTGGCCTGCCTCGAGCTGCACCCGCATCCCGTGCGGGCCGACGATCTCGATCATCCCGACGAGCTGCGCGTGGATCTCGACCCCGTCCCCGGAATCGAGTGGGACCAGGTGCGCGAGGTCGCGCGCGTCGTGCACGGCACATTGGACGACTTCAAATTGATTGGCTGGCCCAAGACGTCCGGCTCACGCGGGATCCACGTCAACGTCCGCATCCACCGGCGGTGGACGTTCGATCAGGTGCGGCGCGCCGCGCTCGCGCTGGCGCGCGAGGTCGAACGGCGCGCTCCAGGTCTTGCGACGAGCAAGTGGTGGAAGGAAGAGCGCCAGGGCGTCTTCATCGACTACAACCAGAACGCGAAGGACCGCACGGTCGCGGCTGCGTATTCGGTACGGCCGAAGCCGGATGCCCGCGTGTCCGCGCCGCTCACGTGGGACGAGATCGACGACTGCGATCCCGCGAACTTCACGCTGGCAACGATGCCTGCACGATTTGCCAGGCTCGGCGATCGGCACGGCGGCATCGACGAGAGTCCGTGCTCGCTCGACGCGCTGCTCGAGCTCTCTGCCCGTCACGAGCGCGACGGCCTGGGCGACGCACCGTGGCCGCCGCAGTACAGGAAGCAGGCTGGGGAGCCGCCGCGCGTGCAGCCCTCTCGCCGTCGCGTCACGAAGCATCCCCTGATCGAAATCGGACGCGCGCAGAAGAAGGACGATGCGCTCGCGGGATTCGAGCGCTGGCGTGCGCGCCATCCCGACGCAGCCGCGCTCCTGCGCCCGGCCGACGTGCTCGTCGACGCGATGCGAGGACGATCCAGCACGTGGACACGCGTCCGCGTGAACCTGCAGCACGTGCCGGACGATTTGCGACCGTCCCAGGAGCCGCTCGACCCAGACGAGACGGCGGGCGCGTGGGGATCGCCGGCCGGCGAGAACGGGCCGCGATCTCGACGCCCGCGCTCGAGGTCGAGCGGGTAGAATCGCGCGCATGCACCGACGCGCATTTCTCGAGATGGCGCTCGCCGCGGGCGTCCCCCCCGCACTCCGCTCCCGCACGCAGGCCGCACAATCGCAACCGATCCAGCCGTTCGATGCCCACGCGCCGCTCGTCATCGAGCACCCCCAGAGCGGGAAGCCGCGAGCGGGTCAGGTGGTCGTGGCGATCCAGCCGCACGCCGACGACATTCCTCTGTTCGCCGCCGGCGTGGTCTTCAAGCTGATCGACGAGGGTGCAACCGGCTACCTGATTCGCGTCACCAACGACGACATGGCGGGCCCGGGCACCTACGCGGAGACCGTTTCCGCCAACGCGCACGACATGCAGGGCGTGAGCCGCGTGCTCGGCGTGGCGCGCACCTTCGACCTCAATTACAGCAACCACATGATGGACAACATCGCGCGATCGGAGCTGCGCGCGCGGTTCATCTTCCTGTTCAGGCTGCTGAAGGCGGACGTGATCGTCAGCTACGATCCATGGGGCGAGTACGAAGAGAACCCCGATCATTACGTGACCGCCGCCTGCGTCGAAGCGGCCGCCTGGATGGCGGGGGGCTCCAAGGATTACCCGGAGCACTTCGCGGCGGGGCTGGCGCCGCACTCGGTGGGCGAGAAGTACTACTTCGCCCGCTTCCAGCAGCGCGTGAATCGCGTCGTGGACATCACGCCGTGGATCGAGCGCAAGATCGACCTGAATCTCGAGAACAAGGCGCAGGGTCCCGCCGGCGAGCACGGTCGGCTGCTGCGGGAACGGCTCGCGGCCGAGGGCCGGCGCCTGCCGCTGCTCGGCGACGACGACCTGTCGGCGAACCGGAATTACGTGCGGGAGTTCGTCCTCGCGCAGGATCGCGAAACGGGGCAACGGTACGGGCTCGAGTACGCGGAGCAGTTCCACTACATCGGCCCGGCGCGAGACCGCGTCGAGGATTACATCCGGCAGCACGCAGTGCCGTCGGAACCACGCTGAGCGGGAGGCCGCTCCGAAGACCGGAATGGAGCGGCCGGGCTTCAGCGCGGCCGGCGAAAGGCCGTCGCATCGTCCGTGAGTCCGGCCGGAGCAGAAAGCCCCGGCCTCACGTGTTTAGAACGCACCCTGCGCACCGCGCTGAATTCACCGTCCTCCCGCGCCGAACACTTTCTCCAACTCGTACGGCGGCGTGACCTCGAGCTGATCGTACCTGCAGTCCTGCGGCCGTTTGTCGGGACGCCAGCGCAAGAAGATGGTCGCGTGCCGGAACCGATCGCCCTGCAGGTGGTCGTACTTCACCTCGCACACGCGCTCGACGCGGAGCGGCTCCCACGAGAGATCCTTGCCGGCGCTCCACCGGCTCTGCCCGCCCGGCATCCGCGAGATCTCGCCGTCCGGGCTCGCCCAGTCGCCCCATGGATGTCCGTCGAGCGCGTTCGTCCGCAGCGGCTCGAGCTCCCGTGCGAGCTCGCGTCGCCGCGCCATCGTGAAGGCAGAGGTCACGCCGACGTGCTGCAGCCGCCCGCGATCGTCGTAGAGGCCGAGCAACAACGATCCCACGAGCCCTACCCCTGCCTTGTGCCACCGAAAACCCGCCACGACGCAGTCGGCGGTGCGCACGTGCTTGATTTTCATCATCGCGCGCTTGCCGGGCTCGTAGATCGCGTCGGTGGACTTCGCGACGATGCCGTCGAGTCCCGCCCCTTCGAAGCGCGCCAGCCACTCGACCGCGACCCCGCGATCGCGGGTCATGGGCGTGACATGAAGCGGCGGACGCGCCTTCGCCAGCAGCCGCTCGAGGGCCGCCCGCCGCCCGGTCTGCGGCATCTGCTGCAGATTTCGCCCGTCCACCGCGAGCAGGTCGAAGGCGACGAACGAAGAGGGCGTCTCCTTCGCCAGCTTCGCCACGCGCGAGGCGGCGGGATGCAGCCGCAGCTGCAGCGCGTCGAAGTCGAGACCGTGCGGCGTGGCGATGACCACCTCTCCATCGACCACGCAGGCGTCGGGAAGGGCGGTCAACAGCGCGTCGTGCAGCTCGGGAAAGTACCGATCCAGCGGACGCAGGTCACGGCTCTGGATGTAGACCTGCCCGCTGCCGCGAAACACGATCGCGCGGAAGCCGTCCCACTTCGGCTCGTACAGCCAGTTGCCGCCGTCGGGAATCTCCTCCGAGATCTTCGCGAGCATCGGCTCGATCGGAGGCGCCAGCGGAAACTCGCCGGCGGCCGTGTCATCAGGAGCAGCGCGCTTGGCCATGCTGGGTCAGCTTACCTGCTCTTGCTCGATTGCTCGTCCGTGTAGATGAAATCTCCGAGCGGCGACGCGTCGTCGTTCGACGCGTTGGCGGCCGTGTTGAACTGCACGGGCCCGGACGCGTGGGCCGGCGCCGTCCATTCGAACGACCACTGCAACGCGCCGCGCGTCGCCGCCAGGGTGCCGGCGGTCGTGTGCTGCGCGAACGACAACGTCCCATCCGCCGATTTCTGCAGCTGCACGCGCGCGTCGAGCGGCCGCCACGTGCCGGCCTGCGCTCCGCGATCGGGCCCCGAGCTGAATCGCGCGCCGATCTCGAAGCCGCCGCGGCGCAGATCCTCCCGCTCGAGCTGCACCGCGATCTCGTACGCATGGCCGGGCTGGAACGTCTCCGGAATCCCTGTGACGCGCACGCTGCCGCCGGGTGCGTTCAGCGGCTGATCGAGATGACAGCTCCGGCACGTCGGCTCGCCGAACCCGCCGGTCATGTTCGGCATCGGTCCCGAGCTGAACGCGAGCAGCCCAAGCGGCAGCGCGACGGGTAGGGCGAGGCCGAGAACCAGGGGGCTGCACGGAAGGATTCGTCGCAATGAAGAATGCAGGATGAAGAATGCGGAAGAGCCACGAATTCGGCCAGGTTCTTCATGCTCCATTCTTCATTCTCCATTCAGGCTGGGTTCCCGCAGCCTGCTAGAATCCGCATCGGAGGGACACGATGTTCAGCATACCTTCTCGCAGGGCCGCGACGAGCGCGCTGGCGGCAGCGGCTCTCTCCGTTACCTTGGCATACAGCGCCGCGCCGGCAACGGTCGCGGTTTCGTTCGATGCATGGATGACGCCGAGCAATCCGCCGTATCCGCACGATCCCGAGGTCGCCCCCGATGGCTCCGTCTGGTACACGGGTCAGCGGGCAAACGTGATCGGGCGCCTCGATCCGAAGACCGGCGCGTTCAAGGAGTATCCCCTGCCGACCGCCAACTCCGGCCCGCACGGCCTCGTCGCGGACAAGGACGGCAATATCTGGTACACGGGCAACGGCGCCGGGCTCATCGGCAAGGTGGAGGCGAAGACGGGCAAGGTCACCGAATACAAGATGCCCGACCCCACGGCGCGCGATCCCCACACACCGATCTTCGACGACCACGGGACCTTGTGGTTCACCGTGCAGGGCGGCAACTTCGTGGGCAAGCTGGATCCTCCCACCGGAACGGTGACGCTCGCGGCGGTGCCGACGCCGAATGCGCGCCCCTACGGGATCAAGATCAACTCGAAGGGAATTCCCTTCTTCGACGAGTTCGGCACGAACAAGATCGGCAGCATCGACCCGCAGACGATGAAGATTACGGAGTACCCGCTGCCGGATCCGAAGACGCGCCCGCGGCGCATCGACATCGCGAACGACGACACCGTTTACTACACCGACTACGCGCGCGGCTTCCTCGGTCGTCTCGATCCGAAGACCGGCAAGGTGACCGAGTTCGTTTCGCCGGGCGGCGCCGACAGCCGGCCGTACGCGATCGCGATCGCGCCCGACGGGATTGTGTGGTACTGCGAAACGGGCACGGAGAAGAACATGCTCGTGCGCTTCGATCCGGCGACGTCGAAGTTGGACGCGTGGCCGATTCCATCCGGCGGGGGCACGGTGCGCCACATGGTCGCGGCGCCCAACGGCGAGTTGTGGCTGGCCGAGAGCGGTGTTGGGAAAATCTCGCGCGTGCGCGTGCGGACCGCCTCCTGAATCGCAGCCTGGAGAGGCAGAGATGAAGACTTCCGCTCGAATCCGGCTGGCGATCCTGGCGGCAGCGATCCCCGTCGCGGCGGCGCTCGTCGTCGCCGCGCCTGCCGCGCAGCAGGACGATCTCGACACGCGCGTCAAGGCATTCCTCGGCTCGCACCAGGGTGAATGGCACGACATGAACGTGCCGGCGGTCGACGGCCAGACGCTGCACGACATCATCGTGAAGCACAAGTACACGCGGGCGCTCGAGATCGGCACATCGACGGGCCACTCGGGCATCTGGATCGCCTGGGCGCTCAGCAAGACGGGCGGCAAGCTGATCACCATCGACATCGACGAGCGGCGGCACGAGCAGGCGCTCGCGAACTTCGAGGCGGCCGGCGTCGCGAAGTACATCGACGCGCGGCTCGGCGACGCGCACGAGCTCGTGCCGAAGCTCCAAGGGCCGTTCGACTTCGTCTTCAGCGACGCGGACAAGGATTGGTACAAGAACTACCTGCAGGCCGTCCTGCCGAAGCTCGAAGCCGGCGGCTGTTACGTCACGCACAACGTGTCGGAACGGCCGCAGCGGAATCTCGCGGGCGATTACCTGTCGTTCCTTCGCGGCATTCCAAACCTGGAGACGACGGTGGACGAGCGCGGCGGCGGGATGGCCGTCAGTTACAAGAAGTAGTGACAGCCTGTTCGGCCGGGGCTGAAGCCCCGGCCCCACACTCGATGGCCACGATCGCCGCCTGATTTCGCCCATGTGGGGCCGGCGCTTCACGCCCCGGCCGACGAGCGACAGGTGCGTGTCTGGCTCGGCGTCCGTGCAACCCTTCCGTTTTTGCCGTCTTCCCAACGATCATGAAGAGACTTCCTGCTCCCCTCAGTGCGGCCGTTTTCGCCTTGATCCTCTCAGCGTGGCACCCACTCAGTGCTGCCGCGCAGGATCCCCCCGCCATTCGCGTCGGGCTGATTGGCCTCGACACCTCGCACGCCGTCGCTTTCACCGAGCTCCTGAACGACGACTCGCGTCCTGACCACGTGCCCGGCGCGCGCGTGGTCGCGGCCTTCAAGGGCGGCAGCCCCGACATCGAGGCGAGCCGCTCGCGGATCGAGAAGTTCACGGCGGAGCTGCGCGACAAGTGGCACGTCGAGCTCGTCGACACCATCGACGCGCTCGTCGAGCGCGTGGACGCCGTGCTGCTCACGAGCGTGGATGGGCGGGTGCACCTCGAACAGGCGCGGCCGGTCATCGCGGCCGGCAAGCCGCTCTTCGTCGACAAGCCGTTCACTGCCGGCGTCCACGACGCGATCGAGATCGCACGGCTCGCCCGCGAGCGCAACGCGCCGGTCTTCAGCTCCTCGTCGCTGCGCTTCACCGACGAGGTGCTGGCGATCAAGAAGGATCCGCGCCTCGGGCAGGTGCTCGGCGCGATTACGTGGGGCCCGGCGACGCTCGAACCGCATCATCCGGATCTTTTCTGGTACGGCATCCATGCCGTGGAGATGCTCTACACCTACATGGGACCAGGCTGCGAGCGCCTCACGCGGACGTTCAGCGAAGGCGCCGACGTCGTCGTCGGGCAATGGAACGACGGTCGGATCGGCGTCGTGCGCGGCGAGCGCGGCGGATCGTATGCCTTCGGGCAGGCGGTATTTGGAGCGAAGGCCGTCCTGACCGAGCCGGATCCGGCGGTCATGAGCACGATCCCGCCGAAGCGTTCCTCGTACTACGGATTGATGACGGAGATCGTCGAGTTCTTCCGCACGCGCAGGGCGCCGGTGCGGCTCGACGAGACGATCGAGATCATGGCCTTCATGGAGGCGGCGGATCTCAGCAAGTCGCGCGATGGCGCGTCGGTGAAGATCGCCGACGTCATGGCGAAATAGCAGAGCGCGGCTGGCGGCCGAGAATGTCGTGGGATCCGGCCTCAGCCGATTCGGCTCCAGAGCCGGATCGGAAGGCAGGTACCCTCGCCTACCGTTGGATCTCTGCCAGTCGCCGCGCGATCTCCGGCTGATCCGGATCGACCTGCAGCGATCGTCGGAACGCCGCGGCCGCACGAGGGGCGTCGCCCATCGAGAGCCGCGTGAGCCCGAGGCCGTTCAACGCCATGGTCGACGAGGGATCGGCCTTCAGGGCGCGCTCGAAGTACGGCAGCGCTTCGCCGGACTGTCCGCGCGAGGCGAGCGCGCCTGCCATGTAGAGCAGCGCCTCGGCGTTCTCGGGGTCCAGGTCGATCGCGCGCCGGAACAGGCCGGCGGCATCCTCGCCGCGTCCGATCCGCATCTTGACGACCCCGAGCTTCGTAAGCGCTGCCACATCGTCGCGATCGAGCTCCAGCACCCGCGCGTAGCGCGCCTCGGCGGTCGCGAGATCAGAGCGGCCGAGCGCGAGGTCGCCCAGCCGGCGCAGCGCTTCGATGCGGTCGGGATCGACTTTCAACACGCGCTGGCAGAGCGCCTCGGCGTCGTCGAAATGCTTCTGCTGGATTCGCACTTCGGCAAGCGAGAGGAGCGGCTGTGCGAAGGTGGGGTTCTCGCGTACCAGCTTGTCGAGCGTCGCCGCGGCTTCCTCGAGCCGGCCCGCGCCCCGCAGGTTGTCGCCGAGCACCACCGCATCGTCGGGCGTGAGCTGACCGACCTTCTCGAGCGCCCGGAGATCGGCGATCGCACGCTCGTGCTGTCCTGCCGCCGCATACGCGACCGCGCGCATGCGCCTCGCCATCAGCAGCCCGGGATCCTCCTCCAGCCCGGCCGGAGCGGGTAGCCACGCCGGACGCGCGGTCCACGCCGGTGGCTAGCATCGCCGGTTGTGAGCCAGAGCAAGCTCGAGATACCGACTCCCGCGCCCCCGCCCGCCCGTGAGGTCGAGGGGATCGAGGAGCGCGTCGATCGACTCGTCGTCATTCGGCCTGCGAGGCGCTGGCCGCATCTAGACGTCTCCGAGCTCTGGCACTTCCGCGAGCTTCTCGGACGGCTCGTCTGGCGCGACGTCTCCGTGCGCTACAAGCAGACGTTCCTCGGCGTTGCCTGGGCGCTCCTCGTCCCCGTGTTCACGGCCGCCGTGTACGTCGTCATCTTCGGCAAGTTCGCCCAGTTCCCCGCCGGCGAGGAGAACACCGCGTACCCGAGCCTCGTGCTGGCCGGCGTCATCCCGATGCAGTACTTCGCATCGTCCCTCACTGGGTCGAGCATGAGCCTCGCGGCCAACCTGCAGCTCGTGACGAAGGTCTACTTCCCCCGGACGCTGTTGCCGCTCGGCGCGGTGATCGTGCCGCTCATCGACTTCCTCGTGGGGCTCCCCGTGCTCATCGCGCTGATGTGGTACTACGACACGTGGCCGGACGGCGCCAACGTGCTGTTCGCGCCGCTCTTCATCCTGCTCGCGATGGTCACGGTCCTCGGGCTCGGCTTCCTGCTCTCGGCGGTCAACGTCCGCTACCGAGACGTCCGCTACATGATCCCGGTCTTCCTGCAGGTGATGCCGCTGCTTTCGGGCGTGATGTACGCGGTCGAGGCCATTCCGACGAAGTGGCAGTGGATCCTCGCCTTCAACCCGATGACCGCGGTGATCGCGGGCTGGCGCTGGGCGATGCTCGACGCGGCGACGCCCAACCTCGGCCAGACGGCGATCGGCGTGTCCGTCGCCGTCGCGCTCTTCTTCGGCGGCCTGGCCGTCTTCCGCTCCTCCGAGCCCCGCTTCGCGGACACGATCTGATGGCGAT
>Ga0210115_1000449_pt1 | contig 11846 bp, 6 predicted proteins | sample MayberryNW_TuleB_2_FD_185526 | JGI IMG/M metagenome (GOLD analysis project Ga0210115, IMG submission 185526) | Wetland microbial communities from San Francisco Bay, California, USA, that impact long-term carbon sequestration - MayberryNW_TuleB_D2... | ecosystem: Environmental > Aquatic > Marine >... | reverse complement strand
ACCGCGGTGCTCAACGGTGCCGGCGAGCTGACCGGTTCGATCGCGGTCGACGAGTGGGGGACGCTCGAGACACCGATCCTGCTCACCGGCACGATCGCGGTCGGGCGCGCGTACGACGGCGCGGTGACCGCGCTGTTCGACGCGGTGCCGGACGCGGGCGACGGCCGCCAGGACGTGTTCGTCCCCGTCGTCGGCGAGTGCGACGACAGCTGGCTGAACGACGCCCGCGACGTGCAGGTCGAGGCGGCCGACGCGGGTCGGGCGGTCGCGGATGCGTGCGAGGGCCCGGTCGCCGAGGGCGCCGTCGGCGCAGGCACCGGGATGGTCTGCTTCGACTGGAAGGGTGGGATCGGCACGGCGAGCCGTGTCGCGGAGGGCGCAACCGTCGGCGTGCTCGTCCTGGCGAACTTCGGCACCGCAGAGCAGCTGCGGGTGGACGGCGTTCCGGTCGGTCGGCTCCTGGCGGCGCAGGGCCGCCGGCCGCCTGCCGGGAGCTGCATCGCGGTGGTCGCGACCGACGCGCCGCTCGGCGCCGCGGAGCTCACCCGGATCGCCCGGCGCGCGGGGCTCGGCCTCGCCAGGACGGGCTCCGTTGCCCACCACGGGAGCGGCGAGATCTTCGTCGCGTTCTCGACCGCCGGCGCCGCATCCGCCGACGTCGAGCTGAACGGGCTCTTCGAAGCGACGGTCGACGCGACCGAGGAAGCGGTCCTGAACGCGCTCTGGGCGGCCGAGGACACGACCGGCCGCGAGGGCCGCCTCGTGCCGGCGCTTCCGCACGAGCCCGTGCTCGACCTGCTCCGCTCCCACCGGCGGATCTCCGTCTAGGCCCTACACTGCGCGTATGGCACAGCGAGCCGTCGTCGAGATCGACCGCGCGCGCATCGCGGAGCTGACCGAGCGCGAGGAGAAGAAGCTCAACGAGACCACGCAGGGCTCGAAGCGCCTCTACGAGCGGGCGCGGCGCTCGCTCGCGGGCGGCGTCCCGTCCTCGTACCACCTCCGGGACCCGTGGCCGATCTACCTCGCGGAGGGCAAGGGCCCCCGCGTCTGGGACGTGGACGGGAACGAGATGATCGACTTCCACAACGGCTTCGGCTCGATGGTGCAGGGGCACGCGAACCCGGCGGTCATCGAGGCCGTCGAGGCGCGCCTCGCCGTGGGTACCCACTTCGCGGCGCCGACCGAGGACGGGGTCGTCGTCGCCGAGCATCTGGTCGAGCGCTTCCGCCTGCCCAAGTGGCGCTACACGAACTCCGGCTCGGAGTCGACGATGGATGCGATCCGGATCGCGCGCGGCTTCACCGGCCGCGACACGATCGTGAAGATCTTCGGCTCCTACCACGGCCACCACGACTACGTGATGGTCTCGATCGGCGTCCCCTACGACCGGATCGGCGACCGCGAGAACTACGAGTCGCTGCCGTACGGCGAGGGCATCCCGAAGGTCGTCGCCGATCTCACGATCGCCGTCCCGTTCAACGACGCGGGCGCGATGGAGCGGCGGATCGAGCGCCTGGTCGAGGAGGGCCGCAAGCCCGCCTGCGTGATCATGGAGGCGGCGATGATGAACCTCGGGATCGTGCTGCCCGAGCCCGGCTACCTCGAGGCCGTCCGCGAGATCACCGAGCGCCACGGCATCGTGCTCATCTTCGACGAGGTCAAGACCGGCCTCTGCATCGCCGCGGGCGGCGCGGTCGAGCGGTTCGGCGTGCAGCCGGACATGATCACGCTCGCGAAGACGCTCGGCGCCGGGCTCCCGTCGGGGGCGATCGGCGCGACCGAGGAGATCATGGACGTCGTCGAGAGCGAGCGCGTCTACCAGGTCGGCACGTTCAACGGGAACCCGGCCTCGATGGCCGCGGCCCGCGCGGGCCTCGAGCAGGTGCTGACGCCCGAGGCCTACGAGCACCTGGACGCTCTGAACGAGCGGCTCATGGCCGGCTGCGAGGCCGTCGTCGAGAAGTACTCGCTCCCGGGCTACGCGGTCGGCGTCGGCGCGAAGGGCTGCGTCACGTTCTCGCCGGAGAGGATCGTCGACTACGAGACGTTCAAGGCGAACCAGGACGGCGAACTGATGGATCTCGCCTGGCTCTACAACATGAACCGCGGCGTCTTCATGACCCCCGGCCGCGAGGAGGAGTGGACGCTCTCCGTCACGCACTCCTTCGAGGACTGCGACGCCTTCGTGGCCGCGTTCGAAGAGCTCGCCCACGACCTGACGGCCTAGTCGGGCTCAGCAGCGGAACTTCAGCTTCACCGTGCTCGGCAGGTGGTCGCGGTCGCCGGGGAACGTCGCCGTGGCCCGGCACGAGCCCCTGGCAGGCCGCGTGAACGACGTGGCGTAGACGCTGCCCGTCTTGAGGGTGGCCGAGCGGGAGGAGAGCGTGCGGTAGAGGCCGCCGCGCTTGCGGGCGAGGGCGACCTTCACGTAGCCGCGGTGTGAGGGCGTCACGACGCCGCTCACGCGGAGCGTTCCGCGGACGCGGGTCACCTTCACGGTGATCCTGCTGCCGGCCTTGAGGATCGTCACCGGCGGAAGTGCGAACGAGCGCGGCTGCGTGAAGTCGCCGGCGTTCGCGGTCGGGTCGTCGGCCGCCGCGACCCGCCAGTAGAACGTCCCGCCGAGCGCGTACTGGTAGTGGGTGAGGAGCGGCGCGTAGGTGGGATTCTCCGTCGTGGCCGACTGGACGAGCGTGCCGAAGTCGGCGCGCGTCGAGATCTGGACGCGGTAGTTCAGGGCCCCGAGCTTCGGGCTCCAGCTCAGGACGACCCGCCGGCCCGAGATCTCCTCGCTCGGGTTCGCCGGCTCCTTGATCGTCCGCGCGAACGTCTTCGAGACACTCCACGGACCCGGGATGACCGTATTCGAGGAGACTCTCGGGAAGTTCGCCCGCACCTGCCAGGTCCAGATCCCAGTCCCCTTGAGCAGGGTGGGCGTCGCCGAGGAGGACGGGATGCCGTGGAAGTCCCGGAGCGAGCCGTTCGGGAATCGAAGCTGGAAGTCGTAGGAGACGGCGCCGGGAACGGGATCCCACGTCCAGGTCGGGAGGAAGTCGCCTCCGGTCGGGTTCTCGGGATCCAGCTCCGGCGCGGGGAGCGTCTTCGAGAACGTGCGCGGCGCCGACCACCGGAGCGCGACCATCCCGCTCGGCGACGCCGAGTCCTCCGCGTCCACGCGCACGCGCCAGTGGAGCGTGGCGTCGGCCGGGTAGGTCGCGCTGCTCGTATACGAGGTCGAGTCCGTGACGACGGAGTCGACGAGGTTCGTGAAGCTCGGGTCGCTCGCGATCTCGACTCGATAGCGCCGCGCGCCGGGCGCCGGCAGCCAGTGGAAGACCGGGGCGCCGCTCACGGCCGCGGCGGCCGCCGGCTCGAGCAGGGTGGGCGGCTGAGACTCCTTGTGGAAGCTCGCGGGCACGCTGAAGCGGGGCGCGGTGACGACTCCGCTCCCGTCGAACCCGGCCGCCGGCAGGACGGCCCAGTAGTAGAGCGTCGTCTCGTCCGCGTACGTGCGCGGCCCGCTCGACCCGCGCGGCGCATAGGCCGGGATCCGCGTGAAGGCGTAGTCGACGACGTTGGTGAAGTCCTCGTCCTTCGCGACGATCACGAAGTAGCTGCCGTACCCGGCGAGCGCGCCCCAGCGGAACACGGGAACCGAGGCGACCGTCTCGCCGCGCAGCGGCAGGAGGTAGTCGTCGTGCCCGGGCGCGCCGTTGGCGCAGGAGGGCGAGCACACGTCCCCCGCGGGCGGTCCGAGCCACGTGAACGCGGGCGTGTTCTCGTCCGGGAGATATGTCTCGGTGCTCCTGATCGTCGCGCTGCCGTCGGAGGGACGGTCGAGCGCGGTCACGCGCACGCAGTACGAGTGGCCGGCGACGAGCGACGGCGTGTCGTTCGCGACTCCCATCGTGGTCTGGTACGGCTTCTGCCGGTTCCAGCCCCAGCCGAGCGGCGTCCACGCCGTCGACGCCGTCGTGCTCCGCCAGTGCTCCTGCGTCGCGGTCCACTGACAGCCCTCGGAGAAGCGCGTGACCTCGACCTCGTAGCTCGAGGCGCCGGGCACCGCGTCCCAGAGGACGACCGGCGTGGTCGTCTGCACATCAGAGTCCGCCGGCGTGCCTTCGGACAGATGGAGGTTCTCGATGCTCGGCGGAGCGACGTCGAACGCCTTCAGGAACTCCGGGCCGAGGTTCCAGAAACCGGCGTTCCCGTTCGCGTCGATCGCGCGGACACGCCAGTAGAGGCGGTTGTTGTTCTGCAGCACGACGGCGGGCGAGTAGGACGTCCCGATCGTCGTCAGTCCCGTGGACGAGTTGACCGGGCAGCAGGCCCGCGAGCCCGGCGCGAAGTCGCTCGAGCTCGACACCTCGACCTCGTAGCCGGCGGCGCCCGGCACGGGATCCCACTCGAACCTGTGGTCGTAGATCTCCGGGTCGGTCGCGACGTCGAGGACCGTCGGGTCGGTGCCCGACGGCCAGAGCCACGTGAACGACCGGACGGCCGACGGCTCGCCGTGGTTTCCGGCCGCGTCGATCGGCGTGATCCCCCAGTAGTACGTCTTGCCCGGGGCCAGGGGGCCGAGGAGCGTGAACGTCGTCGCCTGGGTCTCGGTGCCGTTCGGCACGACGAGCGAGGCGAGCGTCGGGTCGGTCCCGATCCGGACGAGATAGCGGGCGGCGCCCGGCACCGCGCTCCAGGAGAGCGCGAACGGATCCTGCGGATAGCTGATCGTCGCGCCGTCGTCGGGAGCCGCGAGCGCAGGTGCGCCGGCCCACAGCTTCGTGATCGAGCGGGCCGACGACCACTGCGAGACGGCGCCGTCAGGCGCGACCGCCCGCACGCGCCACCAGTACTCGCCGTTCGGGACGACCTTCGTCATCGTCGCGCGGGTGTTCTTCGTGAAGAAGCGGTCGTAGCTCGAGCCGAGCACGGGCGAGTTGAACGCGGCGTCCGCAGCGATCTGCCACTCGTAGCGCTCCGCTCCCGGCACCGCGTCCCAGCCGAACGCGGGCAGCGTGTCGACGACCGCTCCCCCTGCGGGGCCGTGGACCGGAGGGATGTCCAGCGCGCCGACGGCCGCCGGAGCGCCGAGGAGCGCAGCGGCGAGCGCAAGAGTCGCGGCGCTCACGCCGCGCGCCGGCCGGGAGCAGCCCAGGTGCACGCGCGGGACGAGGCGCCGCGTCCGCGCTGCGTACTCGGCGTACTCGGAGAACTCGGCCGCGAGCGCCCGCTCCTCCAGGCGCATGCGCACGGCCTGGGCGAAGAAGAAGACGGCGAGGACGCCGACGTTCCAGGGTGTCGGCGCCGCGAGGACGAGCCCGGCGGCGGCACCCAGCTCGCCGAGGTAGACCGGGTGGCGCACGATCCGGTACGGGCCGTGCGTCACGAGGCCGCGCGCCTCCGGCAGGACGCCGAAGCAGCGGCCGAGCGCGAGCACCGACGCGAGCAGCCAGGCGCCGAACCCGAGCGTCACGAGCTCGCCGGCGACGACGAGCGCCGTGCTCGCCTCCGCGGGCGGCTCGCGCAGCGCGACGACGGCGACGATGGCCGCCGCGCACGCGAGGAACGCGACGGGCTCGCGCGAGGGTCGCTTCGAGGGCTCGCGCAGGAAGACGAACACGCAGAAGGCGAGGACGATGCCGAGCTTGAGCGTCCAGTGCGCGGCGAGCGCGGTCGGGCGGACGCCCGGCTCCGCGATCGCGTCGGCCCAGGCGACCAGCGCGCCCGACCCCGCCGCGAGGGTGAACGCGCCGAATAGACCGGTGACGAGGAAGCGGCTCACTAGCGCGTCCCCGAGAGGCCCTCGATGAACTGGAAGATCGCCGGCCCGAGGAGGACGACGAACATCGCCGGGAAGATCAGGAAGACGAGCGGAAAGAGCACCTTCACCGGCGCCTTCTGCGCCCGCTCCTCCGCGGCCGCGCGGCGCCGCTTGCGCATGTCCCTCGCGAGGTTCCGCATGATCTCGCCCGTCGAGACGCCGAGCGACTCGCCCTGGACGATCGAGCGGACGAACGCACGCAGGGCGGGCGTGTCGGCGCGCGTCAGCATGTTGCGGAGCGCCTCCGTCGTCTGGAGACCGAGGCTCTGCTCCTGGAGGGCGAGCCGCATTTCCTCGCCGAGGGGGCCGCGCAGGCGCTCGGCCGCGACCTGGAGCGAGCTCGAGAGGCCGAGCCCGGCCTCGACGGTGACGACGAGGACGTCGATCAGCTCCGGCGTCTCGTAGTCGATCTGCTCGAGCCGCCGGCGGGCGCGGTTGCGCACGATCACGAGCGGCGTCGACCAGCCCGCGAAGATCGCGATCGCGAGGCCGAGCACAGCCATGAGCGTCGGGACGCCCGCGGTCACTACGACCCAGATCCAAGCCGACGGCACGCTGGCGAGCGCGATGATCCGGTAGCCCAGGAAGCGGCCCGGCGGCATCGTGTACAGCCCGGCCGCCATCAGCTCGCGCCGCACCTCCTCCTCGCGGAAGCTCGACAGGCGCTTCCCGACGAGCGAGCCGACGAACCCGGCGACCTCGTCGAGCCCCGCGCGCATGCCGCTCCCGGCCGGCGCCTCGGCCGACACGGCCGCGTACCCGTAGCCGTCGATCGTCTCGATCGTCTCGGCCGTGTGGAGCCGGGGCAGGAGGGCCGCCCGCAGGAGCAGCGCCACGGCGAGCCCCGTCAGGAACAGGGCGACGAGGAAGATGACCATCCGGGAAGCCTCCTTAGACCTTGATGTTCACGATGCGCTTGATCGCGAGGGATCCCGCGACGACCATGACCCCCGCCACGACGAGCAGGATCCGGCCGATGGGGTTGAAGTAGAGCGGCGCGACGTACGCCGGGTTGATGAGCGTCATGAGCAGGAGCAGTCCGACGGGGAGGAGGGAGAGGATCCAGCGGGACATACGTCCCTGCGTCGTCAGCGTGCGGACGAGCCGACGGAGCTCGAACCGCCCGCGGACGGTCTCCGCCACGCGGTCGAGAACCTCGGCCGTGTTGCCGCCCGTCTCGCGCTGGAGCGCCGCCACGAGGGCGACCTGCTCGAGGTCGCTGCTCCGCATCCGGACGGCGACCTGCATCAGCGTCTCGTCGAGTGGTGCGCCGAGCCGCTCGTCCGCGACCACACGCCGGAACTCCTTGCGCGACGGGTCGGAGCAGTCCTCGACGAGCACCGCCAGAGCGCCCGAGAAGCTGTGCCCCGCGCGCAGGGCCGACGAGAGCACGTGGAGGTTGTCGGGCAACTGCTCGGCGAAGAGGTCGCGTTGCCGGTCCGCCTTGCGCGCGACGTAGGAGCGAACGGCGAATGGAACGCCGAGCCCGAGCAGGACGAAGAGGACAGTCCCCGTGAGCACGTAGAAGAACCACGCGACGAAGAGCGTCCCCACGAGCGTCCCGAGCAGGATGTGCATCGGCGGAATCCGGATCTCGCCGATCTCGAGCTCCTCCGAGAAGCGGGCCCACCAGCGGGTCTCGGCGAGCTGCTGCTCCGCCTTCGCGAGAACGAGGTCATTCGAGGCGCGGGGATCGCCGGCGCGCTCGCGCCGTGCGACCGAGACGAACTCGGCCATCCGGCGGCGAAGCGTCCGCGGACGCGGCCTGATCAGGGCGACGAGCCCGAGGGCGACGACGAGCGCGAACAGGATGCTGGTCGCGACCGTCCCGGCCTCCGACTGCACGAATCGCTCGAGGAGCGGGCGCCGGTACGGCGGCCCCGGCTCCTCCGGCGCGGCCGGTGTCGTGTACTCGGTGACGCCGACGCCGCCGATCTCCTCCACGCGGACGGCGACGTGCACGCGCTCGTCGGGCGAGGCGGCAGACCGGTAGCGGACGAGGTACTCGCTCGCGAGCCGGGAGCCGAGGTCGGCGAAAACACGCTCGAGCGCCTCTGCCGAGGACGCCTCGGCGTAGCGACCGCCCGTCGTCTGGGCGAGCTCGGCGAGCGGCGCCGCCTCGTACCGGTGCGAGCGAAGGCCGACCGTGAACACGCGCACGCCGGCGGCGCGCGCCTGCTCCGCGAGCTCGGGCTGCGCGATCGCGCTGCCCGTGTCCGCTCCGTCCGAGAGGAGCACGACCGAGCCGACCGTGGCGCCGTTCACGTCGAGGAGCCCGAGGGCCGCGGCCACGGCGTCGCGGATGTGCGTCCCGTTCGCAAGCGGGGGCGTGGACGCCAGCGCCGCCTGGATCTCCTCCTCGCTCGTCGTGAGCGGGAGCACGACGCTCGACCGCGCGTTGAACGAGAGGACCGCGATCGCCTGGTTCTCACCGCGGGTCTCGGCGAACGCCCGCGCGGCGTCGAGTGCGCCCTGGATCGCGTCGCCGCGCATGCTCTCGCTCGCGTCGATTACGAGCACGACCGCGAACTCGCCCGCGCCGGCCGCCGAGGCGGGCAGAACCGTCAGGCCCTCGACGGGCTCGCCGTTCTCCCGGACGGTGACCCCGTCCGGCTCGAGCGCGATGGGCTCGGGCAGCGAGAGCAGGAAGGCGCGGTCCGGGAAGCGGGCGCCGCCGAGCTCGCGCAGTGGCAGCTCCGTCGCGGCGGTCGCCGCGCTGACGAGCGCGGCCGCTGCGGCAATGACCGCCGCGACCGCGAGCAGGAAGCGGACGACCCTCACCTGGCCACCCGCCCGACCTCGGCGATGTTCGGCCGCGGGTCCCCGAAGAGGCCGGCCGGCAGCGCGACGCCGCGCTTCTCGAACTTGTGCATGAACGTCGGGCGCAGGCCGGTTCCGCGCAGGTTCCCGATCACGGCGCGATCGGAGGTGACCTGCTCGACCTTGAACTCGAAGATGTCCTGCAGCGTGATGACGTCGGACTCCATCCGCCCGACCTCCGTGATCGCGGTCACGCGCCGCGACCCGTCCTCGACCCGCTCGAGGTGGATGATCATGTCGAGCGCCGACGCGACCTGCTGCCGGATCGCACGCACCGGCAGCTCGTAGCCGGCCATCAGGACCATCGTCTCCACGCGCGCGAGGGCGTCGCGAGGCGCGTTCGCGTGCACGGTGCAGAGCGAGCCGTCGTGGCCCGTGTTCATCGCCTGGAGCATGTCCAGCGCCTCCGAGCCGCGGACCTCGCCGACGATGATCCGGTCGGGCCGCATGCGAAGCGAGTTGCGGACGAGCTCGCGAATCGCGATCTCGCCCTCGCCCTCGATGTTCTTCGGCCGGGCCTCGAGTCGCAGCACGTGGCGCTGGTTCAGGCGGAGCTCCGCCGCGTCCTCGATCGTCACGATCCGGTCCGCATCGGGGATCGCGGTCGAGAGCGCGTTCAGAAGCGTCGTCTTCCCCGAGCCCGTGCCGCCCGAGATGAGGATGTTCAGGCCGGCGAGGATGCACCGCTGGAGGAACTCGACCGTCTCGGTCGTCAGCGTTCCCAGCCGGACGAGGTCCGTCATGTCCAGCCGCTGCCGCGAGAACTTCCGCACCGTGACGAGCGGGCCGCTCAGCGAGAGCGGCGGGATGACCGCGTTCACGCGGCTGCCGTCGGGCAGGCGCGCGTCGACCATCGGCGACGACTCGTCGATGCGGCGGCCGACCTGCGCCACCATCTTGTTGATGATCCGGCGGAGGTGCGACTCGTCCGTGAAGCGGACGGTCGTCTCGTAGAGCCGGCCCTGGCGCTCGACCCAGACGTCGAACGGGCCGTTGACCATGATCTCGGTCACGCTGTCGTCCGCGAGGAGGCGCTCCAGCGGACCGTGGCCGAGGATGTCGTCTGCGATCTCCGCCTCGAGCCGGTCGCGGTCGTCGCGCGAGATGCCCTGCTCGCGGGAGAGGTGCTCCCGGATGTCGGCGTTCACGCGGTCGCGGACCGCGTTCGGGTCCATGTTCACGTTGAAGAGCTGGGGCCCGAGCTCGCCGATCACGGCGAGGTGGAGCCGGTTCTTCAGCTCCGCAAACGGGTCTCGGCCGTTCGTCGGCCCGACCGGCCGCGCGGTGGAAAGGCGCTCGTGGAGGTTCATCAGACGTCCGCCTTCTTGCGCCGCCCGAACCGCCGCTTCGCCGGCGTGCCTTCGCGCGTCTCGTACATGGAGGCGAGCTGGCGGTACGCCTTCGCCGCGTCGGAGCGCTTGCCGGCGAGGACGATCGGCTTGCCCTCGTTCACCGAGCGCGGGATGTCGCGGTCGCTCGGGACGAAGACGTCCGGCTTCCGGCCCACGATCGCGACCACGTCGTCGCGGCTGATGCCGACCCGGCTGTCCGCGCGGTTCAGCACGAGGCGCGTGCGCTCCCGGTCGTAGCCCATGAGCTCGAGCGTCTCGAGCCCGAGCTTCGTGTTCTTGAGCGAGAGCGAGTCCAGCATCCCCACGACACACACGTGCGAGGAGCTGTCGATCGACGCGATCACCTCCGGCGTGAAGCCGGGCGGCGTGTCGACGATCAGGTAGTCGTGCGTCGCCCTGAGGGCGGCGTAGACCTCACGCAGGAACTCTGTCGTGATCGCGCCCGCGTGATCCGGCCGCGTCGGCGCCACGAGCACGTGCGCGCCCGAGGGGTGCTCGGCCAGGTACCCGGCCAGCTTCTCGCCGTCGAGCGAGCCGCCCGAGCTGGCGAGGTCGTGGATCGTCTTCTCCGGCGTGAGCCCGAGCGAGAGCGCGACGTCGCCGAACTGGAGGTCGAGGTCGACGATCGCGACGCGATGTCCCTCGGCCGCGAGCGCGACACCCAGGTTGCACGCCGTGAGCGTCTTCCCTGTGCCGCCCTTCGGGCCGAGGATGCAGATCATCGGCGCGAGCGCGACACCCGTCCCGGAGGCGGCGCCCTGCTTGCGGACGACCGCCTTCTCGAATGTGAAGGCGACGTGCTCGGGGCTCTCGGGGAGGCTGACGATGTCGTCCGCCCCGACCTCGAACACGCGCTTGACGAAGCCGTTCGGCGAGCCGGCCGAGAGCACGACCACGGGCCGGTCGGGCCGCTGCTTCACGGCGCCGTCGATCAGGTAGATCGCCCGGTCCGAGTAGTCGCCGCACACGACGGCGAGCAGGTCGGCCGGGACCTCCTGCAGGGTCGTCCAGCTCTCCTCGAGGCCGTCCACGACCCCGACGATCTGCACGCCGTTGTTGTTCGGCAGGGCCGCCTGGACGATGTCGCTCTCGACGCCGTCGTCCACGGCCACGAGGACCTTGATCGGCGCGCTCACTGTCGGCCTCCGAGCGACTTCGCCGCCGCCACGGGCGGGATGCCGAAGAGAACCGTCTCGAGCGTGACGATGTCCGGAGCGGTCGGCTCGGCGCCCGTCGGCGGACGGAGCACGATCCAGACGATCCCGTTGTCGCTCGAGAACGCCACCTTCGCCGCGTCCTTCTCCCTCATCCGGAGCGTGATCGGCGCGGTTTCGGAGCCGCCTCCGACCCCGGTCTTCTTCTCCGGCGCGTCGAGCACGACGACGTCCTCGACGATCAGCTTGAGCACGGGCCGGTCGGCCGCATTGGGGTCCGGCGACCCGTCCGGGAGCAGCCTCCGCACGTTGAACGCCCCGTAGATGTCCACGTGGTCGCCCGTCCGGACGTTGCCCACCATCCCGTGCGCGTTGTCGATCGGCACGGAGATCGCCCGCTGCTCGGCGCTGATCTCCGCCGCGATCGTGTCCGCCCCCGCTTGTGAGAACGCGCCGGCGGTGAGCTGCTCGCCGGGGTAGACGTCCGCGACGGCGACCGTGCCGCGGAGGACGGCCGGATCGGTGATCGCACCCTCCTTCACCTCGCTCTTCGGCGTGGTGACCGCCTGGAAGAGGCCGTCGGACCCGACGACGTTTCCGGGCGTTCCCTTCTCGATCAAATCCTTCGCGACGAGCACCGTCATCGGCTCGGAGGCCGATCCGACGCTCTCGCGATACCGGTGGAGATAGGCGAGG
>Ga0210115_1000448_pt1 | contig 11853 bp, 13 predicted proteins | sample MayberryNW_TuleB_2_FD_185526 | JGI IMG/M metagenome (GOLD analysis project Ga0210115, IMG submission 185526) | Wetland microbial communities from San Francisco Bay, California, USA, that impact long-term carbon sequestration - MayberryNW_TuleB_D2... | ecosystem: Environmental > Aquatic > Marine... | reverse complement strand
CCGCGCGGGCTCGAGCGCGAACTGCTTCCGCATGGCGCCCCCGCTCTCGATCACCGAGGACGAGATCGACCTCGCCGTGTCCATCCTGGACGAGTCGCTGGCGGCCGTTCTCGCGCGCGGCGAGCTCGCGGCGCGGTGAGCGCCCTCCGGATCGAGCGGGACGGGGCCATCCTGCGCGTGACTCTTTCTCGGCCGGACCGGCGCAACGCCTTCGATGCCGCGCTGATCGCCGAGCTGACCGAGGCGTTCGCGCCGGCTGCGGTCGGTGACGCGCGGGCGGTCGTCCTCGCCGGCGACGGCCCGGCGTTCTGCGCCGGGGCGGACGTCGAGTGGCAGCGATCCTCGATCGACCTCACGTTCGAGGAGAACGTCGCGGACGCCGGGCGGCTCCTGCGGATGCTCGAGGCGATCGACGAATGCCCGGCGCCGGTCGTGTGCCGGGCGCACGGCTACGCGCTCGGCGGCGGCTCCGGGCTCGTCGCGTGCTGCGACGTCGTCGTGGCCGCGCCCGAGGCCGTCTTCGGCTTCACGGAAGCGAAGCTCGGGATCGTCCCGGCGGTCATCTCGCCGTTCGTCCTCGCGAAGATCGGCGCCAAGGCGCGGCGGTTCTTCGCGACGGGCGAGCGGTTCGACGCGGAGACCGCGCTGCGGATCGGCCTCGTCGACGAGGTGAGCGCCGAGCCGGACGCGGTGGTCGGGCGGCTCGTCGGCGAGCTGCTCACGTCGGGCGCGGCGGCCGCGCGAGAGGCGAAACGACTCGTCCTCTCGGCCCCGGCCCGCGACGAGCTGCCCCGCCTGGCGGCCCGAATGCGGACGGGCGAGGAGGGCCAGGAGGGCCTCCGTGCGTTCCTCGAGAAGCGCGAGGCCGAGGGCGGCTGGGGCGTCTTCGCGCCGCGCCCCTAGCGGCCGCGACGTTGGGCCTCCCGGGTCTGCAGCTCCCAGCCCGCGCCACACCGACCGCCTCCGACCGCCGTCGCGGCACCTTGTAACAGTCTGTTACTTGTCGGGCCCGGCCCCGCGCCTCGGGTGGAGACGGACGGGTCCCAGCTAGTAACAGTCTGTTACGAAGTGTGATCCGTCGCTACCGCTCGTGGAAGCGGTAAGAGCCGGGGGGCGTTGCTCCCCTCCCAGCAGCCCGCGACGATCCTGTCGTCGCCGAGTGGCCGTGGCAGGCGAACGTCGTAGCGTCCGACCCGCCCCTCAGCCGTGCAGTCCCCGTGGGTGAGGACGCGGTTGAAAACGGTGACCTCGAGGGCCGCAAGCTCCCTGAATTCCGCATGGTCGAACCGATCCTCTCCACCACAGCCCTCCGCGACGGCGATTCGGATCGACGTGCCGTCGTCGCCGATCGACCGGAGGCTCCACGCCGATCGATAGACGGTCACGTCGTTCGCCGCGTCGTACTCGAGCCCGGCGGCGATCCCCAGCAGGGCGGCGATGCCAAGGAGCGCGGCGAGCGTCCACCTCACGTGAGGTCAGACGCCGCCCGCGCCCTGGAAGTTCCCTACGCGAGCCGCCAGAAGTCGCCGGTCAGGCCGAGGCGGTCGAGGATCGCCTGGTTCTGCTCCCGTGTGTGCGGGCGCCACTCGGGCTCGACGCGGTCGCTCCACCAGGCGAACGCGAGCTCGCAGAGCTTCCCGACCGGAACCGTGGCGCCGGACGGCCGGCCGCCGAGCCAGCGATCGACGTGCTCCCCCGACCGGAAGAGGTTCATCGTGCTTCAGGTGAAGACGATGTCGTCCCACCAGCGCCTGGCCGGGACGAGCGTGTGGAACACGAGGCCGTCCTCGTCCGGGCGCTCGTCGCGCACCTGCACGGCGACCGGCGCCCCGCAGTCGGGACAGGAGCACTCGATCCGCCCGTCGGCGCCGAGTGCGGCGCAGATGCCGAACGCGTCCCACGCGCAGTTCGCGTACCACCAGCGGCCGTCGGCGTCCACGCGGTAGGCGGTCGGCACGGCGGAGAACGGGTTCGCCATCCGGATCGAGTCGCCGCCCAGCTCGAGCACCAGCGCGTGCGCGTCGTGCAGCCGGCGCCAGGCCTCGAGCACCTCGACGCGCGACCGGCCGAGCTCGCCCGCGACCTCCGCCGCGGTCGGCGCCCGGCCGAGGCGGACGAACAGCCCGTAGGTCAGGTTTCGCAGCCGGATGTCCCGCTCGTCCACGGCCGAAAGCCTTCCACGACCGCGCCCGTTCGTCCATCCCCCGAGTACCCTCGCGCCATGCTGATCCGCCGGGCGGAGGAGCGGGACACGAGCGACCTCGGCGACGTCTACGTCGGGGCGCTGGCCGTGATGGAGGGTCTGCCGGATCGCTGGACGGACGCAGAGAACCGCGCGTTCGTCCGCGACGTGCTCGTCGTCTCGAACAACGTCTGGGTCGCCCAGGACGGGCACCGGTCCCTCGGCTTCGTCGGACTCTCCGACGGGACCGTTCGGCACCTCTACGTGCGTCCCGCCGCGCAGAACCGGGGCGTCGGAACCGCGCTCCTCGCCCACGCAAAGGCGCTGCGGCCGGACGGCCTCCGGCTCTCGGTCGTCCAGGCCAACGCCGGCGCGCGGCGGTTCTACGAGCGACACGGCTTCCGCCTGACCGGGATCGGCGACGGGAGCGACACGCCGGAGGGCGTGCCCGAGGCCTTCTACGCGTGGCGTCCGGGCACGGTCGACGAGCCTCCGCCGCCCTAAGCTTCCGCCCGTGCCGGATCGGCGCCCACTCGCACGCCTCCTCGTCGCGAACCGCGGCGAGATCGCGGTGCGCGTCTTCCGAACCGCGACGCGTCTCGGGCTCGAGACGGTCGCGATCGTCGCGCCCGACGACGAGGGAGCGCTCCACACGCGGGCGGCCGGCCGCGTCGAGCGGGTCACGTCGTACCTCGACCCGGTCGAGATCGTGGCGGCCGCGCAGCGGGCCGGCGCCGACACCGTCCACCCCGGCTACGGCTTCCTCGCGGAGAGCCCGGCGCTCGCGGCCGCGGTCACCGAGGCCGGTCTCACGTGGGTCGGGCCGCCGCCCGAGGTGATCCGAACGGCCGGCAACAAGCTCGAGGCGAAGCGGCTGGCCGCCGAGGCAGGCGTGCCGACGCTGCCGACCGGCTCGGCGGAGGACGTCGGCTTCCCGCTGCTCGTCAAGGCGGCGGCAGGCGGAGGCGGACGCGGGATGCGGATCGTGCGCCACCGCGCCGAGCTCGACGAGGCGCTCGAGGCCGCCCGGCGCGAGGCGTCGGCGGGGTTCGGCGACGACACCGTGTTCCTCGAGCGCTACGTCGACCGGCCGCGTCACGTCGAGATCCAGCTCTTCGCCGACGCCCACGGCGCCGTGATCCACCTCGGCGAGCGCGACTGCTCGGTCCAGCGCCGGCACCAGAAGGTGCTCGAGGAGAGCCCCTCCCCCGCGCTCGACGCCGCAGTGCGGGCGGAGATGGGCGCGGCCGCCGTGGCACTCGCCCGGGCGCTCCGCTACGAGGGCGCGGGCACCGCCGAGTTCCTGCTCGCCGAGGACGGGAGCTTCTCCTTCCTCGAGCTGAACGCGCGAATCCAGGTCGAGCATCCGGTGACCGAGCTGGTCACGGGCCTCGATCTGGTCGAGCAGCAGCTCCGGATCGCGGCCGGCGAGCCGCTCGCGCTCGAGTCCCGCGACCCGGAGGGCCACGCGGTCGAAGCGCGCCTCTACGCGGAGGATCCACGCACCTTCTTGCCGCAGGCCGGCCGCGTCGAGGAGCTCGACCTGCCCGAGGGAATCCGCGTCGACGCCGGGGTCGAGGCGGGCGACGAGGTCCCGGTCGCCTACGACCCGCTGATCGCGAAGCTGGTCGCCGCCGGCGAGACGCGCGACGAGGCGTTCGGCCGGCTCGAGGAGGCGCTCGCGCGGACCCGCGTGCGCGGCGTGACGACGAACCTGGCCTTCCTCCGCTGGCTCGTCCGCCATCCCGTGCTCCGCGCCGGCGAGGCGACGACCGCGTTCCTGACCGAACACGCGCCCCTCTCGCGCGCGCCGCGGGTTCCGCCGGTCTGGCGCGGCGCCTGGCGGCTGAGCGGCGCGTCGCCCGATCCGGCCCCTCCGCCCGTGCTCGAGCAGGCCGCTCACCCGACGGACGGGACCCACGGCGAGTCGACGGTCGTCGCGCCGATGCCCGGCACGGTGATCCGCGTGCTCGCCGCGGAGGGCGAGCGGGTCGAGCAGCGCCAGCCGCTCCTCGTCCTCGAGGCGATGAAGATGGAGACGCCCCTCGTGTCCCCGTTCGACGCAACCGTCCTGCGCGTCCACGTCGCCGAGGGCGACCGCGTGACCGGTGGCGCGCTCCTCGTCGAGCTCGAGGCCTAGGCGGGCTAGTAACAGACTGTTACAAGGACGGGTTCGAAGCGCCGTGCGCGCTCGCGGGCCCGGGTCGTCGCTCGTTGCAGTCTGTTACGAGGATGGACACGTCCGCGCCGGCCGTAGGGAGCCTCCGCCGGCTAGGGGATCGCGACGACGAGGCCGCCGTCGACCTGGACGTTCGCTCCGGTCACGTACGACGCGGCCGGCGACAGGACGAACGCGGCCACTCGCCCGAACTCCGCCGGCTCGCCGTAGCGCCCGAACGGGATCGTCGTCGCCGTCGCGGCCATCTGCTCCTCGGCCGTGATCCCCTCCTCGGCCGCGCGCTCCTCCGCGAGCGCGACGCTCCGCTCGGTGGCGAAGCGACCGGGGGCGACGCCGTTGACGCGGATTCGCGGCGCCAGCTCGTGCGCGAGGGTCTTGATCAACCCGGCCACCCCCGGCCGGAGAACGTTCGAGCTGTCCAGGCCGGGCATCGGCTGGCGGACGGTCGAGGAGGTCACGAACGCGATCGAGCCGCCGTCGCCGAGCAGCGGGACGAGCGAGCGCAGGAGGCGCAGCGGCCCGGCGACGCAGAGCTCGAAGGCGTGTCGCCACTGCTCCTCCGTGAGCGCGAGCGCCTGGCCCGTCGGGGGCCCGCCGTGGTTCACGAGGATCCCGTCGAGCGACCCGCCGAACGCCTCGCCGACCGCCCGCGCGACCGTCTCGCCGGCGTCCGGCGCGGTCACGTCGACCGGACATGCCGTGGCCGCCACGCCGAGCTCGTCCGCGGCGCGCCCGAGCGAATCGCCGTCACGGCCGAGCAACAGCACGTGCGCACCGTCCGCCACGAGCGCCTCGGCGACCGCCCGTCCGAGCCCGCGGCTCCCGCCTCCGACGACGTACCTACGCCCTTCGAGCCCCAGCTCCACGGCCCCATTCAACCACGCCCGCTCCCACGTTTATCCGGATTCCGGGCAGGTACAGGACCCTCGAAGACCGACGAAAGGAGAGACCATGGCGAACGAGCTGCAGGGCAAGCGCATCGCGTTCATCGCCACGGACGGCGTCGAGCAGGTCGAGTTGACCGAGCCGTGGAAGGCCGTCGAGCGGGCCGGCGCGGAGCCGGAGCTGCTCTCGATCAAGAAGGGCGAGATCCAGGGGATGAACCACCTGGACAAGGGGGACGCGTTCCCGGTCGACCAGCTCGTGTCCGACGCGGACCCGACCGACTACGACGGGCTCGTCCTGCCGGGCGGCGTGGCGAACCCGGACTTCCTGCGCATGAACGAGGACGCCGTGCGGTGGGTGCGGACGTTCTTCGAGCAGGGCAAGCCGGCCGGCGTCATCTGCCACGGCCCGTGGACGCTCGTCGAGGCGGATCTCGTGCGCGGCCGGACGCTCACGTCGTGGCCCTCGCTTCGCACCGACATCCGCAACGCCGGCGGCACCTGGGTCGACGAGGAGTGCGTCGTCGACCGCGGCCTCGTCACGAGCCGCAAGCCGGACGACCTCCCGGCCTTCACGGCGAAGATCGTCGAGGAGTTTGGCGAAGGCGTGCACGAGGAACAGCGTCAGGCGACACGGGACGCGGTCCAGGCGTAGCTAGACTTCCGGGACCGGTTTAGAAGGGGCGAAACGGCCCGGCGGAAGCGCCGGGCCGTTTTCGTTCTAGACCGGTGCCGCCGCGGCCGCCGGCAGGGGCGAGCCGCGGGGCGCAGGCGGCAGCGCGAGCGAGAGCAGAAACGCGAGCGCGGGCCCGAGCGCCGTCGCGACGACGGCCGCCTCGAGGTCGATCGTGTCGGCCACCGCGCCGAGCGAGAGCGCCGCGACGCCGCCGAGCCCGATCGCCATCCCGATCGAGAGCCCTGAGGCCAGGCCGACCCGGGCGGGCATGTACTCCTGGCTCATCACGAGCGACACACCGAACGTTCCGATCACCGTCGCGCCGGAGACGATCAGCGCGGCGACCCCGAGCGGCCCGTCGTTCAGGGCATAGGTGAGGATGAGCGGCGTCGAGATCGCGAAGCTCGTCCGGAGCACGGTGCGGCGGCCGAACCGGTCGGCCAGCGGGCCGCCGGCGAGCGTTCCGACCGCGCCGGCGAGCAGGAAGAACGAGAGGAGCCGGATCCCGTAGGCGGCCCCGTGCCCGCGCGCGATCTCGTAGAGCGGGATGAAGGTGAAGAGCCCCATGTGGGCGACCGATCGGAGGCCCACGACGCCGAGGAGAAGCGCCAGCCCGCCCGGACGGCTCGGCGCCGACCGGCGGGCCGCATGGTGCTCAGGGCTGGGTGCGAACGCGCCCAGGTAGTCGCGGAACGAGAAGAGCACGCTCGCGGCAATGAGTCCCGGAACGGCGAGCAGCAGGCCTCCCTCGAGACCGAAGCCGAGCGTGACGACCACGAACGAGGTCAGGAGCGGGCCGAGCGCGAAGCCCACGTTCCCCCCGACGGAGAAGAACGACATCCCGCTCGCGCGGCGGCGCCCGCTCACGTAGCTCGCGAACTTCGATCCCTCGGGGTGGTAGGCGGCGACGCCGAGACCCGAGACGAGGACGCAGAGCACCACGAGCCCGTAGGCGGGGGCGACCGACGCCGCCGCCATCCCGATTCCCGCCACGGCCACGCCGACGGGCAGCATCCAGAGCGCGCCGCGGGCGTCCGACCAGACGCCGAAGACCGGCTGGATGATCGAGGACGCGAACGTCCCTGCGAGGACGAGCGCGGCGGCCAACGTGTACGAGAGCGTGAACTTGTCGACGAGGAACGGGAGAAGCGCCGGGAGCGAGCCCTGGGCGAGATCGGTGGCCAGGTGCCCGGAGGAGAGCACCGCCATCCCCTTGCGGTCGACGTCCCTCATGCGACGCAGAGGTTCGGCCCGGTCCCGGCACGAAGACGGCACGAATCGGCACAGACACGCGCGTCCGCGCGCGCTACGGTCCAACCAGGGGGGCGAGGGCCGAAGGCCCCGGGGGAGACGATCGACGCGCGCGAGCCGCCCGGCACGCGGGCGAGGATAGCCGCCGAGTTCGGGCCGCTCGGCCGTCGCCGGAGCGGTGGCGGGCGGGGGTGTCATCTGGACCCACTCGCCGACGCGGGCCCGGAAACGCGGAAGCCCTCCGAATCGGAGGGCTTCCACCGGGAGAGGATGGTGCTTGCCCGCAGGGGATATGGGCGGGCGGAGAGGGTAGATCTGCGCTCAGCGCGCAGGCCCCGTATCGGTCGGCCCGAAGCGGCGCTTTAGCCGGCATCCCCCGTTCGAGGCTGGGCTAGGATGCCTCGCCCGATGGACGTCTCCGCCCTCCCCTCCGGCGCTGCCCACGTGGAGGCGGACCTCCTCGGAGTGCTCGTCACCGAGCCCCCCGAGCTCACCCCCGCGGCGGGCAAGCTCGATGCGGCCTTCGGCGGCGCGATCGGCCGGCTCGCCGCCGACGGCGACGTCACGGGAAGCCGCGGCTCGGTCACCCTCCTCCACCGCGGCGAGGAGTCCGGGCCGCGCCGGATCGCGATCGCCGGCCTCGGCCCGGCCGACCGCGCGGGCGCCGACGCCGTGCGAATCGCGGCCGCCGGCGCCGCGGCCCGCCTCGGGGTGGGCGGCGGCCGGACGGTCGCGTGGCTCCTCGACCCGGCCGGAACGACGCTCACGCCGGACGAGCTCGCCCGCGCCCTCGTGGACGGGCTTGCGCTCGGGCCGCACTCCGCCGCCCGCTGGCGCTCGACCGACCCGCCGGCCGATCCCGTCGAGCGGCTCGTGCTCGTCGGCCCGGAGGCGGAGGGGTCGCTGGCAGAGGCGCGACGTGCCGCCGTGGTCGCCCGCTGGGCGAACCGCTGCCGCGACCTCGTGAACGCCCCCGCGAGCGAGCTCACCCCCACGGCTCTGGCGAAGACGGCGGAGGAGATCGCCGCGGACGAGGATGCACTCGAGGCGGCCGTGCTCGGCCCCGCCGAGCTCGCCGAGGCCGGACTGGGCTCGTTCCTCTCCGTCGCTCGCGGCAGCCACGAGGAGCCGCGGCTCATCGTGCTCCGCCACGACCCGCCCGGCGCCCCCGGCTCCACGCGCCTCGGGATCGTGGGCAAGGCGATCACGTTCGACTCCGGCGGGCTCTCGCTCAAGCCGCCCGAGTCGCTCGAGGACATGAAGACCGACATGGCCGGCGGCGCCGCCGCGCTGACGGCCCTCGGCGCACTCGCGGAGCTCGAGGTTCCGGTGCGGGCGTTCGCCGTCGTGACGGCGACCGAGAACATGCTCTCCGGCCACACGACGCGCCCGGGCGACGTCGTCCGCGCGGCCGACGGGACGACGATCGAGATCAACAACACGGACGCCGAGGGTCGCCTCGTCCTCGCCGATGCCCTCCTTCATGCGCGGACCCTCGACCCGACCCACCTGCTCGACCTCGCGACGCTCACGGGCACGATCGAGGTCGCCCTCGGGAACGTGTTCGCGGGCCTCTACGGCAACGACGCGGACTGGCTGGAGCGCGTCCGCGCCGCGGGCGAGCGGGCGGGCGAGCGCGCCTGGCCGATGCCCACCGACCCCGAATACGACCGCTACCTCGAGTCCCACGTCGCCGATCTGAAGAACACGCCCGAGCGCAAGCGCGGCTCCTCCTCGATCGCCGCGCGCTTCCTCGCGCGCTTCGCGGGCGATGCCCCGTGGGCGCATCTCGATATCGCGGCCGTTGCGACGCTCGACCGGGCCCGCGGCGTCTTCCCCAAGCCGGGCGCGACCGGCTTCGGCGTCCGGCTGATCGCCGAGCTCGCCCGCGATCTCGCCCGGTAGGCTCCCCGCGCCCAGATGGACTTCGATCTCTCCCCCGAGCACGAGCTCCTGCGCGGCACGGTCCGGGAGTTCGCGGAACAGCGCATCGCGCCGGTCGCGGAGGAGCTCGACCGCGAGCATCGCTTCCCGTACGACCTCGTCTCCGAGCTCGCCGAGCTGGGGCTCATGGGCATCCCGATCCCCGAGGAGTACGGCGGCGCGGGCGCGGACACGCTCGCGTACGCGATCGCGATCGAGGAGTTGACGCGGATCGACTCGTCGGTCGCGATCACCGTCGCGGCGCACACGTCGCTCGGAACCATGCCGGTCTTCCTCTTCGGCTCGGACGAGCAGAAGGAGCGCTGGCTCCCGGACCTCGCGTCGGGCCGGCGGCTCGGGGCGTTCGGCCTGACCGAGCCGGGCGCGGGCTCGGATGCCGGCGCGACCCAGACGCGGGCCGACCTGCGCGGCGGCGAGTGGGTCGTGAACGGCGCGAAGATCTTCATCACGAACGCCGGCACGGACATCACCTGGGGCGTGACGATCACTGCGCGCACGGGCGAAGACGAGACCTCGAACGTCGTCGTCCCGAACGGGACGCCCGGCTACGAGATCTCGCCGCCGATGGAGAAGCTCGGCTGGCGCGCCTCCGACACGCGCGAGCTCTCGTTCTCGGACGCGGCCGTCCCCGAGGATCACCTGCTCGGCCCGCGCGGCGCCGGCTTCAAGCAGTTCCTCGAGATCCTTGACGGCGGCCGGATCTCGGTCGCCGCGATGGGCGTCGGGCTCGCCCAGGGCGCCTACGACCTCGCCGCGCGCTACGCGCAGGAGCGTGAGCAGTTCGGAGGGCCGATCGCGCGGTTCCAGACCGTCCGGTTCAAGCTCGCCGACATGGCGACGGAGATCGAGGCGGGCCGCCAGCTCGTGTACAAGGCCGCCTGGCTCAAGGACCGGGGCCGCCCGTTCGCGACCGAGGCGGCCATGGCGAAGCTCTACACCGGGCTTCTCTCCAACCGGGCCGCGAACGACGCGCTCCAGATCCACGGCGGGTACGGCTACATGGACGAGTACGCGATCTCACGGCTCTACCGCGACCAGAAGGTGCTCGAGATCGGCGAGGGCACGAACGAGGTCCAGCGGATGGTGATCGCGAACCGGCTCGGCCTGTAACACTCGTTGCAATCACGTCCGCCGCGTCGTATCGTGGGCACGTCGGCGGAGCGGAGGCACGAGGTGCAAGCCCGAGTTCAGCTGCGGCAGTCGCGTCCGAATCCGGGCGTGACCGGAGGGGCAACTTCGTGAACCCGCCGATCGAGCAGGTGCTGCGCGACCAGGAGCCGGCCCTGCTCGCCCTGCCGAACGTCGTCTCCGCCGGGCTCGGTGAGCTGGACGGGGAGAGCGTGATCGTCGTCTTCGTCGAGCGGAAGGTGCCCGAGGACGCGTTGCGGCCCGAGGAGGTGATCCCGAGCACCGTGGACGGCTACCGGACCGACGTGCGACGCCGCGTCTCCGTGTTCCCGGTCCCGTGACAGACGCTCCTGCGTCTATCTCTCACACGGCCCCGTCATCTCGAGGAGGACTCGATGCCAGCAACAGCCACCAGGAGGGAAGCGGCCAGGGCGAAGAAGGCCCCCAGGCCGAAGCTCAACATCGGCGCGGCGAACCCCTTCGCCCTCGCCGAGGTCCGGCTGGGACGCCGGATCAACTGGCGACGCGTCGCCGACACCGAACGCGTGCTCGAGCAGGCGCTCGGCGTCCCGTACGACCAGCTCTTCGACCCGCGCTCGAACTCGCCGATCTTCGCCGGCAAGGAGGTCAAGGAAGACGGCGTGTCCGTGCGCTCCGATCCGCCCGTCAGCGTCGAGGGAACCGCCTGGGTCGACCCGGGCGACTTCTTCGAGGAGACGGCCGAGTACCACGACCCCGTGCAGGGCGCGGTCGGCGACTGCTACCTGATCGCCGCGCTCTCGTCGGTCGCGTGGTCGCGTCCGTACGTGATCGCCCAGCGCACCCGCGCCACCGGCCCGAGTGCGTTCGTGGACATGATCGAGTTCCACGACGGCGCGAAGACGATCCGGGTCGAGGTCACCGAGACCGTCCAGCTGAACACCCCCGGCAACACGTACATCTTCTGCCGGTCGAGCGAAGCGGGCGAGATCTGGCCGGCGATCTACGAGAAGGCCTACGCGAAGTGGAAGACCGGCCATACCGGCGACACGCCGAACGTCAACCTGATCGCGGGCGGGGACCCGGTCGCGGCCTGCCGGCAGCTCACGGGCCTCACCCCCTCCTACTTCGACTGCCAGGCGATGACGGCCGACCAGATCTACCAGAAGGTGCGGGAGAACTCGCTCAGCCGCAAGACCTTCAACCCGATGGTGGCGTGGACCTACTGCTCGCCGCCGGCCGGCATCAAGTACTCGGACGCCCATCTGGCCGGCTGCCACGCCTACTCGATCCTCGGCTGGCATTACGACGGGGGCAAGAAGTACATCGTGCTCCGCAACCCGTGGGGGTACTACGAGGCGTCGATCAGCGTGGCGCCGGGCAACTGGCTCGCGTTCGACGGCTCGTTCTGGCGGACGATCGCGCTGGCCGCGAACGACGGCGCCTTCGCGCTCGAGGCGGCGACCTTCAAGAAGTACTTCGACGGCTTCGGGCTCGTGAAGTAGCGGCCCGGAGCGCATCGGGGGAGCAGGGAGGGCCGGCATCCGCCGGCCCTCCGCGCGCGGTAGAGTCCGCCGATCCCACGACAAGGAGGTCGGCATGCCTCTCTTCATGGACATCCACACCATGG
>Ga0210115_1000447_pt1 | contig 11859 bp, 15 predicted proteins | sample MayberryNW_TuleB_2_FD_185526 | JGI IMG/M metagenome (GOLD analysis project Ga0210115, IMG submission 185526) | Wetland microbial communities from San Francisco Bay, California, USA, that impact long-term carbon sequestration - MayberryNW_TuleB_D2... | ecosystem: Environmental > Aquatic > Marine... | reverse complement strand
CCCCGCCTGCGGCGAGCCATTGTTCGGCTGGATCGACGCGCGCCCCGGTCTGGCCGGCCCGGTGAGCCGCTGCGAGAGCTGCGGGTTGGGGGTGATCGGCGCGCCCGGCAACGTCGAGGAGACGCTGCGCGAGATCGATCGCCGCGGCGACCCCGGGCGGAGCGCCAGGATCGCCAACCGGGCGAGCTTCAGCGCCTGGATCGGCGGCGCCGGCTGGGCAGGTCTCGAGCCCGGCTCCCGCTACCTGTTCACGGTCGAGGCAACCCGCCGCCTCGTCGCCCACCGCGACCAGGTCGTCCGCAGGGCTCGCTGGTCTCCCGTGTTGGGCATCGCGACGATGTGGCAGACGATCCTCAACGGCTTCACCTTCGGCCGCAACGTCGCCCTGGGCGCCCTCGCGCGCAGCGCTGCAGTTCCAGCCGAGCAACCGTGGCAACGCCGGCTCGACGGCCTGATCTCAGTCGTCGTCGCGATCCCGGCGCTGCTCGTCGCCGTCCCACTGGAGCTGATTGCGGCTGGGTTGCGGCGCGGCGGTGCAACCTCGCTCCGCTTCGAGCTGCTCTAGAACCTGTCTCAGGAGAGACCTTCCCTGGCCTCACGTACCAGGGTGACCGCCTCGGGAAAGAGGACGCGGATCGCGTCGCGCACCTGCATCGCCTGTTCGTCGCTGCTGCCCTTCAGCTCGATCCGCTCGACCGAGGCGACCGTGAGCTCGACCGCGAGCCGGATCGCGTTGTCGGCCCAGGCGACGCGCTGGGACGACTGCATCTGCTCGCTCAGCTCCTCCATGCGGGAGCGGAACTCCTCGGGGTCGCCAAACAGGTTGAAGCCCTCCACTCCCGGAATGTAAGCAGACCGGGCCAGAGATGGCACGAAAGCTTTTGCTTTCGCGCGCCACGCGCGCGTCGCCCCGATCTAGCGTCGCCTCCATGCCAGACGAGAAAGGCGCCGCAAGCGTCGAGCAGGCCGGGCTGACGGCGTTGATCGCGCTGCTCATCGTCGCCGCGATCGCGGCGCTTGCCGCGGACGGCGAGCTCGATCCGCGCGACTCGCTCGGCAGCACGATCGCCCGCCGCCTCACCTGCGCCCCGCGTGCTCCTGGACCTTGCCACCACCACCCGCTCGTGCCGGCCTACGGCTGGCCGCTGGCGCGCCTCGCCCGCGCCCTGGCGCCGGCGCCGCTCGCCCGGCGAGGTCCGTCGGGGCTGCCGCTGGTCCCGGTCGATTTCCGCCGCTGCCGACGCGAGAGCTGCGCCGTGCCGTTGCCCGGCGCCGCCGGTGCCCACCTGACCTCCGCCGGCCGCCGCACGACCGCCTTCACCGTGCTCGACGACCGTCGCCGCAGCCTCGGTTGGGTCGAGCTCACCTACTGGCTCTACCGCCCCGCCTTGGGTTGGGAACGCATCGTCCGCCGCGCCGGCCGGAGCGCGGTCGAGGCGGCTGGCCATGTCCGCGTCCTCCGTGGGGACGATCCGAACCTGATTCCGTTGGAGACCCTCCCCGGGAGAGACCACTACGAGTTCCCGCCCGGCGATGAGCCGCCCTGGCGCTGGCAGGTGAAGGGTCGCTACCCGGGCTGGTCGAGCTGAGCCGAACCAACCCCCCGACGGGAAGAAACAACATCGTTTCTTTATTGACACAACTTCTTTGGACTGAAAATATGCGCGCCGCAAAGGGTCGGGCGACCACCGGACCCGTCTCGTCCGCAGGGAAGGAACCAAATGGCATCACGTTGGCGGTTTGCTGCGCTGTTGGGGCTGGCGGCTGTACTCACGTTCACGGCGGTAAGCGAGGCCCACACGCTGAAGATGTCCCGTGTGACGAAGGCCAACAAGACCTTCGCCAAGCTCCTCTGCAATGCGATCAAGAGCGAAGACGGGAGCTGCGTCGCCTCAAAACCCGGCCGCTGCCACCGGATCTCGGAGCACCGGGCGCGCTGCGCCTTCTTCCTCACCCTCGACCTGGAAGACGGCTCCCGCGATCGCTGTCTCAGCCTGATCGACTGGTACATCCGCGGCAAAAACCTCGGCCTGCACCCGAATTATCTGGGCATTCGCTCCTGCGCGGAGCTCAAACCACCCACCCCTGAAGAACCGACGTCCTGATGTAGGTCCGTGTCCGCTTCCGCCTGCTGGATCAGGCCGCGCCAGTCGGTCGTGCGGAAGACGAGCAGGAGCGCGGTGAAGCCGAGCACGACCGACCAGGCCGCCATCGCGATCTGGGTGCCGACCGAGAAGGAGAGGACGGCGGTGCGCGAGGGACCGTGCAGGGTCGCGACGAGGAGCGCCTGTTGGGCGCCGGCGCCGCCGGGGGTGAAGGGGATGACATTGGCGATCGCCTGCACGCTCATCACCAACAGCACGTTGCCGACCGAGCCGCCGATGCCGAATGCCTCGAGCAAGAACCAGAAGGCGGCGAAGCGGAGGAGCCAGCCGACTCCCTGCCAGGCCGCTACCTCGCGCAGGTAGCGGCGTGGCGTGGCCAGGATCACGACGCCCTGCCTGACCCGCGCCCAGAAGGCGCGCACCCGGTGCGCCCAGAGGGCGACGGCGAGCGCCAGGGCCAGAAGCAGGACGACGTTGACGATCAGGAAGACCTGCGGGTGTTCGGCCCAGAAGGAGAGCTCGAAGGCGGGCAGGTCGGGGAGCTGGGGCGGCCGCGGCAGCAGTCCCTGGGTGATCGCGTAGAGCAGGACCAGCAGGCCGGCGGTCGTGTCGAATACGGTCTGGACGAGGAAGGAAGAGGTGACGGCCGGGTAGGAGGAGCCGGGAATCTGACGCTTGGCGAGGAACACCTTGGTCGCGTCGCCGGCGTGAGCCGGGAGGATCGCGTTGATCCCCGCCCCGGCGAGGTAGGCGGCGCTGAGCCGCAGGTAAGAGATGCGCACGCCCGGGTAGGCGGCGCGCAGGACGTTTCGCCAAGCCCAGGCGCGCGCCAGCTGCATCGCCGCGAGGCAGAGCAGGGCGAGCCCGAAGGCGGTCCACTCGACGTCCGAGAGGTGGTCGAAGAAACGCGCGGTCGCGCGCCCGAAGGCTTCGAGGCTCGATCCGAAGTCGGCAAAGGGCATCGCAGCTACACTAGCCCGCTCGTGTCAGCGCCCGAGACCCCTCAGGCCGTGCCTGCGGCTCCCCACGACCCCGCCGACGAGGCGATGTGCGCGCGAGCGCGCGAGCGCTTCAGCGGCGACCGGGGCAGCCGCCTACGCCGGCGCCGCAAGCGCCACGCCGAGCTGCCCAACCTGATCATCGTCGGCGGCCTCAAGTGCGGCACGACCAGCATCCACCACTACCTCGGCCTGCACCCGCAGATCCAGATGTCGAAGCCGAAGGAGCTCAACTTCTTCGTCGAGGAGCTCAACTGGGACCTCGGGCTCGACTGGTACGCAAGCCGCTTCGACGGCCGCTGCGAGGTGCGCGGCGAGTCCTCGCCCCACTACACCAACCTGCCCCGCTTCGAGGGGGTGGCGGCGCGAATCCGCGAGCACTGCCCCGATGCTCGCCTGATCTACATGGTGCGCGACCCGATCAAACGCATTCTCTCGCACTGGGTGCACGCGACCGGCGCCGGCTATGAGACCCGCGAGTTCGCCCCGACCCTCTCCCAGCCCGACTCCTCCTACATCCACCGCTCGCTGTACTGGATGCAGCTACAGCCATACCTGGAGCTGTTCGAGCGCGAGCAGATCGAGGTGATCGCGCAGGAGGAGCTGCAGCGCGAACGCGAGCAGACGATGCGCAAGGCGTTCCGCTTTGCCGGCGTCGACGAGGACTTCACCTCGGAGCAGTTCGGCCGCGAGTGGGAGAAGTCGAGCGCCAAGCAGGGCGACAAATACCAGTTCATGGAGAGGGCGATCAAGCTGCCGGGGCTGCGCTCTTTCGATCGCAACTTCGACCGTCTGCCGGAGTCGTTGCGCTGGGTCGTCGAGAAGATCGTCCACGACCCGGAGAAGCCGCCGGCGCCGAAGCCGGAGCTGCCCGACGACCTGTTCGAGACCCTGCGCGGTCGCTTCGGCGAGGACGTCGCCGCCCTGCAAGAGTTCGCCGGCCGCGAGTTCGGCGGCTGGCACACCTACTCCTGAGCGCCGAGTTACGCTGCGTCGGTGCAGCGCCTGCTCCCGGATCCCGGCCCGACCAGCGTCGAACAACAGCTGAGCTCCTACAACCCCTGGGAGCATCCCCACCCCGACCGGCCCTTCGTCGCGATCAATTTCGCCACGACGGTCGATGGCAGGGCGGCGATCGGGGGGGTCTCGGGCGCGATCGGCTCGGCCGCAGACACGGCGATGCTGGCCGGCCTGCGGACCCGCTTCGACGCGGTGATGATCGGCGCCGGCACGATGCGGGCCGAGCGCTACGGCCGGCTCGTCGCCGACCAGGAAACGCGCGAACGGCGCGAGCGGTTCGGCCTGCCCCACGACCCGCTGATGGTGATCGTCAGCGGTCGCCTCGACCTGCCCTGGGACGCGCCGTTGTTCAACGAAGGCGGCCGGGTCGTGATCTTCACCGCCTCGGAGGCCGAGCCTCCCGAGACGGTCAGCTCGCTGCGGGTAGTCCGCCACGAGGGCGCGGTCGACACCGGCATCGCCCTGGCCCAGCTGCGGCACGAGCGCGGCATCCGCGCGCTGCTCTGCGAGGGAGGGCCGCGCCTGCACGCGCAACTACAGGCGGGCGGGCACGTCGACGAGCTCTTCCTCACGATCGCGCCGAAGCTGAGCGGCGGCGGCGCCCCCCGCATCCTCGAAGGCGACCTGCCCGGCGTCGAGCGGCTCGATCTCGCCTGGCTGCTCGAGGACGAGGGGGAGCTGTTCGCCCGCTATCGGCGAGCTTGAGCGAGGCCCGCTAGCGTTCCCTTCCCCGGCCCCGAGGAGAGGACGCAGCAACAATGGACTTCAAGCCGAGCCCCCAGGTCGAGACCCTGCGCGAGCGCATCCTCGACTTCATCGACGAGCACCTCTACCCGCAGGAGGCCGAGATCATGGCGGCGCTCGACGCCGAGGTCGCGCCCGGCGTCCCCTATCCGAAGATCCTGGTCGAGCTGCGCGAGCGGGCCAAGGCGGAGGGGCTGTGGAACCTGTTCATGCCCGACGAGCGCTTCGGCCCGGGCCTGAGCAACTGGGAGTACGGGCTGCTCTGCGAGGAGATGGGACACAGCCCCGCGGCGGCGCCGATGGTCTTCAACTGCGCCGCGCCGGACACCGGCAACATGGAGATCCTCGCCGAGCACGGCAGCGAGGAGCAGCGCGAGCGCTGGCTCGAGCCGCTGCTCGAGGGCCGCATCCGATCCTGCTTCTCGATGACCGAGCCCGACGTCTCCGGCTCGGACCCGACCCTGCTGCAGGCGCGCGCCGTCCGCGACGGCGAGGAGTGGGTGATCGACGGCCACAAGTGGTTCACCTCGGGCGCGGTAGGGGCCGAGCTGGCGATCGCGATGGTCGTCACCGACCCCGAGGCGGCGCCCTACAACCGCGCCTCGATGATCTGCGTGCCGACCGACACGCCCGGCTTCAACCTGGTGCGGCCGATCCCGGTGATGGGCCATGACGCCGGTCCGGGTCACTGCGAGATCCGCTACGAAGAATGCCGCGTCCCCGTCGCCAACCTGCTCGGCGGCGAGGGCCAGGGCTTCACGATCGCCCAGGACCGGCTCGGGCCGGGCCGCATCCACCACTGCATGCGGGCGATCGGGACCGCCGAGCGGGCGCACGAGATGATGTGCCGGCGCGCCAACGGGCGCGAGGCGTTCGGCGGCCCGCTCGCCGACAAGCAGTTCGTGCAAGAGGCGATCGCGACCTCGCGGATGGAAATCGACCAGGCGCGGCTGCTGACGATGTACGCGGCGTGGAAGATGGACACCGAGGGCAAGCGCGCCGCGCGCCAGGCGATCTCGGCGATCAAGATCGTCGCCGCCAACATGGTGATGAATGTGCTCGACCGCGCGATCCAGATCCACGGCTCGCTCGGGATGACCGACGACACCCCGCTCGCGGCGCTCTGGCGCTTCAGCCGCATGCTGCGCCTCGCCGACGGCCCCGACGAGGTCCACAAGATGGTCCTCGCCCGCCGCGAGCTCAACCGCTGGTCGAAGCGCGCAGAGGCCGAAGCCTCCGGCGCGCTGGAGCCCAAGCACGTACCGCGGCCGATTTAAGTAGTTATCACATCTGATATCATACTCCCATGAGTCGTCACGACCTCGGGGATCGCGACCCCCAGTTCATGGCGGTGCTGGAGTCCGCGGCGCACCTCCAACGCTTGGTCCCAGGTGCGGTGCTGGTGGGTGGAACCGCAGCGATCCTCTATGCCGATCACCGCGAATCACACGATCACGATCACGTCCTTGCCGACCTCGCCGATCGTTTCGAGATGGTGCTAGAAGCGGTCGAGGAGGACGAAGGCTGGGCAACCAACCGAGTTACCCCAGGCAAGGTGATCCTCGGCAACCTCGACGGGATCGAAGCCGGCGTTCGGCAGATGATCCGCAAGGTCCCGCTGGAGGTCGCCGAGGTCACGCTTCCGTCGGGTGGGGCGGTGACCGTGCCAACGATCGAGGAGACGATCCGGATAAAGGCGTTCCTGGTTGTGCGTCGCAACCAAACTCGCGACTATCTCGATCTCGCCGCGCTATGTGAGCAACTTGGCACCGCCCCCGCCGCCCTGGTATTGGCCAAGATCGACGACTATTACGCGGACCAGAATGCCAACGGCGAGGGCGTCGCCTCTCAGCTCGTGCGCCAGCTATCCGACCCGCAGCCCGCTGACCGCTCGGTCATCGACGAACTCGACTCCTACCGCCGCCTGCGCAAACGCTGGCGCGACTGGATCGCAGTCGAGGAAGTGCTCAGAGCAGTGGCTACTCGCGTGATCGAGTCATGACTGGGCTGACCTTCCGCAATGTAGAGGCGTCCCCGAACGATCCGGTCTCGACCTGGCCACAGGAGGCGATTCAGACCGCACTTGAGCGGGGCAGCCTCTCCCATTGGCGGCGTCTGGCCAAAGCGATCCGAGCCGAGCCGTGGGGACCAGTCGCACGTCGCGTAGGGGAGGTTCTCACCTACAGCAGGCCCTATGGCATTGCAGACGCGATGGAAGGTATTGTCATCCAAGCTCGCGAGGCAGCCGAAGCGTCCGAGCGAGGCGCCGTCGCCGCAGAGGTCAGGCAGTTGATCGAGGGGTCGGGTTTTACCCGCGCCGAGTTCGCCTCGCGAATCGGTACCTCCAGCTCGCGTCTCTCGACCTACGCGACGGGCAAGGTCACCCCGTCGGCAGCGCTTCTCGTGCGGATGCGCGGAGTTTCTGGCTAGACGGATCGCCGACGACTTCGACGAGCTGTCAGACGATCTCGCCGAGCGCAGGAGACGCCCGCTGATCACCGCCCGCCACGGCGATCGGGCCGGCACCCTGCCGATCCACCACCGCGACCCCTTCGATCGCCTGCTGGTGGCCCAGGCCGAGATCGACGGTCTCACGCTCGTCACGGCCGACGCCGAGATGAGCAAATACGAGCTCGACATCGTGTGGTGATTGCGCCGGCGGCCAGTTGACGCCCGCGCCAGATACTGTGCCAGAGTCGATATGCAGCGAAGACGAACCCTGTTCCGCGGTCACTCGGTGGCCTCCAGAGCCGCTCTCAGCCTGACGGCGGCTGCGCTCGCTTTGGGCGGCGTGACGTGGACGGGCTGCGGGGGCAGCGGTGGGGAGGAAGCCGAAACCAAGCCTAAGCCGACGCAGACTTCCCGCGAACAGGCCGAAGCGCAGCGACGCGTGATCGAAGGCGAGCAGCAAGAAGCTCGAGCACCGGCGGAAAAGAACGGCGTGCCGGGCACCGCCAATCAGGCAAAGCAGCGGACAAAGGCGTCGAATTCGGACGATGCGACGACCAAGGCCGATCGTGAAGCGGCGAAGCAACGCGCCCAATATGCGCCGAGCGAAAATGACACGAACGAGCAAAGCGGCGCTGGGCACGGCGGCACCGGCGGCAGCGGCAATAGCTCCGCGGCGGACCGGACCGAACAGAGCAACGGCGACAGCGCCTCGACCCCAGGTGGCGCAGAACAAGGCAACCCGTCTAAGGATCGCTCCGAACAGGCGGGGGCGACCGAAGGCTGACAGCCAGGGGCTATCGCGTCAACGAAAACGGGCGGCCCCGGGCCGCCCGTTTTCGTCAACAGCCTGCCACCGGCTAACCGGTAACCGAGATGAAGTAGATCTGGTTGGCTGCAGCGAGCGCGGCAGTGTCCATCCGCACGATCGTGTGGTTGGCATCGTTGGTTCCGGCGGGCACGCAGGTGGTACCTGCCGGAGCCGTTCCACCGCCACACGGCGTAACCGTGATGAACCCTTCGGCGATTTGCGCGATCGAGACGCTGAGCGCCTTGCCGGCGATGCTTTCGCCCCAGTCCAGGTAGCTAAACCCGGTGAGGCCGGCGGCAACCGAGACTCCACCCGACTGAGCCAGAATCACACCTTTGTTGGCGTTTGCGGCACTGTTGACGAGCGCCCAGCGCACGCGGGTCTGGTAAGCGCTGGCGACCAATCCACCGAGCTTTGTCGCATCGGCAGCGAGCGGAACCTCGCCCAAGGTCGACTCTTTGACCTTGGCGCCGGTGACCTGGTCGTCGCCGATCTTGTCGGTCACGATCGCGCCGTTGGCGATCTTGTCGGCCGACACGGCGTTGTCGCGGAGACGGTTCGTCGGGACGGCGTTTTTGGCCAGCTTGCCGGCCTTCACGGCTTCAGGGCCGATTTTCCCGACCTTGACCGCGTTGCGTTTCAGCTGCGGGGTACCGACCGTGTTCTTGCCGAGGGCGGCGAAGGCCGCGCCGCCGCCGATTACCAGGAAGACTGCGATTGACGACATCACGTTTGCGTACGTGAGTCGCTTGTGTACGTGCTTCAAGAGATCACTCCTTAAATCACGGGAGGAGGACGACGGACGAGCCTCCGGCCCAGTTGGCAGGGTGTCGGGACCATCACAGGTCCGGCGTCTCCCGTCAAGAGCTCTGGACTGGTTGCGTTGTCCAACCCGGCAAAGCCTCGGCGCCTCGCCCTGCCGCAGCGGACCTTCAATCGGAGCGCTCAGCCACCTCGGCGGCCTCGGCGAGGCGCTCTACCAGGCGGGCGAAGCCTTCGATGCCGGGGTCGACCTTGCCGTACTGGCCGGCCGCGTAGCGGGCGTAGACACCCTCGAGGATGATCGCCAGCTTCCAGTAGCCGAGCGCGATGAAGAAGTCGAGCTGGGCGAGGTCGCGGCCGGAGCGCTCGGCGTAGCGCTCGCGCAGCTCGGCGCGCGTGGGGAAGCCAGGCGCGAGGTTGGCGGGCTGACCGAGGGCGATCGGCTCCTCGCCGTCCTCGCCCGGCTCGGGCCAGTAGACCATCAGCAGGCCGATGTCTGCGAGCGGGTCGCCGAGCGTGCAGAGCTCCCAATCGACCACCGCGGCGACCTCGCCCTCGGGGCTGAGGATCATGTTGTCGAGCCGGTAGTCGCCATGCACGATCGTCGCTGGGCCCTGCGCGGGGATGCGCGCCGCGAGGCGCTCGTGGACCGCGTCGATCGCCGCCAGCTCGCGCGTCTTCGATTTCTCCCACTGCCCCTGCCAGCGGTGCAGCTGACGGGCGACGTAGTCCTCCTTGCGGCCGAGGTCGCCGAGCCCTACCGCGTCGGGATCGACCGCGTGGATCGCGACCAGGGTGTCGGCAACGCGCTCGCCGATCGCCCGCCGGTCGGCCTCGTCCGGGAACGCCTCCGCCTCGGCCAGGCCGCGCAGGATCGGCCCCTCGACGAACTCCATCACGTAGAAGGGGGCGCCGTTGACGCTCTCGTCCTCGCAGAGACCGACGACCGGCGCGACCGGCACGGGAGTCGGGCCGAGGGCCGAGACGACCTTGAACTCGCGGCCCATGTCGTGCGCCGAGCCGAGTCGCTTGCCGAGCGGTGGCCGCCGCAGTGCCCAGCGCTTGCCGGAGCTGTCGGTTACGCCATAGGTGAGGTTGGAGTGACCGCCGGAGATACGTTCAAAGGCAAGCGGCAGCGCGACGCCCTCGACCTGCCGCTCGAACCAGGTTTCGACGCCTGTTCTATCGATGCCCTCGGGCGCCGCAACGGCGCCGTCGGACGTGCCTGTAGCCTCGTCGCCCATCGGCTCGCAAGCATATGCCCGACGACGGTTCCGGCTCAGCCCATCGCTTGCCAACCGGCTGACGATCGGCTTCGCGATCGCCTTCGCCGTGCTCACCGGGCTGGCGGTGATCGGAGTTGCCCGTTTCTTGCAGCAGCGGCAGGATTTCGAGGACGCAACCGCGCGCTCCTACCAGCGCGAGATAGAGGCGCGTACGCGCCTCGCCCAGGGTCGGCGCCCGGCCGCAGCGCGGGCGGCGATCATTGCCCAGCAGAGTCGGCGCCAGGTCCTGCGCGATGAAATCTCGAGCGAGACCCGCGACACGGCGCTGCTGGTCGGCGCCGGACTGATCGCGGGCCTGACCGGTGCGGCGCTGCTGTTCACCGGCCTGATCGCCTCGATGCGGCGCCCGCTCGAGGACCTGGTCGAGGCCTCGGGCCGGCTGGCCGGCGGCGACCTCGAGGCGCGGGTTCAGGTCGGCGGCCTCTCCGAGACGGCGACGCTGGGCGCCGCCTTCAACGAGATGGCCGAGGAGCTCCAGCGCCGCGCCGGCGAACGCGACCAGCTCGATCGGATGAAAGACGAGTTCGTGCTCACCGCCTCACACGAGCTGCGCAGCCCGCTGACCTCGGTCCAGGGCTTCGCCGAGCTGCTGCTGCTGGAGCGCGACAAGCTCGACCCGGAGCAGGCGGAAACTGTCGAGGTGATCCTCGACAACACCCGCCACCTGGTGCGCCTGCTCAACGATCTGCTCGACCTCGCCCGCAGCGACGCCGGACGGCTGACGATCAAACCGGTGCCAACCGACGCGGCGAACCTGGTCGAGGAGGCGGTGCGCGGGATGCGGGCCCAGTTCGACGCCCGCGGGCAGCAGCTGACGCTTGCGACAGAACCAGGCCTGCCCCAGGTCGAGGCCGACCGCGATCGAATTCGCCAAGTAATGGTCAACCTGCTTACGAACGCGAATGAGTATTGCCCGGAAAGTGCAGAGATCGAGGTGAAGGTCCACCGCGCCGGCGCCGATGTGGAGGTCGACGTGATCGACGACGGCCCCGGCATACCGGCGGAGCAGCTCGAGCACATCTTCGAGCGCTTCAGCCGCGGCGACGCGGGCGAGACGCAACGGGTCGGCGGCACCGGCCTCGGCCTGGCGATCTCCAAATCGCTGATCGAGCTGCACGGCGGCACGATCGAAGCCAAGTCCGCCCTCGGCGGGGGCTCGACCTTTCGCTTCCGCTTGCAGGCAATAAGCTCCCCCGCTGCGACCGAGGCTCCCACGACCTAGGCAACCCAAATGGCCCGCATCCTCCTAGCCGACGACTCAGAGACGATCCTGCTCCTGCTCCGCACCCGCCTGGAGATGGAGGGCCACGAGGTCGAGACCGCCGCAGACGGCCAGGAGGTGGTAGACGTGGCCCACGCCGCCGCCACCCCCCACGACATCTTCCTCCTCGACGCGATGATGCCCCGCAAATCCGGCATCGACGCCCTGCGCGAGCTCCGCGCCGAGGGCATCGACACCCCCTGCCTGATAGTCAGCGCCCACACGGATGGGGGCAACGGCAGCGACCACGAGGGCCTGGAAATCGCGGGCTACATCAGCAAGCCGATCGATTTCGACCAGCTCTTCACCCAGGTCGCCGAGTTGACGCGCTAGTGGCCCTCCCCACAACGTTTCACCGGAAATGACGCCCCCAGATCACCGCCATGCTGCGTCCTCAGTCGCCCAAATAGCGCTGCTATTCGGG
>Ga0210115_1000446_pt1 | contig 11861 bp, 9 predicted proteins | sample MayberryNW_TuleB_2_FD_185526 | JGI IMG/M metagenome (GOLD analysis project Ga0210115, IMG submission 185526) | Wetland microbial communities from San Francisco Bay, California, USA, that impact long-term carbon sequestration - MayberryNW_TuleB_D2... | ecosystem: Environmental > Aquatic > Marine >... | reverse complement strand
ACGTGCTACTGCCCGCGGTCGGTGAAACATCGAACGGACTTCTGCGTGTGAGCGACCGCGCCCCCCAGCCGCGACCGTCGAGGAGGATCTATGAAGGTACGAGTTCTGGCGTTCGCATTGGCATCGGCATTCCTGGTGAGCACGGCGGCGCCGGTGCGGGCCGCCGCTGGTTCCAATGCGTCGTGCGACGCGGCGGTCCAGGCCAGCGGCCGGGTTGTCGCGCTGGCGGTGCCGTCGAACTACGAAGTGCTCGACGTGAACGACCGTGGCGATCTGGCAGGGCGCTACTCCGACCCTGCCGCCAACGTGTATCGCGGGTTTCTGCAGCACAGAGGCCGTCGGGAAACGTTTGCCGCGCCCGGCGCCCGCTTCACATCCGCAACGGCCGTGACGAGCAGCGGGTTGGTGGGTGGTTCCGCCGTCCTGGCAGGCGCCGAACGCTGGATCGGGTTTCTCTACTCGCGTGGTGCATTTACGATGATCGAGGTTCCCGGGGCGTCCGCGACGTTCGTTGCTGACGTCAACGATGCCGGGACGGTTGCTGGCAACTACATGGACCTGGATAGCGTCAACCACCCGTTCCTGTTTCGGGAGGGTGAGTTCACGTACGTCGACTCGCCGGTCGCCGGGTTCGAGGCCTGGGCAATTGGACTCAACAACCGCGGCGAGCTGCTCGTCGCGAGCGTCAATACCGTCGGCGCTTACGACTACTACGTCGTGCGCAATGGAGCTGCCAGGCTCGCACCAAAAGGCTGTGCGTACGACTGGGGGTATTACCAGCTGGCGGGCATCACCGATCAAGGACGTGTGTTCGGCTGGGCCCTCGGAATCGAAGACCCGGAAACCGCCGACGAGGCCCAGTTCCCGCCGTTCTCCTTTTCAGCGTCTCCGTCGCGTGTCGTGAAGTTCCCCTCCGCACACGTGTTGAATATCACCACCAACGGCAACGTCCTGTTCCGGCGGAACCTCCTGTTTGTCCCCGATCAGCCGCCGGCGACGGGCACCGCCAGTTCGACGCGCTCGGCTGCCGCCCGATAGCTGTTGCATCCGAACGGGAACCGAATCAGGATCCGCGGGCGAAGCTGCCCCTGCCGCCGGGCCGGCACACGCGTCACCATTCGAAGCGGGCCCCGAGCCCGCTTCGATCGTCATCCGCAGCGTTGAGGCGATCGGCACGTCACGCGACCCGCGTCACGTCCGCCACAGCCGCGGCCACGACGAACACCTTTTCGTTGTTGCTGAAGCGATCGGCCGGGAAGAGGAAGAACCCCTGGCGCTTGGCGTCGTACGTCACGCTGGCGCCGAGCAGCACTTCCTCATCGTGAAACCGCACCGCCAGCCGGCGCCCGGTCGCGACGGTGTTGAACTCTTTCTTCTCGCTGTACTCGGGAACGCCAGCGAAATCTTTGACGAAGAACACCGCCTTCAGGTCGCTGAGCTGCACCAGCATCGGCCCGGCGCCAGCCGCGTCCTCCACCAGGCGGAGCTGGAACGTCGGCCGATTCGGATCGAAGTTGATCGTATGGCCCTTCAGAACCCGACCGTCCAGGAAGCGCGCAACGACCTTGGCGGGCTGTGGCATGCTGACCTCTCCCGACTCTTCGCTCTGCCGGCTCGACGAGTTATCGGGCTTTCAACGAGGAGCATTCATAGGGTCGGGAGCGTCGGTACCGCCGCTTGAACAACTTACACGGTCGTGAGGATCAAGTTCTCGTCGGTTGGCACGCCACCTGGCGCCCCCGGATTCCGATCCTGCCTCCTCATCGCCCCGCCGGGTGAACAGAAGCCGCGCGTCTCCTGTTCCGGCAGCGCGACAAATCGTACCGCGTAACCAGCCGCGTTCACGTCATTCAGCCCCGTCCATCCACGCGGGATGTCGCTCTCGGGCTACTGGTGGGAGGATTCACCAGTGCGGTGCGTGCCCGGGCCATCCGGCGGCATGGGAACGCCGCAGCAAATCGGAACTACGTCAGTTGATCTCCGAGCGCCATCAATGCGTTCAGTCGCGTGCGGCCGCCTTCGCCGATCGCAGGAACTCGCGCGGATGCGCCGGTCCGTCGTTGGTGACCCGGGCTTCCGCATCGAGATCGTCGGCGAGAAGTGTCCAGATTCTGTCCGGCTGGGCACGCAAGCCGTCGACGATCCTCGCGTAGCGCTGAGCGAGCCGGAGACGCATCGGCAATTCCGAGTTCCGTTCGATGGCGGCGCGGATCCAGAGCGCGGTGTACGCCTGGAGAAAGGGCCGCACGGGTGAGCTCGGATGGTGCTGCATCCACGCATCGGCCCAGCTGATCTCATATTCGTACGCGGCTGGATCGGATCCTCGTGACGGCGGTACCGGCCTGGCAGCACGCGCGGCGGCCGCCGCTTCGGCGGCGATGTCCGGTCGCTCGATAAGAGCAACCATCTCGCGCTCGAGCGAGACGCGGCGCAGGTGCACCCAGCGAGCCCAGTCGCCACCCTCGGCGGGCGCCGCTCCGAGGAGCGACCTGAACGAGGCTCGCCGATCGGCATACCGGCGCAGACGATTCGCATCCTCACGACCAAGCTGCGTCGCCGCCTCGTCGATATCGAACTGCACTGCTCCCAGCAGCGCGGACTCGTACAGCCGCCCGTTTGCCGGACCGCTCCGGGGCGTTTCGGCCCATAGGGCCGTCATCGTCGAGCCAACGAGCACAGCCGCCGGAAGCAAGAGTCGCGTTTGCAGCACGGTCATGGCAGGCCTCTCACGGTGCCGGCACGAGCGCCACGATCCGCAGCGGGCCGCCGGAGCCCCCCTCGATCTTCATCGGGAGCGCGATCACCAGGGCTCCGCGCGGCGGAAGGCGATCGAGATTGGTCAGGTTCTCCAGCCCGGGGAGGTTCGCGGCGCCGACGATCTGATGAACCTGAAAATCCGTGGACGGTCCGTAGTCGATCGATGCGGTGTCGACGCCGATCGCGCCGACTCGTCTCTCGTCCACGAGCAGCCGCACGGCGTCCGCGCCATACGACGGAAACGACAGCTTCGACGCATCGCCGCGCGTGTCGTCGCCGAGATAGGCCTTCGCATCCGGCCAGTACCGGCTCCAGCCAGTCCGGAGCAGGACGATGGCTCCGCGCGGAATCGCTCCATGCGCTCGCTCGTCGGCCAGCACATCGTCGCGCGTGAGCCGGTAGTTGCGGGTGGTCCCGGCCGCGGAGGTGACGTCGATGACAACCGCTGGCGCGATCAGCTGCTCGAGCGGGATGTCCGCGGTCGCGCGTCCGTGCCCGGAGAAGTGAAGCGGCGCGTCGATGTGAGTACCGCCGTGTTCCGGGGTACACAGGCGCTTGGCTGTATAGAAGTACCCGGCGGGCGTCTGCCCCGACGCGAGCGTCTCGAGCTCGAAGGCGGACGGCGATGTCGGCCAGTACAGCGTGCGCGGCCCGAATGCGTGCGAGAGATCGACGATCCGCAGCTTCGAAAGGTCCGGAAGCGTCTGTCCGGACACAACCGGCGCGGCGACAAGGGCGAGAGCAAGTGCTGCTGGCGCGATCCGCATGGGAACCTCCGACAGCGATCATCGACCTGACCGGACCGACCGGGAGCGGCTAGCAAGCGCTAGGGATCGTACTTACCGGCTGAACGCGATTCAGATCCCGACGACGCCATCACGCCGCCGGCCGCGACTGCACGAGCGCCTCCCAGCGCTCCTTGTAGCGTCGAAGGAACGCGGCGCCCTGCGCGGCATCCACTGCCTCGCCATACTCGCAGAGCGTGAACCGATCGTATCCCGACGACCGGAGCAGCCCGAACAGCTCCGCATACGGATAGCCGCTCTCGAGATCGTTGATGTGAACCGACCGGATGAACGGACGCAGCAGCTCGAATGACTGGCGGATCGACCCGTTGACGACGTCGGTCGGATTCGAGTTCCAGGTGACGCCGACGTTCCGGTGCCCGCAGGCGTCCATGATGCGCCGGGCGTTCGACGGAATCTGCGTCTCCGGACCGTGCACTTCCATCCAGACCTCGACGCCGAACTCCGCGGCCCGTCTGCCGCATTCGATGAGCGCGCGCCCGATCTGCGCGATGGTCTGGTCAGGCGGCACGCCGGACGGCAGGCCGTTCGGCCGCACTTTCACGCCGATGGCCCCGATGTCGCGCGCGAGCGCCGCGAAATGGACACACTGCCGGATATTGGTCCGCACGACGGCGGGATCGGGAGACTGGAACTCGCAGGTGGTGCCAAGGCTTATCTGCTCGAGGCCGGCGTCGCGGCATTTCTGCCGGACGTCCGCCCGCGCCAGTTGACCGAGCGTCGGCTCGACGCCGTGCCGGTGCGTGGTGCGGAACTCGACAGCCCTGAGGCCGACCTCGCGGCAGACGCGCAGGACCGTGTCGAGCTCCCAGTCGCGCGCAACGTTGTAGGTCACCAGGCCCAGGCCGAACGGCGGAGACTGCGCGGCGGCGCGGGTCTGAAGCCCGGCTGCAAGCGTCGCCGCGGCGCCGGCGCGAAGAAACTCGCGGCGGGTCAGCGCCCGGGTGTGGGGTCCGGCTGCAGCGGCATTCTGGGACATGACCAACTCAGAACACCGGCAGCAGCGGCCGGCCGAGCGTGCGGAACGGCCACGGGATGCCGACGAGGATCACCACGAACCCGATCGTGTAGAAGATCGCCGCGGTCTTGTGCTTGGCAGTGTCGCTCCTCGCCTTTTTCGCGCGGGCGCGGCCGATGTGTACGAAGGCCAGGCCGACCAGCATCAGCGCGAGGTGCTCGACCGCGTAGAACCGAAGGAGCGGGTCCTTCATGGCTGCGCCGAAATCGGAAAACGCCGCCTGCGTGATCGGGCTCACCAGCCCGTAGAGGATCAGCCCGACGAGCACCTGCGTGTCGAGCGAGATCGTGTACAGCAGGCCGGCGCGATCGTCCGTGCGCGTCCACGCCCGGCGGGCGGACCAGCCGCCGAACGCACGGATCATGGCCATCAGCCCGAAGAGCAGCACGAGCCAGCGCAACAACGAGTGCAGCACGAGAAACGTCACATACATGCGCGCATCATACCTTGACCGAGCGGCCGGGGCGGCTCGCCGAGCCGCCCCCTGCATCGCGATCGAGCGTTGCAATCCCGACCTTGCATCGGAAGGTTACCGGCGGACGACCAGCCGGATCGGGCCCAGCACACCGGCAGTGACGGGTACAATCCGATCCTCGTCCTGGTTGACGAACCGCTCCCCGAACCGGAGCGTCAGCAGCCGGAACGACGGCCGCGCACGGCCGGCAGCCGCGTTCACCAGGAGATTGCCGACCCGCAGGCGCACGCGGTTTGCGCCCGGACGTACAGTGCTCGTGACGTCGACGACATACGGCGGCCGCCAGACCACGCCCGCACGCGCATCGTTCACGAACACCTCCGCGGCTTCCCGGACCGGCGCGTCGTAGGCGGCCTGGAAGCCGTTCGTTCCGGATGGCGGCGGCTCGCCCGAACGCCCCTCACCGAAGTCGAGGAACACCCGCGCGTCGGGTTGGAGGGCGGTTGCCGGGACCTGCACCTCCCGCTCGTACGTCGCGAGGCCGGAAAAATTCCGGGTCGCGTCGCGGGTCGTCCACGACTCCAGCTTCATCATCACTGTCTGTGGACCCTCGTCGCCGAACCGCACGCGCCACGCGTCACTCAGATCGATCGTGGTGACAACCTGTTGCGGTTCTGCCGGCGCGGGTCCGGCACGATCGCTGAACACGAATATCCGGGACTCGTACGGCGCGAGCAGGAGGGGTACCCGCACGCGGCGGGGATCGGCTGTTTCCCGCTCGATCGCGACGGCATTGATCGTCCCGGTTGCCGGGTCCCAGGCCTCGCCGCCCGCGCGCGCGGCTCGAAACGACGCGGCCGTCCGAAGCGGCACCGGCGACGTGTTCGCAACGAAATACACGTCCGCATCCGGGAGCCGGCGATGGACGAACCCGAGCACATCGGCGCCATCGGCGACAGCGATGTCCGGCGGCATCAGCTCGCGGAGAACCTGCCCGAGCGCCGGCACGTCGGTCACCAGCCGCGCGCGCGAGCTCCGGGCGATTGCCGCCATGTGCGCGCCCACCTGCGCATGCTCGGCGGCGCTCGCCAGATACCCGGGCGCTCGTGCCGGCCATCGCACCGTCGCAACAACCGCGCCCCCGCGCGCGACGAAGGCCTCGAGCGCCGCGGCGGTGTCGACGGGCATGCGCTCGACGTTCGGCAGGATCACGATGCCGTATGCGGTCGGTCCCAGGCGCAGCGCGCCGTCCTCGATGGATCCGCGGCGATGCAGCACATCGTCGTCGAAGAGATCCAGCGCGAAGCCGGCTTCGATCGTGCGCGCGATCGCCGCGTCGCCGATGCGCTCGCGCAGCATGTCGCTCAAATAGCGCATCCGCTCCGGCGCGAGCGTCGACCATGCGTCGGCCACCGGAAGATAGAGCGCAACGTCGGTGACCGGACTCCCATGCCGCAGCACCGCGCTCACCCGCTGCAGGTACGCGGCAAGCTCCGGCATCGCGAAGAACCACGGGTTCCGGTCGTCGAACGCGCCGGCAGCATAGAAGTGCCAGCCGGGATACCCGGCCTGCGGCGGCGAATACGGCCATCCGTGCCCGATGATCTGCGTGATGCCCTGCAGGAAGTGCAGATCGGCCTCCGCCTTCATGTCGAGCGGCGTCGCGCGAAACGTGGGCGAATGCAGCCAGGTCCACGTCTCCGACGAGACGACCGGACGGTTGTAGAGGTGCGCCGCCGATGCGGCCCAACGCGAGGGGCGCAGCGCCTTCCACTGCCAGCCCTCGCCTTCGGGCAGGTCCGCGAAGCGGTTGCTGCCGAGCGTGGCGTGCGGAGTGCCGTAACCCTGGATGCGAAGCCTGGTCCCCTTCGCATGCGCCCATTCCTGCAGCGGCGCGATGAAGCGCTCGTCGAAGAGCTCCGACAGCGTGCGCCCCCAATCGTGACGCAGGTCGGCGCCGCGCGGGGCCGAGTCGCTCGCCAGCACCGGCAAGAGCGGGGCGAGATCGTAGCCGCGGCGTCGGTGGAACTCGTCGAGCAGATCGCCGGTCCAGTCGGACCCGAACACTTCCAGGCTGTCGCAGAACACGGCAAAGGGCGGACGCGCACCGAACGCACGCACCAGCGGCTCGCCCACGCTCGCCAGGTGCTGGTCGAGCGCGGCCCGGTCGTAGTGGTCGAGCACGAAGCCTTCCGCCCCGACCGCGGCGCGCTTCACCTGCATACCGGTGCGGCCCGCAATGAAGCACAGGAGCACGCGGCTGCCGGACTCGGCGTCGATCGCAACGGCGCCGTCGGACATATTTCCGGCGGGAACCTCTCGAGGCGCGGCTTCGTTCCCACCAGCGGACGCCACGAAGACGCGCAGCAGCCGCTCGCCGTCGCCAATGGGCGGCAGGGGCACGCGGCTCACACCTGCTGCAATGGCGACGCGCTCGACCCGCAAGCGTCCGGCTGCACGATCGACCGTGGTTCCGCTGCCGCCGTAGGGCCATCCGCTGCCGAGCGTGACGTCGACGCGCATCCCAAGCTCGCGCGCGGCATCGGCTGCGAACGCGAGCGCGTCGAGAAACTCACGCGAGAGAAACGGCAGGTTCCTCGTGCCCTTTCGGGGGTCGTCGAGCGCCAGCGGATACACCGGTTGGATTTCGACGCCGCCAATCCCGGCGTCGCGCATGACGCGCAGCTCGCGGGCGATCTCGTGCTTCTCCACCGCGGGACCGAACCACCACCAGCGCATCATGATGCGCGCGTCGGCCGGGGGATCGCGAAACACGCGTTCGACCGTGGCCAGGCCACCGGGCGGAGCGGGCTGCGCGCCGAGGGACACGATCGTCGTGGCCAGCAGGATCACGACGAACCGCATGGACGAAGGTGTTCTCACGGGGCGGGAGGATAGCAGGACTTCAGCGGCAGGCTGCAAGCACTTTAGCTGCAAGCTGCAAGCTGCAAGCTGGAAGGTGGAAGCGGCAATACGGCGTACAACACAAGGGCGACGGTCCCTGGAGGAACCGTCGCCCTTGTGTCCTACGCCAGGGAGCGACTACCGGTCCGTCGGGAACACCAGGCGGATGCCGCCCCAGAACTGGTAGTTGTTGTCCACGTCATCGATGTTGTCGAAGAACAGCCGTCCCTCGCCGATGAAGTAGACCGGCACCTTTGCACCGTCCTGATTGAGCGGCACGCCGAAGTGGACGAGCCACGCCGGCGTGAACGTGTCGCTGCGCGTGAGATCCCACAGCGACAGGCCGGTGCCGAGGAACATGCGGTTGTCGAAGTGCTTGTTCACCTCGGCATCGATGAAGAGCGCATGCTCGTTCGTCTTGTTGTCGTCGGTGGTCACGTTGAGCGCCGCGCCGAGCGCGCCGCCCACTTCCCAGCCGTTCCGCAGCGGCTTGAGCACGCCGAACTTCAGGCCGACCAGCGGCGAGCACTGGCCGTACTCGAGCGCCGTGCCCGGGGTCACCACGCCGCCATCTCCGTCATCGAGCGGGCGCACGCGCCGCTCCTTGCCGAAGGTCCCGTCGGCGAAGAACCGGATGCCGGCGACCTCGCCTTCCGGCGGACCCACCTGCACCGAGGTCTCGCACGTGGTCTCACCCTCGTACCGGTTCGTGCCGACCGTCGCGGCCTCGGGCATCGTCACCACCGCGCGCACGCGGTAGGCGCCGCGCTTCTTCACCGTGAGGCGGCCCATGAGCGAGTTGTCGAGCGTCAGGCGCTGGCCGACCATCGCGCCGGCGGGATCGTAGATCTCGACCGACACGCGAGGCGCTACGTTGCTGCCCGCAATCGCGCTGCGGGTCGCGTCGATCGCGATCTCGTAGCCGCCGCTCACCTTCGTCGCCGTCGCCGACACCTCGCAGTTCGGCTTGACCGACGTGATCTGCGGCTTCGGCACCGGGCAGGCCTCGACGAGCAGCGAAGAGGTTCCTACCGGGTAAGGCTTGCCGTCCTTGTCGGTCGCCTCGAAGGTATACGTGCCGGGCCGATCGCTGCTGTAGGACCACGACGGGCTGGTCATCTCGCCGACCTGCGTGCCGTTCAGCGACACGCGGATGCGTCCGACCTTGTTCAGGTCCTCACTCGAGGCGCGGAAGTTGACCGTCAGCCGGCCCTCCGGCGTGCAGTTGCGATCCGCGGTCACGGTCACCGGCGTCTTCCGGACCTGCTCGGTCTTCATCAGGCTCAGGTTCCCGCAGGGCTTCGGGAGGACGAACGTGTCGATCCTGTCTCCGGTCGTCACGCGGAACAGCCACGCCTGGAACGGCTTGCGGCCGGCCCAGCGGAATTTGTGGATCAGCGACGGGGTGGGCTTGCCCTTCACGCGCGGCTTGTACGCCATCCACTCCAGCGTTTCGCCGGGCTGGAACGCGCAGTCCACCAGCACGCCATCAACGGGCGTCGCCTCGTTGCAGTCGATGCCGCGGACGATTTCCGTCGGATTCGTGAGCGTGGTGACGATGGTCTCGGCCACGTTCGGGTCGACGCCACCCTGCTGCAGCACGTTGCGGATGTCGGCAACGACCTGCTTGTTGCCCATCATCCGCTTCAGCGAGGCGGGCGTCGTGAGCGGCCGGCTCACCGACGGCCGATAGAAGGAGGTGGACCCACCCAGCCGATGGGCGTCCCGATACCCATCACTGGTCTGCGCCGGCTGCTGCCGCCGGGTGGCCTGTGCTTCCGCGGTCGTCGGGGCGAGCCCCACCGCGAGCACCGTGGCCGCGACGATCCCAAGCGTCCACTGCCGTACTGAACAAGACATCGACGTTCTCCTCCGAATTAACGTCATCCGCAAGAAACCGCACAAGAGAATACGCAACTTTGCGCGAACTGTCGAGAATTTCCGTTGGTTCTCGCGATTTACGTGTGCTTCGTCCTGCATGGCCGCCGTCAACGACATCGCGCCGGGCGCGGCCGAACGAGACGAGCAGGTAGACTAGCGGTCATGTTGCTCCGCTCGTTTGTCGTCCTCGTGGCGATTGCCGCTTCCGCAAGCGTGCATGCGGGACTTCAATCGCCGCCGACTATCACCGAGGAATCAGAGGTCCTTGCATACCGCTTGCCCGACCCCCTCGTTGCGCAGGACGGCGCACGGGTGCGCACCGCTGCAGAGTGGCGCAACACGCGGCGTCCGGAACTGCTGCGGCTGTTCGCGGAGCGCGTGTACGGTCGCACTCCGCGAATGGATCAGCCGGTGGCCTCGACGATTACAGAGGCAGGCGTCACCGCACTGGACGGCCGCGCGACGCGCCGCCAGGTTACCCTCGCGTTCGGCGACCGCCCGAACGGTCCGAAGATGCACCTGCTGGTGTACTTGCCCGCCAGGCGCAGCGGGCGGGTCCCGGTCTTCGTGGGGCTCAATTTCCAGGGCAACCACGCGGTCGCGGCCGACCCGGGCATTCACCTCTCGACCGCCTGGGTCGCCAACTCGTACCCCGGCGTCGTGAATCACCGAGCCACGGAGAAATCGCGCGGCGCGGCGGCCTCGCGCTGGCCGATTGACGTAATCCTCGAACGCGGCTTCGGCCTGGTCACCGCGTATTACGGTGATCTCGACCCGGATTTCGACGATGGGTTCGCCAACGGCGTGCATCCGCTGTTCTATCGGCCGGGTCAGACGCGTCCAGCACCCGACGAGTGGGGGGCCATTGGCGCCTGGGCGTGGGGCCTGAGCCGCGCGCTCGATTATCTGGAAACCGACGCCGACGTGGATGCGCGCCGCGTGGCCGTCATCGGGCACTCGCGCCTCGGCAAGGCCGCGCTCTGGGCTGCGGCGCAGGACCAACGGTTCGCGCTCGCCGTGTCGAACGACTCGGGCTGCGGCGGCGCGGCGCTGAGCAAGCGCATCTTCGGCGAGACCGTCGGGGCCATCAATCGGCAGTTCCCGCACTGGTTCGCCGCGAATTTTCGCGAGTACAACGAGAACGAATCCGCACTGCCGGTCGACCAGCACGAACTGCTCGCCCTGATCGCGCCGCGGCCGCTCTATGTCGCGAGCGCGTCGGACGATCTGTGGGCGGATCCGCGCGGCGAGTTCCTGGGCGCGGTGCACGCCGATCCGGTCTACCGCCTGCTTGGGACGCAAGGCCTGGGAGTTGCCGAGATGCCGGCGGTCGATCGACCGGTGGGCCATCGCGTGCGCTATCACGTGCGCACGGGCAAGCACGATCTGACCGCGTGGGATTGGGAGCAGTACCTCGCGTTTGCGGAGTCGCAGTTCCGGCGGGCGAAGAAATAGGGCGGCTCGCGCGCCTCTTTCCGGTTTTCGCGCTAGACGCCCGACGCCGATTGGCGCTACTCTGTCCCCGGGGAAGCGAGCATCGGGGACGCGCAACGTGCGCGTTCGAGGCTCGCCATGATCGTCTGCTCTGCCCTGCCCCGGCCGCGCGGCTTGCCGCACGCGGGGGCAGTCGTCACCGCCCACGCTCCTTCATCGGGCCGCGGCACGCTCCGCCGCGCCATCTCACGCCATCATCACCGTTCGTCTCGTACCGGACGCGACTGCTCTGCCCTCGCGCGTCCAAGGAGGCCTTCATGCCCGCCGTTCGCACGATCCTCATCATTGCCGCGTCTCTCGTGCTGCCCGCGCTCGTCGCGGCGCAGGATAGCGCGGCACCAGGCTACGTCGGATCCGACAACTGCAAGTCGTGTCATCAGGCGATTCATGCCGCCTGGACCCAGACCAAGCACGCGCACGCGATCGATCGCCTCAAGCCGGGCGATCGCAACAGCGAGTGCATCGGGTGTCATGTGACCGGATCGGCCGACCAGATCGCGCGCGAGCAGGGACGGCCGAGCCATCCGAACGTGCAGTGCGAGAGCTGCCACGGACCGGCGAGCCTGCACGTCGCCGATCCGCAGGT
>Ga0210115_1000442_pt1 | contig 11930 bp, 14 predicted proteins | sample MayberryNW_TuleB_2_FD_185526 | JGI IMG/M metagenome (GOLD analysis project Ga0210115, IMG submission 185526) | Wetland microbial communities from San Francisco Bay, California, USA, that impact long-term carbon sequestration - MayberryNW_TuleB_D2... | ecosystem: Environmental > Aquatic > Marine... | reverse complement strand
ACCGGAGCTTCTCGTCGGACGGCGTCGCTTACGTCTCCTTCGGCAAGCGGTTCCAGAGCGCCAACGCTCTCGCGAGCACGGGCGCGGGGAAGATCGTGCTCGGCGGATCGACCTCGAACGGCAGCACGAGCAGATGGGCCATCGCCCGGCTGAACCCCGACGGCTCGAGGGACCGTAGCTTCGGGGGCGACGGCCGGGTCACACTCGACCTCAGCCGGAGCGGCGAGCAGATCAACGACCTCACACCGGTGCCGGGCGGGAAGATCGTGGCGGTCGGATCGGTCGAGTCGGGGCTCTCGCCGCGTATCGCGATCGCCCGCCTCGGCCCGGGAGGCGCCCTCGACCGCACGTTCGGCAAGCGCGGTGTGAAGCTCACCAACGTCGGGAACGGCGCGGACACGGCGTACGGGGTCACTCAGCAGCCCGACGGGAAGCTGGTCGTGGTCGGCCACGTCGCCAACGGCGGGAAGGCGGACTGGGGCGTGCTGCGCTACGGCCCAAACGGTCGCCTCGATCCCACCTTCCACGGCGACGGCATCCGCATCCTGCGGTTCGGACCGGACTACGAATTCGCGCAGGCGTCCGCGGTCCAGCCCAATGGGCGCATCGTGGTGGTCGGCCGCATCCGGCGATCGAACAACGATCAGTTCGGAGTGGTACGGCTCAAGGCGAACGGCTCCTACGATCTGAGCTTCTCGACCGACGGACGGCTGGTCGTCGATTTCGACGGCGCCAGCGACACCGCTCGCGACGTCGTGCTGCAGGCCAACGGCAAGATCGTCGTCGTCGGCGAGGCGACCGTCGGAGGAACGCGCCGGCTCGCCGTCGCGAGGGTGCGGGCGTCATGACCCTGGTGTTGACACCCCCGGAAGCCGCTGTCAGAATCCTCAGAGATGTTTGAATCGGCGTTCAATCTGGGATCCGATCTGGGATCCGATCAGGTATCGGCCGCGTAGGGGCGCGCCCCTGACGCGGTTCTGCCGCGTCACGCGCGCCAGGGGGACCTCTCGGTGGATGAGAGGTCCTTCCGCTTTCTTGGGGTGGATTCGAAGTAGGGGGCACAGATGGGCAACACGATCGAGGAACGCATCGCACGGGAGGCCGAGGCGCTCGAGCTCGAATGGGAAACGAGCCCGAGGTGGCGCGGCGTCGAGCGACGGTACTCGGCCGAGGACGTGATCAGGCTGCGCGGGTCGTTCCCCATCGAACACACGATCGCGCGCCTGGGGGCCGAGCGGCTCTGGGAGCTCGTGACCCGGACCGAGTACGTCAGCGCTCTCGGCGCGCTCACGGGGGGCCAGGCGGTCGAGATGGTGAAGGCGGGGCTCCAGGCGATCTACCTCAGCGGGTGGCAGGTGGCGGCCGACGCCAACCTGGCGGGCCAAACGTATCCGGACCAGTCGCTGTACCCCGCGAACTCGGTTCCCGCGGTGGTGCGCCGCATCAACAACGCGATGGCCCGCGCCGACCAGATCGCATGGAGCGAAGGACGTGACGTCGGTTCGATCGCACCGATACTCGCCGACGCGGAGGCCGGCTTCGGCGGCCCGCTGAACGCGTTCGAGCTGATGCGCTCGATGATCGATGCAGGCGCAGCGGGTGTGCACTTCGAGGACCAGCTCGCGAGCGAGAAGAAATGCGGCCATCTCGGCGGCAAGGTTCTCGTGCCGACCGACGGATTCGTTCGGACCCTGACTGCCGCCCGTCTCGCGGCCGACGTGGCCGGCGTGCCGACGCTCCTGGTCGCCCGCACCGACGCGCTCGGGGCCACGCTGCTCACCAGCGACGTCGATCCTCGCGACCGACGGTTCACGACCGGCGAGCGCACCCACGAAGGGTTCTACGGGGTGACGAATGGCATGGAAGCCGCGATCGCTCGAGGGCTCGCCTACGCTCCGTATGCCGACATGCTCTGGTGCGAGACCGCGACCCCCGACCTCGACGAGGCGCGCGCCTTCGCCGACGGGATCCACGCGATGTACCCGGACACCCTGCTCGCCTACAACTGCAGTCCCTCGTTCAACTGGAAGCAGCACCTCGACGACGCGGCGATCGCTCGGTTCCAGAAGGAGCTCGGAGCGATGGGATACCGCTTCCAGTTCATCACGCTCGCGGGGTTCCACGCCCTGAACGCGAGCATGTTCGAGCTGGCCCACGGCTACGCGGGCGAGGGCATGAGCGCGTACGTGCAACTGCAGGAGCGGGAGTTCGCGATGGAGGCCGAGGGCTACACGGCCACCCGGCATCAGGCCGAGGTCGGCACCGGGTACTTCGATCGGGTCTCGACCGTGATCTCGGGCGGCGGCTCCTCGACGTTGGCCCTCAAGGGCTCGACCGAAGAGGCGCAGTTCTCCGAGTGACCGCCTCAGCGGCGAACCGAAGATCGGCCTCGAACGAGTCCAGGGCGCTCGCCCGGTCCGCGTCCCTGGCGCGCAGGATCGACGACGGGTGAACGGTCGCCGTCACGAGTGGGTGGAACGAGGTGGGCACGAACCGTCCTCTGTGCTGCGTGACCCGGAAGTTCCCGCCGAGCATGCTCTGCGCAGCGGTGGCACCCATGAGCACGACGATGTCGGGTGCGACGGCCCGCATCTCGGCTCGCAGCCACGGCTCGCATGCCCGCACGTGTGCGAGCGAGGGCTTGCGATGGATGCGCTTCTTCCCTCGAGCCTCCCAACGGAAGTGCTTCACCACGTTCGTGAGGTACACGTCGGGAAGCGGGATCCCGACATGATCGAGCGCCTGTTTGAGGAGCCGCCCGGCGGGGCCGACGAAGGGTCGCCCTTCGATGTCCTCCCGGTCCCCGGGCTGCTCGCCGATCAACATGATCGGGGCGCTCGAGGAGCCTTCACCGAAGACCGTCTGTGTTCCCGAACGCCAGAGCTCGCACGCGCGGCACGTCCGCGCGGCCTTGCGGAGCCCCGGCACTCCCGCTCCCTGCGGAACCCATGCCGATGCGTCGTCCGCCGTCACGCTGACCTCGGCCTCGGCACCCTACCGGCCGTGTGACCTCTGACTCGAAGCTTCATCGTTCGCGACCGACGACGCCGCACGGTGTCGACGGTCACACCCGCGAACACCTCTGCCCAGTAAGCCTGCGCGACGCCGTTCGGTCCCTCGGTCGTCCTCGGCTGCATGTCGGCCCCTTACCCCGGGGACGGGTCGCGCACACATGCTGGGGGGGCACCGGCGGTGGCGGAGGCGTAGCGTACGAGCGTGATGAGCGGACGGATCTCGTCGAGAGGGCTGAAATCGACGCGGCGCTGGCTGTGGCGACCGCGGATGAGGAAGGACCTCCTCATGGGCCTCGCGCTCGCGGTGATCCTGCCGGTGGCCGGGGTAGGCCTGGTGAGAGCCGTCGGGATCTTCGACCGACTGCCGGCTGCCCCGTTCTTCGTCGCGGTCATCGCAGCGACGCTCGTCGGGCGTCTCAGCGCCGGCGTGCTCGCATCGTGCCTCTCGAGCGTGCTGATCGTATGGTTCGAGCTCCCGGTCGGGGACGAGTCACTCGATCTCGGGGATCTGATCGGGGTCGCCGTGTTCATGACCTCGTCGTTCCTGATCGCGTACTCGCTCTCATCGACGGATGCGGCACGGGACGCGGCCGATCTCGCCGGCGCGGAGATCGAAACGTTGGCTCGTGCTCTGGCCGCCGAGCGCAACACGATGCGCCAGGTGCTGCGGCAGATGCCGAACGGGGTCGTCGTCTCCGACCGCGAAGGGAACATCATCGTGCGCAACGTCAGGTCGCTCGAAATCCTCGAACCGGGCTTGGATACAGATGGCCCAGATGACGTCCGGCAGGACTCGTGGATCGCGCGACGATCCGACGGCTCTCGCTACCGGGCCCGAGAGCTCCCGCTCGATCGGTCACTGCGCACCGGAGAGGTCGTGCTCGGCGAGCGGATCGAGATCGAGCGCCACGACGGCACCGTCGTGACGATCGAGGTCGATTCCGCCCCGATCCGATCGACGGACGACGAGACGATCGAGGGAGCCGTCTGCGTGTTCCAGGACGTGACAGAGCGGATCGAGACGCAGAAGCGGCTCGCCAGGTCGACCCGACGTCTGCAGCAGCTCCAGGCCGTGACCGACGCGACCTTGTCCGGACGGGGGTTCGACGATCTCGCCCAGCGGCTCCTGGGCACGCTCCGGGCAGTGCTCGAGACGGATTCCGCCACGCTGCTGTTGCTCGACCGATCGGGGACCGAGCTCGTGGAGCACTCGACGGTCGGCGTCGAGACGGACGGCCCCGCCGTGACGGTTCCGCTCGGGCTCGGCATCGCGGGCAAGATCGCGGGCACCGCCACACCGCTCGTGGCAGACGATCTCTCGACGTTCGAACCCAAACGCCACTGGCTCACCGACGTCATGAGCTCGCTCATGGGTGCTCCGCTCGTCTTTCAGGGCGAGGTCAGAGGGGTGATCCACGTGGCGACACGGGATCCGAGGCGTTTCTCCGTCGACGAGCTCGAGGTCCTCGAACTCGCGGCGAATCGGATCGCCTCAGCACTCGAGCGCGCGTCGCTGGCCGACGGCCGGGCGGCGATGGCTCAGGCCCTTCAACGCAGCCTGCTGCCAGAGTCCCTGCCGGAGATCCACGGGGTCGAGCTCGCAGCGCTCTACCGGCCATTCTCGCCGGACGACGAGATCGGAGGGGACTTCTACGACGTGTTCCCCCACGGCGACGGTTCGTGGGCCGTCGTGGTCGGCGACGTGTCGGGCAAGGGACCGGACGCGGCCGCCGTGATGGGGCTCGCCGCACATACGTTGCGCGCCTCGGGCCGGTACGAGTCCCGGCCGAGCGCCGTGCTGAGGGCCCTGAACGACGCCCTGATCGGGGCGGAGTGGGTGAGCGCGGAGCGGTTCTGCACGGTATGCCAGATGCGCCTGCGCCCTGAACCCGATCATCTCCGCATCACGCTCTGCCTGGCAGGTCATCCGCTCCCCTACCTGGTTCGCGCCGACGGCTCGAGCGAACATGTCGGGAAGACGGGGACGATCATCGGTTCGTTCGTCGAACCGAACCTGCACGACGTCTCGCTCGACCTCGGGCCCGGCGACGCATTGATCGCGTTCACCGACGGGCTGATCGAGCATCGGGACGTCGGCGTCGAGACCGGCGAACGCCGGCTGCGGGAGTACCTCCTCGGATGCCGCGGCCGCCCGGCTGAGGAGATCGTCGGGGGCATCGAGCATCGTCTCCTCGACGAGTCCCTGCCCGACGACGACGTCGCGCTCGTCGTCGTCAGGAAGCCCTGAGGGACGGCAACAGCTCCTTCTCGGCGAACGCCGTGAACTCCTCTTGGTCGTCGCCCCCCGGTGGAAACACACGCCGTCGTATCCTGCCCGACCGTATGCCTCGACGGATCCGAGGTAGTCGCCGATCTCCGGTCCCAGGACGACATCGCGCCGCAGGTCGTCCTCCCGCACGAGAGCGGTCGCATCCTCGAAGTGCTTCGGGAGCGCGAGCTCGGTGTTCAAAGACCCGGGCAGCGCCAGGTTCGGCCAGCAGCGCATGACGGTGTCCATCGCCTCGTCGGGATGTCGGTCGCCGACCGCTCCTCGGCACAGAGCTTCAGGCCGAACTTCATGGGAACGGGTCCACGTCGTCGGGCATGTGATCCTCCTCGGTTGGGCGACGCGATAGCGATACCCCCGCCTCCGCCTCTACAGAGGCCGCCTCGAACGTTTCACCGAGGTCCGCAGTGGGAACGCGAAGGCTATGAGCGACCAGGCTTCCCGACGCATCGGTTCCCGGATCCGGCGGCGGCTCGGCGTCTCGCTGCTGATCGGGCCACTTCTCGGTCTCGCGATCGGCGCCCTCATCGCGTCGATGGCGTTCGACACGTGGGGCACCGGCAGCATCATGGTGCTCATCGGCACGATGATCGCCGGGACGATGCTGGCGCTGCTCTGGGGTGGTTACTCCAGTCTGGAGTCTCCGGACCCCGGGCAGGAGCCTTCCGACACCGAACGACCGATCGCCGACCGCTCCGAGCTCATCCGGGAGGAGTCCAGGGACCCGCTCGATGAGGCGGACGGGCGGCGTTTGCGTGACGGACATCGAGGGTAGCGGGCTGCCCGTGCGACGACTCGTCTGCATCGTGTGCCAGGACCAGGTCCCGCTCGAGGGGTCCGAAGTCGGCTGTCGCTGTGGTCGCTCCGCTGCGAGCCTCGGGACCGATGGTTGGGGATACATCGGCCCGGCCATGGTGGCCGTGTCCATGTCCGTGCACGAACCGTCGGCTCGCCGCATGGAAGAACGGCTCGTGGCGATGCCCGACGACGACATCAGCCATCGATCGGCAGTCGGGCCCCTGTTATGAGCGAGCGCGACGCAGGGACCTGTCCGGTCTGCTCGCGAGGCACGATCACCGACATCGTGTACGACGCCGTTCCCGGTACGCGGGAACCGGTCCAACGAGCCGAAAGCGCCCAGCTCGTGATCTATTCCTGTGGGCATCGTGTGCCGGGCCCGTCGCTCGCCACCGCCGACGAGGAACGACTGGACGTGGAACGTCGAACGTCCACGGACACGGTCGACCCCGGACCGTCACCGCCGCCCGAGGACTGACCGTCGGCCGAGAACGCTACGCCGCTGCGGCCCGCTCGTCGTCGCCTGCGAGCAGGTCGAGCACGGCGCGCTCGACGGGTTCGCGCGCGTCGTCATCGTCCGCCGAGGCGGTCCGGGCCAAGGCCGGAGCGATGGTCCGATCTTCCTTGAAGCGATCGAAGATCCGAGGGTCGATGTAGGAGGCGCGACAGACGGCCGGCGTGTTGCCCATGTGCTCGGCGACCCGGGCGACGGTCGCGGCGATCGCTCGTCTTCGGGACGCCTTCGATGCCTCGACGTCGGCCTGCACCTGAGCGAGGTCGATCGCGGCCAGCATCGTCGCGTGCCACGTTCGGAAGTCCTTCGCGGAATGGTCGGGGCCGAGCAGGTCCTTCAGATACGTGTTGACGTCGGCCGATCGGACGTCACGCCAACGTCCGGCTTCCCGGTAGGCCAGCAGCTCGACCCCCCCGCTGCGCCGACGCTTCATGCGATCCAACAACGGCGTGAGCCTGGCATCGCGCACCTCGTGCACGCGCCGGGCGCCGCCCTTGCCCACATAGTCGAAGATGAGCCTGGGCCCATCGATCGACACGTCGCTCTTGCGGATCGTGGCCAGTCCGAACGAACCGTTGGCGTCGGCGTAGGCCTCGGAGCCGATGCGGAACGTCGTCCGGTCGAGCAGCCGCACCGCGACCGCCATCACCCGTTCCTTCGGAAGGCCTTCGAGATCGAGATGTGCGTCGATCCTCGATCGCATCCCGGGCAGCGATCCAGCGAACTCCTCGATCCGTCGGAACTTCCGGATGTCCTGACGTTCCCGCCAGGCGGGATGGTAGAGGTACTGCCGTCGGCCTGCTGCGTCGTCTCCGGCCGCCTGCAGGTGTCCCTCGGGGTCGGGGCAGATCCACACCCCCTCCCAGGCCGGCGGGATCGCCAACGCCTTGATCCGCTCGAGCACGACAGCGTCGCGGACCGGCCGGCCTCGAGCGTCTTCGTAGGAGAATCCTCGCCCACGACGGCGGCGTGCGATACCCGGGGTCGACGGGTCGACTCGATGGAGACGTGGCACCCGGGTCACATGCCCACGCTCCGTCGGAAGCAAACGCCGCCAGGTTTGGCGACCCCCTGCCGGTGGTAGACGGATGAGAACGATCACTGCGAGGAGGACGCGATGACCGCGCTCGTGCGACACGTGATGACGGAATCTCCGAAGAGCCTCTCGGCATCGATGTCTGCGGCCGATGCCGCCGGGGTGATGGCCAATTTCAACGTCGGTGCCGTGCCCATCATCGATGAGGAGGGCAGCCTTGCGGGCATCGTGACCGACCGTGACATCGTCACGAGGGTGGTCGCCCACCGACAGGATCCGACCGGGATCCCGCTCGGCGAGTTCGCGACGAGATCCACCGTCGAGGTCTCGCCCGACACCGAGCTCAGCGACGCGAACCGACTGATGGCCGAGCATCGGATCCGAAGGCTGCCGGTCACGAAGGACGGCGAGCTCGTCGGTATCGTGTCGCTCGGCGACGTCGCCCTGGCTCTCGCATCGAAGCGGAGCGTCGGGGAGACGCTCGAGGACGTGTCGGTATCCGAGGCCACGCGAACACAGAACGAGGGTCCGGCTCAGGGCACCCCCGAGCGCGTGCGCGAGCCTCGGGGGTGAGCCTATCGGCGCAGCCGGTCGGACTCAGCCCTGCGCCTGACGCCGGAGCTTCTCGAGGGTCTGGCTGAGGATGCGCGAGACGTGCATCTGGCTGACGCCGACATCCTGCGCGATCTCGCTCTGGGTGAGCCCTCGGAAGAACCGCAGGAAGAGCACTCGCCGATCTCGAGGTGAGAGTTCCGCCACGGCCGGTGCCAGCGACGACCATTCCTCGAGCAGCTCGAGCGAGGGGTCATCGCTGCCGATCGACTCCGCCGGCGCCTTCCCCTCACCTCCGATCGGCGCGTCGAGCGACGTCGTGGAGTAGGCCTGAACGGCCTCCATCGCGTCGGCGATGTCGTCGGTCGACACGTCGAGATGCTCGGCCAGCTCGGGGATCGTCGGTGAACGTCCGAACGACTGCGTCAGCTCGGGCAGCACCTGATTGACGCGAACGGCGATCTCCTGCATGCGCCGCGGCACCCGCAGGGCCCAACCCTTGTCCCGGAAGTGCCGCTTCAGCTCTCCGACGATCGTGGCCGCGGCGAACGTGGAGAAGCGCACGTTGCGTGACGGATCGAAACGGTCGATCGCGTTCAGCAGACCGACGTTGGCTACCTGGTTCAGATCCTCGATCGGTTCGCCTCGACCGGCGAAGCGTCGGGCCAGGTACTCGGCGAACTGAACGAACCGCATCGCGATCTCGTCACGCGCGGCTCCGTCGGGGAGTCGGGCGAACAGCGCCGCGACTTCGAGGTCGTCGTCCGTATGGCCCGAATCGGCGGCCACGTTCGGGTCGATCCGTTCACTCACCGTGGCACGGCCCGCACGAGAAGCTCGATCCCGCGGTGGCCGTCGATCTCGATCACGTCTGCTTCATCGGTCAAACCCTCGATCAAGCGCCACGCGATCCCGCTCCGCTCCTCGGGGCCGGTCGCGTCACCCCCTTCGACCCACAGCGCTAGGCGGAGGCCGTCGGCGACCGGCTCCAGATCGGCATGGAGGCGTGTCCCGGTGTTCCCCGCCGTCAGGAGCAGTGCCGAAGCCTCAGCGGCCGCGATCCGAAGATCGTCGACCGAGTCGTACGACAAATTGAGCTTCGAGGCGACGCTCGCCACGACGGCCCGGACGATCGAGATCGAGCCGGGATCGGCCGGCATGGCCAGCCGCACGGACCCCTGGGACGTGTCCACTCAATTCCTTCCTTATACTGTGCGGTCGAGTGACGCCAGATCCAGCGCCGGTCCTAACGATAGGAGTTGTCCGTGGAACCGTCGTTCGAAACGCGGAGACGAGGGACTTGGACGGTCATCGAGGTGCGCGGCGAGCTCGACCTCTCCACGTCCGATGCCTTGCGGTCCGCCCTCGACGGCGCGTTCGGCGACGATCCACCCCGCATCGCGATCGACCTCACCGACGTGACGTTCATGGACTCGAGCAGCCTCGGGGTGTTGGTGGCGACCCTCGAACGTGCTCGCGAGCGCGACGGTGAGCTGCGCCTCGTCGGCGTGCAGGGCTCCCCGGCAAAGGTGATCGCTCTCACCGGACTCGATTCTGCATTCACGATCGAGGGCTCGGTCGACGATCTGCCTGCGTGAGAACCGGCTCCCCGAGGTCCGGAGACCGATCCCGAGGTTTGAAAGCGGGCGCCTTCCGGTATCGAGAGCCGTGAGGACCATGGCAGCCTTTCTCGCGAGACGTAGGTGACCGAGAACGTCATGATGCAACTCGACCCTACCCCTCGAGCGGTCAAGCGCGCCCGTGACGCGATGGATCGCTTCCGCGGACGGCTCCCGGACCGAACCATCGAGGATGCCCGGCTGTTGATCAGCGAGCTCGTGGCGAACAGCCTTCGCCACGCGTCGCTTCGATCGGATCAGCCGATCGAGATCTCGCTCCATCTCGACGGCCGTCGATTGCGGGTCGAGGTGGTCGACGAGGGGCCGGGTTTCGAGCTGCACCCGCGCACGCCCGGCGCCTCGCCCGGCACGGGTTGGGGGCTCTTCCTCGTCGCCCAGCTCGCCAGCGCCTGGGGGACGCGGAGCGACGGAACGACCCACGTGTGGTTCGAGCTGGAGTCCCCGGGCGGAACAGCCATCAGCAGCTGAGCCCTTCCGCCGGTCCCGTGTTTCGGGCACGACCGACCCGGGTATCCGTGCCCGCGCACGCTTCCTCTGACCGCACGACGAGGAATATCTGGAGGGAGGAACGCCCGATGGCGATGATCGAGATCGACGAGGTCGTCCGAGGACGGATGGTCGGGACGGGGGCCTCGAGCGGAGAGGTGCACCCTCGAGATCGGGTCTGCGCAGACGAGGCATGCACGACCGTGCTGTCCATCTACAATCCTCGCGGCCTGTGCTGGCAGCACGAGCAGCCGCACCCGTACGTTCTGCAGGCTCCGAGGAAGCGGCGGAAGGACGCGCGGGTCGCCGATCGCCGATTCCGGAACGTTCGGATCTGAACATGGCTTCACCGCCACGAGGTGTGCGGCGGCCCCCCCTGCCGCATGGGCCGGCCCGGGGCCGGAGGCATGAGCGCGAGCCCACGCCTCCGCCCCGACCGCCGGCGCCGCCGCAGCCGGGGCCGACACCCATGCCGCCGCCGCAGCCGGGGCCGACGCCTCCGCCGGCACCGCCGCCCGAGCCGTCGCCGGTCCCGCCGCCGCCGACCGTCAGAAGGGGGACCAGCTGATGAACGCGACGATCGTCGACATCGACCGACCACGTGGTTCGCTGATACGTTGGGGCGCCGTGATCGCCGGGGCCGTATGGGGGCTCGCGCTGATGGCCGTGCTGACGACGCTCTGGCTGGCTCTCGCGTTCCCGTCGGACGCACGGTTCATCCACGACAACTTGGAGTGGTTCATCGCCGGGTCCGGCGCGTTCTCGCTCTTCGTCGCCGGACTAGTGGCGAGTGTGCTGACGGAGGAACGCGGCGTCGGAACGGGTTGGGTCCATGCGATGACGGCGTGGGGCACGTTGCTGATCTCGTCGTTGGTGTTCGGACTGCCAGCGACGTTCGGACTGTTCAACGTCGGTCAGATCCGTACCCTCGACAGCTCCGACCTGTTGGGCCCTGCCGCCTCAGATGCACTGTGGGTGACCTTCCTCACCCTTGCGATCGGGGCGGCGGCCGCCTCGTTCGGCGGGTTCATCGGCGGCGCCTTGCCGAGGCGAACCATCGCGCGAGCGGTCGCCGACGTGGACATCTCCGATGAGGGTCTCCCGGCGTCCGAGCCTGCTGGAAGGCATGTGCAGCGGACCCGCCAGGCGGAGGCGGAGCCGCCGACGGACGACCGGGTGATGGTGCGCCGCAGCGAAGACGGAACCTTCGTCGATCAGGAGGGGCATCGATACGTGCCGGAGCAGCGGGCCGCCCCCGAAGGGACGCGGCCGACCAGCTGATCGGCCCGGAGCCGCCGGGATGCCCCGGGTACGATGCCCGGGCATGAACCCGGTGAAAGCAGCCCTATTGTGGGCCTCGCAGAGTCCCTCGCTGGGAACCAGGCTTCCGCGTATGCGGTTCGTGCGGCGATCGGTCGCTCGGTTCATGCCCGGCGAGTCCGCAGAGGAGGCGTTGGCCGCCGCCGAGCGCATGGCCGAGGAGGCCGGAGTGACGGCCGCGTTCACACGGCTCGGGGAGAACACCGCGGACCTCGCGCTGGCGGCGGAGGCGTCGGGTGAATACCTCCGGCTGCTCGACCGGATCGAGGAGACTGGGCTCGAC